>Ga0075362_10000491_pt1 | contig 11528 bp, 8 predicted proteins | sample EndMetdeltDD1762_FD_71397 | JGI IMG/M metagenome (GOLD analysis project Ga0075362, IMG submission 71397) | Populus endosphere microbial communities from Tennessee, USA - Endosphere MetaG P. deltoides DD176-2 | ecosystem: Host-associated > Plants > Roots > Endosphere | place: USA: Tennessee...
CCGTACTACGATTCACGGTGTCCGAGATGATTAAGGATTGATATTTGACCTTTGCAGCCGCTAAAGCGTCACAACCAGCAGCGAGGTTCCTGGCTTGGTTGCCAGGAATACTGTTAGGTTTAAGTCTTGGTTTCCATCTTTAGGGCTTGGTAGCTGGAGTGCTTTCCGCCGAAGGTGCCAGGGCAATGCTCGGCGCTGGAATCGGTGGAGTGTACAACGGTTGGATTTTCCAAAAGAATGGTTGGTATCGGTGCCAATCTCCGAGGATCTCCTTGGCGCGATCACTATCGGTCCGCTCAAGGTGTTTGTAGATTAGCTCCTTCACTGCCACGATATCTTCTTCAGCTTCGAGTCGTCTATTCGTGATCGATTCGGTATTCAGACTGATTGGGAACGAATTGTCGAGGTCAAGGACATAAGCGATTCCACCCGTCATCCCGGCTCCGAAATTCTTTCCAGTTTTTCCGAGCACAAGGACAACACCACGTGTCATATACTCACATCCATGGTCACCGACCCCTTCGATAACAGCAGTCACTCCAGAATTTCGCACGGCAAATCGTTCACCTGCGCGGCCAGCAGTGTAGAATAGACCGCCTGTAGCACCGTAAAGGCAAGTATTACCGACAATCGAGTTTTCATGGGCCACAAACTTATGGTTTACTGATGGGCGGATGATAATTTCACCGCCGCTCATTCCTTTACCGACGTAGTCGTTTGCTTCACCTTTCAGGGTGATTTTTACACCTGGGCTTAGAAAAGCTCCAAGGCTTTGACCAGCGCTGCCGCAAAGGTTTAGCTCAATGGTGCCTTCCGGCAAACCTTGCTCTCCCCATAGGTACGCAATTTCGCCGGAGAGTTTCGTGGCAATGGCGCGATTCGTATTCTTGACCCGATAAGACAAGGCGATTGGGAGTTGGTCATTTACCGCTTCCCGTGCATCCTGCAAGATTGCATCATCGAGTCGGCGTCCACTGGGTGGATCATTCCGTTCCCAAGTGTTGTGCCGTGGCTGTGAATCATCGTTCTTGGTGACGTTCATAAGGAGACGGCTCAAATTGACCTTGTTTGCCTTCGGATGATCCGGGATGTGGCGTTGGTGCAGGTATTCCACTCGCCCCACGAGATCGATGAATGTAGAAATCCCCATTCGTGCCATAGCTTCCCGAACTTCCTGGGCGACGCTGTTGAAGAAATTGACAATGTACTCCGGTTTGCCCTTGAACTTTTCTCGAAGCCGCTCGTCCTGTGTTGCGACGCCTACCGGACAGGTATTCAAATGGCATTGCCGCACGTACACACAACCCGCAGCGATCAGCGCAGCGGTGCCGAAGTTGAATTCTTCCGCACCGAGCAAAGCGCCATAGATGACATCTTCCCCGTTTCGAATTCCGCCGTCGGTTCGCAGGGTAATCCGATTTCGAAGCCTGTTCAGCATCAGAACTTGGTGCGCTTCTGAAACGCCCAGTTCCCATGCGCTTCCTGCATTCTTGATCGAACTGAGTGGCGACGCTCCGGTACCGCCTTCATGGCCACTGATCAGGATAATATCGGCGTGCGCCTTGGCCACGCCGGTAGCGATGGTGCCAACGCCGGCTTCTGCAACCAGTTTGACGCAGACTTTGGCGCGAGTGTTGACCTGCTTAAGATCATAAATCAACTGAGCCAAATCCTCGATCGAATAAATATCATGGTGTGGAGGAGGGGAGATTAGGGTGATGCCTGGTGTACTCTTCCGCAGCCTCGCAATTAGTTCGGTTACTTTGTGCTTGGGTAACTGGCCACCTTCGCCGGGTTTCGCACCCTGGGCCATCTTGATTTCAATTTCCTTAGCGGTCGCTAGATACGCCGCAGTAACACCAAACCGACCCTGGGCAACCTGCTTGATGGCGCTATTTGGCCAATCACCGTTCTTGCGACGATGAAACCGCTCCGGATCTTCGCCGCCTTCTCCGGAATTCGATTTCCCACCAATCTGGTTCATCGCGATTGCAAGACATTCGTGCGCCTCCGGACTCAGAGCACCCAAAGACATTCCAGCCGTTGTGAATCGTCTGCGAATTTCTTCGATGGGTTCCACTTCTTCGATTGGGATTGGTTCTTTTCCGGTCGGGATCCGTTCGAGCAAATCGCGAAGCGTATTTGGCTGGATTGCCTTAGCAGCGTCGACGTAGGCCTTGTAGTTCTCCGGCCTGTTCGTTTTCACGAATGTGTGAAAATTCTTGATTACCGGAGGCGTGATTGCGTGCTGTTCACCTTGCCGGCGGAAACGGTAATATCCAAGATCACCCAGCTGTAGCGGGTTGCTTTCATCCGGCAATCTCTGTGGATACGCTTGTTCGTGTCTAGCAATCGTTTCCAGCGCAACCTCCTGGAAGCCGATTCCTTCAATCTTAGAAGGTGTCTCCGCAAAGCATTTTTCAATCAGTGACGAACTGATACCAATTGCTTCAAAAATCTGCGCCCCGCGATAGCTGCCAACGACAGAAATACCCATCTTCGACATAATTTTGAGCAGCCCCTTTTCGATGGCCTGTTTGTAATTTCGAATGGCCTTGTTGTAGGTGATTCCCTCTGGTAGCCCACCCTTCTCAAGGATTTCGCGTCCGGTCTCGTAAGCAAGGTAAGGGCAAACCGCACTGGCGCCGTAGCCAATAAGGCAGGCAATCTGATGAACATCTCTGGCTTCGCCGGTATCACAAATCAGACTACATTTCATTCGTTTGCCGACCCGGATCAGATGATGGTGCACTGCGCCTGTCGCCAAAAGCATTGGAACCGCAATGTGGCTATGGTCGATTCCTCGATCCGATAGGATAATGAGCCGAACTGAATCGTCGACAGCATTTTCCGCTTCGACACAAATGCGGTTAACCGTTTGCTCAAGCCCGGCGGGACCATCGGCAACGTTCCAAAGCGCTGAGATCGTAGTCACCTTGTGGTCCGGATGTTCAACGGAGCGGAGAGCTTCCAGTTCGTGTTCAAGTAGGATTGGTGAATCCGAGTGAATCAATCTGGCGTGTTCCGGTGATTCACTGAGCAGATTACGCTGCCATCCCATAATCATCGCAAGCGACATCACCGATTTTTCCCGGATCGGATCGATGGGCGGATTGGTAACCTGGGCAAATAGTTGCTTGAAATAGGTGTATAAGAGGCGCGGCTGGATGGAGAGAACCGCTAGTGGGGTGTCATCCCCCATCGAGCCCACAGCTTCTTCGCCGTCTTTCAGCATCGGTTTCAGAATCAGGTCCAGTTCTTCGCTGGTAAATCCAAATGCGACCTGGCACTGAGTGAGCCCGAGAATGTCCAGTTCGCCCGTCGGCTCAGTTGTCTTTTGTAGGGCAAACTGTTGAAGTCTGAGAAGATTGTTGTTCACCCATTCGAAGTAAGGACGTTGCGTCGAAAGGAACAGCTTGATTTCGGCGTCCCGCAGGAGTTTACCGGCACGCGTATCGACAGCAATCATTTCGCCCGGGGCCAAGCGGCCTTTCTCAACTACATTCGCATCATCAATATCATGGCAGCCAACCTCAGAACCAAGGCTGATCAATCCATCTTCCGTAATCTTGTAGCGAGCGGGCCGCAGACCGTTCCGGTCCAGACAGGCCGCGACCACTTCACCGTCGCTGAAAGCCAAACTTGCGGGGCCATCCCACGGTTCGTTGAAACAGCGATGGTACTCATAATAGGCACGTAATTCCGGTGCCATCGTCTCATCGGTGTGCCAAGCCGGAGGAACCAGCATTGTCATTGCATGGAGAAGATTGCGGCCGGACATCACCAGGACTTCCAATACATTATCCAAACTCGCTGAATCAGATCCACTTGGCTGGATAATTGGCTTTAAGAGGTCAATGTCTTCTCCCCAAAAGTCGGCCATCAGTTCAGCTTCGCGTGCACGCATCCAATGCCGATTTCCTCGGATCGTATTGATTTCGCCATTGTGTGCCAAAACACGAAATGGTTGTCCGAGCGGCCAGGTCGGAAATGTGTTGGTGCTGTAGCGCTCGTGATAAAGGCAAATTGCCGTTTCAAAATCTGGGTCGCTCAAATCCCGATAAAATTTCTCGAGAGAGACCGCTGTTAACAATCCTTTGTAAACAATCACTTGGTGTGAAAACGAAGCGATATAAAAATTCCGGATGTTATCAAGCTGGGTCCGTTTTTCGATCTCATTTCGAGCAAGGAACAGGCGGCGCTCATACTCGTCATCACCCATATCAGCCGGGCGTCCGATCAGTACCTGCTCGATCCGTGGCATGGTCAGCTGCGCTTTTTCGCCGAGCATCATGATGTTCAGCGGAACCTCGCGCCAACCGAACTGGAACAGTTCTCTCTTTTCGAGCACTTCTTCGATGATCGCTTTTGCCCGAGCCTGCGCGTATGCGTTGTCGTGTGGCAGGAAGACAACCCCGACTCCTAGATCGCTGTCATTGTAAAGTGTGTACCCGAGCTTTGTGACCTCTTTGTGGAAGAGCTTGTACGGTATTTGAGTCATGACACCTGATCCATCGCCAGTCTTTGCATCAGCATCCATTGCTCCACGATGCGCCATGTTGCAGACTGAAGTGAGTCCATAGCGGAGCACGCGATTGGACCGTGTACCATTGATCATGGCAACGAACCCCATGCCACACGAATCGTGCTCTTCTTCCGGGTTATAAAGCGAAGCCGGATACTGCGTGAGCGCTTGAGTGATTACGTCTTTCATAGTGGCAATTGAATGAAATTGAAGTCTTCGGTTACATGATTCAAGACTAAAGTCGATTAGTTCCTGACAAATATATGTCGATTAAATTGGATATTTCGAATAATTTATGCCTTTACTGCTTCGAAATAAACGCAAGAGGCGGATTTTGATCGTTTGAGAGAAAGAGACAGCTGAAACTCAGCTAACCACACTGCCATGAGAACTTTGGATGAGCAAGAAAAGGCGATTGTCCGTCATCTGATTCGTGATCCACGTGAGTCCGACAACAAAGTCGGAGAATTAACCGGCGTCAATGTGAGAACCGTGAGCCGAAAGCGGCAGCGCCTCGAACAGGAAGGAATTCTATCCTATTATGCGGATGTGGATCTGTCGGCCAATGGTGCTCGTCAGTTCAATGCGCGGCATCTGTACGTCATCAAGTTCCGGGTTGGCATTACTTTCAAGCAGCTCATTGACGAGATTCGCGGAGAGCCAACCAAAACTGTTTTCACTGAAAGCGTCTACGAGAGCCACATTGCTGAGATCGATGGAAAGGTTGCTCTGCTGCTGTTTGTTGATGGGGATAGCGACGTCGATATTGTCCATCGTGCCCACGAAGAACTGCTCCCGAATCTCCTCCAGAATCACGGTGCGGATTCGATCGAGGAAATCTCAACGATCCGAATGCTGCTCCCCGTCCGAGTGATGCGGAACTATCTACCGTTAGTCAACATGAAGGGCGGACTCATGAAAGCCGATTGGCCGGATGAAGGTATCTACGTCGGGCACTAGGAGGCCAGAAGAAGGGAATTCAGAGGTCAGAATCCAGAATGATCCGAACGTCGTTTCAGGGTATTACACCTTGAAGAGTGCAAATTGGGAAGAGGTCAGGTTTTTTCGAGTCCGACGAGGGCGAACTGACAGATCCAGGGACTCAGGGACTCAGGGACTCAGGGACTCAGGGACTTTCACCGGATCGATCGATTTGGTCATTGGGTAGCTGCCGAGGACTTTCAGATAGATACAATGATGCTGAAGTTCGCTCAACGCATTCTTGACTATCGGATCTTTGAAGTGTCCATCCAGGTCGACAAAGAAAAAGTATTCCCAGTTTTTGCGTTTCGATGGACGGCTTTCAAGGTGGGTGAGGTTAATTTTGAGTTTGTTGAACACGCCGAGCGCTGTGTAGAGAGCGCCTGGCTGGTCAACCGTGTTGAACACGAGCGATGTTCTATCGTTCCCTGTTTGTGCTGAGGTCGTGTGAGAGATCACCAAGAATCGGGTGGTGTTATTCGGATTATCCTGCACGGCGCGTTCGATCACCTTCAAATTATAAACCGCAGCGGCGGTCGCACTGGAGAGAGCCCCTGCGGTCAAATCCTCCGCAGCTAGCTCTGCGGCACGCGTAGTGCTCGAAACTTCGATCAGTTCGATTCCACGCAAGTTGGCCTCGATGAAGCGCCGACATTGGCCGAAGACTTGGGGATGCGAATAGACCTTTTTGATCTGGTTTTTTGGAGTGATTGAAAGAAGGCTATTCTCAATCCGGAGCAGAATCTGAGCGCAGATTTTCAGCTCGGAATCAATAAATATGTCAAGCGTGTGGTTGACCGCTCCTTCAACCGAATTTTCAATCGGCACAACACCATAGTCTGCGAACCGGCGTGCCACCCGATGAAAAACGTCGCTGATACTTTGCTGTGCTTCGTAGCGGACTAAGGTGCCAAATTTTGCTCGAGCCGCCTGATGCGTCCAACTCGCTTCCGGTCCAAGGTAGGCAATCATCAGGTCCTTTTCTAGGGCTAGCGACGCGGACATGATCTCGCGATAGATTGCGCGGACAGCACTGGCAGAGAGTCGACCTTTGTTTTTTTTCTCGAGGCTTTGCAGCAGTGCCTCTTCCCGTTCCGGAACATAAGTGGAGAGTCCTTGTGCTTTTTTTACAATGCCGATCTGATGCACTAGATCGGCGCGCTGGTTCAGTAGTTTCAAGAGTTGAGTGTCAATCTGGTCGATGTGCTTGCGAAGCTCGGCCAGCGACATTTTTTGCTCTGCCATTTCAATTTTCCTTGTTTAATTGGTTAGTTTCTGCAGCAGATTGCTCTGTCTTCGTAACGGGTTCTGGGGTCGATTTGTCTTGCACTGAGGAAGCGCTATCCACCGCTTTTTCTTCGAATAGTGTTTTCAGGGTGTTCTCTAGCGGCTTGATTTTTGACTCCTTCTCTTCTTGGGCCCTTGGTAACGGGAGTTGCCGTAGCTCCGACGCATTGGGTAGCTCGTCGAGAGTCTGAAGGCCGAAGTGCTCCATGAAATGTTGCGTGGTCGCGTAAAGTAACGGGCGGCCTGGCACTTCGGCGCGACCGGCGATCTTGACGAGGCCAACATCGAGCAGTTTCTGCATGATGCTGTCTACCGCAACGCCGCGGATTGCCTCAATATCCGCTTTGGTGATTGGTTGCCTGTAGGCAATAATCGCAAGTGTTTCCAGCGCGGGTGCACTCAGTCGGGTTGGGCGCATTTCCGGAAAGAGCTGCCGAACCCAGATGTGGTATTCTGAACGACTTACCAATATCCATCCTGAGACTTGTTCCACCAGCTGAAACGCTCGGTTTAGTTCGGTGTATTCCCGCTGCAACTGGTCCAGGATCTCGGCGATTTCTCCTTCAGAAGCTTTTCCGAGGGCTGCCTCTTCCCTCCCCTCAAAATAATCTGAGGCTAATTTCAGCGTTGCGCCAATTTCCTTTAAGGAAATCGGTTTTTGGGAGGTAAACAAGAGTGCTTCAACGACAGCCTTCAGGGTAACCATGTTTCGGATCAGGAAATTAGCTCAGGTTGGAGTTTAGTGCATCTCTTGTATGTAGCTGGTATACAACCGCAGGTCTGTTGGTGTTTTTCAAGATGCGGGCGAAGCACCCATGTCTGAACGCATACGAGTCGAGCGAACAACGCAGAGAGACAGCCAACAGGCCACGGCCCAGAAGCTTGTATTCAAAATGGGCCAGCGGTAAAGCACGAGGAGGAAGTATGTTTGAAGCGATACATAACCGATGAGCAACGAAGCCGCCAGTCCATTTTGAACACAACCCTATGAAAGACACATCCAAGAGAAGGCACTAGCATCGTTTCATTACGTTGCTATCCGTCGTATTTCGATTTCTGCGAATGAGCTCTTTTGAGTGATCTGCAGCTGTTTCAACCGGATCAATTCTAGGAGTGCCAGGAAGGTGACCACAATCTCGGTTCGACTTGCCGCATTTGCAAAGAGCGTAGAGAACGCAACAACTTGATCCGTTTGGATCGTTTGTATAATGTAATCAATCTTGTCCGAAACAGTGAAATTTTCTTCAAAAATTTCCCGTAGATTTTCGCGTTTATTCTCCAGCTTTTTCAGCACTTTCTGGAACGCGTTGATCAAATCAAAGATACCTATTTCGGACGCAAGTAATGTTTCGGTGTCCTTGAAATCGGGTTTCTCCGGCACCCGCGCGATCAACTCTTCCTGGTGCAGTTCACGTTGCTGCAATTGAAAAGCCACATCCTTAAACTTCTTGTATTCGATTAACTGCCGGATCAAATTCCAGCGAGGATCCTCTTCCTCGGCATCTTCTTCCGGCGGCTGCTGATATACCGGAAGTAAGCTCCGACTCTTAGTATAGATGAGATTCGCTGCCATAACAACAAACTCACCGGCAATCTCTAAGTCAAGCATCCGAAAGGTCTCAAGGTATTCCAGATACTGACTCGTGATACGCTCGATAGAAATATCATAAATATTGATTTCGTCCTTCTTGATGAGATAAAGCAGGAGATCGAAGGGTCCCTCGAATACTTCAAGCTTCACTTTGTAAGCGGTTTCCATAAATAGATTGGAGCGGATTTTTATTGTTCCTTGATCAGAATGGCGTTAGCGACAGAGTAAATCTGGGAATGACTCAAGCTGATCAGGACAGTGGTGACCCCGAGGCGTCTTGCCAGATCTGCTGCCCCCCCATGGAGCACAATGAACGGTTCTCCACTCGCCTTCCGGCGAACTTCAAGATCCCGCCAACTGAATTGCCCTGCGAATCCAGTACCGAACGCTTTTGAGAGCGCCTCCTTTGCCGCGAACCGCGCAGCGAAGTGAGATACCGGATCCTTCATGGACCGGCAATAATCGGCTTCAGCTGTCTGGTAGATTTTGTCGACAAATCGGTTGCCGTGATGACGAATGGCATCTGCGATTCTCGCATTTTCCACAACGTCAATCCCAATCCCAAAAATCATTTAGCAATGCGTAATTTTTCCAGCATCTCACGAACAGCATTTTCGAGTCCCACAAGGATCGCCCGCGAAACAATGGAGTGACCGATGTTAAACTCGTTCCAATATGGAATCTTAAGGAGCGCCTTAACGTTGTCGTAATTGATTCCATGGCCGGCGTTAACCAGCAGGTTGTACTTCCGGGCGAGGCGAGCGGAAGCGTTCAGCTGTTCCAGTTGGTCTTTCTTGAAATCATCTGTTGCGTTCGCGTAAGCACCGGTGTGCAATTCCACCGCATCGGCTCCGAGTTCGACCGACGCTTCGATCTGGTCGGCAACCGGTTCGATAAACATGCTGACCCGAATTCCAGCGGAGTGCAGCCGTTTGACCGTCTGTTTGAGTGCCTTGAAATGCTTGGCGACATTCAACCCTCCTTCCGTCGTCACTTCTTGGCGATTTTCCGGGACCAAACAGACGTCGTCCGGAAGTACCCGAAGCGCTGTTTCGACAATCTCCGGGGTATTACCTAATTCCAGATTCAGTTTCGTTATGATGCTGTTCCGCAATCGGAACACATCCCGATCCTGAATATGTCGACGATCAGCCCGCAAATGGATGGTGATCCCTTGGACTCCGGCCCGTTCACAGGCTGAGGCAGCGGCAATCACATCTGGTTCGGAATTCAGCGAGTCGACCATCTCCACGTATCGTACCTGGCGAAGGGTAGCAACGTGATCGATGTTAACACCTAATTTGATCATGAAAGACTAACTCGCTACGGGTTCGACGTGGAGTCTCAGTGCCGGAAGTGCCGAATCTCTGTAAATACCATGGCAACCTGCCGCTCATTGGCCGCCTTGATTACCTCTTCGTCGCGGATAGATCCACCTGGTTGAATCACGGCGGTTGCTCCTGCTTCAGAAGCGGTAACCAATCCATCTGCAAATGGGAAGAATGCATCGCTGGCTACAATGCTTCCTTTCAGGGAGAGCCCGGCTTCCTGTGCTTTCCAAATGGCTATTCGTGAGGCATCAACCCGAGACATCTGGCCGGCGCCGATCCCTAGGGTACGATCCTTTGCGGCATGGACGATTGCATTGGATTTAACGTGCTTGACTACTTTCCAACCGAATAACATCGCTTTCATTTCATCTGCAGTCGGGGGGCGGAAGGAGACGACGTGACGTTCCGGTTCTTCGAACGTTGCCCGGTCCTTGCTTTGCACCAGCAAACCGCCAATCACTGACCGGAGGTCATTGTCGTTTTGGGTTTCTTGAACCCAGTTCAGCGATTTGATCAATCGTAGATTCTTCTTCTTTTGAAGTAGGGCCCGAGCGTCCGGTTCGTACTCAGGTGCGATGATCACTTCGCTGAAGATCTCCGAAATTGCTCGTGCCAGCGGTTCAGTGAGCGGACGATTGCAGACGATGATGCCACCAAATGGTGCCTGCTTATCCGTGATAAACGCCTTCAGCCATGCTTCACGGAGGTCCGGATCGCTGGCGACTCCACATGGATTGGTATGCTTTAGAATTGCAACCGTTGGTTCCTTAAACTCCTGGATTAGGTTGGCTGCAGCGTTGATGTCCAGGATATTGTTAAACGAAAGTTCTTTCCCGTGGAGCTTTTGGAAAAATTCCTGAAACTTTCCGTAGAGCGACGCCGTTTGATGCGGGTTTTCACCGTACCGGAGGTGGGCTTCAAGAGGAACCGAAACCAAGAATGATCCTGACGTCGTCTGTTCGCGGTTCAAGAAATCTGCGATCGCCTTATCATAATTCGAAGTGGTCCAGAAGACCTTGATTGCCAGTTGTTCCCGGAGTTTCAGTGTGGTTCTACCATCGTGTTGTTCCATTTCTTCGAGGACGACGTCATAGTCGCGAAGATCAGTGATCACCGTCACGTATTTGTAATTTTTAGCTGCACTTCGCAACATCGATGGGCCACCGATGTCAATCTTTTCCAACGCTTCTTCAAGGATCACGCTTTTGCGTTCGCTGATGGCCTGAAACGGATAAAGATTGACCGCCACAAGATCGATTGGTTCGATCTTATTTGCCGCTGCTTGCCGCTGATGTTCAATGTTGTCCCGAAGGTAAAGCAATCCCCCGTGGACTTTTGGATGCAACGTCTTGACGCGGCCACTGAGAATTTCTGGAAACCCGGTAAATTTTTCGATTTCAATATGGGGGATCGACTCGGTCTTGAGCAGGGCGGCGGTACCACCGGTGGAGATAATCTCAACTCCCAACTCGCTTAAACGACGAGCAAACGGTACAAGCCCCGTCTTATCCGATACAGAAATGAGAGCGCGCTTGATCTTCATGAAGATGAGATGATTAGCAAAGAAAGTTGGGTTGTCGATAAATTCTCAGGTGCCCGGAGTTTAGGGAAGCGCTGAATAACTACCGATCCTAGTGATAAACTAACGAATATTGGAAGAAATAAAGCCCGATGTTGCAAGAGGAGGCCCTAGGGGGGAGAGAAAGCCAACCAGAAGAGAAGTATTTTTGCAAGTGATGGGACAAGTCATACCGTGGGATTTGCTGATAAAAGCAATAGAGCCTTACTATCCAAAAGCAGGGCCTCAAGGAGG
>Ga0075362_10000492_pt1 | contig 11520 bp, 2 predicted proteins | sample EndMetdeltDD1762_FD_71397 | JGI IMG/M metagenome (GOLD analysis project Ga0075362, IMG submission 71397) | Populus endosphere microbial communities from Tennessee, USA - Endosphere MetaG P. deltoides DD176-2 | ecosystem: Host-associated > Plants > Roots > Endosphere | place: USA: Tennessee...
CCCGACGTCGGGCGTGTGGTCGATCCTCAACTCCAGCACCGGCTTCACCGGCGCATCGTCGATCTCATGGGGCGGCACGGGGTATTCCGCGGCGCCCGGTGACTACGACGGCGACGGGAAAGCCGATCTGGGGCTGTATCACTCGGCCTCCGGCACGTGGTACGTGCTCCTGTCGGCGGCGAACTTCACGACGAGCCTCATACGGACGGTCGGCGGCGCCGGCGAGATTGCCGTTCCCGGCGACTACGACGGCGACGGCAAGGCCGACCTGGTGGTCTACAACACGACGACGGGACTCTGGCATGGCGTGAAGTCGAGTACCGCCTATGCGACGACGATCAGCGTGACCTGGGGCGGCACCGGGTACACCGCCGCGCCTGGCGACTTCGACGGCGACGGCATGCTGGACCTCGCGATCTACCAGGCCTCGACCGGCAACTGGTCGATCCTGCGATCCAACAGCGGCTACACGCTGACGGTCAACCGCAACTTCGGCGGCGCGGGGTATGCGCCGGCGCAAGGCGACTATGACGGCGACGGATTCACCGACTTCGGGGTGTATCAGGCGTCGACGGGCGTCTGGACGATGCTGAAGTCGAGCGCGGGCAACCTCATCGGGTTCACGGTGTCGTACGGCGGCGCCGGATACTCGCCGGTCGCCGGAGACTGGGACGGCGACGGTCGGGCCGACGTCGGCGTCTACAGCACGGCCGGCCTGTGGTCGATTCTGCTCTCGAGCGGTAACTTCACGACGTCGGTGGGGAAGAGCTGGGGTGGCGCAGGGTACGCGCCGATTCCCGTGTTCCAGTAGATCGGCACCTCACGTACGCCAAACTGATCAGCTCGACGCGCGCAGGAGATTTCAGAATTGAAATCCCTGCGCGTCGTCGAAACGAAGTGAAGCCGCGCATCACCACCCCCACATGTGGGGTCGCGTGCACTACCAAAATTGTGATTCGCTGAATCGTGATCTTCTTGCTGTAAAATCCCGCCCGCTGCGCCCGCACGTTCGACTCGAAAGGACCGTTCAACAGATGACCCGACGTGATCCCCTTGCGGTGGTCGTGTGCTTCGGCGTGCTTGTTTCGCTCGCGCTTCCGATCGCGGCAGGCGCGCAGACCGTCACGTTCACGAACGCGAGCGCGATCACGATTCCAGCCAGCGGCACCGGAGCGCCGACTGGCGCCCCGGCGGCGCCGTATCCGTCGAACATCGTCGTCTCCGGTCTCACGGCTCCGATCGCGCGCGTGTCGGTGACGTTGAACGGGCTCACGCACTCGTTTCCTGACGACGTCGACATCCTGCTCGTCGCGCCCGACGGCGCCAAGCTCATTGTGCTGTCTGATGTCGGCGCCAGCACCGACGCGACCGTCGCTGCGATCACGTTGAGCGACGAGGCGACCAGTTTTCTCGCGGACACGGGACCGCTCGTGACCGGCACGTATCGTCCCGCCAATTTCGGGTCCGGCGACGCGTTCCCGGCGCCGGCCCCCGCGATCGTGGCGGGCGATTCACCTGCGCCGGGCGGAATCGCCACCTTCGCGTCGAAGTTCGCCGGTCACAGCGCCAACGGCACCTGGAGCCTCTACGTCGTCGACGATCTGGGCGGCGATATCGGCAGCATCTCGGGCGGCTGGACGCTGACGATCACGCAGGCCTCGCCGGCCACGGCGGGCCAGTTGATCATCTCGGAGTTCCGGCTGAGTGGTCCCGGGGGCGCGACCGACGAGTTCATCGAGATCTACAACGCCTCCGGTTCGACGCACGTGGTCTCCGCGGTGTCGGGCAGCGGCTACGGGATCGCCGCGTCCAACGGAGTGACGCGCTGCTCGATTCCCAACGGGACCGTGATCGCCGCGGGCGGCCACTTCCTGTGCGTCAATTCGGGCGGCTACTCGCTGGTCGGCTATCCCGCCGGAGCGTCCGCCCTGGCCTCGGGCGATGTCACGTACACGGCCGACATCCCGTTCAATTCCGGCATCGCGATCTTCAACAACAACACCGGTGGGAGCAGCTACTCGATCGCCAACCGGCTCGACGCGGTGGGATCGACGTCCGAGGCCAATCTGACCTACAAGGAGGGTTCCGGCTATCCGCCGCTGACGACCGACACCACCCAGTCGGCATTCACCAGGCGGCCGCCCGGCGGCTGTTCAGGCGGCAGCACCGGCAACTGCACGACCAGCCTCCAGTACAGGACGACGGCGCCGGTGTCGCTGAACGCGCCGGCCGACACCAACGACAACGCGAGCGATTTCATCTTCGTGGACGTCAACGGCAGCAACATCGGCGCCGGCCAGCGGCTGGGCGCGCCGGGGCCGGAGAACATGTCGTCGCCGGTGGTGCGCAACGGCACGCCGATGCTGACGACGCGGAAGCTCGAGGCCTGCGCGGGGATCGAGGAGGCGCCGAACATCAGCCGCGACCCCACGTCGGATCCCGCCAACAGCTCGCAGTTCGGTACGCTCGACATCCGCCGGATCGTCGTCAACTCGACGCCGACCGCGATCACGCGCCTGCGGTTCCGGGTCGTCGACCTGACGACATATCCGAATCCCTCCGGCGCCGCGGACCTCCGGGTGCGCTCGTCGCCCGGCGTCTTCGTCCCCATCCACAGCGTGAACTGCGACGACGTGCCGTCGGACCTGCCCGTCGCCGGGACCACGCTCGAAGAGCCGCCCTTGCAGCCCAACGAGGGCGGCTACAACTCGTCGCTGTCCGTTGGCGGAGGCATTCCGGCTGCGAGCGGCGGCAACCCCGGCCTGATCGCCGTGCGCTTCCTGCTCGGCGTCCAGGCGCCGGGCGTCGCGCGGTTCTGCGTCGTGCCCGAGACGTTTCCCGAAGCGATCGGCGAGCCCTTCTGCTACATCGGCAGCAGCGAAGGCGGCACCATCTACGAGCCGGGAGACTTCGACAACGATCAGGCCGCTGACGTGCCGCTCTACAACCGCAGCAGCGGCGCATGGACGATCCTCCGCTCGGGCGCGGCGTTCACGTCCTCGTCGGCGATCGGTCTCGGCGGCGCCGGCTACACGCCGGTGCCGGGCGACTACGACGGCGACAACCGGCTCGACGCCGCGGTCTATCAGGAGTCGACGGGCCAGTGGACGGTGCGCACGTCGAGCAGCAATTTCGCCCGCGGGTTCTCGGTGAGCTGGGGCGGTCCGGGGTACAAGGCCGTCCCCGGCGACTACGACGGCGATCGCCAGACCGACATGGCCGTGTACTACGCGCCGACCGGCGTCTGGTACATCCTCCTGTCGACGTTCCGGTTCACCAGCAGCATGAACGTCAGCTGGGGCGGTTCCGCCTACACGCCGATCGGCGGCCAGGACTTCGACGGCGACGGCAAGTCCGACCTGACGACCTACAACGAGTCGCTGGGCACGTGGTACGTGCTGCAGTCGAACGCGGACTTCACGACGGCGCTCAGCAAGGGCTGGGGCGGTGCGGGCTACACGCTCGTGCCAGGCGACTATGACGGCGACGGCAAGGCCGACTTCGCCATCTACAACCGGACCACCGGCCTGTGGTCCGCGCTGAAGTCCATCACCGGCTACACCTCGTCGCTGTCGGTGAGCTACGGCGGCCCCGGATACGTCCCGATGCCTTCCGACTACGACGGTGACGGGAAGATCGACATCGCCGTCTACCGGCTCCAGACGACGCAATTCGTCGCCTTGAAGTCGTCATCCGCGTACGCGCCGGGATCGGCGATCGTGCAGACGTTCGGCACCGCGAACGACGTGCCGATCTCGTCCGCCGTCCTGCCGCGCAGCACGCGTGAGATCGACGCGGGTGATTTCGACGGCGACTTCACCAGCGACCTGACGATCTACAACGGGACGACGGGCTCGTGGTCGATCCTCAAGTCGAGCTCCTCGTTCACCGCCGCCAGCACCATCGGCTGGGGCGGCGCCGGCTACAGCCCGGTGCCGGGCGACTACGACGCCGACGGCCGCCTCGATCTCGGCCTCTACCAGAACGCGACGGGCAACTGGCTGGTGCTGCTCTCGGCGAGCAACTACACGACGACGCTGAACAGGAGCGCGGGCGGCTCGGGCTACGTGCCGGTGGCAGGCGACTACGACGGCGACGGCAAGACGGATCTCGTCGTCTACAACACGACGAGCGGATTGTGGTTCGGCCTGAAGTCGTCGACCGGCTACACGACCACGCTCGCCGTCAGCTGGGGCGGTACCGGCTACACCGCCGCACCCGGCGACTTCGACGGCGACGGCAAGCAGGATCTCGCGCTCTATCAGGCCTCGACGGGGAACTGGCTGATCCTCACGTCTTCGTCGAACTACACGTCGTCGATCCTGCGGAACTGGGGCGGACCGGGCTATGTGCCGGTGCAGGCCGATCACGACGGCGACGGCATCACGGACTTCGCCGTCTACCAGACGTCGACGGGCATCTGGACGATTCTGAAGTCGAGCAGCGGCAACACGATTGGCTTCACCGTCGCGTACGGCGGTCCCGCGTATACGCCGGTGGCGGGCGACTGGGACGGCGACGGCCGCGCCGATGTCGGCGTCTACGACACCTCGGGCAACTGGTCGATTCTACTGACGGGCGGCAACTACACGACGTCGCTGGGGAAGAGCTGGGGCGGCGCCGGGTTCGCGCCGCTGCCGGTCTTCCAGTGATCGCGCGCTCGTAGGGCTTTCGAAATGAACAGGACAAACCGCATGACGCGACGCGACTGGCTGGCCGTGACCGTGTGTCTCGGCGTTTTCCCGACTCTGGCGCTCCCGACGAGCGCGAGCGCACAGACCACCACCTTCACGAATTCGACGGCGATCACGATTCCCGCCAGCGGCACTGGTGCGGCCACAGGCGCGCCGGCGACGCCGTACCCGTCGAACATCAGCGTGTCCGGCGTGGGCAATCCCATCGCGCGGATCACGGTGACGCTGAACGGGTTCACGCACACGTTTCCGGACGACGTCGACATCCTGCTGGTGGCACCCGACGGCAGCAAGCTGGTCCTGCTCTCCGACGTGGGCGGGAGCACGGACGTCACCGGCGCCACGATCGCGCTCAGCGACGATGCGCCCGGCTTCGCTCCGGACGGGACGACCCTCTCGTCGGGCACCTATCGCCCGACGAACATCGGCACCGGCGACATGTTCCCAGCGCCGGCGCCCGTGACCGGGGCGGGCGACTGGCCATTCTCGGCCGGAACCGCGACGTTGGGGTCGCAATTCGGCGGGCACAACGCCAACGGGACGTGGAGTCTCTACGTCGTCGACGACGTGGGCGGCGACATCGGGACCATTTCCGGCGGCTGGTCGCTGACCATTGCGCAGGCGTTGCCCGCGGCGGCCGGTCAGCTCCTCATCAGCGAGTTCCGGTTGCGTGGGGGCGTGAGCGACGAGGACGAGTTCATCGAGATCTACAACGCCTCGGGGAGCACACACGTCGTGGCGGCGGCGTCGGGCACCGGCTACGGTATCGCCGCATCCGACGGCACGCTGCGCTGCACGATTCCCAACGGGACCAGCATCCCGGCGGGCGGGCACTTTCTCTGCGTCAATTCCGACGGGTATTCGCTGGGCTCGTATCCGGCCGGGACGGCCGCGACGGCGACCGCTGACGCGACCTATACGACGGGCATTCCGGACAACGCCGGCATCGCCATTTTCAACAACAACACCGGCGGCGGCAGTTTCTCGCTGGCCAACCGGATCGACGCCGTCGGCTCGTTCACGGAGGCCAACACGCTCTACAAAGAGGGCGCGGGCTATCCGGCGCTCACGAGTACCCCTGCCGACTACACGTTCACCCGGCGGCCGTCCGGCGGCTGTTCGGGCGGAAACACCGGCAACTGCGTCAGCTCGGCGCAGTACAAGACGACACCCCCGGTGTCGACGACGGCGCCGGCCGACACCAACAACAACGCGAGCGACTTCATCTTCGCGAACCCGAACGGCACCAACCTGGGCGCCGGAGCACGGCTGGGGGCGCCGGGACCGGAGAACCTGACGTCGCCGGTGGCGCGCTCCGGCACGCCGACGCTGACGACGCGCAAGCTCGACGCCTGCGCCGGGATCGAGGCTGCGCCGAACGTCGTCCGCGACGTCACGCCCGACTCGGCGAACAATTCGACGTTCGGCACGCTCGACATCCGCCGCGCCGTGTTCAACACGACGGGGGGCACCATCACGCGGCTGCGGTTCCGGATCGTGGACATCACGACGTTTCCGTCGGCCGCCGGCGTCACCGACTTCCGGCCCCGCACGTCACCAGACAAGGTCGTCACCGTCGACGGAGCGCCGTGCGGCAGCGGCACGACGGACGTCACCGTCCGCGGCACGACGCTCGAGGCGCCGCCCTCGCAGCCGAATGGCGGCGGATACAACTCGACGCTGTCGGTGGCGACGTCGGTCCCGAACAACGGTTCGATCAACGTGCGATTCCTGCTCGGCGTCCAGATCCCGGGGGCGAACGTGGCGCGGTTCTGCGTCGTGCCCGAGGCGTTTCCCGAGGCGATCGGAGAGCCGTTCTGCTACATCGGCAACAGCGACGGCGGCACCGTCTACGAGCCCGGTGACTTCGACAACGACCAGATCGGCGACGCGGGGTTGTACAACCGCAGCAGCGGCGCATGGACGATCCTCCGCTCGGGCGCCTCGTTCACCTCGTCGTCAGCCGTCAGCCTCGGCGGTGCCGGCTTCACACCGGTGCCAGGCGACTTCGACGGCGACAACCGGCTCGACGCCGCGGTCTATCAGGAGTCGACGGGTCAGTGGACGGTGCTCACGTCGAGCAGCAACTTCGCGCGCGGGTTCTCCGTGAGCTGGGGCGGCGCGGGATACAAGGCGATGCCGGGCGATTACGACGGCGACCGCCAGACCGACATGGCGGTGTACTACGCGCCGACCGGCTTCTGGTACGTCCTGTTGTCGAGCTCCGTCTACACGAGCAGCATGAATCTCAGCTGGGGCGGATCGAACTACACCCCGATGGGCGGCCAGGACTTCGACGGCGACGGGAAGTCGGATCTGACGATTTACAACGAGGCGATCGGCACGTGGTACGTGCTGCAGTCGGGGGCGAACTTCACGACGACGATCAGCAAGAGCTGGGGCGGCGCCGGCTACACGCTGGTGCCGGGCGACTATGACGCGGACGGCAGGGCCGACTTCGGGATCTACAACCGGACCACCGGCACCTGGTACGTGCTTCAATCGAGCAGCGGCTTCACGTCGTCATTGGCAGTCAGCTACGGCGGCGCCGGCTATATCCCGATGCCGGCCGACTACGACGGCGACAACAAGATCGACATCGCCACGTATCGGCCCGCGACGGCGCAATTCGTCGTGCTGAAGTCGTCGACGGGATACGCGCCCGGATCGGCGATCGTCCAGACGTTCGGCACGGCGAACGACGTGCCGATCACCGCCGCGGTCCTGCCGCGGAGCACGCGTGAGATCGACGCGGGTGATTTCGACGGCGACTTCACCAGCGACCTGACGATCTACAACGGGACGACGGGGTCGTGGTCGATCCTGAAGTCGAGCTCGTCGTTCACCACCGCCAGCACGATCGGGTGGGGCGGGACGGGCTACTCGCCGGCGCCGGGCGACTACGACGGCGACGGCCGCATGGACCTCGGCCTCTACCAGGGAGCGACGGGCAACTGGCTGGTGCTGCTGTCGGCGGCCAACTACACGACGACGTTGAGCAAGAGCGCGGGCGGCTCCGGCTACGTGCCGGTCGCGGGCGACTACGACGGCGACGGGAAGACGGATCTCGTCGTCTACAACACGACGAGCGGCCTGTGGTTCGGGCTGAAGTCGTCGACCAACTACACGACCACGCTCGCCGTCAGCTGGGGCGGCACCGGCTACACCGCGGCGCCAGGCGATTTCGACGGCGACGGCAAACAGGATCTCGCGCTCTACCAGGCGTCGACCGGCAACTGGCTGATCCTGACCTCGTCGTCGAACTACACCTCGTCGATCGTGCGGAACTGGGGCGGCGCGGGGTTCGTGCCGGCGCAGGCCGACCACGACGGCGATGGCATCACGGACTTCGCGGTCTACCAGACGTCGACGGGTCTCTGGTCGATCCTGAAATCGACCAGCGGCAACACGACGCCGTTCAACGTGTCGTACGGCGGACCGGGGTATACGCCGGTCGCGGGCGACTGGGACGGCGACGGGCGTGCCGACGTCGGCGTCTACGACGCCGCGGGCAACTGGTCGATTCTGCTGAGCGGCGGCAATTACACGACGTCGATGGGGAAGAGCTGGGGCGGCGCCGGGTTCGCGCCGCTGCCGGTGTTCCAGTAGAGCTTCGCTCGCAATGACAAGAACGTGATCAGGTCGTGCGCAGGAATCCCTGAAACGGGATTCCTGCCTCGTCGAGATTTCGCGCGTGAGACAGCGTCGCGCGTATTGTAGAATCTCCGGCGCTCCCCTCCGGATTTCCCGAAAGGATTCGCTTCGGTGTCCATGATGCGCACTTCGGCGTGTGCAGCGGTGGTCTGTGTGCTCGGCCTGGTGCAGTTCTCGGGAGGCGCGCTGCACGCACAGCGAGATCCCGGCGGTCCGCGGACCGCAACGGCCGGCCAACTCGTCATCTCGGAATTCCGCCTGCGCAACTTCTCGGCGCCGGCCGACGAGTTCATCGAGGTCTATAACGCGTCGGGCGCCGCGCACACCGTCGCGGCCGCGTCGGGCACGGGCTACGGCATCGCCACGTCGGACGGCGTGACGCGCTGCACGATCCCCAACGGGACCGTGATTCCGAATCACGGCCATTACCTGTGCGTGAACTCGGCGGGGTACTCGCTCTCGTCGTACCCGGCTGGCGATGGAACGGCCGCGGCCGGCGACGCCAGCTACTCCGCCGACATTCCCGACAACGTCGGGATCGCCGTCTTCAACAACAACAGCGGCGGCGGCAGCTACTCGCTGGCGAATCGCCTCGACGCCGTGGGATCCACGGCGGAAGCCAGCGCGATCTACAAGGAGGGCGCCGGCTATCCGGCGCTCACGGGAGGGACGCCCTCCAACTACGCGTTCGTGAGAAAGTCTCCGGGCTGGTGCGGCTACAACTGCCAGGTGGTCGCCGCGCCCGTGTTCAGCAGCACGCCCGTCGACACCAACAACAACGCGAGCGATTTCTACTACGCCGATACGGTGGGCTCGAATCCCGGAGCCGGCGATCGTCTCGGCGCGCCCGGTCCCGAGAACCTGAGCTCGCCGATCGCGCTCGACGGCACGTCCTCGTTCGTCGTGCGCAAGTTCAGCGGCTGCGTGCCGCGCGACTACGCGCCGAACGTCGTCCGCGATCCGACGCCGGATTTCGCGAACCACTCCCAGTTCGGCACCATCGAGTTCCGGACGCAGTGGACCAACAACACCGGCGCCAGCATTACGCGGCTGCGCTTCAGGGTCGTGGAGCTGTCGACCTACCCGGCGGCCAGCGGATTCGCCGATCTGCGCGTGCGGACGTCGGTCGCGGGCGCGGACACGATCGACAGCTATCCGTGCGGCACCGGCACGACGTCGGTGGGGCTCGTCGGCACGACGCTGGAGGAGCCGCCGTCGGCGACGCCGGGCGGCGGCGGGTACAACACGTCGCTGGGCGTGCCGTCGGTGACCGCGGGCCTCCCGCTCGCGTCCGGCGCGTCGCTCAACGTGCGCATGCTGCTCGGCGTCGAGCAGACCGGGATCGCCCGATTCTGTGTCGTGCCCGAGACGATTCCGGCGAGCGCGGGCGACCCGTGGTGCTACATCGGCAACACCCAGAACGCGTTCTTCCGCGAGCCGTTTGCCGATGTCGACAGCGACGGCCGGCCGGAGATGCCGATGTACAACCCGGCCACCGGGCAGTGGAAGATTCGCACGTCGTGGTCGGGATACACGGCGGAGATCGGGATCTCCTGGGGCGGCGCGGGCTACAAACCCGTCATGGGCGACTACGACGGCGACGGACGCTACGACGTCGCGGTCTACAACGAGACGACGGGCGTCTGGTCCATCCTGACGTCAGGCAGCAACTTCACGCGCGCGTGGAGCATCGGGTTCGGCGGTCCTGCCTACGACCCCGTGCCCGGCGACTACGACGGCGACGGGACGACCGACATCGCGGTCCGCGACGGACGCCCCGGTGCCACCGGCTGGCTGTTTCTCGCCTCGTCGCTCGGGTTCGCCGACGGCAACATCTTCGAGGGTGCCGTGGCCGGCAACACGCCGCTGCGCGGCTACGACTTCGACGGCGACGAGCGCGACGACTTCGTCGAATACGAACGCGCGACCGGCGTCTGGCGGATCCTGAAATCCACCACGAACTTCTCGGCGTTCATGACGGTGACGCTCGGCGGCGCGGGGAGCACGCTCGTGCCCGCCGACTACGACGGCGATCGCAAGCCGGACTTCGGCGTCTACGACCGCGCCACCGGGATCTGGCGGGTCCTGAAATCGACCGAAGCCTTTGCGACCGTCAGGTCCTTCTCCTGGGGCGGCCCGGGCTACCTTCCCGTCCCCGGCAGCTACGACTCCGACAACAAGGCGGATCCCACTCTGTACGAGCCGTCCACGGGACGGTGGCTCGTGCTCAGGTCGGACGCGTCGTACGGGCTGGTCTTCACCTACACCCACGGCGCTGCCGGTGACGTGCCGGTCTCGCCGGCGCTCGTCCCGGCGATGACGCGCGAGATCTACGGCGGCGACGCCGACGGCGACTCCGTCAGCGATCTGACCGTCTACAACACGACGACCGGCATCTGGTCGACCTTGTTCTCGAGCAGGAACTACGCCACAGCGCGCAACCTCGGCTACGGCGGCACGGGCTACACGCCCGCGCCCGGCGACTACGACGGCGACGGCCTCGCGGATCTCGCGGTCTACCAGCAGTCGACCGGCCAGTGGCTGGTGCGGCGATCGCGCAACTTCTCGACGACGTATTCGTTCAACGCCGGCGGTCCCGGCTACGTCCCCGTCGCGGCCGACTACGACGGCGACGGCCGGACCGACATGGTCGTCTACAACACATCAACGGGCGTGTGGTACGGACGCAAGTCGTCGACCGAGTTCACGACGACGCTCAGCGTGAGCTGGGGCGGGACCGGCTACACGGCCGCGCCGGGCGATTTCGACGGCGACGGCAAGGCGGATCTCGCGCTCTACCAGGGATCGAGCGGCAACTGGCTGATCCTGAAGTCGACCACCGGCTACACGACGACGATCACCCGCGGCTTCGGCGGCGCGGGCTACACGCCGGTGCAGGCCGACTTCGACGGCGACGGCCTCACCGACTTCGCCGTCTACCAGGCGTCCACCGCCGTCTGGACGATGCTGAAGTCGAGCACCAACAATACGGCGGGCTTCGCCGTGTCGTACGGCGGGTCGGGGTACACGCCGGTCGCCGGCGACTGGGATGGCGACGGCCGCGCCGACGTCGGCGTGCAGGACGCGGCGGGCACCTGGTCGATCCTGCTCTCGAACGGCAACTTCACGACGTCGTTCTCGCGCAGCTGGGGCGGCGCCGGCTACCAGCCGG
>Ga0075362_10000493_pt1 | contig 11500 bp, 9 predicted proteins | sample EndMetdeltDD1762_FD_71397 | JGI IMG/M metagenome (GOLD analysis project Ga0075362, IMG submission 71397) | Populus endosphere microbial communities from Tennessee, USA - Endosphere MetaG P. deltoides DD176-2 | ecosystem: Host-associated > Plants > Roots > Endosphere | place: USA: Tennessee...
GGAATACGTCATCCAGGATGGCGACGTGCTGCATTTCAAATTCAACGTTTGATTGGACATCCGCCCGTGTCACGCTAGGAATCGGGGCGTGATCCGGCGATTGCTCCTGTTGCTGCTGGCTTTCTGCCTGGCCGCCCCCGCCGTAGCGGCGCCGCTTCATTGCGCCTCCGCGCCGAAGGCGGCTGGGCACCATGCCGTCGCCGTCGATCATCATGGCGGTGCGAAAAACGGCGAGCAGCCACCGGCCTCCGGCAGTCGCCAGCACGACTGCATCGGCTGCATCGCCCCCTACGCCGGCCCGGCGCGGATTTCCGAACGGCCATTCGCCCCGGCTCTCGCGCTGAAGATGGAAGGCGACCGCGCCGTTCCGCTTTCCGCCACCGGACCGGACACGCCTCCACCCCGCGCCTGACTTGCCCGCAACGATCCGCATCTCGTGGATCCGCGTTCAATTCAATCCGGGAAATCTGCCATGAAGACGTGTTTTCTGGCGGCGCTGGGCAGCGTCGCCATCCTTTCGCATCCCGCCGCCGCGCAGGAACACCACCACCATACCGAAGAGCCGAAAGCCCCTCCCCTTGGTGAGGCCACGCCACCCGCCGCTCCGCCGCGAGCAATGGCCGACGAGCACGATCATGCGCATCCGAAGGAAGGCGACCCTTCGCCCACTCGACCGGCATCGGGTTCGGGCACCACGCGCCTGCCGGCGAACGATGGCGTAATGCATGGGCTTCACGCCATGGCCGGCGACTGGACGATCATGGCGCACGGCTTCGTGACCGCACAGTATACCGATCATTCGGGGCCGCGCGGCGACGATAAAGCTTATTCCACGTCGATGCTGATGGCCGTGGCCGAACGCGAGACGGGCTGGGGCCGCGTGCAGCTCAAGTCGATGCTGAGCCTTGAGCCGGCGATGAGCGCGAGGGGCTATCCCAACCTCTTCGCCGCGGGCGAGACCGCCGGCGGAGAGCCGCTCGTGGATCGCCAGCATCCGCACGATCTGTTCATGGAACTGGCGGCCCGCGTCGACTTCCGGCTTTCCGACGGGACGACACTGTTTCTGTATGGCGGCCCCGTCGGTGAACCGGCCATCGGCCCCAGCGCCTTCATGATGCGGCGGTCGGCGCGCTACAATCCGGAACCGCCGATTGCCCATCACTGGTTCGATTCAACGCATATCACCTATGGCGTGGCGACGGCGGGCCTGGCTGGCCGGACCTGGCAGATCGAAACTTCCGCCTTTCGCGGCCGCGAGCCCGACGAGCGGCGCTGGAACATCGAGACGCCGAAGCTCGATAGCTGGTCGATCCGCGCCACGATCAATCCCACGCCGCGCTGGGCGCTTCAGGCAAGCTATGCCCGGATCGAGGAACCCGAGGCGCTGCATCCGGGCGAGGATGAGCGGCGCTTCACCGCCTCCGCGCACTACAGCACCGGACGGCTCAGCGCGATGCTGGCATTCAGCAACAAGGACCGGGTGCCCGGCGGATCGCTGACCGCCTGGCTGGGCGAGGCAAACTGGGATATCGATCGGGCCAACAGCTTGTTCGGGCGGATCGAGAACGTCGCCAACGACGAGCTTTTCCCCGATCACCATGATCCTCTGCATGACCGCACGTTCCGCGTGACCAAATTCCAGCTGGGTTATGCGCGGCGGATCGCACTGGCGCCATTCGAGCTGTCCCTGGGCGGCTCCGTCTCCACTTACGCCAAACCCAAGGCGCTCGCCGCCGCTTACGGTAACCGGCCGCTGGGTTTCACGCTGTTCGCGAAAGTGCTTCTGGGCAGCTAGCGACTGCCCTGATGGCGCCGGGCGGCCCTAAACATCCTCGCTGCGCCCGAACAATCCTGCGATCCGTTTGCGCATCGCCGCGAAAAGCACGAGCACGCCGATGGCAATCGGCTTGATGAACTTGGCGAGCAAGGCGAAGAAGCCCAGCTTCTTCGCCACCGCCAGACCGGTGCCGGCCGCGACGAGGCCACCTATGCCATATTCGGCCTTGCGATCGACCGAGGCGTCAAAATCTTCATAGCGCGCGCCTGGATCGAACGCCGCATGCGCAGCGAACGCCCGTGCTGCACCGCGCACTTCATTCAGCTTTGGCATGTTGGACACCAGGTTGAGGCTCAGCACGCCGGTCCGGCCCAGGGTGCGCACATCGTAGTTCAGCGTGTGAACCGAATCGCCTGAGAATTGCAGGTCACGCGCCCACACGACCGAATGCGTCGCCTTGTCATAGCGCGGTTGTTCGGCCCATCCCGCAATATGGATGGTGGGATAGCCCTGCTGCGTGCGCTCGGCGTTCGCCTCCCCCTCGGCGTTGCGCATCTGCGTGAGCATCTCCGCGTAGTCCACGTCGGCGGCATCGTCATCGGCGACATAGCCTGTCTCTTCGAAGGTTACGACCGCACCCCACGCATCGCTGACCGGCGATGCGCCCGCCGGCATCACCATTCCCAGCGCATGTTCGGCCGATTGGGGCGGATTGCCCCAGATGCTCACCAGGATCTTGCGGGTGTCTTCGGCGCTGTAGAAGTCGTAATTCTGCCCGAGATCAAGCGAGGCTTTTGCCGCCGGAATCGCAATCTTGCCGCGCTGCGGCTTGAGCGACTTGACGATTTCCACGATGGCCGGCGGAAGCTCCTTCGGTTGTTGGGCGATGGCCGGAAGTGATATCCAGGTACTCGCCACAGCGGCAAGTATAGCCAATACAAACTTCATCATTGCTGACCGCCCCTTACTCACCCGCAGCTTAAAGAACCCGAATGAAATGACAGGTCAATACTCAAATCGCGGGACGCATGTAATCAGGCCCCGCAGAGCAGAAATCCCGGCGCGAAGAAAACCACGCGGTCATAAGGATCGCGGATCGTCAGCGAGCCTGGCCAGCGGGCGGACTCGTTACCGACGGGTTCGCCATCGCCCGGCCCCTTGGTAAGCAGGATCGCCTGTCCGCGCCCCGAATATTTCGCGTATGTCATCGACGGAAACTCCGTACTACCCGTATCCGCCGCCAGGATCGCGACCTCGCCGCCCAGCTTTATCGCGCCTTTCTCCTCGCCCATGACGGCGATCGGGTCGCTTTCCACCTGCAAGGCGAATTCGCATCCCACACCAGACAAGGCATGCGCCTCTATGTCCGCCAGAAGGATCGGTTGCGGGGCGATCGGCTGAACCGGCGGCCGCATCTTCTGCGCCGCCTCCACTTTGGCGATATCGCGTGTGTCGGCGCGGGCTTTCTCCTCGGGTGACGGTTGTCCGCAGGCCGCGGCGGTCAGTGCCAGGATCAGGGCAGCCTTGCCGCGCATTATCGTCTCCCGAACAGCTTCTCTATATCTCCGTGCGCCAGCTTAACCCACGTGGGGCGGCCGTGGTTGCATTGGCCCGAGCGCGGGGTGCGCTCCATCTCGCGCAGCAGCGCATTCATTTCGGCCACCGAAAGCGCTCGGCCCGCGCGAACGGAGCCGTGGCAGGCCATCGTCGCCAGGACACCGTCCAGCCTTTCGCCCAGAAGCAGGGCATCGCCATTCTTCGCCAGATCGTCCGCAATGTCGCGAACCAATGCCTGGACGTCGCCCTGCGCCAGTGCGGACGGCACCGCGCGCACCAGCATGGCGGACGGGCCGAAGCGTTCGATGACGAGGCCGAAGCCGGCTAGCGTCTCCGCCTTTCCATCGAGCCGGTCGCAATCGGGTTCATCCAGCTCGACCACCTCGGGCAGGAGCAAGGCCTGGCTCGCCGCGACGCCCTCCCCCGCCCCGGCGGCGCGCAGCCGCTCCAGGACGAGCCTCTCGTGCGCGGCGTGCTGATCGACGATGACCAGCCCGTCCTCGGCTTCGGCAACGATGTAGGTCCCCGCCACTTGCCCCCGCGCGACACCGAGCGGAAACTGGCCGATCTCTTGCGGTAGTTCCTCTGCCGGCTCGGCCCTGGCGGCGGGCGCCATGACGGCCCGCTCGTATCCCCGCCAGACGCGCCCCGCCTCGCTCACGCGGGGCGGTTGCGGCGCGAAAGCCGAGAACAGGCTGCGCGCCGGCTCGGCGGGAATGGTCGGCTCGACCTGCCAGTTCGCCATCGCGGCTGCGGCGGGCGCCTGTGCGCTCCGCTGCCCTTCGCTGTCGAGCGCATGGCGCACCGCACCGACGATGAACCCGCGCACGAAGGCGGGGTCGCGAAAGCGCACCTCCGTCTTGGCGGGATGGACGTTGACGTCGACATCCTCGGGCGGAAGATCGAGGAACAGGGCCAGCACCGCATGCCGGTCGCGCGCCAGCATATCGGCGTAAGCCCCGCGCACCGCGCCCACCAGCAGCTTGTCGCGCACCGGCCGGCCGTTGACGAACAGGTACTGGTGATCGGCGATACCGCGATTGAAGGTGGGCAGGCCCGCCACCCCCGTAAGCCGTGCGGACCCTCTGGCGGCATCGATAACCACCCCGTCGTCCGCAAGCTCGCGTGCGACGAGGCGCGATACGCGCGCAGCCAGGGCATCTCCCGGCTGCACCGCCAGGGTGCGACGACCGTCATGCTCCAGCGTGAAGCCTATTTCGGGTCGCGCCATGGCGAGTCGGCGGACGATATCGAGGCACGCGGCATATTCGCTGCGCGCCGAACGCAGGAACTTGCGCCGCGCCGGCACCTTGCCGAACAGGTCCTCCACCCGGATGCGCGTGCCCGGCGGCAGCGCGGTGGGTCCTTCGCCGGCCAGCACACCGTGATCGACGATCCGCCGCCAGCCTTCCTGCCCGCCGCGCACGCGACTTTCGATGGTGACCCGCGCGACGCTGGCGATCGAGGGCAGCGCTTCGCCGCGGAAGCCCAGCGTCGCGACTTGTTCGATATGTTCGTCGGGAAGCTTGGACGTGGCATGGCGTTCGAGCGCGAGGGCGATTTCCCGCGCATCCATGCCGCAACCGTCGTCGGTCACTTCGATCAGATCGAGCCCGCCCCCCGCGAGCTTGACGAAAATCGAAGTCGAACCGGCATCGATGGCGTTCTCGACCAGTTCCTTGAGCGCGGAGGCCGGCCGTTCCACCACTTCGCCCGCCGCGATGCGATTGACGAGTTCCTCTGGCAGGCGGCGAATTATCGGCATCGCGCGACCCTAGCGACGAAGCGTCACGAATTCGAGACGGAAGGGAGGATGCCAGGATCACTTCCGCACAAAATTTTTCCCTTTCGCCGAAGCATGGTTTAAGCAGCCGCTTTCCATGTTCACCGGCCGGTGTACCGCTGCCGCTGTTTGGCGGTAAGTGACGGCAAAGCCTACGGATTCTTTGATGGCCTCGATGATGTCGCGATTCTTCAAATTCGGTTCGCAGAACATGGCGATCGACCTGGGTACGGCCAATACGCTGGTCTACGTCCAGGATCGTGGAATCGTGCTGAACGAGCCTTCCGTCGTCGCGATCGAAACGATCAACGGCATCAAGCGCGTGAAGGCCGTGGGCGACGACGCAAAGATGATGATGGGCAAGACGCCGGACAACATCGAAGCGATTCGCCCCTTGCGCGACGGTGTCATCGCCGACATCGAAATCGCGGAAGAGATGATAAAGCACTTCATCCGCAAGGTGCACGGCAAGCGCAGCCTGTTCCGCTATCCCGAGATCGTGATCTGCGTGCCTTCGGGCTCGACTTCGGTGGAACGCCGCGCGATCCGCGACGCCGCATCGAACGCGGGCGCCAGCCAGGTTTTCCTGATCCTCGAACCGATGGCCGCGGCGATCGGCGCCGACATGCCGGTGACAGAACCGGTCGGCTCGATGGTGGTCGACATCGGTGGCGGCACGACCGAAGTCGCCGTGCTCTCGCTGCGCGGCTTGGCCTATACCACTTCCGTGCGCGTCGGCGGCGACAAGATGGACGAAGCCATCGTCAGCTACGTCCGCCGCCACCACAACCTGCTGATCGGCGAATCCACGGCCGAGCGGATCAAGAAGGACTACGCCATCGCGATGGTCCCGGCCGACGGCATCGGCGAAACGATCCACATCAAGGGCCGCGACCTCGTGAACGGCGTGCCCAAGGAAATCACCATCACCCAGGCGAACATCGCCGAAGCGCTGTCCGAGCCTATCGGCGCGATCATCGAAGGCGTGCGCATCGCGCTGGAGAACACCGCCCCCGAACTGGCGGCCGACATCGTCGACCAGGGCATCGTGCTCACCGGCGGCGGCGCGCTGATCCAGGGGCTGGACGAATATCTCCGTGAGGAAACCGGCCTTCCCGTCAGCATCGCGGAGGATCCGCTGTCCTGCGTGGCCCTTGGCACCGGACGCGCGATGGAGGATCCCGTATACCGCGGCGTGCTGATGACCGCCTAAACCGCCAGGAGGGAGAGGTGTAATCCGATGGCGCCGACAGGCAACCGGCGCTCCGGCTATTCGCGCAGGGCGCAATATGGCGCTTTCTTCGGCTATATCGCCGGCGTGCTCGGCGCGCTGATCGGCGCCGGACTGCTCATATATTCCATCGTCAGCCCCGATGCGTTTTCGGGGGTGCGAACGGTCGCCAGCGACGCTGCCGCGCCCGTGGGCAAGGCTTCGGCCGGCACCCGCGCCGCCGGTCAGGGTCTGTTCGAAACTATCCGTGGCTATTTCCTTGCCGGCAGCCAGAACGCCAGACTTCAGCGCGAGGTCGATGCGGCGAAAGTCCGCCTGGCCGAAGCGCAGGCCATCGCCGAGGAAAATAGCCGCCTGCGCGCGCTGCTCGCCCTGTCCGAGCAATCGCCCCGGCCGGTCGCGATAACCCAGCTGATCGCTTCCACCGCCTCCAGCACGCGTCGCTTCGCGACTATCGCCGCCGGGTCCGACAGGGGCATCGCCGTCGGCATGCCGGTGCGCACGCCTTTGGGCCTCGTCGGGCGCGTGCTCGAGGTCGGCGACGACACATCCCGCGTGCTTCTTGTCACCGATACCGAAAGCGTGGTGCCGGTCCGCCGCGCGACCGATGGAGTGCCCGCCTTCGCGCAAGGGCGCGCGGACGGTACGCTGCAGCTTCGGCTCATCAACCTCGGCATCAATCCGCTGAAACCTCGCGATGTGTTCGTCACCTCCGGTTCCGGCGGCCTGTATCGCCCTAACACTGCGGTCGCGATGGTGGTGAAAGTCACGCGCGACGGGGCCATAGCCCGCATGCTCAGCGATCCCGCCGCCAGCGAGTTCGTCGCGGTCGAACCGATGGCGAGCCAGGTCCAGCCTGCGGCGCCGCCGCCGCCCTCCCGGGAAGGTACGGAACTGCCATGATCGCCTCGCGACTGCGGCGGGCCAGCGCCGACCAGTTTCGCAAGCGCATCAACCGCGCGCCGTCGCCATTGCTGGCACGGGGAGTACCCTGGCTCACGGTCATGCTGGGATCGCTGCTGCCAGTCTGCCTGGTGATCGCCTCAGCGCCGATCGTCCCCCCCCTGGGCTTTCTCGTCCTTCTCGCCTGGCGGCAACTGCGGCCTGGGCTGCTGCCGGTCTGGGCGGGCTTCCCGCTGGGCCTGTTCGACGACCTCTACAGCGGGCAGCCCTTCGGCACCGCGGTGATGCTATGGTCGGCGGCGGCACTGGCGCTGGACCTTATCGAGGCGCGGTTTCCCTGGCGCAGCTTCGTGCTGGAATGGCTCCTCGCCGCCGGGTTCATCGGCCTCTATGTTCCCGTCTGCCTGTTGCTTGCGAACATCGCCGGGGCGTCGTCGCCGCTTCCCGTGATCGTGCCGCAGATCGTGCTGGCCATACTCGTCTATCCGCTGGTGGGACGGGCGGTCGCTCTTGCCGACCGGTTCCGCCTGCTCCCGTTCATGGATATCGGCTGATGCCCCTGGATAGCGCCAGGCACGTCAGCCAGGCGATATTGCGCCAGAGCTTCGATCGCCGGAGCATCGTCATCGGCGCCCTGCAGGGCGGCGTGGGCATGCTGCTGGCCGCGCGCCTCGGCTATCTCGCGGTCTTCGAGAACGAGAAGTACGAGCTGGAGGCGGAGAGCAATCGCGTAAACCTTTCGCTCATCCCGCCGCGGCGCGGCTGGATTCTCGACCGGCGCGGCGCTCCTCTTGCTTCCAACCGGGCCGATTTCCGCGTCGATATCATTCCCGAGCGCCTGGTCGACGGCGATCACACGGTGAACGAGCTGGGCAAGCTGCTCAACCTCAATTCGGTCCAGATCCAGGACCTCAAGGACAAGCTGGAAAAGGCGCACGGCTTCGCACCGGTCGAAGTCGCATCGGGGCTCGACTGGGAGCGCTTCGCCGCCGTCAGCGTCCGGTTGCCCGACCTTACCGGCGTCGTCACCCAGCGCGGCTTTTCACGCTTCTATCCCACCGGACCATCGGTCGGCCACCTCATCGGCTATGTCGGCGCGGCATCGGCGGAAGACTACGAAAAGGAGCGTAACCCGCTCCTCATCACGCCGGGCTTCAAGATCGGCAAGGACGGGCTGGAAAAGCAGTTCGAGCAGCATTTGCGCGGTGCGCCGGGGGCAAGGCGCGTCGAAGTGACGGCGGGCGGTCGCATCGTGCGCGACCTCGACATGCGCGAGGACGTTCCGGGCAAGCCGATCCACACCACCATCGACGGCCCGTTGCAGGATTACGCCTCGCGCCGCCTGGGACTGGAATCGGGCGCGGTCGTGGTGATCGACTGCCTGACCGGCGAAATGCTCTGCGCCGCGTCGATGCCCAGCTACGATCCCAACAGCTTCTCTGACGGCATCGGCCGCATCGAGTGGAAGATGCTGTCGGACGACGATCACGTGCCGCTGCGCAACAAAGTCCTGCGAGGGCTCTATCCGCCCGGGTCCACGGTCAAGCCGATGGTCGCGCTGTCTTTCCTGGAAGCCGGGCTCAGCCCGGACGAGTCGGTGGGCTGCAGCGGCGGCCTGCGCGTCGGCAATCGCGTGTTCCACTGCTGGCATCGCGGGGGGCACGGCTCGGTCAACATGGCCAAGGGCATCTACCAGAGCTGCGACGTCTATTTCTATCATTTCGCCCAGCGCATCGGCATGGACCAGATCGCCGGCATGGCGCGCCGCCTGGGCCTGGGGCAGGAATTTCCGCTGCCGGTCGCTGGCCAGTCCTATGGCACGGTGCCCGATCCGGTCTGGAAAAAGCGCAAGTACGGACGGGACTGGGCCGTATTCGACACGGTGAACGCGACGATCGGCCAGGGTTACATGCTGGTCAATCCGCTGCAGCAAGCGGTCATGGCGGCGCGCATCGCGAGCGGCAAGGCGCTGATGCCGCGAATGCTGCAGACCGGCAGGGCCCCCGAAGCCAAATCGCTGGGACTGCCGCAGGAGCATCTCGACTACGTGCACAAGGCGATGAGCGATGTGGTTAACGGCCCCGGTACCGCCGGCCGCGCCCGCCTGCCGATCCCCGATGTCCTGCTGGCCGGCAAGACCGGCACGGCGCAAGTCGTCGGCCTCAACATCAGCAGCGGCAAGGGCGGCTTGTGGAAGCATCGCGACCATGGCCACTTCATCTGCTTCGCCCCGTTCGACAATCCGCGCTATGCCTGCGCCGTGGTGATCGAACACGGCGGCGGGTCGGGAGCCGCCTATCCGGTGGCGCGCGATGTCATGACCTTCCTGTTCGATCCGGCCAAGGCGATGGACGTCCTTCTGGAGATGGAGAAAGGCTGGGGCGGCACGCCGCAGCAACGGATGGCCGCGAAGTACCAGTCCTATTCCGCGCAATATGGCACCAGCGCGCCGCGCGTTTCCGAAGCCACCGCCGAAGAGCAGGCAGCGCAGGAAAACGACGCGGCGGCGACCCCCTCGCAGCCGATCGTCGACGCTGCGCAGTCGCCCGCCCCCGAGCCGGTGGCCGAGCCGGCAGCCCCGTCGGCGCCCACGCCATCGCCCGCGCCATCTCCAAATCCCGTCACTTCCCGCCCCAATGATCCAAGGCCGCCGCAATGAGCCGTTCGATCGTGCCCGAACAGGTCGCCCGCCAGCCCTGGCAGGTCATCATCCCTCTCGTGCTGCTCGTCATGTTCGGCTCGGCGGTACTTTATTCGGCGGCGGGCGGTCATTGGCGTCCCTGGGCGCTGACACATCTCCTGCGTTTCGTGGTGTTCCTCGCCATGGCGGTCGTCATGGCCCGGTTTCCGCGCGAATGGTTCAAGATGGCGGCCTACCCCATCTACGGGGCAGTGCTCATCCTGCTGCTGCTGGTCGAGATGCTGGGCGCGATCGGCGGCGGCAGCCAGCGCTGGCTGAACCTGGGCTTCATGACGTTGCAGCCCTCGGAACTGATGAAGCCCGCCATCGTGCTGGTGCTGGCCCGGTTCTACGATTCGCTTCCGGCGACGATAACCACCAACTGGCGCGGGTTGATCCCGGCCGGAGGTTTGATCGCCCTGCCCGCCGGCTTCGTCATGCTACAGCCCGATCTCGGCACGGCGCTGGCGATCTGCTTCGGCGGCGTGGCGGTGATCTTCCTGGCCGGCCTGCCGCTGCGCTGGTTCGTCGGCGCGGGGGTCGCCACCGGCATCGCCGCCCCGCTCGCCTATTTCACGCTGCTCCACGACTATCAGCGCCGGCGCGTGACCACATTCATGGACCCGGAGAGCGATCCGCTCGGTTCGGGCTATCACATCACTCAATCGAAGATCGCCATCGGTTCAGGCGGCATCTTCGGCAAGGGCTTCGGCAACGGATCGCAAAGCCACCTGGAATACCTGCCCGAGGCGCACACCGACTTCGTCTTCGCGACAATGGCGGAAGAATGGGGGCTGATCGGCGGCCTGTTCGTGCTGCTTGTGTTCGCGCTGGTCATGCGCTGGGGCATCAGCGTCGCGCGCCGCTCACCCGATCGCTTCTCGCAGCTCCTCGCGGCGGGCATGACCGCGACAGTGTTCTTCTATGTCGCGATCAACCTGATGATGGTCATGGGCCTCGCGCCCGTCGTCGGCATCCCCCTGCCTTTCATGAGCCACGGCGGTTCTTCGATGATGACCAACATGATCTGCATCGGCACGATCATGGCCGTGGATCGCTGGCGGGGGCGATCCGGAGGGCTGGGATAAAATAACCTCACGAATCATCTTCCCTCGCGCAAAACAATCGCTATAGGGGGCGCTCCCGACGATACGGGGCCGCGGAAACGGCGGTGTGGACGCATAGCTCAGTTGGTAGAGCAGCTGACTCTTAATCAGCGGGTCCTTGGTTCGAGCCCAAGTGCGTCCACCATTTCCCTCCTGTTTTCATAACTTAAAGCAGATCGGGTCGCGTCCGGTCGCCGTCGATGCCCGGTTGGTGCATTGGGCTAACGTCAGGCAGCCTGGAGCGCGCCTCGTCGCAAACACCTCCTGGCCGAACGCCCCCATCGGCGGAACGTCCGGCCCGGTCTTAGCTTACCACTTGTAGCGGAGCGATCCGACTACGGTCCGCGAGGGACCGAAATAGCAGCTGTTGGTGAAACTGCAGGCCGAGACATGCCGCTTGTCGAACAGGTTCTGCGCGTTCAGCGCCAGGCTCAGGCCCTGCAGCGACGGGCTGGCATGGCCC
>Ga0075362_10000496_pt1 | contig 11496 bp, 6 predicted proteins | sample EndMetdeltDD1762_FD_71397 | JGI IMG/M metagenome (GOLD analysis project Ga0075362, IMG submission 71397) | Populus endosphere microbial communities from Tennessee, USA - Endosphere MetaG P. deltoides DD176-2 | ecosystem: Host-associated > Plants > Roots > Endosphere | place: USA: Tennessee...
ACCTAGCCGGTCCTGGTGCACCGGGCCGAGCCGGGCAGCGGTAGTCGCCCTCGCTTGTTCCCCAGCGCCCCCGGCAGGGTTCGAACCTGCGGCATCCGACTTAGAAGGTCGGCGCTCTATCCAGCTGAGCTACGGAGGCTTGCACGCCCATTGTCCCCGAAGTCCCACGCAGAACGCGCACCCCGTGGTGCAGTGGGGTCATGCGTCTCCGCGCCGCAGTGCTGGCCCTTGCCCTGACCGCCTCGCTCGGCGCAGCGCCTGTCGGAGCGCAGGAGCCGACCGCCGCGCGCAGCGACGACAACCCGCTCGCCGGGCGCACCTGGGGGGTCTACAAGGGCAAGGCTGACCAGGCGTGGATGCCGTACGTCAACGCCACGGGCAAGCGGAAGAATCTCCTGGCCAAGATCGCGCTCCGGCCCAAGGCCAAGTGGTACGGCGCCTGGATCCCGGACAAGGACATCGAGGCCACGGTGCGCAAGCACATCGCCGTGGCCGTCGACGGCGACCCGGAGGCCCTGTTCTCGGCGTCGGTGTTCCGGATGGTGCCGTGGGAGCACCCCGCCTGCGACCGGCTGCCGACCCTGGCCGAGCAGAAGAGCTACAAGCGGTGGATCCGGGGCTTCGCCCGCGGGGTGGGCGAGACGCACGCGATGCTGGTGCTCCAGCCGGACGGACCGTTTGCCCTGTGCGTGCCCCGCGACTCACCGATCCCCAGCAGGCTCATCCGGTACGCCGCGAGGAAGCTCTCGAGGCTCCCGCACGCCAGCGTCTACATCGACGGCGGCTCCTTCGACTGGACGAGCGTCGACGAGGCGCTCGAGATCCTCGTCCCGGCCGGCGTGGAGTACGCCCGCGGCTTCGCCCTGAACTCGACGCACTACGTCGGCACCGGCGACGAGATCCGGTACGGCGCCGAGGTGGTCGCCGCCCTCGAGGAGCAGGGGATCAGCGGCAAGCACTTCGTGATCAACACGGCCGCGAACGGCAAGCCCTTCTACGGCTACGACTACGACGGCCCGAACTTCGACAACGCCGAGACGTGCACCAGCAAGGACGACACCAGCTGCGTGACGCTGGGCATCCCGCCGACGGCGGACGTGGCCGACCCCACCTGGGGTCTCACCGACGAGGAGAACGCCCTCGCGACGGCGTACGTCGACGGGTACGTCTGGGTGGGCCGGCCGTGGCTGTACATGCAGAACGACCCGTTCGTGATGGCCCGGGCACTGGCGGTGGCCAGGACCACCCCCTACTGAGGGCAAATTCACCCGTCACCCAGACGGTTAACCGTCGTTCACCCGTTGCGAGGGAACACCTCTCTTCCGAACGGGGACATCACGAATGATCTTCACGCGACCGCGCCTCCTCACCTGGACCGGCGCGGCTGCGACGGCCGCTCTCACCCTGAGCGGTCTCGCTGCCGTCACAGCCTTGGCCAGCCCGACGCAGGCGGCCCCGACGCCGCCCGCCCCGATCAGCACCCCGGCCCCGGCGCTCAGCCCGGACTTCGTCCCGGCCGCCGAGGGCCTGCGACAGGTGCTGATGCAGCCTGACGGGACCACGTTCCCGGTCACGCTGAGCCCCGGCCGCACCGGCGGTCTCTTCGAGACCGTCGACCGCCGCAGCGTCGCCAAGGACTCCGCGGGCGTGTGGCGCTACGTGATCGGCCGCGACGCGAGCGGCGCCGCGCAGCTCTCCAAGCTCGCCGTCGCCCCCGGCAAGGCCCCGGCCGGCGTCCCCAAGCGCGCGGGTCGCGTCCCGACCGCGGTCGACCGGACCGAGGCCGCCATGCGCGCCAGCATCCAGCGCCAGCTGCAGGTCGCGTCGTTCCAGGCCCAGCAGGCCGCCGCGGCCGCGGGCACGCCGCGCCTCTTCAAGGTGCCCGCCCTCATGCTCGCGACCTGGTACGACGAGTCGAAGGGCCAGTCCGCGCCGCAGTTCCAGGCGGGCCACGACTCCCAGTTCTTCGAGGACATCCTCACCGGCTTCGGCGGCAACCCCCGCGGCTCGGTGACGCAGTTCTACTACGAGGCGTCGTTCGGCCAGTTCCTGGTCGAGGTCGACGTCTTCGGTCCCTACACCTCGGCGCGCTCCGTCGGTGACCCCTGCTACTACGGAGGCATCGGCGACACAGCGGGCAGCGACACCGACCCCGTCGGCGGCGTCCTCGGCGTCAGCGGAGGCGGCGCGCTCGGCATGGCCGTCGAGGCCATCCCGCAGGCGGACGCCGACATCGGCGCCAACTGGGGCGACTACGACAACGACGGCGACGGTCGTGTCGACTTCACGATGATCATCCACTCCGGCGGTGACATGGCCGCGACCGGCAACCCCTGCTACACGTGGTCGCACGCGCTCCAGGCGACCCTCGGCCAGTGCGAGTCGCTGGTGTCGACGTACGGCGTGCCGGCCGCCCTGTGCGGTCGCACCGGCATCCCGACCTCCACGCCCGGCACGTTCGTGGACCGGGTGCTCACCATCCCCGAGTTCTCCTCCGAGACCGACCCGCTGACCATCGGCGTGGCGGCGCACGAGATGGCGCACTCTCTTGGAGAGCCCGACTACTACGACACCGGCTACACCTCGACCGGTACGGGCGACTTCGACGTGATGAGCGGCGGCTCCTACATGGGCAGCCCGTCCGGCTCGAACCCGACGGTCTTCAACCCGGCCTCGCGCGTGTTCCAGGGCTGGATCACCCCGACGATCGTCCACAAGGACCTCAAGGGCTACGAGCTCAAGCCGCGCAACCAGCTGCCCAGGAAGGGGTACCACGTCGGCCAGGCTGACAAGAACCTGCTGCTCGTGCCGACGTACGAGATCGCGGTCGGCCAGACCGACAAGCTCGGCCACACCTGGACCGAGGAGGACACCTACGGCCTCGCCGTCGACCCCAAGACCAAGAAGTTCGTCGTCGAGGGCTACTACATCGAGAACGTGAGCCGGCACGCCGTCTCCCCGAAGGTCAACCCGAAGGACCCGATGGGCTCGATGTTCGACCGGCGCGGTCACGGCTCCGGTCTGGCGGTCTGGCACTTCGACTACTGGCGCCAGTCCACCACGTACTTCGCGCACGGGAACGACGCGCAGAGCGACCCGCAGCGCTACCAGATGGATCTCGAGGAGTTCGACCGCAACGACAGCACCCAGGAGCTGCAGCTCAACCTGAGCCGCGGCAACCCGGCCGACTACCTGACGGGCGCGGCGACCGGCATCACGTCCGGCACGCGGATGCTCCCCCCGGGGGTCACGGTGCCCAAGGGCTCCCCGCAGAACCCGATCGACATCAGCGGGGTCACCACGCCGGTCGTGCCCGGGGAGGCGACGTTCACGGTCGCGAGCAACCCGGCCAACAAGGTCATGAAGGTGCGCATCGCCTCCGACCTGGTCGGTGACTGCAAGCTGCAGCTCGTCGACCCGGACGGCCACGCAGGCAACGAGGCGGATGCCGGCAGCGCGGGCGGCGCCGAGGAGATCTCGGTCAAGAGCCCGAAGGCCGGCACCTGGAAGGCGGTCGTCGCCGACTTCGCAGGCTGCGGCTCGTGGAGCGGGCGGGTCATGTTCGAGGGCGCGACCGCGTTCATCACCTCCGGTGCCGCGGACACGTGGTCCAACTGGAGCAAGGCGCCGACGGGTTGGGCGTTCACGAACGTCTCCGGCTACGGCAACGGCATCGACATGAGCAACGAGGCCGGCGCCGACGACGCGATCAGCCTCGACGTGCTGAACCTGTCGAAGGCCACCGACGTCTCGCCGGGCTTCGTCACCGGCGCGACCAACAAGGCGGGTGGCGGCACGGGCGTGAACCTGGGCAGGCGCAACAAGCTCGTGGTCCCGGTGTTCTCCAACGGCGGCAAGAAGCCCGGCCCGGTGCTGGTGACCGTGCGCGAGGGCAGCGCCACGGGCAAGGTCGTGGCCAGCCAGGTCCTGACGCTCAAGGCGTACGAGCGCAAGCTGCTCAAGTTCCGCTACACGCCGAGGTCCGAGGGTCCGGTCCGCCTGGTCACCACGGTCGACCCGAACCGGAAGGTCGCGGAGAAGTCCGAGACCAACCAGACCCAGATCAGCACGCTCTGGGCGGGTCCGGCCAAGCCGAAGGTGCTGATCGTCGACGACGACCAGGTCCTCGCTCACGAGCAGGCCATCGCCGGCGGCCTGGCGTCGCTTGGCATCCCCTACGCGATCGCCACCACCCACCCGACGGCCAAGGTGATGAAGAAGTACGCCGCGGTCATCTGGGAGGCGGCGGTCGACCGCGGGGAGGGTCAGCTCGACGCGACCGACCGCAAGCAGATCTCGACGTTCCTGAACGGCGGCGGCAAGCTGCTGATCACGAGCAACCGGGTCTTCGACGCGCTGAGCGCCAACGCTGCGGAGGGTGCGACCTTCGAGGCGCGCTACCTCGGCGCCCGGATCCCCGAGGGCAACGCGACCTACGTCGTCAGCCAGCCGAACGTCGCCACGGTGACCGGTCGCGGGATCCTCGGCAAGAAGAAGCTGACCCTGACCCCGCCCGCGACCCGACCCTTCATCGGCGTGGCCGGGCTGGCCCAGGCCGGCCACAACGCGTTCGGCACCACGGTCGCGCCGTACGGCAAGGCCACCGGCATCGCCCAGCTCGACAAGAAGACCCTGGTGGGCGTGGTCCCCGAGGCGGACCCGGCCTACGCCGGCATCGCGGTCGAGGGCGACAAGAAGCACCAGGGCTTCAAGACCGTGACGCTCGGCTGGAACCTCGGCGACGACGTCAACGCCGGGCACACGGTGCGGGTCGTCCAGCGGGTGATGAAGTTCTTCGAGATCAAGTACAAGCGCGCCCGCTACTCGGTGCGGACCGCCCAGCCGGTGATCTTCCACAACGCGGTGCGTGACCAGCTCTCGGGCCGGTCGACCACGATCAGCGCCATCGTCCTGGGCGGTCCCAGGACCGCCCGGAACGGCGGCAAGACCGTGACGCTGTACTACCGGAAGTCCGGCTCGGGGGCCTTCGCCTCGGTCGTCATGAAGAAGTCCGGTCGCAACGCGTACAGCGCCGTGATCCCGGGCAAGGTGGCGACGCCCGCGGGCATCGAGTACTACATCAGGTCCGGCTCGACGATCAGCCCGTACGGGCCGACCAGCGCTCCGCTGTACCACGGCATCGGGATCAGCCTGCCCAGGTGAGGGAGCTCGCGCCAGCGAGCGACCGAAACCGAACGGTCATCGAGGAGCCCGCGCAGCGGGCGTCACGAGATGAGGTGAGGCGGGGCTGGGACTCATCCGACAGGTCGGGTTCCAGCCCCGGCTTACGTGGTCTCGAGACGCGTCACTCGGCCGTCGCAAGCTCCGTCCGAGTCGACGCTCCTCGACCTCTCGGCACTTCCTCGGCTTCGCAAGCTCAGCCGAGGTGCCTCGACATCCACGTCTCCACCTCTGCCGAGGTGCGCGGGAGTGCCCCGGAGAGGTTCCTGGAGCCGTCGGCAGTGACCAGGATGTCGTCCTCGATCCGGATGCCGGTGCCGCGGAGCTCCTCGGGGACCAACAGGTCGTCGGCCTGGAAGTAGAGACCGGGCTCGACGGTGAGGCACATGCCCTCGACCAGGTCGCCCCGCGGGTAGATCTCCACCGACGCGGCACCACAGTCGTGCACGTCCATGCCGAGCATGTGGCTCGTGCCGTGCAACGTCCACCGGGCGTAGACCTTGGAGCTCGGGTCGAGCGCCTCCTCGGCGCTGACGGGCAGCAGGCCCATGCCCTCGAGCCCGTGCGCGAGCACGTCCATGGCCGCATCGTGAGCCGCGAGGAACGGCACTCCCGGGCGGACCGCCTCGATGCCGGCCTGCTGGGCGGCGTGCACGAGGTCGTAGAGCTCGCGCTGGACCGTGGTGAAGGTGCCGTCGATCGGCAGCGTGCGGGTCACGTCGGCGGTGTAGAGGTTGTTGCCCTCCGCGCCCATGTCGAGGAGCACGAGCTTGCCGGGGTCGATCGTGCCGGTGTTCTCGATCCAGTGCAGCGTCGTGGCGTGCCGCCCGCCGCCGACGATCGAGTCGTAGCCGATGTCGTTGCCCATCGCCCGTGCGCGCCGGAAGAAGGTGCCCTCGATCCAGCGCTCGCCGTACTTGAGCGCGTTGGTCCAGTCGCGGACGACGTCCTCGAAGCCGAGGGTGGTGATGTCGCAGGCCTCCTGGAGCTCGCCGACCTCCCACTCGTCCTTGACCAGGCGCGCCTCGGAGAGGACGCGTGCGAAGTCCTCGTCGAGCGCGTCGTCGGCGCTGACCTGCCGGTCGACGACCTCGGAGACACCGCGGAGCACCCGGGTCTTGCCCGTCGCGGCGAGCGCTGCGGGCAGGTCGTCGATGTGCTTGACGGTGAGCCCGAGCGAGTCGGACACCTCGCGCAGGGACGGGCGCCGGCCGACCCACAGCTCGCCGTACATCCGGTCGCGGAAGAACTCGTCGCTGTCGCGGCCAGAGCTCGGCCGCGCGTAGAGCACCGCGTCGCCGTCGTCGATGACGAGCACCGCGTCGCTGGTCTGGTTGCCGGAGTAGTAGGCGTGCGCGGTGTCCGCGCGGAAGCGGTACTCGGTGTCATAGGAGCGGACCTTGAACGTGCCCGCCGGGATCACCAGGCGCTCACCGGGGAACATCGCTGCGAGCGCCGCGCGACGGCGGGCGGCGGGCTCGGCGATCGGGTGACGGGGCAGGTCGAGGTCGTTGCCGCCCCAGCCCTGTCGCATGAACTGCGAGTAGGCATCGGGCACGGCGGGGTCGTGCGACTCCGTCTTGAACTCGTCGGTGGCCGGCTCGCCGCCCTCGGCCGTGGTGATGTCCAGATCGGTCTCATCGGTCACCCGGTCAGGGTACGCCGGGCCCCCGGTTACGCTCCTGCGCATGGCAGCGGGGCCCACCGCCGTACGGCGTGACAGCCGGGCGTTCACGATCGTCGTGAGCATCCTGGTGGGTCTCTGCGCGCTCCCGATCCTGCTCGTCGTCGCCATCTCCAGCGCGCCCGCGATCACCGTGCTGGCAGCCGTGCTGGCCGCCGTCCCGGTGCTGCCGCTGGTGCTCGCCTACCTCTGGCTGGACCGCTACGAGCCCGAGCCCCGGCGACTGCTCCTGATGGGCCTCCTCTGGGGCGCCTTCGCCGCGACGTTCGCCGCGCTGGTCATCCAGGGCATCGGCGGGATCTTCGCCGGCGTGACCGAGAACGCCAGCCTCGCCGTCCTGGCCCCGGTGAGCGAGGAGCTCACGAAGGGGATGTTCCTGTTCTTCCTGCTGTGGTGGCGTCGCGCCGAGCTCGACGGCGTGCTCGACGGGCTCGTCTACGCCGGCATGGTCGGGATCGGGTTCGCGTTCACCGAGAACATCCTCTACCTGGGCGCCGCCTACAACGGCTCCGACGGCATGGGCCCGGGCGGGGTCGCGGGCGTCACCACGACCTTCGTGCTGCGCTGCGTGTTCAGCCCGTTCGCGCACCCCCTCTTCACCGGCCTCACCGGGATCGGCGTCGGCCTCGCGGTGAGCAGCCGCAAGAAGGCCGTGCGCTGGCTCGCGCCGTTCGTCGGCTACCTCTGCGCCGTGCTCGCGCACGGCCTCTGGAACGGCTCGACGATCTATGGTGCCGAGGGCTTCATCGGCACCTACGTCTTCATCATGGTCCCGGCCTTCGCCGGCCTGGTGTGGCTCGCCGTCTGGGCCCGTCGTTCGGAGCGCCGGATGCTGACCGCCGCGCTCGGCGACGCCGCGCAGCGGGGCCTGGTGCCCGCGACCGACATCGGCTGGGTGGTGGACCTCAAGGCGCGGCGCGAGGCCCGGCGCTACGCCAGGCAGACCGGGGGCAAGGCGGCGGAGCAAGCCATGCGGGACTACCAGCAGGCCGCCATCGAGCTCGGTTTCCTGCACCACCGCTACCTGCGGGGGACCGCGCCGAAGGACTTCTCGGCGCGTGGTGGCGACTACGTCGCGCGGATCAACGCCGTCCGGCCGACGATCGCGTTCCCCGGACAGGTGGTGCCCACGCGATGATGGGCCCAGGATGTGCCGAGAGATGTTGACGCGATGACCCACAGCACGCCGGCGACGTACGGCACGGTGATGCTCACCGCCCTCATCCGGCTCCACGACGCGCTCCAGCAGGTGCGGCTGCCGCTCGACCTGCCAGGCATCGAGGCGCACCGCGAGGCGCGGCAGGAGATGGTCGACCAGCTCGAGGACTACGTGATCCCGCGGGTGACGACGCTCGAGGCGCCACTGCTCGCGGTCGTCGGCGGCTCGACCGGCGCCGGCAAGTCCACCCTGGTCAACTCGCTCGTGCGCGACCAGGTGACGCTGTCCGGCGTCCTGCGCCCCACCACGCGGTCACCGGTGCTGGTGCACCACCCGGACGACGCGAACTGGTTCGGCCAGGACCGGCTGCTCCCGGACCTCGAGCGGGTCGCGCACGCGACCACCGACCCCGATGCGCTGCAGCTGGTCGCCTGCGACGGGGTGCCCCAGGGTCTGGCGATCCTGGACGCACCGGACGTGGACTCGGTCGAGGAGCGCAACCGGCTGCTGGCCGCGCAGCTGCTCGCCGCCGCCGACCTCTGGATCTTCGTGACCTCGGCCGCGCGCTACGCCGACCAGGTGCCGTGGGACTTCCTCAAGCAGGCCGCCGAGCGCTCCACCGCCGTCGCGATCGTGCTCGACCGGACGCCCGCGGACGCGGTGCAGACCGTGTCGACGCACCTCGCCCGGATGCTGGCCAGCCGTGGGCTCAAGGACTCGCCGCTCTTCATCGTCCGCGAGGGCCAGGTCGACGAGCGAGGGCTTCTGCCGGCCGACCACGTCGTCGAGGTGCGGGCCTGGCTCCAGTCGCTCGCGGACGACACCACGGCCCGCGGGGCGGTGGTGCTGCAGACGCTCGACGGAGCCGTCCGGTCGCTGACCATGCGCACGTTCCCGGTCGCCGACGCCGCGGCCGAGCAGGTCGTGGTGGTCGAGCGCCTCCGTCAGGAGGCCACGGCGGCGTACGACGAGGCGGTCAAGGCGGTCGTCGCTGCGACGGCCGACGGCACGCTGCTCCGCGGCGAGGTGCTCGCTCGGTGGCAGGAGTTCGTCGGCACGGGCGAGCTGCTCAAGGGCCTCGAGACCCAGGTCGGCCGGATCCGGGACCGGCTCATGAACTCCGTGCGCGGCAAGCCGCAGCAGGCCGAACGGGTCACCGTGGCCGTCGAGTCCGGGCTCGAGCTGCTGATCCTCGAGCACGCGGAGGCGGCCGCCGAGCGGGCCGAGGCGTCGTGGCAGCAGACCGCAGCCGGGCAGGGACTGCTGCGGGACGCCGGGCCGGAGCTGGGTCGCGCCTCGCGCGACCTCCGCCGCCGTGCCGAGCGCTCGGTGCGGGAGTGGCAGTCGGACGTCCTGCAGATGGTGAGGACCCAGGGCGCGGACAAGCGGCAGACCGCGCGCTTCCTCGCCTTCGGGGTCAACGGACTCTCGGTCGCGCTGATGGTCGTGGTGTTCTCCGCGACCTACGGGTTCAGCGGTGCCGAGGTCGGCATCGCCGGAGGCTCGGCGGTGCTGGGCCAGAAGCTGCTCGAGGCGGTGTTCGGCGACCAGGCGGTCCGGAGCCTCGCCGAGCGGGCCCGGAAGTCCCTCGAGGCGCGCGTGGCCGAGCTGTTCGTGGCCGAGCGTGCGAGGTACACCGACGTGCTGGACACGCTCGGCCTGGACACCGAGGCACCCGAAGCGCTGCGCCGATCGTCCCGTCGGGTGGAGGATGCGCGCTACGCCGGTCAGCTGCCAGAGGACCACGACCACTAGTCTCTGACCGGTCCCGCCCCCTGACCTGAGAGAACAGATGTCGTCCTTGCTCGAGGGTGCCCGCAAGCTGGTCACCCGCGGTTCCGACCTCGGCACCCGCATCGCGGCGCTCGAGGTGGCCACCCGGTCCGCCCGGGGGCGCCTGGACGACGCCCTGGTCTCCGACGCCGAGGCGGTCATCGAGCGCGCCGCCGGCCGGATGCGGCTCTCGGCCGACCACACGGTCGTCGCGATCGCCGGTGCGACCGGGTCGGGCAAGTCGTCGACGTTCAACCAGCTGACCGGCCTCGAGCTGTCCGCCGTCGGCGTACGACGTCCCACGACCTCCTGGGCCACGGCCTGCGTGTGGGGGTCCGACGGAGCGGCGGAGCTGCTCGAGTGGCTCGGCATCCCGCCGCGGCACCAGACCACCCGTGACTCGATGCTGGACACCCAGAAGGAGGGTCTGGACAAGGAGATGGAGGGCGTCGTCCTCCTCGACCTCCCCGACCACGACTCGACCGAGGTCGCCCATCACCTCGAGGTCGACCGGCTGGTCGCGCTGGCCGACCTGATGATCTGGGTCCTCGACCCCCAGAAGTACGCCGACGCGGCGGTCCACGACCGCTACCTGGCGCCACTGGCCAGCCACGCCGGCGTGATGGTCGTCGTGCTCAACCACATCGACACCGTCCCCGCGGACCGCCGCCAGTCCATGGTCGACGACGTCCGGCGCCTGCTGGAGGCGGACGGGCTGGCGGAGGTGCCGGTGTTCGCCATCAGCGCCCGTCAGGGCGACGGTGTCGCCGAGCTGCGCGCCGAGATCGTCAAGCGGGTCGCCGACAAGAAGTCCACCCGGCACCGTCTCGAGGCCGACCTGCGCGGCGCCGCGGCCCGCCTCAACGAGGAGTGCGGCACGGGCAAGCCGCGCTCGCTCGCCAGGCAGCGGGCCCAGAGCCTGGAAGATGCCCTGGCCGACGCCGCCGGGGTGCCCACGGTGGTCTCCGCGATCGAGCGGTCGACCCGGATGCGGGCCGCGCGGGCCACCGGCTGGCCGATGGTCTCGTGGGTCTCGCGGCTGCGCCCCGACCCGCTCAAGCGGCTGCACCTCGACCTGGGTGCGGCGGGCAAGCAGCTGAGCGCACGGTCCCGTACGTCGGTGCCCGAGGCGACCCCGGTCCAGAAGGCTCGGGTCGACAGCGAGGTCCGCGACCTGGCCGACGACGTGTCGGCCGGCATGTCCCGCCCGTGGGCCGACGCCGTGCGCCGTGCGTCCATGTCCCACCTGCCCCAGGTGACCGACCGGCTGGACCTCGCGATCGCCGAGACGGACCTGGGGGTCTCCCGGCTGCCGGTCTGGGCCAACCTGGTCCGGGTCCTGCAGTGGGTGCTGATCCTCACCGCGGTCGCTGGTGGGGTCTGGACCGTGGCCGCGATCGCGTCGGGTGGTCTGGACTCCGACGGCATCCCCGACTACGCCGGGGTCGCGCTCCCGCTGCTCCTGCTCGCGGGGGGCGTCGGGCTGGGCATCGTGCTCGCGATGATCTGCCGCCTCCTGGTGGGCGCCACCGCACGGTCCCGGGCCGCGCAGGCCGACAGGCGGCTCCGTGAGGCCGTCCACGAGGTCGCGGCGGAGCTGGTCGTGGCACCGATCGAGGCCGAGCTCGACGCCTTCCGCACCGTGCGCAACGGTCTCAGCACCGCGCTCAAGTAGCCAGGCGTCGTCCACAGGGGCGTC
>Ga0075362_10000499_pt1 | contig 11464 bp, 14 predicted proteins | sample EndMetdeltDD1762_FD_71397 | JGI IMG/M metagenome (GOLD analysis project Ga0075362, IMG submission 71397) | Populus endosphere microbial communities from Tennessee, USA - Endosphere MetaG P. deltoides DD176-2 | ecosystem: Host-associated > Plants > Roots > Endosphere | place: USA: Tennessee...
GTTCGGGCAGAAGCTCGACTTCCTGGAGCGCATGACGCGCTGGGCGGACAAGATCGACCGGCCTTCGCTGATCGTCGGCGATTTCAACATCGCCCCGCTGGAATGCGACGTCTACAACCATAAGGCGCTGCTCAAGGTCGTCAGCCATACGCCGATCGAGGTGGAGACGCTGGACCGGTTCCGCGACGCGCATGGCTGGGTCGATCTGGGACGCGCGTTCATCCCGGCGCCCGAACGCAATTACAGCTGGTGGAGCTATCGGTCCTACTGGCGCGAAAAGGACCAGGGGCGCCGGCTGGACCATATGTGGGCCTCGCCCGACCTTGCCCCGCAGGCCCGTGCCCACCGCTTCGTCGAGGATACGCGGCGCTGGGACCAGCCTTCGGATCACGTGCCGCTCATCACGGAGTTCGAGCTCTGACGGCGGCCCCGACGCCTTATCCTGCAAGCGCGTCCCGGCGCGTCGCGCTGGCGATCGACGCGCTGCGGCATGGCTGGCCGATCGCCGTGGAGGGCCTGCTACTGTTGCCCGCCGAAACCGGTTTCGGCCAAGGCGTGACCGCGCGCCGGATGCTGATCTCCTCGGCGCGCGCCGCCACGCTCAAGCTTGCCAACCAGCGCGAAGCCGCCGTTCCCGAAGCGCCCGTGCTGATCCGCGGTGCCGATCCGTTCGACCTGGCGCTCGCGCGCGCCGTGGCCGATCCGGCGCTCGATCTGGTCCATCCGATGAAGGGCCCTTTCGCCGCCGACCATATCGACGATGCCAGGGGAGCGACGGCGGCGATGGAGCTGGCGCGGCTGGCGGGGGTGCTTCCCGCTTTCCTGGTCGATCCCGCGCCCGCGGGCGAAGCGCAGGCGGTGTCCGCCGCCGACCTCGCCGACTGGAAGGACACCGCCCACCTCACCATCGCCACGCGCGCGCGCCTGCCCGTCGCCGCATGCGAGGAGGCGGAGATCGTCGCGTTCCGCTCCGCCGACGATCTGCGCGAACATGTGGCGCTCGTCATCGGCAGCCAGGACGGCGGTCGCGCGCCGCTGGTGCGGCTTCATTCCGAATGCCTGACCGGCGATATCCTAGGCAGCCTCAAGTGCGATTGCGGGCCGCAGCTCGACGCCGCGCTGGCCGCGATGGCGGAGGAAGCGCGCGGCGGGGGCTGGGGCGTGCTGCTCTACATGCGGCAGGAAGGGCGCGGCATCGGCCTTATCAATAAGCTGCGCGCCTATCGCCTGCAGGATCAGGGCTTCGACACGGTGGACGCCAACAACCGGCTGGGCCTGCCCACCGAAGCGCGGGACTTTCCCGCGGCGGCGCGCATGCTGGCTCTGCTGGGCGTCCACGATATCCGGCTGATGACCAACAACCCGGCCAAGGTCGGCGCGCTCGAAGCCGAAGGCGTGGTGGTCTCGGAGCGGGTGCCGCACCAGCTGCCGCCCAATCCGCACAACGTGCGCTATCTGGCGACCAAGCGCGACCGCACGGGACACATTCTCTGAACGAAAAAGCAGGCAGGCGGGCCGGGGTTCGTTTCGGCTCCGCCTGCTCGCAGTATGGGATGCCGAAGCATCCCGGGGTCGACCGCTTCGTCGCTCGCTTCATATCCTGGGGCGCTTCGAGGGGGCGAAGCGCGGCGGGATGGTTGGTGGACAGCCCTGGTTTGGGAGGGGCTGCCCGCTTGTCGATGCGAGAGGCGCGGTCCTTCTTCTTGATGCGCGGCCGGGAAGGGGCCCGGTTCGCGTACGCGGGAATAGCTATGCGGGGGACAAGGACGAGGCCGGGGTCCACTCCGGCCTCGTCCCCGGCGCTACAGCGCCCGCCAGGCGATAAGCAGGATCGCCAGCCCGACAGCGGCTAGGATGGCGACTACTCTTATGGCGTCTCTGGCGGTCAACGGGTCGATGTGATCGGCGCGGAAGCGGCGATAGGGTTCCAGAACGGCTTCGTTGCACGCGATCATGGCGACGTCGCGGGCCGAAGCCTCCTTGCGGAACCAGTGGATCAGCTCTTCGAGCCGATGGCGTTCGAGATCGGGGTATTGGGCAAGCGCAGCCTCGATTTGCGCTCGCCGGACGGCCCCGTCCTGATTTTCGGTCATGGGTAATATCCTGATCTTGCATGGTTTCGCGCGCACGAAAGCGCGCGGCGGCAAAGATCAGGCGATGGGCGGGGCTCTTGGGGCGCGATGCCAGGAAAGGCTTTCGGGCAGGGGCGGGCCGGTGGAATCCGGACGCGGGGCCATGGCCACCGCCAGCGTCGCCGGCTCCACGCGCACGGGCGCGGCCTGCACGCTCACCGGAGGAACGGGCTGCGGGATCAGGCTTTCGCGTGTTTCCGACCGTTCGTTGCGCTGGAAGGCCAGCGCCACTTCGTATGTCGCGGCGGAAAATGCCGATCCGTGCCGCTGTTCGAGTGGCGCGCCGACCGGGGTCGCGGCCTGAAGTCCGATCGCCACCAGCAACAGCGCCGCCCAGAGGCGAATCACGATCAGCAGGGGCAGGCGGGCGAGCATGACGCCATCGGTGGAGGGGCGAAGATGAATTGACGATGAAGCGCCGCCTGCTCGGGCCGGAGGGTCACGGGCGAGCGGCGATGTCGGGGCGGGAGATGGTCTTTCCTGCGGATGGCCCCTTGAAATATGCGAACCCGGCTCGATATCGGCGGTGCGGACCGGGCCCCTCTGGCGTGGCGCATCGGCCTTCATGGCGATGCTTCATGCGATGTCGGACCGCATCGGATGACGCCGATGCGACAGGAACGGGCTCTGACTATTCCCCCTGCCAGCGCATCGGACCCAGGCGTCGGCGCATCCGATCCATCATCTGGAAAAGGGATAGAATGATGTCCGATACCGTCTACCGCCTGCTGGAAAAGCATCAGCGGCTCGACGACCTCCTCCGCCGCGCGCAATCGCTGCATTTTTCCGATCCGTTCGAAATTGCGCGGCTGAAGAAGCTGAAGCTCGCGATCAGGGACCGGCTTGCGGAGTTCGCGCGGCGACCCGTGACCATCCACTAATTAAGCGTCCGTCGCTCCGGCCTTCCGCTTACCCGGCCAAACGCCTAGGGCGGCGGGCATGGACAGTGCCGCCGCTATTTCCGCTCCGCCACGTTACCGGTGGAACTGGCGGCATCTCGCCGCGCTGATGGCCGGCAACGTCGCGCTGGCGCTGGGGCCGTGGTCGGTGCGGCTGGCCGATTCCGGGCCGGTCTCGGCGGGGTTCTGGCGGCTGGCCCTGGCCTTGCCGGTGCTGTTCCTGCTGGCTCGCGTCAACCGGCAGCCGCTGGCCGGCTTCCCCGCGCGAACCTGGTGGGCCATCGCCGGGGCCGGTCTGCTTTTCGCGCTCGACCTTGCGAGCTGGCATATCGGCATCGGCGCGACGCGGCTGGGCAACGCGACGCTGTTCGGCAACGGCGGCAGCCTGATCCTGATGGTCTGGGGCCTGGTCGCCCTCCACCGCGCGCCGGGGCGCAACGAATGGCTGGCGCTGCTGGCCGCGCTGGCGGGCACCGCGATCCTGTTCGGCCGCTCGCTCCAGATCGATCTGGCGACGCTGATCGGCGACCTGCTCTGCCTGCTCGCCGGGTTCTTCTATGCCTTCTACATCCTGCTGCTGCAGCACGAACGCGCCCGCCTCGGCAACTGGTCGCTGCTGGCTTGGTCGAGCGCGTTCGGCGCGCCGGTGCTGCTGGCCATCGCGCTGTTCATGGGGGAGCCGGTCTGGCCGCAGAACTGGTGGCCGCTCATCGCCCTGGCGCTGGGCAGCCAGATTTTCGGCCAAGGGCTGCTGATCTATGCGCTCAAGCACTTCCCGCCGCTGGTCATCGGCCTCGTCCTGCTGACCCAGCCCTCGGTCTCGATCCTCGCCGGCTGGTTCGCTTTCGGCGAAACGCTGAGCTGGTGGGACGGCCTCGGCATGGCGCTGATTGCTGCGGCGCTGGTCCTCGCGCGGGCGGGGGAAAAAGCCGCTTAGGGCCGCGCCCCCAGATCCCCCTTGCCCAGCGTTCCGCTCGCCAGTTCGAGCATCTTGTCCAAGCTCTTCTTCGCGGCCAGGCGCAGGTTTTCCTCGATCTCGATGCGCGGGGTCAGGTCGCGCAGGGCGAGGTAGAGCTTTTCCATCGTGTTGAGCGCCATGTAGGGGCAGATGTTGCAGTTGCAGTTGCCGTCCGCGCCGGGCGCGCCGATGAAGGTCTTTTCGGGCAGCGCCTTTTCCATCTGGTGGATGATGTGCGGCTCGGTCGCGACGATCAGGGTCTGGCCTTCCATCGTCTTGGCATATTGCAGGATGCCGCTGGTCGAACCGACATAGTCCGCATGATCGACGATGTGCGGCGGGCATTCCGGGTGCGCGGCGATCGGCGCGTCGGGATGCTGGGCCTTGAGCTTCAGCAGCTCGCGCTCGCTGAACGCCTCGTGCACGATGCACACGCCCGGCCACAGCAGCATGTCGCGGCCGAACTTGCGGTTGAGATAGCCGCCAAGGTGCCGGTCGGGCCCGAAGATGATCTTCTGTTCGGGCGGGATCTGGGCGAGGATCGTCTCGGCGCTGGACGAAGTGACGATGACGTCGGACAGCGCCTTAACCTCGGTCGAGCAGTTGATGTAGGTCAGCGCGATGTGATCGGGATGCGCCTCGCGGAAAGCCTTGAACTTTTCCGGCGGGCACGAATCTTCAAGGGAGCAGCCGGCATCGAGATCGGGCAGCACGACGATCTTCTGGGGGGACAGGATCTTGGCGGTGTCGGCCATGAACTTGACGCCGCAAAAGGCGATGACGTCGGCGTCGGTCGCCGCCGCTTTGCGGCTCAGCTCCAGCGAATCGCCGACGAAATCGGCCAGGTCCTGAATTTCGGGCTTCTGGTAGTAATGCGCCAGGATCACCGCGTTACGCTCCTTGCGCAGGCGGTCGATCTCGGCGCGCAGGTCTAGCCCGGCGAGGTTGGCGGTCTGAACGGTCATCTCTTGCGGTTTTCCCTTGGCTTACCGGGGTGCAGATAGGCTCTGCGCCCGTCCGGCCCAAGGAGAAAATGCGCCTCGGAGTCTGTTAGGAAAATCGCGAAAGAGCGATTTTCGTTGCGGTGCCGGCCCGCTCCCCCGCCCGGCCACCCAACGATAGTATTCCATGGGTGGCCGGGCGGGGGAGCGGGCCGGCACCGTTTTGCGCCCTCGGGCGCATTTTCAAACAGTCTCTCAGGCCGGCGTCATGCCGTTCGCCAACGCGGCGAAGGGCGGGAAGATCGCCAGCAGCTCCACACCGAGGTGGCCGACGACAACGAAAGCCATGCCGGCGACGGTTGCGGGGTGGATGCGGCGGTGCACCCGGCGGTCGTGCCGTACCATGAGGCCGAACACGCCGAGCTGGATAACGAGCACCAGCAGTTCGCCCCACGGCATGATAAGCGGCATCGGCAGGATGCGGCCGAGCGCCGGCTCCATCAGCATGATCATCGCCCCGACCATCAGCCGCCGGTGCCATTCGGTATTGCGCCGTCGGGCGATGGCGAACGTGACTATGGCGGCGAAGCAGACCATGCCGAACTGGGTGAGCGCCAGGAAATAGGGCGGGCTGAAGAACGGCGGCTGTCGCCCGGTCTGGACGGCCATGATGCCCACGAAGCTGCCGGTGACGACCACGCCTGCCGCCAGCGCCGCGCCCAGCCAGCCCAGCTTGCGGTGCAGCGCCAGGTTGTCGCGCTGGATCAGCGTCGCCTGCGTCACCGAAAGCGCCAGCCAGGCGATCATGATCGCGCCGTGGAAATGGACATAGGCCGGCACCGCGCCGACATTCACGAAGCCGCGTGCCGAGAACTGCGCGAAGCCGAAGACGATGAACAGGGCGATGCCCAGCATCATCGCCCGCCAGAACGATTGATCCCCCGCGCCGACGCGCGCCATTGTCGCCATGATCCGTACCCCTTCCCCAAAGGTGGAAGCAGGATACCGCATCCAAGGTTCGGATTGAAGACGGTTACTTTCGCTTGCGCCGCACCGGCTGTCCGCGCAATTCAGCGGCTTCGGATTGGGAGCTTGAAAGCAATGGAACTGGAAAAGAAACTGCGCGAACTGCTGGATCGGGACGCGATTCGCGAAGTCTACACGCGCTACGCCCGCGGGCTCGACCGCTGCGACGCGGCGCTGATCTCCTCGGCCTATCACCCCGATGCCGAGGAAGACCACCACGGCGAGACGTTCGACGGCGCGACCATCGGCGAAACGCTGCGGCACCACGGGATGCGCAGCATGGAGCGCACCAGCACCCATTTCACCAACCTGTCGATTGCGCTCGACGGCGACAAGGCCGGGTGCGAAGCGTACTACATCGGCCTGCACGTGCTGAAGGGCGGCGAGAAGCGGCTGATGAGTTCCGGCCGCACGTTCGACCGGTTCGAGCGCCGGGATGGCGAATGGCGCTTCATCCACCGGGTGATCTGCCCCGAAATGCTGCGCGTGATGCCGCTCGACGAGATCACGGTGAATGGCCCCGCCACCGAGCGTGGACCGGGCGACCCGTCCTATGCGGTGCTGAGCTTGGGCAAGTAATTTTCCGCCCTTTCGTTTGTCATTGCGAGGGGCGACGCCCCGCGGCAATCCGGGAGTCTCACGGGCCGCCCTGGATTGCCGCGCTTCGCTCGCAATGACGAAGTGATTGATGGACAGTTATTTTGCCTGGAGCGGGATGATATCGGCCTGCACGTGCTGAACGGCCCCGCCACCGAGCGTGGGCCGGGACCCGTCCTGTGGGGTGCTGCGTGTAGGAAAGTAATTTCCCGCATTAAACCCGTTCTTCGTCATTGCGAGGAGGCGAAGCCGACGCGGCAATCCAGGGCGGTACGTGGGGCCCTGGATTGCTTCGTCGCTCCGCTCCTCGCAATGACGAACGCGAGGTGGCGCAGCTCACCACATTTCCGCGATGACGGCGGGTGAAAAGGAGCAGCCTACCTTGGCGGCGCAGCTTCCCCGTCGAAGCGCACAGCCACGGTCACGTCGCCATATCCCGCCACTTGCAGCGGGATGGACAGGTTCTGGCGGATCGCATCCCTGGCGGCGGTGCGGGCGAGGTTCATCAGCACGGGATTGGCGGCCTGTGTCGCCGCCTGCCGTTCGGCCAGCTGGGTATTGGCGCGGGCCAGCTTTTCCTGCGTGGTGCGGGTGATCCACACGCCTTCGCGCAAGTACTGCGCGCGTGCTTCATCCAGGTTCGGGCGGCTCAGCATCAGCGGCGGCAGGCGCACGTCGAGGCGTTTGGTCTGCGCGTTCCATTCCAGCCGGTCGCGCGTCATGGCCGACAGGTCTATGGTATAGTCGACCCGCGCCGGGATCACCGCGACCTGTCGCGATTTCAGCATGCCGAACAGGCTTTCCTCGTCGTTGGAGACAACGGGCGAAAGCTGGGCGCTGAACACGGTCAGTTTGTTCTGCCGTTCGAAGGCGGTGAGCGTGGTCGCCAGCGGATCGCCCGCCGGCTCGGGACCATAGGCGCGCCACAGCCCCCAGGCGGCCAGCGCCGCGGCGATAATGAACAGCAGCCAGGGAAGCGCGGAGAACCGGGCCGGGGCGGGAGTCAGGCGAGTTTCGTCCATGTCTCGCCCGAACGCGCGACGGACCCGCGCCGTTCCAGATCGATCAGGTGGGCATGCACCGAGCGGCCGGCGGCGGGCCACAGCCCCTGGTCGACGCCCTTGTACATCAGCGGCACCATCTCGGCGATCTTGCGCGGTCCGCCGTCGAGCTGCTTCAGGATCTGGTTTTCGCGCTGGCGGCGATGGCCGATCATGCCGCGCACCAGCTGGCGCGGCTTGGTCACTTCCGGGCCGTGCGCCGGATAATAGACGCGGTCCTCGCGTTCGTAGAGCTTCTGGAGGCTGGCCATATAGGCGGTCATGTCGCCGTCGGGCGGCGAGACGACCGAGGTCGACCAGCCCATGACGTGATCGCCGGTAAACAGCGCGCCGGTCTCTTCCAGCGCATAGCACAAGTGGTTGGAGGTATGGCCGGGGGTTTCCAGCGCGGTCAGCGTCCAGCCGGGACCGGACAAGGCCTCACCCTCGGTAAGGATGCGGTCCGGCTTGTAGCTGGGATCGAAGCCCGCGTCCGAACGCGGGCCGTCGTCGACGATGTTGAACGGCGCGCAACCGATCACCGGCGCGCCGGTGCGGCGGGCCAGCGGCGCGGCGGCGGGCGAATGATCGCCGTGGGTGTGGGTGCAGACGATGGCGGAAATCCTGGCGTCGCCGACGATCGCGATCAGCGCGTCGATATGATCATCACGCAAGGGGCCGGGATCGATCACCGCCACTTCTTCGCCACTGCCGACGATATAGCTCTGTGTGCCGGTGTACGTGAAAGCCGAAGGATTGCCGGTCAGCACGCGGCGGACCAGCGGCTCGGGACGTTCGGCGGTGTCGACCGGCCAGGGCTTGGGCGGGAATTGCATGGCGGGGATATGGGGATCGCGATAGGTGATGTCGAGCGATTTGCAGGAGAACGACAGGCGTGAACCGGCCCGGAGAACTGATCCTCGTGCTCGACGCGGGGACGACATCGACCCGCGCCATGGCGTTCGACCGGCAAGGCGCCCTGCATGCCGTGCGCCAGCGCGATCTGGCCCAGCATTATCCGCATGCCGGCTGGGTCGAGCACGATGCGGAAGAGATCTGGCAGGCGGCGCTTGCCTGCGCGCGGGACGTCGCGGCCGAACTTGGCGGGGCCGGGCGGATCGCCTGCATCGGCATCACCAACCAGCGCGAGACGGTGGTGGCCTGGGACCGCACGAGCGGGCAGCCGCTGGCGCGGGCGATCGTCTGGCAGGATCGCCGCACCGCCGATATCTGCGCCGCGCTGCGCGATGCCGGGCACGAACCTGCCGTGCAGGCCGCCACGGGGCTGCTGCTCGATCCCTATTTCTCGGCCACCAAGATGCGCTGGCTGCTGGAAAATGCGCCCGAAGTGCGCGCCGCCGCCGGGGCCGGGCGGCTGGCGCTGGGCACGGTGGAAAGCTGGCTGGCCTTCAGGCTGACCGGCGGCGCGCATGTCACCGATGCCGCCAACGCCAGCCGCACCAGCCTGCTGCCGCTGGCGGAGCCGGAATGGGACCAGGGGCTGTGCGACCTGTTCGGCGTGCCGCGCGCCGCGCTGCCCGAAGTGGTGGACAACGCGGGCTTCATCGGCGCCACCCTGCCCGAACTGCTCGGCGTGCCGGTGCCGATCACCAGCCTGGTCGGCGATCAGCAGGCGGCGACCATCGGGCAGGGGTGCCTGGCGCCCGGCGACACCAAGGCGACATTCGGCACCGGCGCTTTCGTCCTTGCCAACATGGGCGAGCGCGCGCCGCGCTCGCGCCACCGCCTGCTCGGCACGGTCCTGTGTCAGCTGGGCGGGCGGCGGACTTACGCGCTGGAAGGATCGGTCTTCGTCGCGGGCAGCCTGATCCAGTGGCTGCGCGACGGGCTGGGGCTGATCGCCGCGTCGGGAGAGACCGAGGGGCTGGCGCGGTCCGTGCCCGACAACGGCGGGGTGGTCGTCGTGCCGGCATTGTCGGGGCTGGGCGCGCCGCACTGGCGGCCCGAGGCGCGCGGCAGCATCTCGGGCCTAAGCTTCGCGACCACGCGCGCCCATGTCGCGCGCGCCGCGCTGGAGGCGATGGCGATGCAGACGCACGACCTGGCGATCGCCTTCGCGGCCGACGGAGCCGGCTGGGCTTCGCTTAGGATCGACGGGGGGATGAGCGCCAACGACTGGATGGCGCAGGATCTGGCCGATATCCTGGCGCTGCCGGTCGAACGGCCCGCCTTCGTGGAGACGACCGCGCTGGGCGGGGCGATGCTGGCCGGGCTGGGCGCGGGGCTGTTCGGTTCGCTCGACCGGGCGGTGGCGGAAATGCGCGGCCCGGTGCGGGCTTTCGCGGCGGCGATGGGCGCGGACGAACGCGCGGCGCGGCTGGCGCAGTGGGAAAAGGCCCTGGCTGGGGTGTGACTTAGCGCGCCACGGCCCGGCCCAGCCGCTCGCGCAGGCGGGCGACGGCGCTGGGGCCGTCGGGTTCGACCTGCCGCCAGTTGGTGTCGATGCGCACCAGCCGGGCATAGAAGCGTTCGGTCGCCAGGATCAGCTGGCGCAGTTCGGGCTTGAGCAGGGCCAGCCGCTCCGGATCGGAACCGGGAAAGTCGGCGGCCAGCCGGCCGTGGCGGCGGAGCTGGAATTCGGTCAGCTCACCCATGAAATAGGCGCGGTGGTTCAGTAGCCAGGCGATGGCGTGCATGATCCGCGTGGTGGTGCGCAGCGCCTCGCACGACAGGGCGATGCGGGCGAGGTCTTCCTCCATCCCGGCGCTTTCGATCCGGCCCGAAAGATCGAACGCGGCGCGCACGTCGTCCGACAGGACGAGCGCCTCGCAATAGAGGCCTTCGATGATGCGCGGGTTGATGGTCGCCGGTTCGGACATGGGGCTTCGTTATTGCCTTCCCGCCACGTCCCGCAACCGGAACGATAGGCAGTCCACAGTTCAATTTGGGACTGTCCGAAAGCGGTACAGTCGGCCCCGGGAATCCGCCGTTTTTCAGGCGATGATATCGGGAATCAGATAGTCCTCGATCAGCGCGATCTGGTCCTTCAGCTTCAGCTTGCGTTTCTTCAGCCGGGCGATCTGGAGCTGGTCGGGCGAGCCGGCGCCGGTCAGCGCGTCGATCGCCGCGTCGAGATCGCGGTGCTCTATCCTGAGAACCTCCAGGCGCTTGCGCATTTCTTCTTCGCTCACACCGAAATCCCCACGAACCGTACTCTCCCCAAGGCGGAACGAGCCGGATTTCCGGTCCGACGCATCCCAGTCGCATTTGGCCGAAAAGTGACCACAAGACGCTTCGCAAGATAGGTCGAATATGATTGCATGACAATTGCGCCGCTTCTGCTTTGCCGAGTCGGAAAGCAGGCCGGCCCCACGAAGAGGAGGACCGCCAATGGAGACTTCGCACGTCAGCGCATTGCAGCTCAAGCATGCCGGTATCGAACGACGGCTGCAGGAAGAAATGGGCCGACCTTTGCCTGACCTCGTGATAATCCAGACCCTCAAGAAGCGGAAGCTCCGCATCAAGGAAGAAATCGAGCATATCTGAACGGGCACGTGCCCCGATATCCGGTTCGGCATGACCGAACCGGATGCGGCGCCGGCCCGCTCCCTCCGTCCAGTCGCCGACAGTACGGGATCGGCTGCTGGACGGAGGGAGCGGGCCGGAACCGTCTCCACGGCAGCGGATCAAACTCTGTCTGCCGCGTTTCCAAAGCCGATGCTTTGGGCTAGTCAGATCGCATGACCAGCGTAGCCGTTGCCGCCGCCCGTTCGATCCTCACTCGTTTGCATGAGGTCATGGCCGCGCGGACGCATGTTCAGGGCAAGCTCAACACCGTCGTCGAAGTGATCGGCGAGGGCCTCGATAGCGAGGTCTGCTCGATCTACCTGCTGCGCGAAGGCATGCTGGA
>Ga0075362_10000500_pt1 | contig 11446 bp, 10 predicted proteins | sample EndMetdeltDD1762_FD_71397 | JGI IMG/M metagenome (GOLD analysis project Ga0075362, IMG submission 71397) | Populus endosphere microbial communities from Tennessee, USA - Endosphere MetaG P. deltoides DD176-2 | ecosystem: Host-associated > Plants > Roots > Endosphere | place: USA: Tennessee...
AAGCGGCCGAGGTCGACGGCGCGACGGCATCGCAGCAGTTTTTCTTCGTTACCCTTCCGCAGCTGCGTGCGGCGATCCTGGTCAATATGATCCTCATCACGATCCAGACGGTGAATACCTTCGATGCGATCATCACGCTGACGGGCGGCGGTCCGGGGCGTGCGACCGAGGTCATCTCACTCTACGTCTTCAATATCGTCTTTAGAAACTACGACCTGTCCGGCGGCAGCGTGCTCTCCGTGCTCATGCTGATCATCAGCCTCGGCCTTGCCTTCGTCTATGCCTCGTTCCTGCCGAAGGAGGAAGAGCAATGAGCGGGCGGACGGGAACGCGGCTCGGCGATGCCTTGAGCTATCTCTTCATGCTGGTGATGTTCGTCTTCTTCGCCGGCCCCCTCACCTATCTCCTGTCGATGGCGATGCGTGACAAGCGCGAGATCTATCGCGGCGCGGCGCGCTATATTCCTCAGAACCCAACCATCGACAATTTCATCACCGTGCTGAACAACAGCTATTTTCCAATCTATCTCTGGAACGGCCTCAAGCTTGCGGCCTTGAGCGGGATCGGCGTGCTGATCGTGGCGCTGCCCGCCGCTTACGCCTTTTCCCGCTTTCAGTTCCGCGGCAAGGGCCTGTCGATGATGGGACTGCTGCTCTTCCAGATGATCTCGCCGCTTGTCATCATGGTGCCGCTCTACCGCTACATGAACCGGCTCGGCATGCTGGACACCCATTTTGCCGTCGTCATGGTCTATATCGCGCTCGGCGTTCCGCTGGCGACCTGGCTGTTGAAGAGCACGGTCGACGGCATTCCGCGCAGCCTCGACGAAGCCGCCATGATCGACGGCTGCAACCGGTTTTCGGTGTTCTGGCGCATCATCCTGCCCTTGTCGGCGCCGGGTATCGCCTCGGTCTTCATCATCACGGTAATTGCCGGCTGGTCGCAATTCCTGGTGCCTTTCCTGCTGCTCACCAAAAATGACCTGATGCCGATCGGCGTCGGAATCTTTAACTTCCGCGGCATGCAAACCGACTCGTCCATTCAACTGCTTGCCGCCGCCTGCCTGATCTCGGTCGTTCCGGCGATCGTGGCCTTTCTGTCGCTGCAGCGGCTGATCCTCGGCGCGATGACCAGCGGCGCCGTCAAGGGATGAGGGTCGGTTCGGTCTCCATGCGCGATGAAGGATTTGACCCGATGAACCAGACACTCGGCGCCAGGCTGTCCCCGGATCTGACCGGCGCCAATGTCGAAGATGCAGGCGAGCATAACAGGGCGGTCGTCCTGCGCTGCATCCATCGCCAGGCGCCGATTTCGCGCGCCGAAATCGCCAGGCGGACGGGTTTTACCAAACCGGCGATCGCCCGGATCGTCGATCGCCTGCTGGACGAAGGCCTGATCATGGAAGCCCGCCGGCGACACGGCCTGCGCGGCCAGCCGGCAATCGAACTCGAGATCAATCCGGATGCCTGTTTTGCCATCGGCATCAACATCGATCGCGACCATCTGACGATCTTGGCCGTTGATGCCGTCGGCAATGTCCGTGCCCGCGTGCATCACGAAAAGCGCTTCATCCTGCCGGCGGAATTCCTGCAGCTCACCGCCGATGCGATTTCGCATTTCCAGCGCAGCCGCCTGATCGACGACGCGCGCCTGGCCGGTATCGGTCTCGCCATGCCGGATTGGCTCGGCGAGATTTCGCTCCTCGGCAAGCCCGACACCTATCAGGAATGGACTTCATTCGATGTGCGCGCTGCTTTGGAGAACCTGACGCAGCATCCTGTCTTCATCGAAAACGAAGCCAATGCCGCGGCCCTTGCCGAACTCGATTACGGATTGGGTGCTGAAAGCAGCAGCTTCTTCTACATCGCCATCAATGCCTGCCCGGGCGGAGGCCTGGTGCTTGACGGCAACGGTCATCGCGGCGCCATGGGCCTCAGCGGCGAGATCGGCTGGCTCCCAATTGCCGATGACCGGGACGAGAAGGCACACAAGGTCCAGCTTCTCGGCGAGATATTCTCGCTGTTTTTCCTCTATGATTTTCTTGCCCGGCACGGCGTCGAGGTCAGCGTTCCCCACGATCTGCTGACGCTGGATGCACAGGGCAGGCGCCTGGTTTCACAGTGGCTGAAGGAAATGAGCGCGCATCTGGCCGTCGCCGTCAAGCATATCGGCATGATCGTCGATCCCGATGCCGTCCTTGTCGGCGGCCGGCTGCCGATCCGTATCGTCGACGAGCTGCTTCGGTATGTGCACGAGCATCTCGACGCCGAGGACACCAACCTCCCCTCGCTTCACCGTGCCTCGCTCGGAGAGGATGCTTCGGCCATGGGGGCGGCGGTCATGCCGATGGCGGCGGCCCTGATGCTCGCATCGGCCGATGCTGCTCAACGCACACGTTCGCCACTCAAGAATATGGATCGCCTGAACAATTGAAACGGCCAGCTAGGCCCCAGGGATTTTGGTGAAGATCGGAGAACTTTGGTGAAGATCGGCTTTTACACCTCGACATTCAATGATCGTCCCCTGGAGGAAGTGGTGGAATTCGCCGCGTCGGCCGGTTTCGACGCAATCGAGATCGATGTCGGCGGCCATATCAAGACACCCGATCAGGTGACGGGCGCCGTCGCGCTTGCACGCGGCCGCGGCCTCTTCGTGTCGTCGATCACCTATTTCGGCAACCAGCTCGATGCCGACCGGACAAGACGCCAGGAACTTCGAGCAAAGACCACCGAATTTGCCAGTGCGATTGGAGAAGCGGACGTTCCGATCTTCGTGATCTTCCCGGGCCGTGACGACACGGCCAGCGACGAAGCCAATTATGATGACTTCGCCGAATTCGCAAACCGGCTGATTGCGCAGACGCAATCGAGCGGCCTCACCTTCGCGATCGAGAACTGGCCGGGTCCGAAGGACAATTTCATCGGCACGACACCGAAAGGGTGGCAGGAGCTTTTTCGGCGGATCGACAATCCCCGCTTCGGCCTGGAATTCGATCCCTCGCACCTCATCCGCATCGGCGTCGATCCCTATCAGGCGATGGAGGCGGTGAAGGACCGCATTGCCATCCTTCATGCCAAGGACACGGCCATCGATCCGGAGATACTGCAGGCTGTCGGCTATCACGGCAAAGGCTGGTGGCAATACAAGCTGCCCGGGCTCGGCCTCATCGATTGGCCGAGGTTCCTGCGCCAGGCGCGTGGCTCCGGCTTCGATGGCACGCTGTCCATAGAACACGAGGATGCCGCCTATGGCTGGCCAGGCAAGGACTTAGCCGCGCGAAAAGAGGGCGAGCGCTTCGGGCTCGATTATTTGAGAAATGTCCTGAACGGACTTTGACGGCAATTTCTGGAGGACTGTTATGGCCCATGTTTCGGTCAACAATGCGCGCAAGGACTACGGTGCGTTCAAAGCCATCAAAGGCGTATCGGTCGACATCGGCGACGGCGAGTTCGTCGTGCTGGTCGGCCCCTCGGGCTGCGGCAAATCCACGCTTCTGCGAATGATCGCAGGTCTCGAGGGCATCACTTCAGGGCAGATTCAGATCGGCAAGCATATCGTCAACGAGCTTGCGCCCAAGGATCGGGATATCGCCATGGTGTTCCAGAATTACGCGCTCTACCCGCACATGACCGTCGCGAAGAACATGGGCTTTTCGTTGCGGCTGAAACGAATGCCAAGGACGGAGATCGACCAGCGGGTCGGCAATGCCGCCAAGATCCTCGGTCTCGAGAGCCTTCTGGAAAGATATCCGAAACAGCTGTCCGGCGGCCAGAGGCAGCGGGTGGCGATGGGGCGGGCAATCGTGCGGGATCCGGCCGTCTTCCTGTTCGACGAGCCTTTGTCGAACCTCGACGCCAAACTCAGGGTGCAGATGCGCTCGGAGATCAAGGAACTGCATCAACGGCTGCAGACGACGACCATCTATGTTACCCATGATCAGATCGAAGCCATGACCATGGCCGACAAGATCGTCGTCATGAAGGATGGGCTGATCGAGCAGTCAGGCTCTCCGCTGGAATTGTACGATCGTCCGAACAACCTTTTCGTTGCCGGCTTCATCGGCTCCCCGGCGATGAATTTCATCGCGGGCAAGATGACGGAAGACGGGTTTCGAACTGCCGACGGCCTGCTGCTGCCGAGCGAGCGACGTCCGCCCGCAGCCGTGACCTACGGCATTCGTCCCGAGCATATCCAGTTGGACCCCGGCGGGATCGAGGTCACGACGGTGGTCGTCGAGCCTACGGGTTCTGAGACGCTGGTCATCGTCCGGCTGGGAACGCAGACGCTGACCTGCGTCTTCCGGGAACGGATCAGGGCGGCACCCGGCGAGGTGCTGAGGATTGCGCCGATCCACGATGCGGTTCACTTGTTCGCCGCAGACGAACAGCGGATCACGTCAGGCGAAGCCGCGCTGAACTGACCCGGCCGATTGCCCCCTCCCCTTCGGCCGGGCTTCGGTCGGGGGCGCGTTTTCCGCGCCCCCGACCCCGAATGCGCTCAAGCTGCGTCGCGATAGGTCCGCGTGTTGGCCTGCGCCCTGCCCAATTCGGTAACCCGGCAGAACGCGGCGATGGTGGAGGAAACCACAGCCGCCGGCCGCACACAGATATTATTCGCCGCGGAATACGATACTGTTCTATCGATCTCGTAGAATCGCCTTGCGCAAGAACGCGCAATGACTGCAGCCAGATATGGGGTGCTTTAGCTGACGACGTTCCTTTTGCCGAGGAGGGCCGCGCGGATCTGTTCGCTTTTGCTCAACAGGGGAGCGGGAACCGGTGCTGCCTGCTCTGGCGCGTCGGCTTTGCCGGTGATCTGTTTGAGACTCAGGAAACGTTTTTGCGCGACCAGCCGGTCTTCGGGCGACAGTGGCTCGACGGGTTCGCCGTCAAGGCCATGGCGCATGGAATCGGGCTGGGCGCTGGCGAAATAGTAGCGCCGGCAGTGGACATAGGCCGCGGTCGCCCGCCGCAGGGTCGTGACGCCGGCATCGGGCTTCAGGAGCGGACGGAACTCGTTGAAAAGACCGACGGCAAAGGGACGGATCGCATCTCCCGACTTGGCCGGAAGGACGCCGACCGGCCGGATCAACAGCATGTTGATCGCGTTTGCCTTCTCCACGTCGAGCTCGGTTGCCGCAATCGGTCCGCGGCTGATCTTCCAGGGCTTGTCCATGCGTCCTCCATGTAACGTCCATAGCGACCGACTGTGATGGTATCTTGACGGACAGGGCGAGTAACGGAAGTCGCACATCGTCGGTTCCACTGCAAGCCGGTGAGGAGCGGTATGGGAGCCCGTGTGGTGAAATGGCGTTTCCGGGGTCGATATCGCCTGGTGTCATCGGCTGCCGTTGCATCTAATCGTTTTTATCGAGAAATATGCATTGACCTGTCACATCGATTACACTTCATATCCGCGCCCAAGATGGAGTGACCGGCCGCGGGGAGGATATATGCGGGTTTTCTCGAGTATTGACGAGCTGCGCCACACGCTCGATGCACTGAAGCGGCAGGGGCGAACCGTCGGCCTCGTTCCGACGATGGGCTATCTCCATGCCGGTCATATGGAGCTCGTCGCGCGTGCGCGCGCTGAGAACGACATCGTCGTCGTCTCGATTTTCGTCAATCCACTGCAGTTCGCCCCGGCGGAAGACCTCAGCAAATATCCGCGCGATCTGGAACGCGATGCCGCCATGCTGAAACAGGCCGGCGTCAATTTCCTCTTTTCGCCTGGCGTCGAGGACATGTATCCCCGCCCGATGCTGACTGTCGTCGACGTTCCCGATCTCGGCTGCGAACTCGAGGGGGCGGTACGCCCCGGGCATTTTGCCGGCGTCGCCACTGTCGTCTGCAAGCTTTTCAACATCGTGCAGCCGCAGACCGCCTATTTCGGAGAGAAGGATTACCAGCAAGTCGTCATCATCAAGCGCATGGTGGACGATCTGGCCGTGCCGGTGCGGGTAATATCGGTGCCGACGGTCAGGGACGCCGACGGCCTCGCCTTGTCGTCGCGCAACGTCTATCTCAGCGCAGCGGAGCGGCGTGCCGCCGTAATCGTTCCTCAGACCCTCGACGAGGCGGAGCGTCTGGTCGCCGGCGGCCTTACCGATCCGGGGAAGCTCGAGGCCAAGCTCACGGCGTTTCTCAATCGCGAGCCTCTGGCAAAGCCGGAGGTCGTCGCCGTCAGGGATGCCTCGACACTGCAGCCGGTCACGTCGATTGCGGAACCCGTCGTCATCGCACTCTTCGTTCGGGTCGGCTCGACACGGCTTCTCGACAACAGGGTTATCGGTGACAACAGGATTGCCGGGGGCAACAGGGTCGCCGGGGGCAACCGCATTATCGGCGGGCGGAGCTTGCCGGGAAAGGGAGTGGCCAGATGAGCGCCGCCGGAATTCAGAAGCGCCTTACGCCAGCCCGAATCTTGGCGATGAAGGGCGGCAAGCCGATCGTCTGCCTGACCGCCTATACGACGCCGATGGCGCGGCTGCTCGATGAGCATTGCGATCTCCTGCTGGTCGGGGATTCACTCGGCATGGTGCTCTACGGCATGGAGACCACCATCGGCGTCACGCTCGACATGATGATCGCGCACGGCAAGGCGGTGATGCGCGGCGTCGGCAAGGCCTGCGTCGTCGTCGACATGCCGTTCGGCAGTTATCAGGAATCGAAGGAGGTCGCCTTCCGCAATGCCGTCCGAATCCTGCAGGAAACCGGCTGCGATGCCGTCAAGCTGGAGGGCGGCGAGGAGATGGCCGAGACCATCGCCTTTCTGACGAAGCGGGGTGTCCCGGTCATGGGGCATATCGGTCTGATGCCGCAGCAGGTCCAGACCGCAGGTGGCTATCGTTCCGTCGGCCATTCCGAACACGAGACGTCGAAGATCCGGCGCGACGCACACGCCATCGGCGGCTCGGGCGCCTTTGCCGTCGTCATCGAGGGCACGGTGGAGCCGCTCGCCCGCGAGGTAACGGCCGCCATGCACATACCGAGCATCGGTATCGGCGCCTCTTCGGCCTGCGACGGCCAGGTTCTGGTCTCCGACGACATTCTCGGGCTCTTCAACGATTTCACCCCGCGTTTCGTCAAGCGCTACGACGAACTGGGCAAGAGGATCGCGGCGGCCGCCGCTGCTTATGCGGACGAGGTCCGGTCGCGACAGTTTCCGGCAGCCGAGCATACATTCAAGCGGCGGCCCTGAAGCGAGCCGCCCGGCCCATCACCGGACGATAGACTGTTGGCGCATCGTCTCGGCCGACCGGCGGACCGCCTCGGAAACCTGCAGCAGCTGTTTGGCCATCGGTGTCGAATTGCGCCAGACCATGCCGATCGTGCGCGACGGCTGCGGAGACGGGAATCGGGAAATCGACACACGCGCCGAGCGTGTTTCCACCGGAACGGCCATCTCCGGAATCAAGGTGATGCCGATGCCGGCACTGACCATCTGCACCAGAGTGGAGAGCGAACTGCCTTCCATGACTTCGCGGGGCCGAGCCGGCCCTATCTTGCAGAAAGACAGGGCCTGATCGCGGAAACAGTGGCCTTCCTCGAGCAGCAGCAACCGCATTTCGCGCAGCACCTCGCGTTCCGGCACAGGTTTGCCCTCGTCCTCATGTCGCCTGACCAGCACGAACTCTTCCTTGAAGAGCTCGAGTTCCGTGAGGGAGGGTTCCGACACCGGCAGCGCAACGATCGCCATATCCAGCTGACCGTGCGCCAGTTCCTGAACCAGCTTCGCCGTCTGCGTCTCGCGCACCTCGATCTGGATGCCGGCGAAGGTCCTGTTCAGGTCGTTGATGATGACAGGCAGCAGATAAGGTGCGATCGTCGGTATGATGCCGATGCGCAGCCGCGTCAGGAAGGAATTGCGCGAGGCGCGCGCCAGCTCCCCAAGCTCGTCGACGGCGCGCAGGATATCGCGGACCCGCAGCGCGAAGGTCTGGCCGAACGGAGTGAGCTTCACCTCGCGCGCACTGCGCTCGAAGAGCTCGTTGCCCAACTCTTGCTCAAGTTCTTTGATCTGCATTGAGAGCGCAGGCTGGGAGATGGCACAGGCGTCGGCAGCACGTCGGAAGCGGCCATCCCTTGCCAGGGCTTCAAAATAACGCAGCTGTTTCAGGGTAAGATTCTTCATAAGCTCAGCTTATCGCAACGATCAGTAAATCCAACTTAAAATTATTAAACGCTTCCGATATGAAGACTGCAGGGGAGAGAGCGGGCGCCGGCTCGGCTCATCTTTTTCGACGGGCAGACAAATCAAGCAATGAAGGAGACGATTATGGACAACCCCACTGACAGCGCAGGCAAATGTCCTGTTGCACATACGCATAAGGCTCCGACTGCCAGGACGAATCGTGACTGGTGGCCGAACCAGCTGAATGTTCAGATTCTTCATCACAATTCCGGCCGCGCCGATCCGTTGGGCCAGGCCTTCGATTATGCCGAAGAGTTCAAGAAGCTCGATCTCGACGGCCTGAAGAAGGATCTTCAGGCACTGATGACGGATTCGCAGGACTGGTGGCCGGCTGATTTCGGTCATTACGGCGGTCTTTTCATCCGCATGGCCTGGCACAGCGCCGGCACCTACCGCATCACCGACGGCCGCGGTGGCGCCGGCCAGGGCCAGCAGCGTTTCGCGCCGCTCAACAGCTGGCCTGATAATGCCAACCTCGACAAGGCCCGCCGCCTGCTCTGGCCGATCAAGCAGAAATACGGCAACCGCATCTCCTGGGCCGACCTTCTGATCCTCACCGGCAACGTCGCGCTCGAATCCATGGGCTTCAAGACCTTCGGTTTCGCCGGCGGCCGCGCCGACGTCTGGGAGCCGGAAGAACTCTACTGGGGTCCTGAAGGCACCTGGCTCGGCGACGAACGCTACAGTGGCGAGCGCGAGCTGGCCGAACCGCTCGGCGCCGTGCAGATGGGCCTCATCTATGTCAACCCCGAAGGCCCGGGCGGCAATTCCGATCCGCTGTCTTCCGCCCGCGACATCCGCGAAACCTTCGCCCGCATGGCGATGAACGACGAAGAGACCGTGGCGCTGATCGCCGGCGGCCACACCTTCGGCAAGACGCATGGCGCCGGCGACCCGTCCCTGATCGGCCCCGAGCCGGAAGGCGGCGCGATCGAGGATCAGGGCCTCGGCTGGAAGAGCTCGTTCGGCACCGGTGTCGGCAAGGATGCCATCACCGCCGGCCTCGAAGTCACCTGGTCGCAGACGCCAACCAAGTGGAGCAACTACTTCTTCGAAAACCTCTTCGCCTTCGAATGGGAACTGACGACGAGCCCGGCCGGCGCGAAGCAGTGGCAGGCCAAGAACGCCGAAGCCTCCATTCCGGATGCCTACGACGCCTCGAAGAGGCACCTGCCGACCATGCTGACGAGCGATCTGGCACTGCGTTTCGATCCTGCCTACGAGAAGATCTCGCGCCGCTTCCTCGAAAATCCAGACCAGTTTGCCGACGCTTTCGCCCGCGCCTGGTTCAAGCTGACCCATCGCGACATGGGACCGAAGGTACGCTATCTCGGCCCGGAAGTTCCGGCCGAAGACCTGATCTGGCAGGATGTGATCCCGGCCGTCGACCATCCGCTCGTCGACGACAAGGACATTGCCGACCTCAAGGAAAAGGTTCTCGCCACCGGCCTCACCGTGCAGGAACTGGTCTCGACCGCCTGGGCGTCAGCCTCGACCTTCCGCGGCTCCGACAAGCGCGGCGGCGCCAATGGCGCGCGCATCCGCCTTGCCCCGCAGAAGGACTGGGACGCCAACCAGCCGGCGCAGCTCGCCAAGGTGCTCGGCGTTCTCGAAGGCATCCAGAAGGACTTCAACGCCGCCCAGACCGGGGCTAAGAAGATCTCGCTCGCCGACCTGATCGTTCTCGCCGGTGCAGCAGGTGTCGAGAAGGCGGCAGCGGCCGGCGGCAACGCCGTCAGCGTGCCCTTCACGCCGGGCCGCATGGATGCCTCCGAAGCCCAGACCGACGCGCATTCCTTCGCAGCGCTCGAGCCGCGTATCGACGGCTTCCGCAACTACGTGAACGACAAGCGCCATCAGTTCATGAAGCCGGAAGAAGCACTCGTCGACCGCGCCCAGCTCCTGACGCTGACCGGACCTGAGATGACCGTCCTCGTCGGCGGTCTGCGCGTCCTGAAGGCAGGCAGCCCCGAGCACGGCGTCTTCACCTCGCGTCCCGAGACGCTGACGAACGACTTCTTCGTCAACCTGCTCGACATGGGCACGCAGTGGGTTCCCCTCGCCGGCAAGGAAGGCGTCTATGAAGGCCGCGACCGCAAGACCGGCGCTGCCAAGTGGACCGGCACCCGCGTCGACCTGATCTTCGGCTCGCACTCGCAGCTTCGCGCCTTCGCCGAAGTCTACGGCCAGGCCGACGCCAAGGGGAAGTTCGTCAAGGACTTCGTCGCCGCTTGGACCAAGGTCATGAATGCCGACCGCTTCGACCACGTCTGATCGGTAGCATTTTGCCCGGGCGCAGTTTCGGCTGCGCCCGGGCATTTCTCTTTTGGGTCGGTTTGCGCTTCCACTGCAACCCTTCTTCTCCCTCACCTCTGTGCTCGGGCTCGACCCGAGTGATGTCACGGAGATCCAGTGCGCCCAAGTCCTTGGGCGCGCGAGACGTCCTTGCTTTGATTGGAGTCATTCACCGCGCAGACGCGGGGTGGCACCACATGTGCGTTTTAGCGAGGCAGAATGCCGAAAGGCGAAAGTGACAGCAGATCGGGATCGGTCGTGGCCGTCGCCGTCGCTACCTCGGCATGGTTCATGCTATAGCCGTAGGTGAGAATGCGGTTGCCGTCGATCATGAAGAATTGCGCCTCATCCAGGCCGGGCTGCAGGGCACCCGTCACGGTGACGGTCTCGTACATTCTTGTAAGGTGCAAAGGCGCTTGCGGAACGACGCGAACCAGTTGGTTGGGCGGAGGGGAAGGCATGTGGCTGCAGGCTCCGGCCCAAGGCACCAGCATGAATTCGTAGACAAGATCGCCATCCTGGTCGATCGGCAGAACGAAGCCCGTCAATTCGATCGGATGTTCCTCGCCATGCCAGGCGAGTGTTTCGCCCTGCGGACCGCTCACCGGCTTACCCGACAGCGGCACCGTCGCCTTGGGCTGATCGGCCGGCCGTAAAGCGCTCCAGAAGATAGGCTGCGCAGCAGCGAAGGCGTCAGAAATCGGCCATGCGGAACAAAATGCGAGCGCCGCGAACGTCAGGAGGAAAGGTCTGTGTTTCATCATTGCATCTCCACCGCCGGCCGCTTTGACCACCTTGCCGCTGCCGCGTGGATGCTACTCCCGATCCCGCTTAGCCGTCAAAGCTTCGGGCGCGGATTACTCAGGCTTTGCAAGGAATAAGGAGAGGGCGTGCCGTGGCCACCCTCCGCCGTTTCGTCGCACTGCGATGCCAATTGTTTTGGGGAAACTGGTGCGTC
>Ga0075362_10000501_pt1 | contig 11424 bp, 10 predicted proteins | sample EndMetdeltDD1762_FD_71397 | JGI IMG/M metagenome (GOLD analysis project Ga0075362, IMG submission 71397) | Populus endosphere microbial communities from Tennessee, USA - Endosphere MetaG P. deltoides DD176-2 | ecosystem: Host-associated > Plants > Roots > Endosphere | place: USA: Tennessee...
CATCTGGAGAAACATCGCGCCTTCGCCACCCTCGACCACCGGCGTCACCCAGCGATCCTCGCTGCCCTCGAGCTTCTCGATGCGGATCACCTCGGCGCCGAGGTCGCCCAGCATCGTGCCGCAGAACGGGCCGGCGATGTATCGCCCGAAGTCGAGTACGCGAATGCCCTCCAGGACGCCTGCCATCTACTCGCTCCCTTGCCTATTGCACCAGGCCGCGCGAAGGCGGCGCACAAGCAATAGCGCGGCAACGGCGGTCACGACAAGAATGGCCGATGCAGGAGGTGTCGTCGCCGTATTGCCAAGCGGATGACGCGGTCGGCCGGTGCGACGACCAACGGACCGACCGACACGATCAGGACGCAGCGGCTGCTAGAGCACCGGATCCATGCCGGCCTTTTCGAGCGCCGTTTTGCGCGCCGCCATCCATGCCGTGGTGAAGGCAGCCTTGTCGGCTGGTGGATTGGCCTTGCTGAACTCGGCCCACGCCTTGCCAAGCACATCCTGGCGCTTGATCAGCATATCGTTGTGCTTCTGCGCTTCGGCGGTCCAGACGCCGGCCTCCTTCAACGCCTTCACCGCGCCCTCATGATAGGGCAGAACCCAACTGAGGATCTGAAGCTTGACGTCCAGGCCATCAGCACCAGGTGCTGCATCCTTGTACTGCGCATAGCCGTCGATCATCGCCTTGGTGATGGAATAGATCAGATCCGCCTTCTCGGCGGCATACGCCATGAAGATCGGGTATGGATAGGTAGGCAGCTCGAGTGAATTGGAGTTGCTCAATCCGCCCGCGCCGCAGGTTACTTTGTGGGGGAAGAAATAGGGCCCGATCTTCTGCAGACGCGCCCAGCCCGCCTTGTCCGAAGCGAGCGTTTGCGGCATCACCACACCGCGCGGCGAGGTCTCGAGTTCCTTGACCGTACCGGTGATGGTGGAGGCGATCGCGGCGTCGATCTCGTTGTTGATCATGCCCTTCCACATGGCGCCGAAACTCGAGAACTCGACCAGTTTGACGTCGTTCTTTGTGAGGCCGCCGAAGGCTAGGATGGCATAGGCGTTCTGATTGAGTGCCGGCGAGCCGACGACGATACCGATGCGCTTGCCCTTGAGGTCCTTGAATTCCTTGACGCCAGTGTCCTTGGCGACATTGAGGGTGATGCCGTTGCACGAGGCCGCCGACAGCATAAGCCGCAGCGGCTGCGGCCCCCAACCGGCCACCGCGAACTCGAACAGGCCTTCGGAGGCGAAGTAGCCGCCAATGCCCATGGCCGAGGCCTGTGCACGGCCGTTCTTCAAGGGCGCCAGGCGGGCGACGTCGTTACCTGCTGGTAGGACACGCAGGTCGCTCTTGTACTGCTCCTTGAGCACCTTTCCGACGGCGACCGCGATGTTGAAACCTGATGTGCCGGTATCGTAAGCCGTCATGGTGAGCGTGTCGGGCAGCTTGATGTTCTGGGCCCAAGCCGGGCCAGCGCAAACAGCGACGGTCGCCACCAGTGCCGACGTGATCATCGTTCTCCGAAGCATGATCATTCCTCCCTTTGGTTCGCGCCTTCGCCGTCGTGCGAGATCGAAAGCGGACGCAAGTCAACAATTGCCGTCGGTTCCTCGACGGCAGTCCTGCGGTTGCATGCGGGGGGACGCGCTCCAGCGCGTGCCCATGACGTTCGCTCCCTGGTCTCGGCGACGGTAGGCCCGCCACTTGCTTTGTCGGCAATCATGGCCGCCGCTCGCTGGTGAGTCCAGCCGGATTGCCGGCAGCTCTGCTTCACGCCGGACGGAAGCGACGCACGAGCAGCAGCGCGGCAGCGACAGTGGGAACAAGAATCGCAAGTGCCAGAAGCTCCATCGCCATGCTGCTGATAGGCATGAGGCCGCCGCCCGGCGTCGCCATCACCAGCCCGCCAAGGATCAGCAGCACGCGCAGCGGCCATTCGAATGGTCCGGCGCCGCGCAGGTCGCCGACACCCGCCTGATAGCCCTGGATGCCGCCGCAGATAAACACGGTTCCGATCAGCGTCGTGGCGGTCAGATAGAGCGCTTCGAAATAGGGGATAGCTTCGCCCGGTGCTGCCGGCTGAAGCACCAGTGCCGGGTTCATGACGAAGAAGAATGGAATGAAGTAGATGATGCTGCCGACCCACATCGACTCCCAGCCGGTCTTCATGGCGGGCGCCCCGGCGATACCCGCCGCGGCAAAAGAGGCGATGGCGACGGGCGGGGTGATCGACGACAGCATGCCCCAGTAGAAGATGAACATATGCACGGCCATCTTGTTGAGGCCGAGCTTCTCCAGAGCCGGACCGACCAGGATGGCGAGAAAGATGTAGCAGGCCGTCGTCGTCAGCCCGAGGCCGAGCACTAGGCTGGTGATGGCGCACATGACGAGCAGCAGTAGGGCATTGCCGCCGGCCAGAGCGAGCAGATCGTTGGCCAGCGACGAGATCACGCCGGTCAGCGAAAAGGCGCCGATCAGGAGGCCGCAGCCTGCCAGGATACCGACCAATTCGACGAAGGTTCGGCCATTTGCTTCGAGAAACTTGATGTACCTGGCAAGCCCCCAGCGCTTGTCTCCGCCAAGCTCGTTCAGCACGACAAGGAGCAGCATCCCGCCGAGCGCCGGAAGCAGGACCGCGTTCATCCAGGCATCGAACGAACCAGGGTCGCCTGCCGGCAGCTCAATGGCCTTGGCATAGGCTTCGCCGCGGATGGTCATGACGACCGTAGCGGTGATGGCGATGAGAAGCGCGACGGTGTTGATCGATTTCCACTTGCCCGGCTGCTCCCACTGGTTCAGCACCAGCAGCAGCGCCGTTGCATAGAAGGGCGCGTGGCTCTCACGCTTGAAGTAGAGCAGCATGACGACCAGAACGATCACGACGAAGGCAAAGTACCATCCTTCCTTGAAGGTCTGGCGCAGGCTGGGCAGTTCGCGCCGTTCGAGACCCTTGAGCCCTTTGCGCGCCGCATAGGCGTCGACCTGCATGAACAGGCCGGCGTAGTAGAGAACTGCAGGAATGATGGCCGCGACCGCGACCTCGGCATAGGTCGTGCCCATGAACTGGGCCATGACGAAGGCGGTGGCGCCCATCACCGGCGGGGCGAGCACTGCACCGGTCGAGGCGCAGGCCTCGATGGCGGCGGCGTAAGAAGCAGTGAAGCCGGTCCGCTTCATGGTCGGGATCGTCATCGTGCCGGCTGTCAGCACGTTGCTGACGATGCTGCCCGACATCATGCCGAGCAGGCCGGATGCAAAAATGCCGACCTTGGCGGCGCCGCCACGGAAGGTGCCGCAAAGCGCGAAGGCGAGATTGATGAAGAACTTGCCGGCGCCCGTCATCATCAGGGCGGTGCCGAACACCAGGAATCCGATCACGACATCGGCGAAGGCCTGGATGGGAATGCCAAGCAGGCTTTCGGTCGAAAGTACGTGGTAGGCGGTCGTCTGGTCGAGCGTCGACTGGTTGCCCCTGAGCGGACCGAGCCAGTCCGCGCCGGCGAACAGCGGATAGACCGTGAAGGGCAGAACGCAGAGCATCAGGCTCCAGCCGCCGGTGCGGCGCAGCGCCTCCATCAGCACGGCCCACATCACATAGCCCGCCCAGATGATTGACTGGGGCGGATCGCCGAATTCCCAGCCGAGCTCGGCCGCCTCGCGGATGTTGAGCATGAGATACAGCGACGCGGCGGCGGTGCTGACAAAAAGCACGACGTCATACCAGGGAAGGCGCGTCATCGATGCCTTTGGGCTTCCCGGGAAGATCAGGAAGGTGAAAGGCAACATGCAGGAAATCAGGAGGTAGAAGTACTCGGTGTTGAGTTGGGTGAAGCCAATGAAAAAGCGCAGCGCAAACTGCTGATTGATGCAGAGAAAGATCGTGACGGCGGTCAGGGCGACGAGCGCCCAACGCCACGCCCCCGACAGCGTACGCAGGCGCATGGTTTCTGCTTCGGCGGGGCCAACTTGGTGCGGGTCGTCGAAGACGATCGGCGTCGCTCGGTCTGTCATGGGATGCGCCGGGCGATCGACTATTGAAAGATCGCGTCGATTCCGGCACGCAACGCAGCACTCGCCTTGGCAAGGCGCAGCTTCATGAGATCCTCCCTTTGAGCGCCTTGTATCCGGCGCCTGTTGCCGGGCATGTTGCCCAGTCGGGAGGCCGGGTTCAATCGAAGAACGTGTTCGGCTTCAAAAAGAACGCGAGCATCAGGCAGCCTTCGTCGGTCCAGGCATCGTGGCGGCTGCCGGGACGCCGCCAGACGTAGTTGCCGGCGCTGCAGACGCCGTCGTGGTCGGCGAAAGATCCTTCGAGCACGAAGGTCTGCTCGACTGCCACGTGCTCATGCTGCGGCAGGCGAGCACCTGGCGCCCACCGCATCAGCACGGTCGACATGCCGGTGTCTTTGTTCTCCATGAGGATCTTCCAGTCGATCCCGGCAAAGCGCGTGGGCTGCCAGGGGGCGCCGGCTACGTCCACATAAGTCGAGTCGCGCAAGGCGACGGGCATGGTTTCGGCGTTCATGCTGCAACCCTCCGCTTGGCCGCCTTGAGCGTGCCGCCGCGCATGACATGTCCCGGTAGGGGCCGGCCAACGACATCTTCGGCGATTTTCGCGACTTCGATCAGCTTGTCTACGTCGAGGCCGGTCTCGATGCCCATCTCCTCGCACATGTAGGCGAAATCTTCGGTGCAGATGTTGCCGACCGCGCCGTCGGTCGCCGCGAACGGGCAGCCGCCGAGGCCGGCGATCGAGGCATCGAACTTGGTGACGCCCAGCCGGAGGCCTGCATAGGCGGCGGCCATGCCGGTGCCGCGCGTGTCGTGCAGGTGGAGCGAAATCTCGAGCTCCGGCCACTTGCTGCGGATGGCGCCGATCAGGCGTTCGACCGATTGCGGCGTCGCCCAGCCCATGGCGTCGGTGAGCTTGATGCCCTTGAGCGTGAAGCCCGCCAGCACGGCCTCATCGAGCGCCAGCTGAACGCGCTGCAGGATCAGCTCCGTGGAAAGCTCGCCCTCAAAGTTGCAACCGAAGGCACCGAGGATGATGCCCCATTCCACAGGCATGCCGCGGTCCTTGAAGGTCTTGAGCGACATGCGCTGCTCGACCATCGCGTCCGGTACCGATTTGCCGATGTTCTTCAGTGAGAAAGTATTCGAGGCCGTGACCCGCACGCCACCGTCGACATGAAGGGGCCCGCGCAGCGCCCGTTCGAGGCCCTGCTGGTTCAGCCACAGTGCGCTGTACTGCACGCCAGGCTTGCGTCGTATGGCGGCCGCCACCTCCTCGGCGTCTGCCATGGTCGGCACCCGCTTGGGGTTCACGTAGGAGACGCAGGCGATGCGTTTTAGGCCTGCGTCCGCCAGCGCCTCGATGAGACGCACCTTATCGGCCACCGGGATCGCCTTCTTCTCCGACTGGAAGCCCTCGCGAGGGCCTTCCTCGTCGATTTGCACGCGCTTGGGCAAGTCGGACATCGCGGGCCTCCTTCGGGACGTCAGCCTTCCTCTTGGAAGGCCTCCTTGCGCGCTTTCTTGATACTGGGCAGGGCCATCAGCACCAGCAACAGGGCCGTGGTGATGAGCAGGCCGAGGCTGATCGGCCGTTCGAGGAACACCATCGCATCGCCGCGCGACAGCAGCATGGCGCGCCGGAAGTACTCCTCCATCTGCGGCCCGAGCACCAGGCCCAGAAGGAACGGCGCACCCTCGCAGCCGAGGCGGGCGAAGATGTAGCCCAGCACGCCGAAGGCCGCGACCTGCAAGACGTGGAAGGTGCTGTTCTGCAGGCTGTAGGCGCCGATGCAGCAGAACAGCAGGATCGCCGGGGCGAGGAAGCGGTAGGGCACGGTCAGCAGTTTCACCCACATGCCGATCATCGGCAGGTTGATGACCACCAGCATGGCGTTGCCGATCCACATCGAGGCGATCATGCCCCAGAAGAGGTCGGGCTTCTTGGTCATGACCTCGGGCCCGGGCTGGATGCCCTGGATGATCATGGCGCCGACCATCAGCGCCATCACGGCGTTCGACGGGATGCCGAGCGTCAGCATCGGGATGAACGAGGTCTGTGCCGCGGCATTGTTGGCCGCCTCGGGCGAAGCGACGCCCTCGACCGCGCCCTTGCCGAACTCGCCGGGGTTCTTCGAGAGCTTCTTCTCCAGCGTATAGGCCGAAAAGGCGCCCAGCGTCGGACCGCCGCCGGGCAGCACGCCAAGCGCTGCGCCAAGCAAGGTGCCACGCAGGATGGCCGGAATCGACCGCCTGGTCTCCTCGCGTGTTGGCCACAGCGAGCCCACTTTGATGGTGCCCGTTCGCGTCAAATGTCGTTCGAGGTTGACCACGATCTCGGCGATGCCGAACAGGCCCATGGCGATCGGCGCGAAGTCGATGCCGTCGCTGAGTTCCGGGATGTCGAAGGTGAAGCGCTGGGCACCGGTGTTGACGTCGGTGCCCACCAGGCCGAACAGCAGGCCGAGGAAGACCATGGCGATGGCCTTCAGGATTGAACCGCTGGCCAGTACCACCGCGGCGACGAGGCCGAGCGCCATCAGCGCGCAGTAATCGGCAGGCCCGAACTTCTGCGCCATGCGCGTCAGCGGCTCGGCGAACAGGACAATGATGACGGTGCCGACGGTGCCGGCGAAGAACGAGCCGACCGCCGAGATCGACAGTGCTGCACCGGCACGGCCTTTGCGTGCCATCTGGTAGCCGTCGAGGCAGGTTACGACGGATGCGGCTTCACCCGGCAGGTTGACCAGGATCGACGTCGTCGAACCGCCATAGGAGGCACCGTAGTAGATGCCCGCCAGCATGATCAGCGAGGCGACCGGCGGCAGATGGAAGGTGATCGGCAGCAGCATGGCGATGGTCGCCACCGGACCGATGCCCGGAAGAACACCGATCAGTGTGCCAAGCATGCAGCCCAAAAGGGCGTACAGCAGATTCTGGAAGCTGAAGGCGACGCTGAAGCCCAGGGCTAGGTTGTCTAGGAGATCCATCTCACCACACTCCGCGCAGGATGGTGATATTCATCCCGAGCCCGACCTTGAAGACGAGGGTGCACACGATCGCAAGCACGACCATGTTGGCGAGTACTTCCTTCAGCTTGAACTCCTCGCCGCCCAGCGAGGCGATCAGGATCAGCACGACCAGCGCCGGCAGCAGGCCGGCGCGTTCGAACAGCAGGGCGAAGCAGATGATGCCGATGGTCACCAGGGTGATCGGCTTCCATTTCGGCTTCTCGACCGGTTCGGCACCGGCGACCAGGGCGACCACGCAGATCACCCCGCCAAGACTCATCATGATCAGCGCCAGCATGCGCGGCACATAACCCGGCCCCATGCGCACGGTCGTGCCAAGCGCCAGCTTTTGGCCGAAATATAGAGCCATCAAGCCGAAGCCAATGAACATCAGCCCGGACAAAAAGTCCTTGCTCAGGAATCGATTCAACGACGCCTCCCAGAAACCGCGCAGTCTTCCATGTATCGTTGGGCCCAAACCCCCGGGCCAGCACAAGGACTAGATAAACACGAATTTACCGCTTTGCCCAAGCCCCAAGTTCAGGGGTGCTGCAATAGCCGGACGGCGTTGGCGGCAAGGCGGCGCGCGAACAACTGGCGCAACAGCGTCCTGGGCGCTGGCGTCGACCAGCGCGTCGCGACAGGCGCGACAAAGAGCGCGGGCAGTGACAGCGCCGCCACGCAAAACAGGCCGACATGGCCTGATCGATGCCTACAAAAGAGGCGCTTGCGACCACGGCGATCGGCCCGATAGTGCCGGACTGGCCCAGAAGCGAGGCGCCGACCAAACCATCTGCCCCAGGGCCGGCTTTAGAGACTTCGATGAGCAGTGGTGCCGCGATGATCCCGAGACGTTCGGCGATTGCGAGCAGCCCAGCCGCACAAACTCCCTGTTGGTCGATATTGCATGCGCTCTGGTGGGCGAGCAAACTCCGGCCAAATGAACGGCCGTTCAGGGGTAATTGTTGGCACGTAAGGGCGCGGACTATATCGGCACTATGGAGGTGCAGGAGAAGCACCGTTTCGACGAGCAATCGCTTGGCCGGTTCATGACGGTACACGTCGACGGCTTCGTGCCCCCGGTCCGGGCGGAACAGTTCCGTGGCGGCCAGTCAAACCCGACATACCGGCTGACCGACGGCGGCGGCCGGCATTACGTATTGCGCCGCAAACCGCCGGGCAAGCTTCTGCCATCGGCCCACGCCGTCGATCGCGAATTCCGGGTGATTGCCGCCCTCAACAAGACCGACGTGCCGACCCCTCGGGCCTATGCGCTGTCCGAAGACGTGGGCGTGGTCGGCACCCCATTCTACATCATGGAATATTGCGACGGCCGCGTGCTGTGGGACCCGCTCCTGCCGGAAGTCCCGAAAGAAGGGCGCCAGGCGATCTATCGCGCCAAGTTCGAGACATTGGCGCGCCTCCACGCCGTCGACTACGCGGCGTTGGGGCTCGCCGATTTCGGCCGTCCCGGCAGCTATGTCGCGCGCCAGATCTCGCGCTGGGGCAAACAGTACAAGGCCTCCGAGACCGAAGCGATCGAGGCCATGGATAGACTGCTTGAGTGGCTGCCGGTGCATCTGCCATCCAACGACGAGACCGTACTGGTCCACGGCGACTATCGGCTCGACAACATGATCTTCCATGCCAGCGAGCCACGCGTGCTCGGCGTCATCGACTGGGAAATCTCGACACTGGGTGACCCGCTGGCCGAACTCTCCTATCTCTGCATGCTGTGGCGCACCCCGAAGGAGTGGGGCGGTCTCGGCGGTCACGACCTCGAAGCGCTCGGACTGCCGACGGAGCATGAGATGGTGTCCTACTATTGTGGCCTGTCGAAGCGTGCCATGCCGGACGCGGCGCTATGGAACTTCTACATGGCCTACAATCTGTTTCGCGTCTCATGCATACGCCAGGGTGTCTATGCCCGCGCGCTCGACGGCACAGCGTCGAACGTCCGAGCCGCGGATTCGGGAAAGCTGGTGCGGCCGGCGGCTGAACTCGGCTGGCAGATCGTCGAAAGCATCGGCGGAGGAACGAGATGACCAAGCGCAAGCCGGTGCGGACGGCCGTCACGGTGCCCGTCGTCACCGAGCGCGAGCAGCGGCCGCCGATCGAGGCGATCCGCGCCGCGGCATTCCAGCAGTTCGCCGAGCGCGGCTATCCGGTGGTGACGGTCCGCGACATCATGAAGGCCTGCGGGCTGACGCAGGGCGCGCTCTACAATCACTTCAAATCGAAGGACGAGCTGCTGCACGACATCATCGCCTCAACCCAGGGCGAACTTGAGCGCGTGACTCAGCAGGCGGTGGCGGGCGCAGGCGACGATCCGCGCGCCAAGCTGGCGGCGTTCGTGCGCGTCTATGTCATGAGACATTGCCGGCTCAGGGTGGAGGCCCTGGTCGCCAACCGCGAGATCGGTTGGCTCGACGCAGGCCGCGTCGCCGATATCCGCCGCAGCCGCCGCGCCATTCGCGACGTTGTGGTCGGAATCCTGAGACAGGGCGTCGAAAGTGGCCTGTTCGACCCACCGTTGACCGGTGGTCGCCTGGACCTCAAGGCCATCGCAATGGCCTTGCTCGATCAGTGGACCCACGTCTCTATGTGGTACGGTCCCGGCGGCATGATCGCCGAAGAGGAGATGGCTCGGCTCTATGCCGACATGGCGCTGCGCGCAGTCGGGGTGCGGCCCTAGCAATATAGAGTTTTGGGAGTACCGGGCATGTTCGTCCGTTTGGCAGCCCTTGCCTTGGCTATTCTGTCCGTCATTGCCTGCACGCCGGAGGCGACAAGCACGCCGCCACCCAGCGGCCGCAGCACGGCCATCGCGGCGGCATCTGGCAACAGTGCGGTGCCGGCCGGGCGCTGGCGTGCGGTGCTGATTGCAGGCGACAACAACAGTCCGGCTTTCGACAACGGCGTCCAGTCGTTGCGCGAGAAGCTCTTGGCCCATGGCGTGAAGGATATCGCGGTTTATTCCTCGGAGGCCGGCACCGCGCCCGCACAGCTCGCGAGTGCCGCCAACGTGGCAACCGCGCTGCGCACGGGAGGCGGCGACGCCTGTTTCGTCTTCGTGACCAGCCATGGCGAGCAGAAGGGGTTCTTCCTGCGGACCGATCGCAGACTGTTCGATCCCGGCTCGTTCGATCGGGTATTGAACGTCGGCTGTGGCTCCGTGCCCACTGTGGTCGTGGTGTCGGCTTGCCATAGCGGGACTTTTCTGACGCCCGATATGCGCAAGCCCAATCGTGTGATCCTCACTGCCGCGGCGATGGATCGCACGAGTTTCGGCTGCGGTGCGGGCGATCAGTACACCTACTACGACCAATGCCTGCTGCAGCAATTCGACGGCGCCGCGACGTGGCGGGATCTCGCCCTCGCCACGCGCGCCTGCGTCGAGAATCTCGAGCGCCGCATGGGCGTGCGCCAGTACTCCCTGCCGCAGATGTTTGTGGGCGCCCAGGTCGAGGGCTTGCGACTGCCGCAGCGCTGAAGGCGGCGGGCGCTAGCCGATCACGGCCGTGAAGTCGCAGGTCACGAGATGCGGGCTGTCGGCCGACAGCGACAGGGTATGACGCGCCGGCCGTGAAGCCTCGTCGGGGAACATCTTTACCCATTCGTCGTTCAGCGCCGCGCGGCCCGTCGAGGGCTGTTTCATCCAGAAGTTGATCTTGATGATGTCGTCGACCGTGCCGCCCGCCGCTTCGACGCAGAGGCGAATGTGCTTGAAGATGTTGGTGACCTGGCCAGCCAGGTCGGGGGGCGCCGTGCGCGTGCCCGGTTCTGTGCCGTTCATGATGCTCGACATCATGATGTTGCCGATCCGGCTGGCGTTGGGAATCGGGTTCTGGTGGCTGTAACCGGAATAGTTCACGCTCTTGCGCTTGGCCATCGTTTCTCTCCCTGGAAGGGGCGAGAGCATTGCATTTTCGCCGGTGTTGGCAAATGGTCTCGGTCGGAGGAAACGAAAAATGACTGACGCCAAATCGAGTTCCCTCGTCGACTACGAACGTGATGGCGAGATCGCAACTCTGACGCTCAATCGCCCCGAGAAACTGAACGCCTTCAGCGACGAACTCGTGGGCGCGCTGTCGGACGCGCTGCACCGCTTCGACATGGATGACGAAGCGCAGATCGCCATCCTGAACGGCCGCGGCCGCGCCTTCTCGAGCGGGGCCGACGTCCAGCAGCGTCAACTCCGCAGCCGCGAGGAATTCCTCAGGCTGGGCGGACCGCAGGGACGTGGCACGCATTCCTCCGACCTCCTGACCAAGGCGGTGAACTGGAAGCCGGTGATCGCCGCGGCACACGGCTATGTGCTGGGCCTGTCCGTCGGCATCGTGCTGGAGTGTGATCTGGTCGTCGCCGAGGAAGGAACCAAGTTCCAGGTCACCGAGACGT
>Ga0075362_10000502_pt1 | contig 11417 bp, 14 predicted proteins | sample EndMetdeltDD1762_FD_71397 | JGI IMG/M metagenome (GOLD analysis project Ga0075362, IMG submission 71397) | Populus endosphere microbial communities from Tennessee, USA - Endosphere MetaG P. deltoides DD176-2 | ecosystem: Host-associated > Plants > Roots > Endosphere | place: USA: Tennessee...
GGAGATGCTAGTCGACCCCCGTGGAGACGCTATGGCCAGAGGCCCAGACCCGACTGATCCGAGCAGATCCGTCGACTTCTTGATGGAAATATGTGACCCATGTCAGGGTCCCCATTTCGCCTACCAGGTCGACGATCATCAATGGCCTCGCGTGTCGGACTTTTGGTAAGCGCTCAATAAACCACGCCCTTGCGCTCGGCGCCGGAATCGATGCGCGCGCAGAGGTCTATGGTTCGACGAGCTCGATGTTCCAGGGCAGCAGCGCCTCGTAGTCGTCGACGGTCTGCGCCAGCGGCAGCTTCTTGAACAGCGCGACGAGGTAGCGGTAGGGCTCGATGTTGTTGGCCTTGGCGGTCTCGATGAGCGAATAAAGATTGGCACTGGCGTTCGCGCCGCCCACGGTGTCGGCGAACAACCAACTGCGCCTTCCGACGACGAAGGGCCGGATCGCGTTCTCCACCGGGTTGGAGTCCAGCGGCCAAGCGCCGTTTTCCAGGAACCGCACGAGCTTGGGCCACTGCCCGTGCAGGTAGTGCAGTGCCTCGCCCAGCAGGCTCGACGGCGCAACACTGTGCAGGTGCGTCAGCAGCAGTCGCTCGATCTCGCGCACGACCGCGGCGCTGTAGCGCGAGCGCATCCGCAACCGACGCGCGGGCGTCCAATCCCTGGCCAAGGCCTCCGCACGGTACAGCTTGCCAATCAGCCGCACGAACCGGGTCGCGAGCTGATCCGGTGAGCGAGCCGCCTTCGGGATGGCTTCCTCGGCCTTGATCAGCGGTCGGCGCGCGTGGACCCAGCATCCGAGATGCGTGAGGCCGCCGGCCTTCGCGATCCCGTTGTAGACCTCGTAGCCGTCAGTGATGAGCGTGGTGCCAGGGCGGATGCCGGCATACAGCTTCTCGGCGTGCACGGCACCGCGCCCCGGCGCATAGGCGAACAATCGCACCGGTGGACCCGTGCCATTCATCTGCGCCCACATAAAACTCTTCGTCTGTGCCTTGCGCCCAGGCTCCTTCAGTACCTGGACGTGGGTCTCGTCGCCATAGATCAGATCCGAGTCCAGCAAGTGATCGCGCAGCAGGTTGATGACCGGCTGCACGGCCTGGCCGATGCGCACGATGCCCGCAGCCAGCGTGTTGCTCGCGATGTCGCCGCCGAAGCGGCGCAGCAATACGGCCGTGCGGTACAACGGCATGCCGAACTGGTACTTGCCGGTGATGACCCAGGCCTGGGCCTGCTCGGTGAGCAGCCCGCGCGGGATGATGCGCGCCGGCGCCCGTGCAAGCTTCAGGCTCTGGTCGCAGCACGGACAGGCGTACTTGATGCGGTGGTGCTGCAGCACACGCACCTGCTCGGGGATGACGTCCATCTGCTCGCTGACCTCGGCGCCGATCTCCACCAGCGCGTGCCCGTCATGGGCGCACACACGCTCGGCCTCGGGCAGCTCGTGGCGCACGATCTCGCGCGGCAGCGCGGGGTCCAGCGGCTTGCGTCCACGCTTCTTGCGCTGGTGCCCGGCGACCGGCGTCGATTCCTCTTCGTCGATGTCTTCGACCTCGGCCTGCGGCGTCAGATCGGTGGGCGCGAGTGCCTCGGCCTCGTTCAGGAACAGGTCCTTCTGATCGGTGCCACGGGCTTCGCTCTTGGCGGCGAAGAGCTGGCGCTGCAGCGCCTTCAACCGCTCCAGGGCGAGGTCCCGCTCGGTGGTCGCCACCCGCAGCGCGCCGGCCAGCGCATCGCGCTCGGCAATGAGCGCGGCGAGTTCTTCAGCGGTGATGGTGGCAGGGGCGGCTGGTGGCGACACGCCCGCTTGGATCGACATGCCCCATCATTGTTCCGTCAAACCTCAAGCCACGCTGGCATAGCGCAGTCGGGAGTGGCGTTGCACCACCGCGATGTCGATGCCCTCGAGCAGCCAGTGCAGCTGCTCGGCCGTCAGCGTGGGAACCGCCTCGGCCGAGGGCCAGACGAACCTGTCCTTCTCGAGACGCTTGAGCAACAGCCAGAAGCCGTTGCGCTCCCAGCCCAGGATCTTCACCCGGTCGCGCCGGCGGTTGCTGAACACGTACGCGCACGAGGCGAACGGGTCCAGGCCCAGGGCCTGCTCCACCAGCACCGCCAGGCCGTTGATGCTCAGCCGGAAGTCCACCGGCTCGCGGTGCAGGTAGACCTTCAGCCCTTCGTCGAAGCGGAACATGGCAGTCGGCTCAACATTTGCACCAGCGTCGGCAATTGCTGCAAGCTCGTCTCACCGAGATCGAGCTGCACGCCGTTGGGCAGGCGCACCTGCAACCCGACCATCGGGATCGGTGCCGCCGCCAAGGGGCTGTCATCCGGGATCACCGCCACTGCCGTAGCAGGTGCGTGGGCCATCGCGGGCGCAGCCACTGCACACTCGCGATGAGGCAGATCTTGCTCACCCTCGACGTGTACAGCAACGAATGCTGCATCGTGCGTTCGCGCGATGTCACCTGTCGGCACCTGGGCACTTCGCCGCTGGTAAGCCGTGATCCACGTCCTCAGAAGGTTTGTGTTGACACCGTGCTCCATCGCCATGCGTGCCACCGACACTCCCGGCTTGAGGCAGGCAATGATCAATTCCTTCTTGGCAGCTTCGTCGTAGACGCCGCGACCGTCACTCTTGCGTCCCACAACCAACCGGCTTCTCAACTCTGCGTACTGCTCTGTCATCTCTACATGTCCATGTTGCTCTACATGGACACGTAGCCTCACAGCTCATCGTTCACTCAACAAGGGCGTGGTTAATTGACCGCATACGACTTTTGCCTTCCCTCGTTCTACCGAAAAGGTAGTGCGTTGGCGCCCTACACGTTCCGGCGCAACATCTCCGAGCCATTAGGTACAGCATTTGGTGGACTGATCTCCTATCGGGACTCCTGTAGTCAGTGGTGGCAACTCGGCGGGGGTCGCGTCGTCGAGGTGAACACTGAAAAAGTGCTGGGCGACACGTCAACACCAGCATGGAACTATCGAGGCAAGGTCGACCGGAAGGACGGAATCTACGAAGGCCCGCCGAGGTGTGGAAAGCACACGGTCGCATCGAAGAAGTACGCTTTCATGCGTCGCCTCGCCTCACAGAGTCAGAAGCAGGTTGCCCATCAACTCAGAGCGGAGCTCGCGCGGCTGGATGAAGTCGCTTCCCAGGCGATTCTCAATCTCGCCAGCCCTGACCCAACTCGATCCGTGCTATAGCCTCTGTTCAATAGAGACGCGGCGAAGTCATCTTGTAACCCTCGACTAAGGTGAGCTCGACGCAGCCTACTTCGCATCGGTCCGCACAGAGCCGCCCGAGACAATGGTCCAGACCGGCAAAAGGTCAACGATGTCTCTTTTTCTTGGCGCTACGCTTGAAGTCGCACCGAGGAAATCGGCTACAGCTGCTGAACATTCCGTAGGGTCCCTTGCGGGGCACAAGACTGCCTTGCCTGCACTCCGGGCAGACCTGCGTGTCGGTGCTCTTGCCGTCGAGTGCCGTCGGTGTAATCTGAAAATCCTGCATGAGCTCCGTCAGAAACGGCGACTCTCGATACCGAAGGGTCACCAGCGTGACGCTCCGCCGCGCCCGCGTCAGGGCGACGTAAAAGAGTCGGCGCTCCTCCGCCATGGGAAATGTCTCCGGACTGGGCATGGCAAGTTGCAGCACAGGGTCATCCACAATGCCGCTCGGAAAGCCATAGGAGCCAGTCGCCAGCCGTGGTAACAGCACATAGTCCGCTTCCAGGCCTTTGGAGCCGTGGATGGTGAGGAATGACACATCGAGAGCATCTGCCAGGTCATCCCAGGCAGGAACGCTTTCCTTGTCGCGACGGTAGCGGCCCAGCACATAGACGCTGACTTTGCTGTTCTTGTTCCTCTCCACGGTGCCGCTTCGAACCTCCTGGGCCAGTTGGGAGAGCACGTGACGGACCGCGCCGCGGATGAATTGGGGCTCATCCACCTGAATGGCACGCACGGCCGGGCCGAATTCCCTGGTCGATGACTTCACCCGCTTGGAGATCTGTCCCGTGTTCTTCAAGACGAACTTGCTCGACACATCACAGATCGACTGGGGGCATCGGAATGTGCGTTCCAAGCGGTGCGTCGAGGCTTTGCCGAACCATTGCTCGAAGTCGGTCATCACCGACAAATCCGCTCCCGCGAAACGATTGATGCTCTGCCAGTCGTCACCCACCGCGAAGAGGTATCGATGAGGCTTGCTCACCAAGGCTCGGGTCAGCCTCGCCCGTGCTCGGCTGGCATCCTGGAATTCGTCGACCATGACCAGCTCAAATGGACTGTTCCATCGGCCGGCTTCCAGATGGTCCGCTGCTTGGATCAGCATGTCCTCAAAATCGATCGCCCCTTCCGCGATGAGCGAGGCTTCCCAATCGCTCCGAATCGCCTCGAACAATGAGAGGAACACTTCATGGCGGTAGTGAAATGCATTGACCGGCTGGCTCGCCAGCCTGGCTCTCAGATCGGCACCGCTGAGCTGGTTGCTCTTTGCGTGGGTGAGGAATGTGCGAAACGTCCGGAGCAACGTCTGGTTCTCGATGGGCGCCTTGCCGGCCGCCGGCCGATCAGGATTGGGATCGAGCACAATGCCACGCGCAGTGAGTTCTTTCGCCAGAAGGCGGAATGCCTCCCCCGACCACAGCTGCGCGCTCGTGGTTTCTATCAGTGCAGTGGTGTTCAGACGATGGACTTCGCGCTTCCACGCCATGCCCTGAAGATATCCGATGAACTCGTCGGGCGGGTTGCCATTCGCATCGAGCGCCCAGTGCTCGTGGTAGGTGTCGATGTCCGGGTAGTAGAAGTCCGGTCTGTACTGCCCATGGGTGGCATCGGCGGTGTCCACGCTGTAGGCAACCTCGTAGCGATGCTCGACACCGTTGTAGAAAAGCCAGTCGGCGATCATGCGTTCGCCCTGACTCTTGACCACGTCCCCTTGTAGCGTTCTGAATCCGCGCGACTTCGTGTTCGGATCCCAGTCCTCGGGTTCCTCTTTGCCGAAGGAGGGGAGATCGCGGCCCAGCACCATGCGGAAAAGATCCCAGTTCGTTCGAAAGCCTGGGTCTCGATCCTTTAGGCGATCAACGATGATCATCAGGTGGTCCATATCGCGTCCCTGATCGAGCCAGGGCGCCAGCCTCGGCTTCTTTCCTGTCGCCGCGCCGATGACGTCCAAGCCAAACGCATGGAAGGTGCGTGCAACCACCTTTTCGGCGGGCAAGCCGACGATGGTCAGCCTGTCACGCACCCTTTGCTGAAGTTCCTTGGCGGCTTCGTTGTTGAACGCGAGCAGAAGAGTATTCTCAGGAGGAATGATGTTCAGCCGCAGTGCATACGCCGCTTTCGCAACCATTGTTGAGGTCTTCCCCGAGCCTGCGGACGCGACAACGAGCATGCGATTGTCGAAACTCACTACCGCTTTGGCCTGCTCGTCGGTCAAGGGGGATTTCTCGATCGTGTCAAAGAAATCTTTGTGATCGATCAATGCACGCGCGAGATGGCGTTCATTGAGGGCGCGTGTGAAGAGGGCGATGTCCGTCTGCCAAAGTTTCACATGCTCTTGCAGGCCTTCGGATCTCGACTTGAGGTGATCTTGAACCTCGGGCTCGTTGAGTAGCGCTCTCAGATTGCCCCCTGGTTTTGTTGCAGCCCATTCCGAAACGAACTCCTGGGTCAGCCAACCTCTGCCCGATAGTTGCTGTTTCCATGCTTCATTGAAAGCTCTACCCCATGCGGCCGCAGGTTTGACTACGATGTCGAACTCTCGAAGCCGGGATTGAACAAGCAACCGATGCTCATATCGCGCTCTTGCGGCGCGTAGAGCCTTCGACATCGCAGTCGCTTGCGCGTTGGGAATGCCGTCGAGCCTCAGGGCTGGTCTATTGGGCAGATGAATGCGGATCTCGGACCAGAGGAGCCCACGCTTGACGCTCAGGTGTTCGGTCATTGAGAGCTCAAGCTTCCTACTCTGACCGCCGACCGTCACGATGAAGTGAGGCTCGTCGATGCGCAGCAGCCAGGTGGCCGAACGCGTGACGGCCTTGCCTATGGGGCTGGCACCCCATGCTTGTTCCAGAGAGATGATGGTCATTCCGCTTGCCTAATCGTCATCATCGATGTTCCATCGCTCATTTCATGACAGGGGAGGAAATGACTTCCATCATCGGGTGCATCGGCATATTCGCCCGCTGGAATCCGGATCGACACGAGTAGATCTAAGATCTGCAGTGCTGTATGAGCATCTGGCCACTATTGTTGATCAGAAGCAGGTGGTATGAATCGAGAATGGACTGAGATCTGGGAAACGACCTGCGCTGACAAACCGTTGTTATCCGATGGTCTATGCTTAGCATCCTTTCTCCACTCGGATGCAAATTATGGCTAAAACTTTTCTCCAAGTTCAAAAGCAGATCGAACAGCTACAAAAGGAAGCCGAGCAACTGCGCAAAAAAGAGGCGGACGGCGTGCTTAGCCGAATCAAGGAAGCGATCTCGGTCTATGGCTTCACCGCCGTCGATCTCGGATTTGGCAAAGTGCCCGGCCGAGTTGCCGTGGTTAGAAAGAGCAACGGTAAGAAGAGTCGCAGGACCAACCAGCCTGCCGGTGCAGGTGCAGGTGCACCGAAGTTTAAGGATGAACAAGGCAATGTTTGGAGCGGTCGCGGTCCACGTCCCGCATGGTTCAAGGCGGCGCTCGAAGCGGGGAAGACCGCTGACGATCTCCGCACCGACTAGCATTGGTGCGCGCCCGAGAGGCGCGAACAATTTGGATGATTACGTGCGAGCGCTGCCGCGCTAGATCTGGCATATCCCAGATATTTTCGGCCCTATATGACAAGTATGAGAAACAGAGGAAGCTTTGTTTCGATGAGGGACGCAGGCAAACCCAGCACTCGCTCTACATACTGAATTGCTTCGATTTCGTGGCGCACAACAAGACTAACGGGCAATGAACCTGACAGATCAGTCCGTCTCGCCACCATTTCGGATAGAGACTCATACGGCTAAGCGCTTCCTGCTGCGAAACCATGTTCTACTGTCTTTCGAGCCAGCGCCCTCCACGCGGCGCTGGTCGAAATGGCCGCAGTCATTCAGCACCTGCCGCCAGGAAGCGCGCTTGTAGCGTTTCAGGGTGTACTCAGGATGCAGCGCCCGCATCCGTTCCATTGTCTTTTCCAGCGGTGCCCAACCATCCACCGCCAGGGCGGCTTCGGCTTCGCGCAGATGCTCCCCCATCGAACTCAGCCGCCAGTCCACGGTGCCATCCGGCTGGATGCCGTGGATGATCCAATCGGACCAGGTGTCGCTTGACATGAACGTCGCCACTCCTTGCGACCTTCGTCCAGTGCCAAGAGCCAGCCGCGTGCCTCCATGCAGCGCAGATCGATCTGGGTATAGCTCTCCTCCAAGAAAGCATCGCCTGCCAGGCAGCCTTCCATCGACCAGATGTCGAACATCTCGATGAAGTGATGCACCAGGCGATTGCGCAGGGCCACCAAGTCACGAAGGGCGGAAACCACACGCTCGTGCTCCTCGGGAGACAAGGGAATGCGCGCGTCCATCCGAAACCAGATCTGCCGATTGTCCGGAGGCCCGCATTCGGACTCGGTCGTCTCGTCCGCCGGATGAGGGGAGAGGTAGCTGCCGCTCAGCGCGGTAACCAGGCCGCCCAGCGTCTGGGTGGCAAAGGCGGCCTCGCGCTTCTTCTGGATATCCAGCAACTGTTCCGCAGGCCCCGCAAGCTCGAAGTTCGCGGCCAGCACTTTCATCATCTTCTCGTACTGCTGCAAGCGCAGCATGCAGCGCCCCAGCTTGCGCTGGACGTCCCGCTGCAGTGCGTCGATTGCGTTCGGTACAGGCGGAACAGCGGTCACATCGGCCGCCAATGCTGATTCTTCGTTCTCTGTCTCCATCGGTCCCTCATTCGCCGTCGTTGACGGAAGGTAATCGGACCTCTCAAGCCTGTCAAAGCGGTCTTCGTCTTTCCACCTCGCAAACCCGGCGCCAGCCTTAGGCGCCGGGCTTATGCCGCTTCTTGCAGGCCGGTCGCAGCGCTCAGCGTGCATGCGCCATTAACGTTTTTCACCTCTTCAGAAAAGGAGTCTCTTCTCATGCTCATCTGTCCCCAATGTGAATCCAGCCGCGTCGTCTGCCGCGACCGCGCCAAGAAAGTCGGCAGCGCCCTGGGCGCCCTCACCGGCGTCGCTTGGGGCGCCGTCCGCGCCATGCGCGGTGTCCGGTTGGGCGGGCCCGTAGGCACGGGCAAGGCCCCGACCGGCTCCCTATTGGGTTCCATGGTCGGCGCCGCGCTCACAGGACTGGCAGGCGGCGCCACGATCGGCAAGGCCGTGGACGCCGATTTGCCGGATAGCCACGCGTGCATAGCCTGTGGCGGTACCTTCACCAGCGCCTCTTCTCACACCGTCGTCGAGAGGCCGGGCGGATCTGCGAAGGAGACCCCATGACACGCTTTTACGTGGTGGCGGTTACCGCAGGTGGCACGGGCTCGCAGGAGTTCTCCTCCGAGCGGGCCCGTGCCGAACACCTCAGGCAGCAAGACGACCGGTTCGACGATTTCTATTGCCTGGACGTGGAGGGCGAACTGAAGGACGTGTACATGGCGTCGACCGGCGCCGCAGTCGACCTGGGGTACTACCCCGGATGACCACGCACCCGGACCACCCCTTCATCAACCCGCACCTACTGGCGATGTTCGTGTGGCAGGGCTTCATGCAGGCCCGGCCATGGGGCGAAGCCGATGCTGATCTGTACGGCGGACAGATTGGCGCGGCGGTCGAACTCTCCGACTGCGTTACGGAGCTGCACCAAGCCCTTACCGAGCGCCTGGCAGATGTGGTGATGCCGGACTTTCCCTGAGTCATGGACTACGAGGTTAGCGAGCCGTTCGGCGCTTGGTGCCGCGAGAACTTCCACTGCAATCCCGAGGACCGACGTGCCGAGGCCAGGCGCCTCGTCGATCAGGTCTTCAACCAGGGAACGATCCACTGCTGAGCATTGGCCTCGCAGCCGATCGTCCTGCTTCCCTTTCTCTCTTCTCAACTCTTTTCCTCAACCCCATCCAGCTCTCATCGCCCACGTCCGGATGTTGCCTCGTGCAGCGATCCGGCGTGGGCGACTGTGCTTCTTCTCACCCCAAAGGAAACTAATCCCTCATGGCTCATCTCATCGAACAAATGGCTTACGTCGGCGAAGCGCCCTGGCACCTGCTGGGCACACCGCTCTCTCCAAAACAACCCATCGAAGTCTGGGCTCAGAAGGCAGGCATGGACTGGACGATCCGTGAGACCCCGGTGCGCTACATGAGCGAAGCCGCCGGGACCTTCGAGGCCTTGAAGTCCTTCGAGGAGCAGAAGGTCCTCTATCGAAGTGACACCAAGGCCGCCTTGTCCGTGGTCAGCAGTCGTTATCAGACAGTCCAACCCAAGGAGGTGCTCGAGTCTTACCGGGACCTCATCGAGGTCTCGGGCTACGAGATGGAGACGGCTGGTGTTCTCAAGGCCGGCCGAAAGTTCTGGGCCTTGGCGCGCACGGGTCAGCACACCGTTCTCAAAGGTTCTGACAGGGTCGATGGCTACCTGCTGCTGGCCACCTCCTGCGACGGCACACTGGCCACCACCGTCACCCCGACGACGGTGCGAGTCGTCTGCCACAACACCCTCACCATGGCGATCAACGGCGCGAACAGCAGCGCCGTCCGCGTGCCCCACAGCACGAACTTCGATGCCGAAGCCATCAAACGGCAACTGGGCATCGCTGTGTCGCACTGGGACGGGTTCATGCACCGCATGAAGGCTTTGTCCGAGCGCAAGGTCAAGAGCAAGGAGCCCCTGCACTACTTCCTTCGGGTGCTGTGCGGACCGAGTGCTGCAGAGGCTATCGGCAAAAAGGGCGATGCCAAACAAGTGGTCATCCCTCACGAGCGTGCGATCAAGAAGGTTCAAGCCCTTTTCGACGGCCAGGGCCGCGGTGCCGAGCTCGCGTCCTCCAAGGGGACCGTCTGGGGCTTGCTGAACGCGATGACCGAATACGTCGACCACGAACGGCGCGCGCGCAGTCGGGAGTACCGCCTGGACAGCGCCTGGTTTGGGCAGGGTGCGGCGATCAAGCAGCGCGCGTTCACCCATGCCCTCGAACTCATCGCCTGAAGCGTGATCGTCACGCCAGCCGCAGCCGTCTCAACCTCTCTCCCTCCGACCGGAGCCCCATCTCTCCTTGCGAAGAACGGGGCTTCGTGCTTAGGGGCATGACATTCAAGGAACAAACCATGATCCACACACGCGCAGAGCGCCTGAGAACCGTGCGCCCTTCTTCGAGAATCGGCGCCGCACTGCACCTGGTCCAGACGCTCGCTCCCGATCGTCAGCCTTCAACGTCCGAGCCGTCCGGATCAAGTCTCACAAGTCTCGAAGCCGCAGCGGCCCTGGGCCTGGACCCCTTCAAGTCCGAGATGCGTCTCTGGATGGAGAAGACGGGTCGGCAGGACCTGTTGCAGCCGCGACAACTCCAGGACGACGGCGTGACATACTGGGGTCGTCTGCTGGAGCCCATCGTGGCCGCACACTACACCCAGCGCACCGGGCGCCAGATCCGGCGCGCCGACACCGAGCGGCGCCATCCGCGCCATCCTTGGATGGTCGCCACTGTCAACCGCGAAGTCCTGGCTTCGCCGGAAGTCCAATTGCTGGAGTGCCTGTGCGTCGGCATGAATGCTGCCTCGCTGTGGGCAGAGGGCATGCCCGCATACATCCGGCTTCGCGTTGTCCATCTGCTGGCCGTCACGGGCCAGCGCGCGGCCGATGTGGTCGTACTGCTGGGCGGGCAGGACCTGCAGATCTATCGCATCGAACGCGATGAGACCGAAATCGCGCGGCTCATTCGGGCGGAACGCGCATTCTGGCGTGGGGTGGAGTTGGACCGAGTGCCGGGGCCCCGGGAGGACGATTGACCGATGCCGCCAGTCGCTGGGGGATCTATCTGCCTCAGCGTGCCCGCCAGAGCTTCCACCACCTGCGCCGTGCCGTCCTCGCCTCGAGGGGGCGCAGGTCCAAGGTGTCGTAGTTCATGAACGGCGCCCCGGCGCGTCGGCGCAGTTCCGTCTCCAGTTCGTGCGCGATACCGCGTGCGTGAAGGTCGCCCTCCAGGGCCTTCCTGCGCCACTCGGTTGCCATCGAACTCAACGCATCGTCGGGCAGCTCCTGCTTTGTCGTCATGCACAGATTGTGCCGCCTTGCGCGGAACTGTTTTGACATGTGCTTGCCGTATCGCGCAGGCATCGCCCCCTCGAGCGCGAGCACGCGTTCCATCTTTCCTTTCTTTTCGCTTCTTTCCATCTTCTTTTCCACAAGGGGTACCCATGACCAACGATTCAAGCGCTCACTCTGTGGG
>Ga0075362_10000503_pt1 | contig 11410 bp, 6 predicted proteins | sample EndMetdeltDD1762_FD_71397 | JGI IMG/M metagenome (GOLD analysis project Ga0075362, IMG submission 71397) | Populus endosphere microbial communities from Tennessee, USA - Endosphere MetaG P. deltoides DD176-2 | ecosystem: Host-associated > Plants > Roots > Endosphere | place: USA: Tennessee...
GAGGCCACGGCCAAGGCCTTCACCGACGGCTGGCTGCATACCGGCGACGCGGCGCGCCAGGACGACGAAGGCTTCGTCTATATCGTCGATCGCTGGAAGGACATGTACATCTCGGGCGGCGAGAACGTTTATCCGGCCGAGGTCGAGAACGTGCTGTTCCAGCTGCCGCAGGTGGCTGATGCCGCCATCATCGGCGTGCCCAACGAACGCTGGGGCGAGGTCGGCATGGCCATCGTCGTGCGCAAGCCCGATCAGGCGCTGGAGGAAAGCGACATCATCCGCCACTGCCTCAGCAAGCTCGCCAAGTTCAAGGTCCCGCAGTCGGTCGTCTTCGTCGAGCTACTGCCGCGCAACGCCACCGGCAAGGTACTGAAACGGGAACTACGGGCTCAGTTCACGCCCTAGACCAGTGGCACGTAGTCGTATTCCCCGACGCCCTGCAGGATCAGGAAGGTGAGCGACCCTTCCCCGGCATTCGTCACCAGATGCGGCCGGCCCGCGACGGCTACGAAGCTGTCGCCGACGCCCAGCCGCACGTCCTGTTTGGGGTTCTGCAGGAAGAGCCGCATCTCGCCTTCCAGCACATAGAAGGTGTCGCTGATGTTGGTATGGAAATGCCACGGCACCGTCTGCGTCGGCGACAGCTGCAGCTCGCTGATCCGGAAGCCGGGGCGTTCGGCATGGCGCGCCCGCCGTTCGACCTCGTAGAGGTGGCTGGCGTCCTTGACGGGTTTCAGTCGCTGCCGGGTCTCCATGTCCTGTCCTCCCGCCTCCACGACCCGTGGAGGTCGCATGTCCCATCAGATCGGCATCAAGGCATTGTAACAACTGGTTTTTTCATGTCCGGCAGGATGCGCTCGATGCGCGGCAGAAGCGTGCATTTTCCGAATCGCTTTTCCCCTGCCGCAAATCATCAAGACGCTGTGCCACCGGCGCACAAAGCCTTATGAACGACCTGCACGTTTCAAACAGGATATTAGTAGGATATAATAGGAAAGTCAATGCTCACGATTTATGGCGTCTACCGTTCCCGCGCCTCGCGCAACATCTGGCTGGCCCACGAGCTCGGCCTCCCCTTCAAGCACGTGCCGGTGATCCAGCACGACCGCCTGCCCGACGCCAAGGCTCCCGGCGCGCCGCTCAACACCCGTTCGCCCGAATTCGTGAAGATGAACCCCAATGCCCGTATCCCGTCGGTCGACGACGATGGGCTGATCCTCCACGAATCGCTCGCCATCAATCTCTATCTCGCGAAGAAGCATGGCGGCCCGCTCGCCCCGGCGACCGTCGGCGAAGAGGGCGAAATGAGCATGTGGGCGCTGTGGGCGGCGACCGAAGTCGAGCCGCACTCGATCAACATCGTCTACCATCGTGTTGGCAATCCCAAAGGGCCCAAGGATCCCAAGATCGCCGACGCCGCGGTCGAGGCGCTACGCGGACCCTTCGCTGTGCTCGACAAGGCGGTGGCCAACGGCTTCCTGGTCGGCGGCCGCTTCACCGTGGCCGACATCAACACAGCCGAGATCGTGCGCTATGCCCAGCCGGCGCCGGAATTGTTCGAGGCGGCACCGAAAGTGAAAGCCTGGCTCGCCGCCTGCCAGGCGCGTCCCGCCTTCAAGAAGATGTGGGAGGCGCGCGACAAGGAGGCGGCCTAGCGTCCTCTGAACGCCTTGGCGATCTGGTCCTGCATCGGCTTCACGAGGTAGGACATCACGGTCCGCGGCGTCGTCTGCATGAAGACTTCGACGGGCATGCCGGCCACGAGCCGCAGCCCGTCGAGGCGTGCGAGTTCGCTGTCGGGAACGAGGATGCGCACCGAATAGTAGCTCTCGTTCTTCCTCTCTTCCTGCGTGACATCGGCGCCGATGCGCACGATCTCGCCGTCGAGTTCGGGCGTGGTGCGCTGGTTGAAAGCCGGGAATCGCACCACGGCCCGTTGCCCCACATGCACCTGGTCGATCTCCTGCGGCGCGATCTTGGCCTCGATGATCAGCGCATCGGAGTCGGGCACGATCAGCATGACAGCCTCGCCGGCCTGGATGACACCGCCCACGGTGTGGACGGTGCGCTGGAAGACCTTGCCGTCCTGCGGCGCCACGAGATCGACCCTCTTCAACTGGTCCTCGGCCGCGACCCGCCGCTCGGCCATCTCTGATTTCTTGCCGCGGATCTCGGCCAGCTCCTTGGCAACTTCGGTCCGCAGATCCTCGTCGACCTGGAGGATCTTCAACTGGATCTCGGCGATCCGGCCCTTGGTCTGGGCCACCGTGGCGATCAGCGCGCCGCGTTCGCCGGCCAGCCGCGCGGCGTCGCGCTCGAGCACGGTCACGCGGCTGAACGGCACCAGGTTCTGCTTCCAGAGATGGTGAACCCCTTTCAGCTCCTCCTGGATCCACTCGATTTCCTTGGCCTTCGCCGCTTCCTGTTCCCTGTTGCCCTTGATCTGCTGGTCGAGCTGGGCGACCTGCTCGCCGAGCTGGGCCTTCAGCCCCTCCCGGCCTGAGCGGCGGATCTCGAACAGCCTCTGCTCGCCCGTCGTCACGCGCAGAACTTCTAGATCGTCGATGCGGGCCAACAGATCCGGCGGAAACGTCACCAGCGCGGCGCCATCGCGTTCGGCCTCGTTGCGGGCCTGGCGCGCGGCCAGTTCGTCGAGCGCCTTGGTCACGATCGCCAGGCCCGCGCGAGTCTGGGTCTCGTCGAGCCGCACCACGACATCACCCGCCTTGACGCGATCGCCTTCCCGAACCCGGAGTTCGCCGACCACGCCGCCGGTCGGGTGCTGGACTTTCTTGACGTTGGAATCGACGACGAGCTGACCCGACGCGATCACCGCCCCCGACAGCTCGGTCGTCACTGCCCAGCCGCCGACACCGCCGGCCAGCACGAGGACGGCCGCCAATCCCACACTGAGATGCCGCTGGATCGAGGCTTGCGAAGTCCTTTGCGTTGTCATGACGCGGCCTCCTGCGTCCGCACGACCAAGCGGGCCGGCGCCGGTGCAGCCGCGGGCCTCCCCGCCACGGCCTGCCCCGCCACGGCTTTCAACGTCTCCTTGAGCACCACTTCCTTCGGACCGAAGGCGTGCTGGCGTCCCGCCCGCATCACCAGCAGGTTGTCGACGCCGGCCAGCGCGCTCGGCCGATGGGCGATCACGACCACGATGCCGCCGCGCGCCCGCACGCCCAGGATGGCGCGCGTCAACGCCTCGTCGCCCTCGCTGTCGAGGCTGGAGTTGGGTTCGTCCAGCACCACCAGGAACGGCTCGCCGAACAATGCCCGGGCAAGGCCGATGCGCTGGCGCTGCCCGACCGAGAGCGCCGCACCGCCCTCGCCGATCTGCGTTTCGTATCCTTCCGGCAGGCCCAGGATCAGCTCGTGCACGCCGGCGGCCATCGCCGCGGCAATGACGGTCTCCGATGTCGCCGCCGGGTCGAAGCGCGCGATGTTCTGCGCCACCGAGCCCGCGAACAGCTCCATGTCCTGCGGCAGGTAGCCGATGTGCGGCCCCAGCGCTTCCGCCGACCATTGGTCGAGCGCCGCCCCGTCGATCCGGACCTGGCCGCGCGCCGCCGTCCAGACGCCGACGATGGCACGGACCAGCGAGGATTTGCCCGATGCGCTGGGCCCAATGATGCCAAGCCCCTGGCCCGCCTTCAGTTGCAGCGCCACGTCCTGGACGACGACCCTGCTGGTGCCGGGCGGGACGACGCTCACGGCTTCCAGCGACAGTGACCGGCTGGGCTTGGGCAGCACCATGCGCGGCGGCTCCGCCGGGATCTTGGCCATCAGCTCGTCGAGACGGCGCCAGCTCTGGCGCGCAGAGACGAAGCCGCGCCAGTGGGCAATCGCGAGTTCGACGGGCGCCAATGCGCGCGAGGTCAGGATGGAACTCGCGATGATGATGCCGGCGGTGGCTTGACCATAGATCACGAGGTAGGCGCCGATCCCGAGCACGGCCGACTGCAGCAGCATGCGCAGGACCTTGGAAAGCCCGCCGAGGCCGCCGGCGACATCGGCGGCACGCCGCTGGGCCGTGAGATAGCTGTTGTTGGTGTCGCTCCACACGTTGCCGAGGCGCCCGGCCATGCCCATGGCCTGGACCGCTTCGGCGTTGCGCCGGCTCGCTTCGGCCATGGAGGTGCGGCTGCTGCCGAAGCCCGCGGCTTCACCGGCAGGCGCGCGGGTCATGAATTCGGTGAGCAAGGTCACGACGACCAGGATGACGCCACCCACTGTCGCCGCGATGCCGATCAGCGGATGGAAGAGGTAGCAGATGCCGAGATAGAGCGGCATCCACGGCAGGTCGAACAGGGCGGCCGGTCCCACCGTCGACAGGAAGGAGCGGACCTGGTCGAGGTCGTGCAGCGGCTGCAGGCCGCGCGACGACGGCGCCTTGAGCGGCAGTCGGACCAGGATCTGGTAGACGCGCCGATGCACCGCCTCGTCGAGAGCGCCGGCGATGCGGACCAGGACGCGGCTGCGGATGATGTCGAGCGCGCCCTGGAAACCGTAGAGCACGGCCGCCAGCAACGTGATGCCCACGAGCGTGGGCACGCTGCGGCTCGTGAGCACGCGGTCGTAGACCTCGAGCATGTAGAACGAGCCGGTGAGGTAGAGAATGTTCAGCATGGCGCTGAACAGCGCCACGCCGATGAAGGCCCTGCGGCAGGTTGTTAGCGCTGCCGACAGCTCCGACCGAGGTTTCTGCCCGGGGCGTGTCATGTCAGGTGATATGATCGAAGTCGTTCAGGATGCCGGAAAACTCGAACGGGTTCTGGGCGATCCCGCTGCTGTCCGACGAGGTGTAGTGGGCGCCAGCCGAGTCGCCGTTGTCGCGCGCCACCGACCACATCGAGAGCATCGCCACATCAGGATCGCTCGCCGCATAGTCGACCAGCGCCTGGGCATCGGCCAGGGTAAACACCTCCGAGACGATGTCGTTGACGCCGATCATCGGCGTGATGCCGATCTTGGCGTCGAGGCCCATTGCCGCGAGCTGCTGCTGGGTCGCCTCGGAGGCCAGGATGGCGTTCAGCCCCATCTGGCCGTTGTTGTCGACGCTCTGGCCGTAATCCATGGCCATGATGTTGACCATGTCGATCCGCACGCCATCATTCATCGCGCTCTGCAGCAGGTTCAGCCCGGAGGCAACGAGACCGGTCGGCAGCACCGGGAGGGTGAACGACACCTGCAGGTCGGGATTGGCCGCCTGCAGGCCCGCGATGGCCTCATTGCGCATCGCGATCGACTGCTGGTGCTCCACCGCCGCGCCTTCGATGTCGAAGTCGATCGAGGTGATGCCGTAGCGGTCGATCACCGATTGGTATTGGGCTTGTAGGACGGACGCATTGGGCGCCGCCAACGCTGCTTCCGTTCCGGCGGCGCCGCCGAACGAGATGGTGATATTGCCGCCGGCTGCCTGGATCGCCTGGACCTGCTCCAGGATCGTCGTGGTCGCCCCCGACGGGGTGTACAGCGTGTCGTCCACGATCGATCCCGCACCCTGCCAGCCGATGCCCTCGCTGGAAGCGAGCACGAAGGCCAGGGTGAAGTTTTCGATGCCCGCGGCCTGGGAGATGGCGACCAGGTCGGCATCGACCGGCATGGCCATGTCGATGTAGGGCGAGAACATCTGCTCGAGGCTGCCGTGCGGATCGGGAATGGTGGTGTGCACGGAGATCGGGCTCGCCTGCGCCGACAAACCCAGCGCGTCGATCGCGGCCACCGAGAACTGGTAGTCCGTATCCGGCGTGAGGTTGGTCGCGGTGTAGTGCGTGCCGGTGACCGTGGCGATCTGCTGGCCGTTCTCGAACACCGCGTAGCCGGTGACGGCGCCGCCGCCCGGCACGGTGGAGGCTTCCCAGCTCAGCATCGTCGAGGTGCTGGAGATGGTGGTGGCTTCGAGGTCGGTCGGCACGGTCGGAACCGAGTCCGGCACGTCTTCCTCGACGGCATGGACATGGACGGCCGACGGGTTCAGCTGCCCTGAGGCCACGAAGCCGAAGCTGACCTCGCCGTCATGTGCGAGCTGGCCGTTCCAGGCCACATTGCCGATCACGTAGCCGTTGGCGTCGTGCGAGATGATCTTGGCGTTCCAGATGTCGGTGATCAGGTACGGCATATCGATCGCGATCTGCCAGCCGCCGCTTAGATTCGCGCCGTCGTTGTGCACGGTCACATTGCCGTTGAAGCCACCGCTCCAGGAATCGGTCACGGCGAACTCGCCGGACAGGTCGCCCCCAGGACCCGGCGGAGGCGTCGTCGTGTCATCGTTCGTGATGGTGCCGGCGCCGGTGCCGTCGGCCAAAGTCGCGCCGGACGGGTTGGTCAGCACGATCGTAAAGCCTTCGTTGGCCTCGACGACGGCGTCGCCGATCGCCGCGACCTGGATGGTCTTCTGGGTTTGCCCCGGGGCGAAGGTGAGCGTGCCGGACTGGGCGACATAGTCGCTGCCGGCCGTCGCCGTCCCGTTGGCGGTGGCGTAACTCACGGTCACCGCCGTCGCCGACGCAGCCGACAGGCTCACCGTGAAAGTGGCGTGGCCCGGTGCGGCCGCGCTGCCTTCGGCGAAGGTCGCATCGCCAATGGCGAGCGTCGGGACTGGTGGCAGCGGTGCTGCCTCGTCGTCGTCGACGATGGTGGCGGTGCCGGTGGCGCGCGCCAGGGTGGCGCCCGAGGCATTGCTCAGCACCACGGTGAAGTGCTCGTTCGCCTCGTCGATGGCGTCGCCCACGATCGGGATCGAGATCGTCTTGGTCTGCTCGCCCGCGGCAAAGGTGACGGAGCCGCTGCTGCCGATGAAATCGGCGGCGCCGGCAGTGCCGACCACGGTATGAAAGTCGACCGTGACCGTGCCGGTGGCCGGTGCGGAGAGCGTGAGCACGAAGTCGGCATGGCTGGCCGCCCCCGGCTCGCCATCGCCACCCTCTCCATCGCTGCCGAAGTCGAACTGGATCGGCGTCAGGTAGGCCATCTTGTTCTGGTTAACGCTCTGCCAGTCGTTGCCCAGGATGCCGCCGGTGTCGCCGGAATTGGGATTCCACGACCAGAAGGTCCAGCTCACGCCCTGCTTGCCGGCTGGAATGTCGTGCGTGCCGTTGTTGTCGAGATCACCCGAGAGGTAGGAGGTGATCGCCTCCAGCCACGGCGCATCCTTGGGGTCGGTGAGGTTGGTGCCGAACTCGCCGATGTACACCGGCGCGATCCCCTCTTTGTAGATGTAGCCCCACATCTGGTCGAACTTGGCCGGCAGGCCGGCGGCGAAGTTGTCGCCCTGGAACCAGGGCTGAGGCCAGACCGAGTTGGGATAGTCATGCGCCGAATAGACCAGCTTGTTGTCGACCGCGAGGTCGATCGGCCGGTCGCGCACGCCCATGAGGTTCCCGCCCCACCAGTAGTTCTCGCCCTGGTAGGAGGCCACGCCCTCGACGAAGATCAGCATGTTGGGGTTGACCGCGCCGATGGCATTGCCGGCACGTTCGGCCGCCGCCGCCCAGTCGTTGGGCCCGCCGCCGCCCCAGATGCCGGCATGGGGCTCGTTGTGCAGGTCGGCGCCGATCACCGTGGGGTCGTTGGCGTAGCGCTGAGCCAGCATCTGCCAGTCGGCGATCCACTGCGCCTCGCTGTGCTGGGCGTCATACCACAGGCCGTTTGCCGAGGCGCCGGCGCCTGAATCGTTGCGATGATGATCGAGGATGATTTTCAGCCCGATCTCGCCGGCATAGGCCACGATCTTGTCCATGACCTGCATGGCCGAGAGGCCCTGCAGGTCGGGGTTCTGCGCGTAGTTGATATTGGGCGTGCCCGTGGCGTGGAGCGTGTCGTTGGAGAATGGCAGGCGGATGGTGTTGAAGCCGAGGTCCACCATCTGATCCATCATGCTCTGATAGCCGCGCGTCCACAGCCCGTGCGGCGCCAGGTCCGAATTTTCGAAGCCGAACCAGTTCACGCCGGCGATCTGGACCGAATTGCCCGCGGAATCGACGATCTGGTTGCCCGAGGTGCTGAACCAGCCCGACGCGGCCGAACCGGTGCCGGGATCGCCCTCGATCACCGATGCATCGGAGATGCTGAGCGCCGGCAGAGGTGCGGCATCGTCGTTGGTGATGGTGCCGGCCGCCGTGCCGTCGGCGAGGGTTGCGCCCAGCGGATTGGAGAGAACGACGGTGAAGCCTTCATTGGCTTCCACCACCGCGTCGCCGATCGCCGCGACCGTGATGGTCTTCTGCGTCTCGCCGGCTGCGAAGGTGAGTGAGCCGGACTGGGCGACATAGTCATTGCCGGCGGTCGCGGTTCCATTGGCGGTGGCAAAGTTCACCGTCACCGCCGAGGCCGAGGCGGCCGACAGCGTCACCGTGAAGGTGGCATGGCCTGGTGCTGCGGCACTACCTTCGGCGAAGGTCGCGTCGGCGATGCTGATGGTCGGTGGTGGCGGCGGTGCGACGTCGTCGTTGGTGATGGTGCCCAGGGCCGCACCATCGGCGATGGTGGCGCCACTCGGCGAGGACAGGCTGAGAGTGAGTGTTTCGTTGCTCTCGACGGCGGTGTCGCCCGACACTTGTACGCGGACGACTTTCGAAGTCTCGCCGGCCGCGAAGGTGAGCGTACCTGCCAGAGCCGCATAGTCGGTGCCTGCCGTGGCGGTGCCGTTGCCGGTGGCATAGGCCACCGTGACCGGGCCGGTCGCCGCGGCCGAGAGGGTGACGGTGAAGGCGAGTTCATGCGTGCCGCTGTTGCCTTCGGTGACCGTCGCGTCGGCCACGGAAAGGCTTGGCAGGACCGGCACGGGATCGGTGCCCACCGCGACACCATTGATGATGAAGCCCGACGCCGCGGTGCCGCCGCTGCCGGCGGTGGCCTGGAAGCCGAACGACGCGTTCTTGCCGGCCGCGATCTCGCCATTCCACGCTTCGTTCCGGATCACATAGTGATCGCCGACGTGACTGACGATCACGGCGTTCCAGAGATTGGTGATGTTGGCCGTGCTGTTGAATTCGACAGTCCAGCCGTGCAGGCCGGCGCTGCCGGCGCCGACCTTCATCTCGGCGGTGAAACCGGAACCCCAGTTGCTGACGACGGTGTAACCCAGCGACGTGCCGCCGGAGGGTGGCGGAGGCGGCGGCGCCACGTCATCATTGATGATGGTGCCCACGGCCGAGCCATCGGCGATGGTGGCGCCGTTCGGCGACGACAGGCTGAGCGTCAGCGTCTCGTTCGCCTCGACCGCGGTGTCGCCCGCGATCGCGACCTGGATCGTCTTCGAAGTCTCGCCTGCCGCGAAGGTGAGCGTGCCCGACTGGGCGGTGTAGTCCGCGCCAGCCGTCGCGGTGCCGTTGGCCGTTGCATAGTGAACCGTGACCGGCCCCGCAGCCGCCTGCGAAAGCGTCACCGTGAAGGCGAGCTGGGATGGCCCGGCGTTGCCCTCGACGATCGACGCGTCACCGACCGAGAGCGTCGGGATCACCGGCGTCGACGGCTCGTCCGCACCATCAAGGACAAAGCCCGAGGCCGCAGTGCCATCGACGCCGGGCGTCGCCTGGAAACCGAAGGTGGCGTTCCCACTCGCCGGTACCTCCGAATTCCAGGCGACGTTGCGGATCACGTAGTGATCGCCGACGTGGCTGACGATCTCGGCGCCCCAGATGCTCGAGATGGCGAACGAGGCGTCGAATTCGATGGTCCAACCGTGAAGCCCCTGGGCTCCACCCGGCACCGTCATGTTGCCGACGAAGCCCGAACCCCAGTTGCTGCCCACGGAATAATTGATGCTGGCCATCTCATCGCTCCCATGTGAACGCCGCGTCACGCCGCCGCAGGTGCGGTATGTCACCACGCCCAAGTAAGCGCATCGCTGGTTGTCCTCTCCCTCGACGAACGCGGCAGGAAAATCGGTGAATGCAGCGGCGGCCATGAGACGGCCGAGTGCCCCGCGCTTGCCTGCGGCTGTCAAATGCCCTTTGCTCAGCCGGAAATCGCCGGAGCCACGCGCTTGACCATGACCGCCTTCAGCCGGACTGCCGGTGCGGCCCGTACCCGATGGGACGGCGTGCCGATGTTCTGGCGGGTGCAGATCGTGGGCTGGGGCCTGTTCGCGATCGTCGACCTGGTGAACCTGCGGCTGCTCTTCCACGAATTTCCGGTCGCGCTACGCCGCACGGCCCTGATCGTGGCCTGCCTGGTGCTGATCTCCACCGGCATGCGCCGGATCTATGCCTCCCGGCATTTCGGCAACACCCTGACCCCGCGGGTGATCGCTTGGATCGCTCTTTTGTCGGTGGGCGGCGGGATGCTTGTCTCGGCCCTGGTGTTCATCACCCGCGAGTTTGCCGGCTGGTCGATCCCCGGCCGCGATGCGCTCGACGAGTTCGTCTTCCCGCTGACCCATTACTCTATCCTGCTGGCGGGTTGGAGCCTCTGCTATTTCTGGGTCCACGCCGAGGTGGCCGAGCAGGCCGAGCACAAGCGCGCCCTGCGCGCGGAGGCCGAGGCGCTGCGGGCGGAACTCGAGGAGCTGCGCCTGCAGCTCGATCCCCACTTTCTCTTCAACGCGCTGAACGGCGTCGCCGAGGAGATCCCCGAGCATCCCGATGCGGCGCTCGCCATGCTGCGTGATCTCACGGCCTACCTGCGGCACTCGCTCGACGGCATCAACCAGACGGTGGTCACGGTCGAAGCCGAGGTCGGCGGGCTCGCGGCCTACCTCAGGGTGCAGCAGGCACGCTTCGGCGATCGCCTCAGGACAAAGCTGCACACCGATCCCACCGCGGCATCGCGGCGGATCGCGAGCTTCCTGCTGCAGCCGCTGGTGGAGAACGCCGTCAAGTACGGCCGCCGCGACAACGGGCTCGACCTCGAGATCGACATCCGTCTGGTGGGCGATGCCCTGCACGTCGAGATCGAGAACACCGGATCGCTCGACGGCGTGCCGAAGCCTCGGCAGCACCGCACCGCGATCGGCCTCGAGAATGTGCGCCGGCGTCTCGCCTTGCACTATCCTGGCCGACACCGCTTCACGCTCTCCGATCGCGGCGGCGGAGAGGACAAGGTGGTGGCAAGACTCATCCTAGAGGGCGAACCGTGCGGGTCCTGATCGTCGACGACGAGCCGCTGGCGCGCTCGGCGATGCGGCGCCTGCTGGCTGCACATCCAGCGGTGGAGATCGTGGGTGAAGCGGAGAGCACGGCGGCGGCGCTCAGCGCCATCGAGCGCACGCAACCGCAACTGGTCTTCCTCGACATCGAACTGGGTGGCAGCGACGGCTTCGATCTGCTGGCCGCCCTGGAACGGCCACCGATCGTGGTGTTCGTCACCGCCTATGCCCAGCACGCGGTGGAAGCCTTCGCCGTCGACGCCGTCGATCGACGGCGTCGACGGCGAAGGCTTCCACCGCGTGCTGGGCATAGGCGGT
>Ga0075362_10000505_pt1 | contig 11408 bp, 11 predicted proteins | sample EndMetdeltDD1762_FD_71397 | JGI IMG/M metagenome (GOLD analysis project Ga0075362, IMG submission 71397) | Populus endosphere microbial communities from Tennessee, USA - Endosphere MetaG P. deltoides DD176-2 | ecosystem: Host-associated > Plants > Roots > Endosphere | place: USA: Tennessee...
CCTTGTCGGCAGTACCAACCGGCACGGTGCTCTTATCGATAACGACCGTGTAATTATTGCCCAAGTGGCTACCGAGTTGTGCGGCGACACTCAGCACTGCGCTCAAATCGGCCGAACCATCAGCACCGGGTGGCGTCGGCAGCGCCAAAAAGATTACCTCTGCGCCTGCGACACCCACAGGCATATCGGTGGTAAAGTGCAGCCGTCCACGCGAACGATTTTCTTGCAACAAACCACTGAGGCCCGGCTCGTAAATAGGCACATCGCCTCGATTAAGCTGATCGATCTTATTCGTGTCGATGTCGATACAGGTAACGTCGTTGCCGACCTCCGAAAAACAAACACCCGTAACCAACCCGACATATCCCGTACCAATAACTGCTATTTTCATACCTATCATCATACTCCTTAGACCTTAGGCTACACAAAAAATATGGGCATATACTGAAAACCGCCCAAAGTTTCTCTTTGGACGGTTTTTCACGTTTTGGTTTTATCACGCGAAGGCGCGTGGAGTATCTGTGATATTCAGCAGCGTCCAGGTGGACTTGCCGGTATCAAACTTCAGCCGGTAATTGGCTGAGCCGTCAGTCATATCAAACAGCTGGATAAGATCCTGACCCTTTGCCACCAGGCAACGAATGCCGGACTCCAGGAAGGTATACTCTTGGCCGTCGAACTCCATGCGCTTTGGATAGCTTTTGAGGTGCCGACCGCCGCCAAAGTACACAGCTGTGATAGCGACTTCTTTGTTAACAGATACACGTGGGTTTGCCATAGTTCAAGCTCCTATAGGTTTTTTAAAGGTAAAAGAGGACTGTCAGATTGACAGTGATCGGCTCGTGAGGGGAGTATTTCGTCAAAGATTAATGCGCCGTTTCTGACATAATCTTTTGCATCTAACGAAAAACTTGCTTGAATTTTGTAGGGATTGCAGTGACGCCTACGTGTTTAAACGCGGTGAGTATGCTTCCCAAAATGCATCTACAGCCTGTATGTAGGAAGGCGAAAAACGCCAGCACACACATTGCTGCTTATGATTATAGGCGCTTAAAGCGCCGACTACAAAGACTTTCTGTATAGTAAAATAAACACCACTTTTGTATCTATAAAACAAATCAATTGCTCATATATTTAATAACTTCGAGCTTGAGGCAAGATTCCTTACCGCACGGAGCAAAAAAGGTATGCTATACTGCAGTCTGTTAGAAGATTAGCTGCACATACAGAAGGTTCTAACATGTTTACAATTAATCGCTCGGGGGCGTGTAGCTAGCTGGATGATGCGTTATTGTTGCCCAGGTACCTCAGCTATCAAACATAAAAGGAGACCACAAAAGTGGCAACAAAACTATTCGTAGGCGGACTGCCTTACAGCGTAACCGATGACGAACTGCAAGAACTCTTTGCCCCATTCGGCACCGTAGCATCTGCTAAAGTTATCATCGATCGCGAGACCAACCGCTCTAAGGGATTCGGTTTTGTCGAGTTCGAAAATGACGATGAAGCAAAGGCAGCTATCGACGGCCTGCACGACTCAGACATGGGTGGACGCAAGATTGCCGTAAACGAAGCTCGTCCAAAACAACCTCGTGAAGGCGGCTTCGGCGGCGGTTCACGTGGTGGCGATCGCGGTGGTGACCGTGGCGGTTTTGGCGGCGGACGCCGCTACTAATCTGTAGCTCAAATCAAACAAAAAGACAGCCCTCTCGGGGCTGTCTTTTTTCGTTAGCATCGAAACCTAGTAACGGTGTTCGATAAAGGTCAGAGCGTAACCCATGCGACCAGCACGGCCGGCGCGACCAATACGGTGCACGTAGTCTTCGTAAGCTTGTGGAGTTGTGTAGTTGATAACATGTGTAATGTCGGCAACGTCAATACCGCGAGCAGCAACGTCGGTTGCAACGAGGATGTTTACATCGTTTTTCTTGAAGCGGCGCAGAGCGCGTTCACGTTGACCCTGGGTCTTACCACCGTGGATGGCTTCGGCCTCAAAACCACGTCCTTGCAATTCCTTGCTAAGAGCTTCGACGCTGCGCTGAGTCTCATCAAAGATAAGGATCTTAGCAACGTGGTCTTGGTTGAGTACGTCGTGCAATTTGCCGATCTTGTCTTCACGGCTCGCATAGCGGACAACATCTTGCTCGACGTTTTCGCTGGTAATACCAGTCTTAACCGAAATAGTTACGTGGTCTGGCTTCAGGAAAGTGTGAATGAGTGTTTCAATCTTGCCGTCCATAGTAGCGGAGAAGAAGAATGACTGGCGGTCATCGGCGAGAGCACCAACGATTTGGCGCATGTCGTCGATGAAGCCCATGTCCATCATACGGTCAACTTCGTCCAGAACAACCATGTTGAAGGTTGAAAGGTCGAGCGTACCGCGTTCCATGTGGTCCTTGATACGTCCCGGTGTACCGATAACGATACGTGGGTTGCCGCGAAGATCACGAAGCTGCGTACCCATTGGAGCACCGCCGATAAGCAATGCACCCATAAGACCGCTGCGCTTACCGATTTGACGGCATTCGTCTTCGATCTGCTGGGCAAGTTCGCGGGTTGGAGCGATGATAAGTACTTTGGTAGCTTCCTCAGACATCAAACGGTGGATAACAGGTACAGCGAAAGCTGCAGTCTTGCCAGTACCGGTGTTGGCGATACCAACGATGTCTTTACCATCAAGACCGACAGGAATTGCCTGGTCCTGGATAGGTGATGGAGCTACATAGCCCTTGAATGAAAGGTTGTTCTTGATAAGATCGTCTACTGCAAAGTCCTCAAATGAGTGAACTGGAGTAAATTTGACTTCTTCGCGTGGCTTAGCAGCCTGTACGAAACGACGTGGGTCGATGTACTGCTTTTGAGGCTTGCGGCTACGGCCGCCAGAGCGCTTAAAGCCAGAACCGAAGCTAGAGTTTGAACGAGGGCCGCGAGTATTTTGGGTCCTCGAAGAATGATATGAATTATATGCCATAGAGTTTTTTGATTCCTTTTACGGGTGTCTAATTGTTGATATAGTTTGCTGATTGTCGAGAATCAAGAATCGAGCAAAAAATACCTTAGGCCCACAAGATTCATCAAAACAATATACATAATATAGCACGAAATGACGCCACAGTCAATATGGCGTCATTATTTTGACATAAGCGGTGTTTTTATTCTTGCAAGCTAGATCGGGCTGTTGCGCATCCGCAATTCGCGCCATTTCTGCGATAGATAATGGCGGCGGCGCAAGCGATACGTCGGGTCCGGACTTTGGCGGGTGACGTCACCCATCACCATGCGTCCCATAGCGTCAACCATGGGGTTTTCGCGCTTTAGCCACCGTACGTAGCGATCGTACATATCCTGGCGGCGCTGACGGAGACGAATCTGGAAGACACGCTCCTTTTTAGCTTGCTCGCGCACCATCTCAGGTGTCTTGGCAGCATGTTCAGTCTGCAAGAACTTTTCTTTTCTGTTCAAGATTGGATTCAGGTATTCTTTCATACGTTTGTCCTTTCTTGTAATAATGCTGTACCCCTTGAGGGATACTACAAGATACTATGACAGAGCTTCTGCATGCTGTCGGTGAAGTTCTTCACACCTTATCTGAAACTCTTGGTGATACTGATCTGTTTTCCGGCTTCGGCGCCCGGAGCTGATACCGTAATGGAGGTTGCATCGTTATTACGGCGAATCGCGTAGCCAGTCAGATATTGCTGGTCGCGGGCATTGCAGGTATCGGCAACCGTAAAACCACCACGAGCAGGGTCGTAAGGAAGGTCGTTTGCAAATTCAGGGACAAGGGCTGCGCAAATATCGGCACCTTCTTCGGAATTTTCGATATATTTGTCAGTTGTGGTGATCTCAGGCGGCAAGTTGTGGTATTTTTTGTGGTACTGCGTCAGTGCCTGCACTATGTAGGCGACATTCGTCTGACGCTCGGCGTTTCGCTGTTCGACATCAGTAGGATGGTTGCGCAGTAAAAGGAGCGACGCACCACCCAAAACAGCTAAGATAGCGATAACTACCAATAGTTCGGGCATCGTAAACCCTCTTTGGTTCAATCTCTCACGCCTCATCCTCATATGCTTCCATAGTACGGCCTAAACGCGCCCGGCACAATGGTTTTCAGCCCAAAGAAGCCGGTTCAGGAAATTTTCATCGAAACAGGGTATACTGTAAGGAGTAACTCATGAGGTCCACAGTGAAACTAGTCGTACAAATATCATGTCTCAATGAAGAGGAGACATTACCCCTTGTACTGAAAACCATACCGAAAAAGATTCCGGGTATCGACAGTATCGAGGTTTTGATCATTGATGATGGCTGCACCGACAATACCGTCGAAGTCGCCCGCCAGCATGGCGTAAAAAACTTCGTTATTCACCGGCGTAACAAAGGTCTGGGAGTTGGGTTCAGCCACGGGCTTTTGAAATCGCTGGAAATGGGTGCCGACATTATCGTACACACCGATGGCGACAACCAATATCCGCAAGAGAAAATCGGCGATCTTATTCAGCCTATCCTTGATGGCAGGGCCGACATGGTAGTTGCCGACCGCCAGGTGCAGCAAATCGCACACTTTTCTAAGGGTAAGAAGTTAATGCAGGCATTTGGTACATACGTGCTCAACTCCGCAGCTGGCACCAAGATTCCTGATGCGCCAAGTGGCTTCCGTGCCTACAGCCGCGACGCCGCTTTCCAGCTCAACGTGATAACTCGCTTCAGCTACACTATGGAAACGCTCATTCAGGCAGGGCAAAAGCGCCTGGCAATTGCCACGATTCCTATTAAGACCAATCCAAAAACCCGCGAATCACGCTTGTTCAAATCATCTTGGGAGCACATGTACAAATCAGGCTTAGCCATCACCCGAGCCTTCATAATGTATCGGCCGTATGTCATCTTTAACACCTTGGGTGGGGTATTGTTGGTTGGCGGCCTGGTACCTTTTGTACGCTATTTTATCCTGTTTCTGACCGATAATAGCCCCGGCGATCACATTCAGTCGCTTATCTTGGGCAGCGTTATGATTATTTCAGCGTTTGTCGTGTGGGCAATTGGCATTATTGCCGACCTTACTCGTATTAACCGTGCGCTCAACGAAGAGATGCTTGAGCACGTCAAAAGACAGCGTTTCAACACATAGTCATATGTGAATATTCATAACAGAGAGCTCCTGAAATTGGAGCTCTCTGTTTTAACCTAGGGTTGTTTGCCGTCGGTTTGTTTACTGCCTTCAATGATGAGCGGAGCGATAACATCGCGGGCGGTATCGTTCATTCTAACCGCTGTGTGGCTGGGGAAGTACCAGGAAGCATCGCTGCGAAGAATATAGGTAAATACGCCGCCGCCGTATATAAAACACGCCAGAACGACCGTAGCGACAGCAACCTTGAGCTGTGGGCGTCGCGCAAGCGCTACGTGAAATCCACGCCATCCCAGCACTCCCATAAGCAAAAGAACGGGAATGAGATACCGGCCATTGATCGCCACCGGCTGGCCAGTCTCCAGATACATCAGATAGTTTTCGATCCATAGTGATGTGCAATATACTCCAACCACAATACCCGAGAATATGATCAACGGTTGGCCGCGGAATATTCTTTTGGCGTACACGACCAGAAGCACGGCCATCGTTACAGCCAGAACAACCGCGGCTGTTGCCGGAAAGGGCAGTGGCGGGTAGTTGGCATACGACTGCAGCGGACCGTTGACTGCGAAGAACAGGCGCCACCACAGGCCCTTAACCCAAGAAAACGAGTAGGCAAAGGGGTTCGGATCGACATCGCCCTTGGTATTACCGAGAGTGTAGTCGCGGATCCAAGGACCGTACGAGCTGCAATTTTCGATGGGCAACACTTTTTCGCACGATGGTATTGGCGTGTGGTAGGTGATTGCGTTTACGCCGAATCGCTGGAAGAACAGTCCTCCGGTGACTAAAAATAGCAGCAGCAAGCCGACCTTGGTTCGGGTTGCCAGAATTTTATAGTTGGAGCTGAGGCCATTTTGCAGCTTAGGCCACGTGCCAAAATTGCGCCAAGCATCGTAGGCCACAAACAGAATAATTCCGATAAAAATCGGCAAGAACGGATACTTGACCAAACTTGCCAGCAAACACAACACGAGCAACATCACGAGGGTTCGGATATCGACCCGGCCGGCGTTAAACTGACGGTTAACATCGGTGACAAGCAAGAAACACCAGGCGACAAGTACCATCAGCAGGTTGTCATAGTTGATGTGCGCGGCCAGCTGCGGCACGATCGGCACAAATGTCAGGATAGCGATGGCAATGTTAGTGAACGCGTTGGAGTGGGTAATTCGCTGCAAAACACGCCTGAACACGACCAAAGCATAGGCAAAGAGCACCACATTGATGATGCGCAAAACAATAATGCGCGTCGTTTCGTCTGCTACAAGCTCTTGCAGCCACCGGTACGGAAAGCTCATGAGGTAGTGATACAAATACGATGGATCACGTACAATGGCGCCGAAAGCATCGGCATTTGCGGGATGCTCGGTAAGAAATGGCGACCAATGCGTGGCATAAATCTGAATGATCCCGAAGTGAAAATCTTCGTCGAAAGCCATTGGGTACAGCGCCGTGACCGCAATCCAGAGTGCTTGTAGCACGAAGAATATAAGCGTAGCTACAAAGAATGCCCGAGAGGCAAATACTGAAGATAATGTGGTGAATAATCGCTTCATATAGTGTTTCGCTTCGTTCAATTATACATACTAACCTGATAGATTGCCTAACGAAGGAACGTCTATTCTTCAGATGACTACTTTCGGGTATACTGACACCATGAAACGATATCTTAAGCCCGTTCTTGCTGGCGTTCTCTTGACAGCAACAGCTGGGGCATTTACCTGGTACCTACAGGGCCACCCGGAGATTATTGAGCAGCTAAAAAACGTCAATCCTTTTATTCTTGCGCTGCTAATTATATGTTACGTAGTGTGGTTTGGAGCTTTGGCGGTTATTTTGCAGCTATCTGTTCGTATGCACGGTAAGTCGATGAGCGCTCGAGAGAACATTCTGCTGAGCGCCTACTCCTCCTTGATTAATTTCTTCGGACCAGGACAGAGCGGCCCGGGCTTGCGCGGTATTTACCTCAAGAAGAAACATGGACTCAGCATAAAGAAGTACATCTTTGCGACGCTTATGTATTACGCCTGTTACGCGCTCATTAGCGCAGTTATGCTGCTAAGCGGCAGCGTAGCATGGTGGCTGACTGTGCTGGCATCTGGCGCGGTTGTTGGCGGTTGCGCCGTAATCTTGAAATGGTATGCAAAGCGATCGTCTCTTAATGAAGGGCCTGCGTTTGCACGATATATCGGGCTCATATTTGTGGTGACAGCCGTACAACTAGCTGCGCAAGCAGTGATTTACTTTATTGAGCTGCAGGCAGTTTCCTCGGTAAGCTGGAGTCAAGCGATCAGCTACGCGGGAGCCGCGAACTTCTCACTATTCGTGGCTTTAACCCCAGGAGCTATCGGCATTCGTGAAGCGTTCCTTTTGTTTACGCAAAATATTCATCATATCGGTAGTACCGTTATCGTGGCGGCAAACGTCATTGATCGGGCTGCGTACCTCGTCTTCCTTGGCATTATGGCATTGGGCGTGTTTGGATTGCATGCCGACAAAAAGCTGCGGCTGCGACAAATGACACAAGACGACTAATTGCCATGCACAAAAGCCGCCCAGGCATATATAAAATTCGCTCGGACGCTAGAAGTGGCCGACATACGTTTAGGTCTGCAGCTTGGAAGGCTTTCCGTTTTGGATATCGTTCGGCGCCCGACAGTGGAACTTGTGAGCTAGACATCGTATAGTATAGGCACGATGGATTGGCTGGACGCCGTTATTATCATTGTGTTGGCTGCGGCAATTATCCGCGGCATAGACCTGGGCTTTATTCGCCAGTCTTTTTCAGCCGTTGGCTTCTTTGGCGGTCTCTTTTTTGGTGCCTGGCTAGAGGGCCGCTTATTACATCTCACTCAAACGACGAACTCACGCGCACTTGTATCGGTGGCAATAATTTTTGGCTGCGGCATGTTGTTTCTGACCCTTGCCGAGCTCGTTGCTAATGCTATTAAGGCACACATTAAAATTGGACTCCTGGAGCGAGCTGACCGCTGGCTCGGCGCCGGGATCGCCGGTTTAACCCTGCTAGGTGTCGTATGGCTGGGTGCCAGCGTGTTTAGCAATACGCCGTTTCCGACAATGCAGCAGCAGATTCGAGATTCGGTCATAATTAGCCGCCTGAATTCAGCGATGCCGCCAGCACCGCAGGTGATCGCCAAACTTGGCCACCTGATCACGCCAAACGGCTTCCCGCAGGTTTTTAGCGGCACTGAGCCCACGCCGCTCCGTGACGTTCCGGTGCCAGACATGGGCGACATGACACCCGCCGTGGCAAAGGCCAAGGACTCAACGGTTAAGATTGAGGGTCGGGGTTGTGGTGGTATCGTAGTGGGATCAGGATTTGTAGCCAGAGATGGATTAGTAATCACGAACGCTCACGTTGTGGCAGGTGTGGACTCACCCAAGGTGATCGACAGGGATGGTGTCCACAATGCGACCGTCGTGTGGTTCAACCCCGATATGGATTTTGCGGTGTTGCGCGCCTCGGGACTGGCCGGAGAGCCTTTGGAACTTATACGCAAAACTGTTGACGATGGAACACAAGGTGTGGTCCTCGGCTATCCTGGCGGTGGCAACTTTAAGGCTGATCCGATCGGCATAATCGATGCCTTTACTGCTGAAGGTAAAAATATCTACAACCAAGATGGCGCTACGCGTGAGATTTACTCGATGAATGCCGATATTATTTCCGGCAATTCCGGCGGTCCTGTCATCAATAAAAATGGTGCGGTTATCGGTATCGTCTTTGCGCACTCAGTTTCGTACCAGCACGTCGGCTACGCGCTGACGATGCCACAGGCAATTGCCCAGCTTAACCAAGCAGCACACTTGCATACCAATGTCTCGACCGGCTCGTGCGCACAATAAAAGTGTATACTAGAAGCATGGCAACCAAAATGAAATCCGAAAAGCGCCTGACGCTTGCACGTTTCTTGCCGTGGCTCCTCGTAATCGGCGGAGCGATCGGCCTGATATGTTCTTTTATTATTATGTACGAAAAGCTGTCGCTCTTGCAGAATCCAGCGTATACACCTTCGTGCGATCTCAATCCGGTTATTAGCTGCGGCTCTGTGATGGCGTCTGACCAATCACACGCCTTCGGTTTTCCGAATCCGATTTTGGGGTTAATTGCGTTTCCAGTACTGATCACCACCGGCGTAGCCATGATGGCTGGTACTAAATTTAAGCGCTGGTACTGGACAGGAATGGAAATCGGCACCATTTTGGGCATTGCCTTCGTGCATTGGCTCTTCTTCCAGAGCGTCTACCGTATTGGATCGCTCTGTCCATACTGTATGGTGGTGTGGGTAGTCACGATTACGACGTTTTGGTATGTGACACTCTACAACATCCAGCTCAACTTTACACGCATTCCTGAGAAATGCGAGAACGCGGCCGTCTTTGTCCGCAAGCATCATGTCGATATTCTGGTGCTTTGGTTCTTGGTCATTCTGGCACTTATACTGAAGCACTTCTGGTACTATTATGGTAGCTTCCTCAGTTAAAAATCTGCTACAATAAAAACGAAAATTTAACATAAAAAATGGCACGTAAACAAAAAGATATTATCACCAAAGCCGCTGAAGCACCTGCGGTAACACTGGCTAAAACAGTGATCGCTACCCAGGCAGCGCGTGATCGGCTTCGCAATGGCGAAGGCGGTAAGGTATTGCGTAAAGGTCGTAGTTTTTGGCTTTTACTAGGGCCGGGGCTAACAACTGGCGCGTCTGATGATGATCCCTCGGGAATCGCGACCTACTCGCAGGTAGGAGCGCAGTTCGGCTACGGTATGCTGTGGCTTTCCGCTTGGACGTTTCCGCTGATGGCCATGGTGCAGGAAATGTGCGCCCGCATCGGCATCGTTACCGGCCGTGGTTTGGCTGGAAATATCCGTATTCATTTTTCGAAGCGCATTTTGTACGCCTGTACCATACTGCTTTTTGTGGCAAACAGCTTTAACATTGGCGCCAACTTAGGCGCGATGGCCAAAGCCGTGCAACTTATTCAACCACAGTTTAATTTTACGTTTTTGGTTATCGCGTTTACGGTCTTTAGCTTGTTGCTACAGATCTTTACTCCTTATGTGCGCTATGCAAAATACCTGAAGTGGCTGGCAATGATCCTGCTTTCGTACGTTTTGTCCTCTATATTGGCGCACTTGAACTGGTCGGACGTACTGCATGGCCTTGCCGTGCCCGATATCACATGGTCCAAAGAGTATCTGCTGCTTTTGTGCGCCGTGCTGGGTACGACTATCTCGCCGTATTTGTTCTTCTGGCAGACGAGCCAAGAGGTGGAGGAGCAAATTCTAATGGGACGCACCACGGTTCGTTCTCGTCAGCACACCGAAAAATCTGAGATTCGTAGCATGCGTATCGACGTCTGGACCGGCATGTTCTTATCCAATATTGTGATGTTCTTTATTATCGCAGCATGTGGCGGAATCTTGTTCCCACAGGGTATTACGCAAATTGAGTCAGCCACCCAAGCCGCCGAAGCCCTACGACCATTCGCTGGCGATGCAACGTACTTCCTATTTGCGATTGGTATTATTGGGACTGGCTTGTTAGCTATTCCGGTACTGGCAGGCTCAAGTTCGTATGCTTTAGCTGAAAGCTTCCGTTGGAAAGAGGGTTTGTACCGCAATTTGCAGCAAGCATACGCCTTTTACGGTGTGATTATTATCTCGATGCTTGTGGGCTTGGGCATGAACTTTATCGGCATCGATCCGATCAAGGCGCTTATTTACTCGGCAGTCGCCAATGGTATCGTGGCACCGCTGATTCTACTTATGATCGTCCTCATTAGCAGTAATAAAAAAGTGATGGGCAAGTGGGTTAACCGCAAGCCAGTGACGATCGTTGGCTGGCTAACGTTTACTATTATGCTCCTTGCCAGCGTCGCGACGATCGTATCATTTTACGTTTAGTCGTCGGCGACAGTAATCTTGAGCTCTTGGGCCAGCTCTAGTGCCACATGCATGAGCTGCACTGAATCAATCGTTATGCCGCTAGCGGATTTCCAGCCGATAAGATTATCGATCTGGGAGGTTCGCATATCAACTTGCTTGCATACGGCACTACTTAACAAGACTTTTTGCAAGGTACAGTTGCGAAACACGACACTAGTCAGTTGTGCAGATTGAAAGTCGCAGTCAGTAAGATTGCAATCCTCAAAACGGATATTTTTGAGCTTGGCGAAACGGAAATTGGCCATATTAATTTTGCAGTTTTTGAAACAAACTTCTTTGTAGGTGGAACGTGAGGCGTCA
>Ga0075362_10000507_pt1 | contig 11383 bp, 7 predicted proteins | sample EndMetdeltDD1762_FD_71397 | JGI IMG/M metagenome (GOLD analysis project Ga0075362, IMG submission 71397) | Populus endosphere microbial communities from Tennessee, USA - Endosphere MetaG P. deltoides DD176-2 | ecosystem: Host-associated > Plants > Roots > Endosphere | place: USA: Tennessee...
CGTGACGTTCATCTGCGAGGTGTTGACGGTCACCGTCACCTGGTCCGGTTTCGGATCGAGTTCGGCCAGCATGTGGCGCGTGTCGTCGCTCAGCCACTTGGCCGCGGCGCCCTCGCTCTCCGGCGCGAAGCTGATCGAGCCGCCCACCTGGATGATCATCTCGGGCACGCGGGCGCGCACGCCGGCGATCAGCTCGTTGAACTTCGACAGCCGCTTGCTGCCCTTGCCGTCGAGCTCGCGCACATGCAGGTGCAGCACCGCGGCGCCGGCGTTGTGGCAGTCGACCGCCTTCTGGATCTGATCCTCCATCGTGACCGGGATCTCTTCCGGGAAGTCCGAGGGAAGCCAGCCCGGCGCGTAGGGGGCGGCAGTGATGATCAAGGGTTGCTGGTTCTCGGGGAAGAGGTGGCCGTCGAGGAAGTTCATGGCGTGGCGTTTTCTGGTTGCAATGCGGATATCGGAAGGAAGCGCATGGCTCAGTACGGCACGTCGCCCACGATGCCGGCGCGTTCCATCTTGCGCGGCGCGGGCCAGTAGTCGTTCAGCGCGTAGTGCTGCGTGCTGCGGTTGTCCCAGACGACCACGTCGCCCGGCTGCCAGGACCAGCGCACCTGGTACTCGGGAATGGTGGCCCGGCTGAGCAGGTAGTTCAGCAGCAGCGCCGCGCCGGGCGTCTTGTCGATGCCGTGGCGCACGTTCTCGGGGGTGCTGTAGTTCACGAAGTGCGTGGTGAAGCTGCCCACGTAGAGCACCTTCTCGCCGGTCTCCGGATGCGTGCGCACCACCGGATGCTCCACGGGCGGATGGTCCTGGCCGAGCTTGAGGCGGGCCTCCATGGGCATGACGGCGCCAAACGAATGCTCGATGCTGGCCTTGGCGCGCAGGTTGCGCACCTTCTGCTTGATCTCTTCGGGCAGCTCGTCGTGCGCCTGGACCATGTTGACCCAGATGGTGTCGCCGCCGATCTCCGGACACTCGATGCAGCGCAGCACCGCGCCCATCGCGGGGCTCTGGCGCCACAGGCCGTCGCAGTGGTAGGTGTTCTCGTAGCTGTGCTTGTTGTCGCTGCGGTAGATGCGCACGAGACCCGGGTGTTCGGGGTCGCTGCCGACGACGGGGTGGTCCTCGAGCGCGCCGAAGCAGCGCGCGAAGGCAACATGCTCGGCGCGCGTGATGTCCTGTCCGCGAAAGAAAAGCACCTTGTGCCTGAGCAGCGCGGCGCGGATCGGCGCAAAGCGCTCGGGGTCGCGCGAGGCCTCGCCGAGGTGGACGTCCGAGACTTCCGCGCCGAGGGAGGGCGTGATGGGCCTGATCTTCATGATGGGTCTCCGGTGAATGGCGGTGCCGGTCAGTTCGCCTGGATGCGGTACTTCCTGACGATGGCGGCGTTGCGCTCGGACAGCGCCCTGGTCTCGGCGACGAGCGCGGGCGTGTCGGTGCTGAGTTCGGGCTCCAGGCCCACGTCGAGCAGCTTCTGCTGCACTGCGGGCGCCTTCGCGGCCTTGTCGATCATGGCGTGCAGCCTGGCGAGCACGTCGGCCGGCAGCCTGCTGGAGCCGATGAAGCCGACCCAGCCCCGGAACTCGAGGTCCGGGTAGCCGAGCTCGGTCGTGGTCGGCAGGTCGGGCAGGAAGCGCGACCGGGTCTTGCCGGTGAAGGCATAGGGGCGCAGCTTGCCGGCCTTGATGAGCGGCATCGAGGTGAGCATGCCGTCGAACATCAGGTCGACCTGGCCGCCCAGCAGGTCCTGCAGCGCGGGCGGTGACCCGGGGTAGCCGACATGCTGCAGGTCCAGGCCGGCGCGGTCGCTGAGGATCAGCCCGGCGTACTGCGACACGGTGCCGGGGCTGTAGCTGGCGAAGCTGGCCTTGCCCCGGCGCGCCTTCAGCTCCGCGACCAGGCCCTGGAAGTCCTTGGCCGGGAAGCTCGCCGCCGTCACGAGCACCACGCCCGAGCGGGCCACCGAGGCGATGGGCACCACGTCCTTGAGCGGATCGAAGGGCATCTTCACGACCTGCGGCGTTTCGGCCAGCACGTTGCTGGCTGCCATCACGAGGGTGTTGCCATCGGCCGGCGCCTGCAGCATGGCCTGCAGGCCGATCGAGCCGCCGGCGCCGGGCCGGTTCTCGACAACCACGGGGCGGCCGATGTCCAGCGCCATCTGCTGGCCGACGACGCGGGCGACGATGTCCATCGTGCCGCCCGGCGGCGCGGGAACGATGAGCTTGACGGGCTTGTCGCCCAGCGCCCAGGCCCCGAGGGCCATCGAGCATCCGACCAGCGCCGCGGCGGCGCGCACGAGGTGCAGCAGTTTCATGGGTTGTCTCCGGTTCTTGTCACGCGGGCCTCGATGGGCCAACGCCGCCAGTATCTGGCGCACCCCGCCCTCGGTTCTTGCTTTATTGGGGCGTCCATTTGTCAATTTGGGACATCCCTTCGGCCGCGCTTCCCGGCGCCGCAGCACGTCGCAAGAATGCCTCTTCCCATGCATCCACGCACTCCAGGAGACGCACCATGAACCAGGCCATCCGCTTCCACGAGACCGGCAGCGCCGACGTGCTCAAGCTCGAACACGTCGAGGTCGGCGAGCCCGGCCCGGGCCAGGCGCGCGTGCGCCACAGCCTCATCGCCGTCAACTTCATCGACATCTACTTTCGCACCGGGCGCTATCCGCTGGACCTGCCCAATGGCCTGGGCTCCGACGCCGTGGGCGTGGTGGAGGCCGTGGGGCCGGGCGTGACCGATGTCCGCGTGGGCGACCGCGTGGGCTATCTCATCGGCCCGCAGGGTGCGTATTCGCAGGTGCGCGTGATGCCGGCCGACGTGCTCATTCCATTGCCCGAGGGCATCTCCGACCGCACCGCGGCCACGCTGATGATGAAGGGCATGACGGCGCAGTACCTGTTCCGCCAGGTCTATCCGCTCAAGGGTGGCGAGACCATCCTGTACCACGCAGCCGCCGGCGGCGTGGGCCTGATCGCGTGCCAGTGGGCGCGTGCGATGGGCGTGACGATGATCGGCACCGTCAGCACCGACGAGAAGGCGGCCATTGCCAGGGCCAACGGCTGCGCCCACACCATCGTGACCTCGCGCGAGAGCATCGCCGAGCGGGTGCGCGAGATCACCGAGGGCAAGGGCGTGCCGGTGGTGTACGACTCGGTGGGCAAGGACACGCTGGAGGCCTCGCTCGACTGCTTGCAGCCGCGCGGCACGCTGGTGAGCAACGGCACCTCGTCGGGGGCGGTGGTCCTCGACACCAAGCTGCTCGCGGCCAAGGGCTCGATCTGGCTCACGCGGCCGGCGATGGTGCACTACATCCATCCGCGTCCGCACATGCTGGCCATGGCCGAGGAGCTGTTCGGCCATGTGCTGGCCGGGCGCATCGTGAGCGAGCCGCAGCAGAGCTTCGCGCTGGCCGATGCCGCCGAGGCGCACCGCGCGCTCGAAGGCCGCAAGACCACCGGCGCCACCGTGCTCGTGCCCTGAATGAAGAACAACGAACGAACGAAGAACCTCACCCCATGAACGGATTGATGATGGATCGGCCGCTGCTGATCTCCTCCCTGCTGACGCACGCGGAGACCCAGCACGGCGAACAGGAGATCGTCTCGCGCCGCGTCGAAGGCGACCTGCACCGCACCACCTACCGTGCGCTGGGCCGGCGCGCGCGCCAGCTCGCCAACGCGCTGGCCGCGCTGGGCGTTGAACACGGCGACCGCGTCGCCACGCTGGCCTGGAACGGCTATCGCCACATGGAGCTGTACTACGCGGTCTCGGGCTCGGGCGCCGTGCTGCACACGCTCAACCCGCGCCTGCACCCGGACCAGGTGCGCTGGATCGTCGACCATGCCGAAGACCGCGTGCTGTGCTTCGACCTGAGCTTCCTGCCGCTGGTCGAGGCCATTGCGCCGCACGTGTCCACCGTCAAGGCCTTCGTCGCCATGACCGACCGGGCGCACATGCCGGCGTCTTCGACGATCCCCGGCCTGCTGTGCTACGAAGACCTGCTGGAGGCGCATTCGCCCCGGTTCGAGTGGCCTGACTTCGACGAGCGCACGGCCTCCTCGCTGTGCTACACCTCGGGCACCACCGGCAACCCCAAGGGCGTGCTGTACAGCCACCGCTCCACGGTGCTGCACAGCTATGCAGCGGCCCTGCCCGACGCGCTGAACTGTGCCAGCGCCGACACCATCCTGCCCGTGGTGCCGATGTTCCATGTGAACGCCTGGGGCCTGCCGTACATCGCCTGCATGGTGGGCGCCAAGCTGGTGTTCCCCGGCCCCCGGCTCGACGGCAAGTCGCTGCACGACCTGTTCGAGGCCGAGGGCGTGACCGTCTCCGCCGGCGTGCCCACCGTGTGGCAGGGCCTGCTGGCGCATGTGGAAAGCCACGGCCTGGCGTTCTCGACCATGCGCCGCACCATCATCGGCGGCTCGGCCTGCCCGCCCGCGATGATGCGCGCCTTCCAGGAGCGCCATGGCGTGCAGGTGCTGCATGCCTGGGGCATGACCGAGATGAGCCCGCTGGGCACGGCCGGCGCGCTCAAGCCCGCGCACCGGGCACTCGACGCCGAGCAGCGCCTGGCCATCCAGTCGAAGCAGGGCCGGGCCGTGTACGGCGTCGAGATGAAGATCGTCGACGCCGACGGAACCGCCCTGCCCCACGACGGACGCAGCGCGGGCGAGCTGATGGTGCGCGGCCCCTGGATCCTCTCGCGCTACTTCAAGGGCGAAGGCGACGGCCCGCTCGTGGACGGCTGGTTTCCCACGGGCGACGTGTCCACCATCGACGCCGACGGCTTCATGCAGATCACCGACCGCAGCAAGGACGTGATCAAGTCCGGCGGCGAGTGGATCGGCTCGATCGACCTGGAAAACATCGCGATGGCCCACCCCGCCGTCGCGATGGCGGCCTGCATCGCGGCGCGCCATCCGAAGTGGGACGAGCGCCCGCTGCTGGTGGTGGTGCGCAAGCCCGGGCAGGCGCTCGCGCGCGACGAGCTGCTGCGCTTCTACGACGGAAAGATCGCCAAGTGGTGGACGCCGGACGACGTGGTGTTCGTCGACAGCATTCCGCTCGGCGCGACCGGCAAGGTGCAGAAGAACCTGCTGCGCGACAGCTGGGGCGATCACCTGCTGGCCGCGGCCGGCGCATAGGCAGGCAAGAACCAAACAACAAACAGGAGACAAGACCATGAAGAAGCAATCCCTCGTCGCCGCCGCGGCCGCCCTGGCCGCCGGCCACTGCCTTGCCCAGTCCTCGCTCACGCTGTTCGGCGTGGTCGATGCGGGCGTCAGCCACTACCGCACCACCAGCAATTCCTGGAACCCGCTGCGCCCGGCCGAGCTGCGGCAAAGCCAAACCGTGCTGTCGCCCTCGGGCAATGCCTCCAGCCGTCTCGGTTTCCGCGGCACCGAAGACCTCGGCGGCGGGCTGGCCGCAGGCTTCTGGCTGGAAGCGCCGCTGAACAATGACACGGGCGGCGGCATCGCGAACTTCGGACGCCGTTCCACGCTCAGCCTGAGCGGTCCTTTCGGCGAACTGCGCCTGGGCCGCGACTACACCGCCTCGTTCTGGAACGACGCCGTGTTCGACCCGTTCAGCGTCAACGGCGTGGGCACGAACCTGATCGCCGTGGTCAACAGCAACATCGCGGCCTCGCGCGCGCTGGCCACGGGCGGCCTGCTGAACGGCGGCCTTTCGGCGGGCACCGACAGCTACCTGCGCACCAGCAACGCCCTCAGCTACTTCCTGCCGCCGGGCCTGGGCGGCTTCTACGGCCAGGTGCAGTACGCACTGCACGAGAACACCAGGATCAGCAACGTGCCCGACAGTCCCTCCAAGCGCGGCCGCTACGTGGGCGGGCGCATCGGCTGGGCCAGCGGCCCGGCCGACGTGGCGCTGGGCTACGGCGAGAGCACGCTGGCCAGCACCGCCGCGCAGGGCGAGAAGATCAAGAGCCTGAACCTGGGTGCCTCGTACGACTTCGGCGCGGTGAAGGTGTTCGGCGAATGGTCGCGCGTGCGCGACGTGCGCAGCAGCGCCACGCCGTTTGCCAATGGCCCGCTGCGCCTGGACGACCGCTATGACGGCCTCATGGCCGGCGTCAACGTGCCGCTGGGCGCGGGCATGCTGCGCGCTTCCTACGCCCGGGTGCGCTTCGTCAACGGGCTCGAGCTGCCGGACGGCAATTCGTCGGTGAACAAGCTGGCGCTGGGCTATGTGCACAACCTGTCGAAGCGCACCGCGCTGTATGCATCGGTGGCGCGCATCCACATCGCCAATGGCCGCAACAACCCGACCGTGATGGGCGTGACGCCGCTGGTGCTGAGCCTGCCGGCGATCTTTCCGCAGCCAGGCTACGCGACCACTGCCGGCATGCAGCCGCGCAGCGCGCTGGGGTACGACTTCGGCATTCGCATGGCGTTTTGAGGATATCCGGCAAGCCACAGGTGGCCGGAGCATTGCGATGGGGCGATTTCGCTGATCCGGCACGGTGAGGGGCCGCTCATGCCTGCGGACCCGTTTCGCCCAGTTCCCCAATGAAAAAGGGCGTCCGGTGGATGAAACCGGACGCCCTTGGACGTTTTATTGTGTGAAACCGATCGAAAGATGGGCTGCACGCCGCATGGATACCGGATTCGTCCAATTCGAAAAAGCTTTTGTACCCCCGCTTGTACCCCCACCCAGAGGGCTCGCCCTTTGGCATTGCTCCTACACGTCACTCCACCCTCTAGTTCATTCCCCGGTCATCAGGCAATAGCGCAGCCACTGTTCAGGGCGCTTTGCGCTCCGCGATCGCACCACGAAGGCCTCGCTTGGCGAATGCAGTCCATGTTGTTGCAAAATGTTTGCACAACCTAAATTCGACGTGTTCGGAGGGGCAATCAATGGCGAGACGGCGCAAGTCCAGCACAGCCGAGGACCTCATGGATCTGGTGGCGTTGCTGCCTTGGTGGGCGGGGGTGGTATTGGCGCTCGCCAGCTACTGGGTGCTACACGCCATAGCCACGCGTCCGCTGCCTGCGGCGCATTCCGCTCAGCAAATCGGGCAGTTGGCCACGACGGCCATCTGGCAGGGCCTGGCCACGGGAGGTCAGTATCTGCTGCCGCTGATCTGTCTTTTCGGTGCCGTCATGTCGGCGGTGCGTCGTCGGCGGCGGCGCGCCTTGTTCGACACAACCTCCGCGAGCAGCAGTGCCGATGCGTTGCAGGATATGTCGTGGCAGCAGTTCGAATTGCTGGTCGGCGAAGGATTCCGGCGACGCGGGTATGCGGTCAAGGAGGTCGGTGGTGGCGGAGCCGATGGTGGTCTGGACCTGCTGCTCACCAAGGCCGGCGAGAAGTTCTTGGTGCAATGCAAGCAATGGAAAGCCTTCAAGGTCAGCGTCTCCACAGTGCGGGAGCTCTATGGCGTGATGGCCGCGCACGGCGCAGCGGGCGGCTTCGTCGTGACCTCCGGGCGCTTCACGCGGGAGGCCACCGCATTCGCCAGCGGCCGCAACATCCGGCTCATCGATGGGCCCGCACTCATGCGGCTCTTGCGCGAAGCGCGCGGCAAGGCTGAAGCAAATTCACCACTTTCCAAGGGTGCTGTGCCGCACGCAACGGCATCGTCCACAAGGTCTGCTGAATCGGCTGGCGTTGCACAGACGATCGAGCCGACCGTGTCCGCCCCTCCCCTCTGCCCACGGTGTGACAGACCGATGGTGCGGCGGGTAGCGAAGCGGGGCATCGCGGCCGGCAAGGCATTCTGGGGATGCTCGGACTTTTCTGCGGGATGCCGGGGCACGCGCGAGATTCAGGGCACCTGATGCCGACACCAATTGCAAGAAGGAGGAGCTATGGGGCGAAGAAGCGGTTTTGAGGGATTCCTGCGTGCCACGGCGCGCGCAGTAGGTGCGGCAGAGCGTGAGCGCCAGCGCGGCATTCGTGCGCAGTTGACCCATGAAGAATAACGCGGCGGCCAAAAGCGAGGATACAGAGCAAGCACAACCACCTGGAGTTTGGCCCTCCAAATTCATGCGCGAGCTTCGACCGGAGATTTACTCTGACACCAAGGACAGAGAGACCCATGTTCTAAGTGCTCCAGTTCTTGAATACCATCTGGACTCCCTAACCTCCCGCAATCAGACGCATGATTTTGAAGTGTTCTGCCGGAAGCTCTGCGAGAGAGCCATCTGCCCAAATCTGCGCTCCCAAACCGGCCCGGATGGCGGAGGCGACAGCAAAGCCGATACGGAGACCTTTCCCGTTGCCCAAGAGATCTCCGGCCTAACTTATGTAGGCGTTGCAAACGGCTCAGAAAAATGGGCCTTTGCCTTCAGCGCGAAATCGACTTGGGCAGACAAAGTGCGCAAGGATGTGCAGGGACTCATCGATACAGGCAGGGCGTACGACAAAATAATTTGTGTCACAAGCCGCTTTGCCAAATCCAAAAATCGTGCAGCGCTTGAGCACGAGCTTTCCGAGAAGTACGGTGTGCCAGTGACGATCCATGACCGCACATGGATTGTCAAAGAGATCATCGAAAATGCCCGTATCGACCTAGCCGTCAACTATCTGAAAGTCGGCGAAACCGTTAAAGCGCCATCGAGGCTTGGGCCACTCGACTACTCGCGCGCCCAGCAACTGGAAGACGTGGAGCGAGAGATTGAAAATCCCGAAGCTTTTCGCGGCATGGAGCAACAGCGCGCCATGGAGGCCCTTGTGGCCGCCAAGCTTTCCAGGGGCCTGGAAAGGCCGCGCGTCGAAACGGAAGGCCGCTTCAGCCGCGCCATCCGCCTCGCAGAAGCCCATGGCAGCTTCAGACAAAAGCTTGAGGCCGAGTACGAAAAAATCTGGACCGATTTCTGGTGGTTCGATGATTTCCAATCTCTTAACGCCGCTTACGATCACTTTCAGGATCGCGCAGTTCAATCCGATCATGCTAAGAATCTAGAGTTCTTGTGCAACCTCAATCAACTGCTTGTGAATGCTCTCGTTCACAAACACCTGACGACTGCTGAGTGCCGTTTCAACGAACGAACGGCCAAGTTAGAGCAGGCGCTGGCGCTGATCGCCGACGATCCGGATCGGCCGAACAACAGCCTAGAGGCGCAGACCGCACTCCTGCGCATCGAGCTCAACAAACTCATGCTGGCTCACAAGCTCGATGAGCTGCCGACCATATGGAAGGGCCTCACCGAGATTCTGGAGAAGGCCGCAGGCCTTGGAGAATTTGATACCGATGGCTTCGTCTCTTTCATCGAGGCTGTCGGCAATGTCGGTGGAAACGATCCTGCATACGGCGCACTCGTCGAGAAGCTCGCCGAATTCATCGGCGCTCGAAAAGGCGAAGGGGAAGGTGCGCTTCTTCTTCTCAAGCGTGCCCAGAAGCTCGATTTTTCTGCCCGTTTTGACATGATTCGCTGGGCGGGCAAGGCCGCATTCGGCCTATCAAAGCGAGAATACGCGGAGCCTCTCGTCGATGCCATGCATCTTCTCACTCTTGCCTACCGCAGTGCTGGCCTGCTTTGGGCAACGCGAGCAAGCTGTGTTTTTGCAGCTGCCTCCTTGGTTGTTCAGGGTGAAGAAGATCATCAGCTGCCACCAGTCTTCGCGGTCACGATGAAGGTCTGGGCCTGGACTGCACTGGAGCTTTGCCACCTGCCCGATTGCCTCCAAGCGATTCAGTTGATGAACGGCTGCGTCGTTTCGATGCCCTTGACCGAGGAAAAAAAAGCGAAAGTGAAGGGCGAGATTCAAGAACTGGATATCGCCTTGGGCAGCTACTTTCTTAATCTCCAGGAAGACGATCTCCGCAAGCTGGAAGCAGTCCCCGACATCCTGGAAGCACTGGGCCTGTTCATGGCCCGGACCGGACTCCTTTTTGCGCTCGGCCATACGGATCTACTTCGTGAAGATGGGAGTCTGCCGAAGGAAGAATCAGACGAAGGTGTGAAGCAGATCCTCTCGATGCTGAAGAGCCAACCTCTGGTTGAACGCCTCGGCGGCCCGCTGATCGTGAACAGTAACGGCCCTCAGACTTTCGCAACCACGATTCTCGGGATGAAAGTCGAGGTCCTGATCGACAGCAGTGAATCCATTGCTGTCGCAGAGCTGATACTCGGTTCGCTGGAGGCTTTCTTTGCGACCATCATCGAGCAGCGCGTAGTACCGCACACCGAGCTATTCCGGATTGCTGTCGTCCAGAGCGATGCCACTCAGGAACCCGTTGTCGAAACAAGCACGCTCGATATGACAGGCACCGTCACGTGGCCGCGCGGGCTTCCAGTCGCGCAACTGGAGCGGCAGCACGACGTGCGGAAATTTTTCATGACCGTTTCCGGCCACGTGCTTGGCACGACATGCATCGTCGAGGACATGACGACGCTGCTCGACAACCTGTTTACGGATGAAGCTGTCCAGCATCGCATGGTCATGATCGCCACGGAGCAGAACAGCTATCGCCGCGTGACATCGCGCAGCTTTACGCAGTTGGATGATTGGAGCAATCTTGTCCGGCGCTCATATCCTTTTCGGGGACAGGAGCTGGAGCTGCCACGCCTTGGGCGCCCTGCAACGGCTGAAGCGCCAAAAAAAATAGGTGCCGGGATGCCCGAGTTCAAAGATCACAAGGAGATGGCCGTCAACTCTGTGATCAACGTTCACGCCTGGGATCAAGCCAAATGGCGAGGCTGCGGCTACCTTCAGTTTGGGGACGAGCATCCCCCTGTGATGGCGGTACTTTTTGAGAACGAGGTCGCCGCGCGAAAGATCTTCGAACACTGGCGAACGCGCTTCGGGTCTGTCGATGCGAATGAAGAACTCGCCGTATCGATCATCCGCCACCTACCGCAGTCCAGCCCTCATCACTACTGTGTTCAGTTTGCGCCGAGCCTCACTGGAGAAGGCGCGAGATTGGCGCGTCCCGTGTTCGTATCAACGCGCTCAATGACAATAGAGCCTGGAGACAGCATCAACCTGGAAAATTTCCTGAGTTCATACCGGAAGTTCAAGACATACAACTTGGTGCCCGCTGTGCTCACGTCGACTCCACGATTCCTCTTCGAACTTGGAATTCTCAAAAAGGATCTGACGGTCAGATCGGCATCAGAAGTTCGCGAACACGACATCGAGTCGATGGCGCTCCGTATTCGGGGCTACAAGACAGCCTGAGTGAGCTTCTCACACTTTGATCGCCGTTCGAATCGATGTCTAGATAGCATGAGCCAAGTCACTGCCAAGTCCCCCACCGATTGCGGTGCCGCTGAGCTTCACGATTTCGTTTCTCTGGTCCTCCAGGGCGGCGAAGTGTCTCCGCACGGTCTCTCCGAACGCGTGGCCAATGCAAGAGGCCTCAGCTTTCTGCGCCGCGACGGTTCGCTTGTAGGCGTCGCAG
>Ga0075362_10000508_pt1 | contig 11381 bp, 12 predicted proteins | sample EndMetdeltDD1762_FD_71397 | JGI IMG/M metagenome (GOLD analysis project Ga0075362, IMG submission 71397) | Populus endosphere microbial communities from Tennessee, USA - Endosphere MetaG P. deltoides DD176-2 | ecosystem: Host-associated > Plants > Roots > Endosphere | place: USA: Tennessee...
GTGATCAGGACGATGCTCGGGGGAATGGTCTCGGACATGGCGCCGGATGCGGACAACAGGCCGATCAGGTCGCCATCCTTGCTGCCGCGCTTCTTCATCTCCGGGAACAGCGCCGGCGCCACGGCGGCCATGTCCGCCGCCTTGGCGCCCGAGATCCCGGACACGATGTACATCGCGCCGAGCAGCACGTACTGCAGGCCGCCCCGCACGTGGCCGATCAGGCTCACCAGGAAGTTGATCATCGCGCGCGCCAGCCCCGTCATCTCGATCAATGAGCCGAGGAAGACAAACAGCGGAACGGCCAGCAGGATCAGGTGCGACATGCCCTCCTGCATGCGGTTGGGCATGATCGACATCGGCGTGGTGGTCGAGAACGCCAGGTACGACATGGTGGCCAGGCCGAAGGCGAAGGCGATGGGAACGCCGATCACGATGCAGCCCACCAGCATCACCAGGAAGAAAATCACCAAGTTCACGTTGCCCAGGCCGGAGAGCATGGGCGTCAGCAGCCACAGAGCGGCCCCACCCAGCGCCACGGCGCCGCCGGTGACGGCGATCTGCTTCCAGCTCGCCTGCGCCAGCAGCCGCTTGACGGCCGTCGCCAGCATCAGGAAGGCGCCCGCGCACACGGCCCCGGCACGCCATCCCTCGCTGATGCCGAGCACAGGCGTCGAGACCTCGATCTCTTCGTGCCAGTGCTCCCAGGCGGGCCCGGCCAGCATGACGAGGAATGCAACCACCAGGCACATTCCCAGCGCATCGAGCCATGAGCGTCTTTCCGGCGCGAGATCTTTGACGAAGGTCGTCAGGTGCATGTGGGCGCCCCGGCGCAGGGCGATGCACGAGCCGAGCATGGCGAGCCACAGGAACAGGATGCTTGCGAGCTCGTCCGTCCAAGTCAGCGGGGCGTGCAGCGCATAGCGCGCGAAGGCGCCGCCGCCGAGAATGAGGATCTCCGCGACCACGATGGCCGCGGCAGGGATTTCGGTTACCCATGCCAGCAGGCGATCGAACCAGTGCGAGCTGGCAGGCGGGATGACGTCCAGAGGATCGACGGCGGACTGCATGGCGGTCTCGGCTCGTTGCGTCATGTCGACCGTCAGGCCAGCTTGCCGGAGTACTTCTCCAGCCTGGCCCACACCTCGTCGCCGTACTTGCCTTTCCACTCCGTATAGAAGCCCGAGCTCTTCAGAAGCTCGCGGAACGGCGTCGGGTCGGGCTTGTTGAAGGTGATGCCCAGCTTGGTGAGTTGCGCCTGCGCGTCCGTGTTGAGCCTGGCGATGTCTTCGCGCTGCTTGAGGGCGGCGGCGTTGAGATTCGTGGCCAACGACTCCTGCACCTCCTTGGGCAGCGCCTTCAGCTTCTTGGCGTTGCCGAAGATGAAATGGCCGTCCCAGGTGTGGCCCGTCAGCGAGCAGAACTTCTGCACTTCGTACAGCTTGGCGCTCTGGATCAGCGCGAGCGGGTTCTCCTGCCCGTCGACCACCTTGGTCTGCAGCGACGAGTAGAGCTCTCCGAAGGGAATCGCGGTCGGCGCCGCGCCCAAAGCCTTGAACATCGAGATCCAGAGCGGAATGCCTGGAACCCGGATCTTGAAGCCCTTGAGGTCATCGGGCGAGCTGATCGGCTTGCTCGCGGACGTGATGTTCCGATAGCCGTTGTCCAGGCACTTGTCGTACGCAAACAGGTTGACCTTGGCCAGGGCGGCACGCACGTGAGCTCCCAGATCGCCGTCCATCGCGGCCCATACGGCCGCGTAGTCCTTGAACGCAAAGGCCACGCCATTGATGCCAGCCGTCGGCACGAGTGTCTGCAGATTGGTGCCGGCGGTGGACATGATGTCGATCGCCCCGGCGCGGGTCTGCGAGATCATGTCGGGCTCGCTGCCCAGCTGGCTGGTCGGGTACACCTGCAGGTCCACCTTGCCGCCGGTGTCCTTGCGGATGGCGTCGGCGGCTTCCTTGATGCGCAGGGTGCCGGGGTGGTCGGCCGGGAACGCCGTGCCGTACTTGAGTTTGATCTCGCTCTGCGCGAGTGCGAATCGGGCGGGCAGCGCAGCGGCGAGTCCGCCGGCGGCAAGGGTGGTGGCGAACTGGCGGCGCGAGGGCGCGAAGGTCATGGCGATGTCTCCGGTGGGTCTTGTGAGGTGGAAGTGACGGGGGCTCGAAGGATCACGCGCCCAGCAGGGCGGCCATGCCGCCCCGGCGCAGCGTCGACAGGTGCCGGGCCAGCCGCGCCGCAAACGCGGGCGGCCAGGGCGCACTGCCAAATATGGGGGTGTGTGCCAACGCCGCATGCGCTGCGTCGGTCTCGCCGGCAGCCTGGCGCAAGCAAGCGGCCAATGGCGCGGCGCCCGGGTCGCTGATGCTCAAGGGGGCTCCGCTGTCGCTGCGCTCGCTGCAGAGGTAGTGCAGCCAGCTGGCCAGCGCGCGCTCGAGCAGCGGGCGCTCGACGCCATTGGCCAGACTCTCCCGCAAGGCGGGCAACCAGCGCACCGGTACTTTCTGCGTGCCGTCCATGGCGATCTGCTGCGTACGGTGCGCCAGTGCCGGGTTCTCGAAGCGCTTGAGCAAGGCGCGGCAATAGCCGAGCACATCGTAGCCGGCGGGCGCCGATACGCAGGCCCTCAGATCTTCCAGCATGAGGCGCCGCGCAAAGGCGCCGACCAGCGGATGCGCCATGGCGTCGGAGACGCTGTCGAGTCCGCACAGCTGACCGGCGTAGGCGATGGCTGAATGCGTGCCGTTGAGCAGGCGCAGTTTCATGGCCTGATAGGGCCGGACGTCGGTGGTCAAGAGGGCGCCGGCTTCCTCCCACGCGGGACGCGGGCCGGCGAAGCGATCCTCGATCACCCACTGCGTGAAGGGCTCGCAGACGATGGCGGCCTCGTCGCGCAAACCGAGACGGGCTGCCGCGTAGTCGAGGGATGCCGGCGTCGCAGCCGGGACGATGCGGTCGACCATGCTGTTGGGAAAGCAGACATCCCGCTCGATCCGGCGCGCGAGCGCCGCATCGAATGAATCCGCGAACTGGACCAGCACCTTGTGCAAGGTGTCGCCATTGGAGGCCATGTTGTCGCAGCAGGCAACCGTCAAGGCGGCGCCCTGCGGGCGGCGGCGGATGCCCGCGGCCAGTACGCCCAGCGTGGTGCGCGGCGCGTCCGGGTGGGCGATGTCGTGGCGAATGGCCGGATCGTCCGTGTCCAGCTCGGCGCTTGCCGGCTTCTGGCTGTATCCCTTTTCCGTCACGGTCGTGGTGACGATCGCGGTCGTCGGCTCACCGATGGCTGCGATCACCCGCTCGAGTTGCGTGGGCGCATGCAAGGCGCCGAGCAGCGCACCGACCACCCGTGTTTGTGCCGTATCGCCGCTGCGCTCGGTCACCGAGTACAGGTGATCCTGCGCGCCCAGCACCTCGGGCACGCGGCGGTCGCGCAGGCTCACGCCCAAGATGCCCCAGCGGTAGTCGCCCCGGGCGATGACCTGTTCCGTGTAGAGCGCCTGGTGCGCGCGATGAAAGGCCCCGAGCCCCAGATGGACGATGCCCTGCGCCAGGCGACTCCGGTCGTAGGTGGGCGTGCGCACGGCATCGCGTGCCGCACTCAGCGCGCCCATCGAAAGCCGAGGGATTGTGGACATCTGAAAGCTCCGTTTCACCACAGTACCATGGTAGTCTGGCACGATCGGGAGTCTATCGACGCTTGCGCCGCGCGTTTTACAGGGAAAACCCCAACCAGCCGGCGATCAGATCGCGTACTACCATGGTGGAAATCGACCCAATCAGAATCCCGAAACGAATGCCATCCCGTGCTGCAGCCCGCGAATCCCGGGAAGACCCCCCGCTGGACGGCCCTCTGACGGTCGCCCTCACGGGTTTTCGTCTCGACCCCGCACGTTCGTACACGGCGCAGGTGCATGACCTGCTGCTGCAGGCCATCGTGCGCGGGAAGTTACCGCCGCGCACGGCCCTGTCGGAGGCCACGATCTCCAAGTTGATCGATGTCAGCCGCACGCCCGTTCGCGAAGCGCTGGCACAACTGGCCGACGAGCAGATGGTGCTGATCTACCGCCAGGTTGGCACCCTCGTTGCACCGGTGCGTACGCAACTGCTGGAGGAAGGTCGCTTCGTGCGCAGCACACTGGAATGCGCAAGCCATGTGCAGTTGGCCCAGACGATCACGCCAGCGCAGCTGGCCGAATTCGGCCAGATCGTGCAGCAACAGCGCGATGCCGTCGCCAGCGGCCAAGTCGATCGGTTCTCGGAGCTGGACGAATTGATGCACCGTCGCCTGTTCGAGTTCGCCGGCCGGGGCCACGTGTGGGAGATGCTCGAACCCATCAAGCGCCAGTTCGATCGCGTGCGATGGCTGTTGCTCGGGCACGTGGCAGGCCATGCCGATCGTGCCCTGCAGGAGCATGAGCAGATGCTGGCGCAGATGGCTTCCCGCGACGTCGCCGGCCTGGGCGCGAGCGTGTCGTCCCACATCAACCACATCACGACGCACCTGGCTGCCTTGCGCGAGCAGGCCCCCGAAAGCTACTTCGCTGATTGAGCACCACGCATCGAGCGGAGTGTTCGACTGGCGGCTCGCACCACAGGACGTCGAGCCTGTCGAATGACGATGCCGGGCGCCGCTCTAGGCGGCACCGCGGAAGCATGACAGGCCCCACGGCGTCAGCTTCACGGGCAGATGGTAGTGCTGCGACATGTCGGCCAGGCCGAAGCGAAACACCTGCACGCCCATGAATGCAGGCTCAGGCAGCTTGACGCCTCTTGTGCGGTAGTACTCGGCCGCGTGCAGGCGCAGCTCGTAGACGCCGATCTCGAACAAGGACTCGCGACCCTCGATGCCGCCGACCACGCCATTGCTGCCGACCTTGCCCGAGGCGACCTCCCTCCGGCCGTCGCCTTCGCACCGGACGATGTCGACCCGCATGCCCTGGGCGACCACGCCATGGGCTGCGTCGACGACGTGGATGGAAACGGCCTGCATTTGAAAGCTCCTGTGAAGTTTCGATGGCCGGCAGTATGACGCCGCCAGCCATCGACACAATCGACCCCGCCGGGCTCGCTTCCTGGCCGCTCGGCGAGCGCCGGAACGGGGTTCGGAAGCATCTGATGTCGCCGATTCAACTGGATTCGACAGGGGAGAGCATCGTGCCACGGCAATTCGGAGAACCGCAATGGCAGGGATAGTCCGAGGGCGGCGAGCCCTCCTCAGCTGTCAGGCAATAGTCGATGAACAACTCGTCCCCAGCCTCTACCGGGACGATCGTCTGGAACTTCAGCACCAGCCGGCCCGCGTCGTCGTACTCCTCGACCGCCTCGCAGTTCGGGTCGCAGGCGTGGTTCAGGTGACGCGTGCCATTGCCGCCCTTGGCACCATCGATGGTTTCCTGATTGGACAAGGTGAACAGGTAGGTGAGCTGATCATTCCAGGTCCTGGCAGCGACTTCCTGCGGTGAGTAGCGCCGACCTTCGTAAAGGCCCAGCAACGCGAAGGCGGGCAAGGCCCGCGTTGCAAAGGCGCCCAGGCCATGGACGCCACTGGGCGCCACCCTGACACAAGGAGTGGAAGATGTGTGTTTGCGACTCTTGGCCATGCGGATGGGAATTGTAGGTGGGGCCCCGGACTTGCCTGACGCCCGCGAACGGGCGCTGGTCAAGTTTTCGAAGGCAAGGTCCAAAAAAAAGACGCCTCGATCGAGGCGTCCTTTGATGTGAACTTTGCCAATACACCGGCGCGCTCTCAGTGGAGCCGAGAACCCTTCGGCAGGCGCGCCGCCAGCCATTCATGCACATCCGCGCGGATGTTCCTGCCCTCGAGCAGGAAGTCCTCGAAGCGGCTGGGTACGTAGGGCAGATAGACCAGTGGCATGCCCGCCTCTTCCGGCGTGCGCGCAGCCTTGCGGTTGTTGCACGCGCCGCAGGCGGTCACCAGGTTGGTCCATGACCAGAGCCCGCCGCGTGATTCCGGCATGACGTGCTCGCACTGAAGATCCCGCTCCTGGAAAACGCCGGCGCAGTAGGCGCAGGTGTGCCGGTCGCGGCGCAGTAGCTTGCTCTTGCTCAGGCCTGGCACGACGTCGAACAGGTTGATCTTCGATGCGCCGCGCAGCGCGATGATCGGCGCCACCTCGATCTGCGACTGCACGCCGCGTGCGACGTTGAAGCCGCCGCGCAGCGTCACCAGCGGCGGCCCACCGTCCTCCCATGCCACAGACGCGGTGGCGTAGTGCAGCGCGGCCTGCTCTGGCGAGATCCAGGCCTGCGGCGTTCCCTGGATGTCGAGTTGCAGTACGTGTGCATTCATGTCGCCTCGTTTCGCGGCGATAGTTGCGTTGAATCGAGACCGGCACTCGAGCGTGGCCGCCGTCACCGCATTGCACGCGAGCCTTCGCGAGCGCGCCATAGCGGTCGAGATCCTGATCAACAACGCAGGCCATGGCTTGCAGGGCCCATTTCTCGACACGCCGATGCAGAGCGCCCTGGACATGCTGCAGCTGGACATCGCGAGCCTGACCGTCATGACCCGCCTCTTCGGCCAGGACATGCGCGAACGGGGTCACGGAAAGATCCTGCTCGTTGCCAGCCTGCTGGCGTACTACGGCGTGGAAAACATGGCGGTTTATGGCGCGCCAAGGCCTACGTGCTGCGCCTTGGCGATGCGCTGCACCGCGAGTTCAAGCGCGATGGCGTGACCGTGACCTCACTGTGCCCCGGCATGTCCGACACCGGCTTCGCGCAGGCTGCGAAGCAGAAGATCACATTGGGGCTGAAGCTTCTGATGATGAAGCCGGAACCGGTGGCGCTGTCGGGAATCCGTGCGCTGCACGCCAGCCGCATCAGTGTTGTTCCGGGCTTCAACAACAAGGCCGCCGTGGCGATGGCGTGGGCAACGCCGCGATGGCTGCACCAGGCCATCTTTGCCCGCATCATGAACGGCTGAGCGTCTTGGGGCGGCGGCGTCAGCCTCCAGGCCGAGCGTCATGACGGATTCCGCGCAAACCAACTCTTGCGCCATGGGCCCGGCTAACGTATGATGCTCATCATGCGAAAGTCACACGTCAACGCCCGAGCCGCCGCCAAGGAGGCATCCCACGAGCGCATCGTGCAGGCTGCTGCACGCGCCATCCGGCGCAGCGGCTACGACGGCACTGGCGTGGCCGACATCATGAAGGAGGCGGGCTTGACGCATGGCGCCTTCTACGCCCACTTCGAGTCCCGCGAGGCCATGTTGGCCGAGGCGGCGGACCGCGCCGGCGCCGAGTCCAACGCCTTCGGGGCCCGTGTCATTGCCGCAGTACCCCCAGAGCAAGCTTTCCAGGCCTTGATACAGGCCTATCTCTCCAAGGAGCACCTCGCCGGAGTCGAGACGGGCTGCCCCGTGTCTGCCCTGGGTTCCGAGATGCCTCGCCAAGCGCCTGAAGTGCGTCGGGCGGCCACACGCCGCATCAAGGAGATGATCGATCTGGTTGCGCGTCAGTCGCCGGATTGGGGGCAGCCAGGTGCCCATGAACGCGCTCTGGTGACCGTTGCCACCATGGTGGGCACCTTGATGCTGGCCCGCGCCGTCGATGACACTGCGCTGTCGGACTCCCTGTGCAGTGCCGCATTGAAGCGGCTGGCACCCTCTGAGGCGTGACTGCACCGTCCCTGCCCTTTTTTTGACATTACATATGACGAATATCATGCCAAATACCCCATCAACCGCTGTCGTTGGACGTGTCCGTGAATCTGGCGGCAACAAGGAAATGCAATGAAAGCCTTCATCGTTGATCGCTACGGCAAGAACAAGCCACTGCGGGCCGGCGACGTGCCTGAGCCGGAACTGCGTGCCGACGAGGTGTTGATTCAGGTCCATGCGGCAGCGGTCAACCTCATCGACGCCAAAGTGCGCAACGGCGAGTTCAAGCTCATCCTGCCTTACCGCACACCCTTCATCCTCGGGCACGACGTAGCCGGCGTGGTGATTCGTGTCGGCCCTCGCGTCAGCCAATTCAAGGTGGGCGACGAGGTCTACGCCAGGCCCCGTGACCTTCGCATCGGGACCTTTGCAGAGCTCGTTGCGGCCAATGAAGACACGGTGGCGCTCAAGCCCAGGAACCTCACCATGGAGGAGGCCGCCTCGATCCCCCTGGTCGGTTTGACGGCATGGCAGGCGCTGGTCGAGAAGGCCAAGCTCCGCAAGGGTCAGAAGGTCTTCATCCAGGCGGGCTCCGGCGGCGTCGGAACATTTGCGATCCAGTTGGCCAAGTACCTGGGCGCCACGGTGGCCACCACCACCAGCACGGGGAACGTCGCGCTGGTAAAGAGCCTGGGTGCCGATGTCATCGTCGACTACAGAAAAGATGCGTTCGAAGAGCAGCTGCGCGACTACGACGTAGTGCTGAACAGTCAGGATGAAAAGACATTGAAAAAGTCCCTGGGCGTGCTCAAGCCTGGTGGCCACGTCGTGTCCATCACCTCGCCGCCCGACCTGCAGTTTGGCAAGGACATCAAGGCCTCGTGGCTGGTGCGACTGGTCTTCAGAGTGCTGAGCGCCAGCGTTCGCAGGCAAGCGCAGCGCCTCAAGCTCAACTACACCTTCGTGTTCATGAGGGGTAGCGGAAGCCAGTTGAAGCAGATCGCGGCGCTCATCGAGTCCGGCACGATCCGCCCGGTGGTCGACAAGGTCTTTCCGTTCGACGCCACCAACGAAGCCCTGGCCTATGTCGAGAGCGGCCGAGCCAAGGGCAAGGTTGTCATCAAGGTTCGTTGACCCGTTCCGTCTGGCCGCCATTGCACGCCTTCACATATGACGATCGTCATATTCCCCACCACCCAACCCTTTGGAGATCCCCATGAAAATCGAAAACGCCGTCGTCCTCGTCACGGGTGCCAACCGCGGCATCGGCCTCGCCTTTGCCCGCGAACTGCTCGCACGCGGCGCCCGCAAGGTCTACGCCACCGCACGTGATCCGGCCACCGTCACGCTGCCTGGCGTGCAGGCCCTGCGGCTCGATGTCACCAAGCCAGACGAGATCGCAGCCGCGGCACAGATTGCCACCGACGTGAACCTGGTGATCAACAACGCCGGCATTGCCCAGCTCGGCGGCTTTCTCGCCGAAGACAGCGAAACGGTGGCCCGCCGCATCTTCGAAACCAATTTCTTCGGCGTACTGAACGTGAGCAGGGCCTTTGCACCCGTGCTCGGGGCCAATGGCGGTGGCGCACTGATCAACGTGTTGTCGGTGGCGTCCTGGGTCAATGGCGGCGAGCTGGCCGCCTACTCGGCGAGCAAGTCGGCGGCATGGTCCTTGACCAATGCGTTGCGCCACGAGCTGGCCGGCCAGAAGACCCAGGTGCTGGGCCTGCATATGGCCTATGTCGACACCGACCTCACGCGGGGTTTCGAGTTCCCGAAGAGCAGCGCCGAAGAGATCGTGCAGCGTGCGCTCGACGGGTTGGCCGCGGGCGCCGACGAGGTGTTGGCCGACGCGCTCACCCAGCAGGTCAGGCAGGGCCTGACGGCGCCGCGCCCGGTCTACCTTCCCCAGGCCTAGTGAACCGACGCCCCTTAACCCAACGCCGACAGAAAGTCCGACATGCTCTTCACACCACTCGCCAAGCTCTCTGCGCAATTGCGCAATCGAATCGTGATGGCGCCCATGACGCGTCACCGCGCCGTGAAGCACAACACGCCGAATGCCCTGATGGCCGAGTACTACGGCCAACGTGCCACGGCCGGCCTGATCGTCACCGAAGGCACCTCGCCGTCTCCCAATGGGCTGGGCTACCCCCGCATTCCGGGCCTGTTCGACCAAGCCCATGTGCAGGGCTGGCAGCAGGTGACGCAAGCCGTGCACGCCCAGGGCGGCAAGATCTTCGTGCAGCTCATGCACACCGGCCGGGTGACTCACGTTGACAACCTGCCGGCCGACGCTGAAGTTCTCGGGCCGATGGCAGAAATCTGCCCCGGCGAGATGTTCACCGACACCCAGGGCCTCCAGCCTCATAGTGCGCCTCGCCCCATGAGCACCGAGGACATCGCCCACGCCGTGGCGGAGTACGCCCAGTCGGCCCGGCTGGCCATCGAGGCGGGATTCGACGGTGTCGAACTGCACGCAGCCAACGGCTATTTGATCGAGCAGTTTCTGAACGCCAATGTGAACCGGCGCACCGATGCGTATGGAGATGGCATCCGCGGACGCAACCGCTTCGCGCTGGAGGTGGTTCGTGCCACCGTGGCCGCCATTGGCGCAGAACGCGTGGGCATCCGCCTATCGCCCTGCGGCGTTTTGAACAGCACCGGCGCCTACCCGGATGTCGAAGCGCAGTACCTGGCCCTTGCCGAGGAACTGTCGCGGCTGGGCATTTTGTACGTCCACCTGCTGGACCATTCCGCCTTGGGCGCACCGCCCGTGCCCGCTGAGTTGAAGCTGCGCCTGCGCGCGGCGTCCACGGGGGTGTTCATCCTGGCCGGCGGCTTCGACCGAGCCAGCGCCGAGCATGCGCTCGAGGCCGGCCACGCGGATCTGATCGCCTTTGCCCGCCCCTTCATCTCGAACCCCGATCTGGTGGCGCGCATACAGGCCGATGCACCGCTCAACCCCTTGGACGTGGCGACGTTCTACACGCCCGGCGCCAAGGGCTACACCGACTACCCCACGCTCAACGCATGACCCGAAGACCCACCATGAAACGCCTGTTCAGCGCCTTCGCCCTGGGCCTCGCCCTGTCAACGACCCTGCATCCGCTCACGGCGGGAGCGGCAGAGCCCACCGCAGCCGACGCGGCCCAAAGCCAGCCCTCGGTGGATCAGAGGTCCGAGCTGTCCTGGAAGACGGTGCCGACCCAGACCATCACTGCAGGCGGCGTGGACTACACCTACCGCGAGATGGGCCAGCAGCACGGCGGAACACCGGTCGTGTTCCTGGTGCATCTGGCCGCCGTTCTGGACAACTGGGATCCGCGCGTCATAGATGGCATTGCGGCCAAGCACCACGTGATTGCATTCAACAACCGCGGCGTTGGCTCCAGCAGCGGTTCACCGGCAGATTCGATCGAGCAGATGGCCGACGACGCCATCACCTTCATCAAAGCCAAGGGCTTCCAGCAGGTAGACCTGCTGGGCTTCTCGATGGGCGGCATGGTTGCCCAGGAGATCGTGCTCAAGGAGCCGCAACTCGTCCGCAAGATGGTTCTGGCCGGCACCGGCCCGGCGGGCGGCGAAGGCATCAGCTCCGTGGCGGGGGTGACCTTCTACGACATGCTGCGCGGCTTCTTCACGGGCCAGGACGCGAAGCAGTTCCTGTTCTTCACGCGCACGCCCAATGGCATCGAGGCCGGCAAGACCTTCCTGGCACGCCTGCAGGAGCGCACCGAGAACCGTGACAAGG
>Ga0075362_10000509_pt1 | contig 11372 bp, 8 predicted proteins | sample EndMetdeltDD1762_FD_71397 | JGI IMG/M metagenome (GOLD analysis project Ga0075362, IMG submission 71397) | Populus endosphere microbial communities from Tennessee, USA - Endosphere MetaG P. deltoides DD176-2 | ecosystem: Host-associated > Plants > Roots > Endosphere | place: USA: Tennessee...
GGCGAACTGGTTCTGCGCGATGGCGAGCCGGTCGGCGACATCGCGTCGGCGGCCTACGGCCACACGGTCGGCGGCGTCGTGGCGCTCGGCTACGCCAAGACCGGTGGCGTGCGCGTGGACGATGCGTGGCTCTCCGCGCGCTTCGAGATCGACATCGCGGGCGAGCGGGTGCCGGTTCGCGCAAGCCTCAAGGCGCCGTACGATCCGAAGGGCGAAAAACTGAAATGAAACGCTGATGGAACTGCACGTCTTCCTCGCGGTGCTGTTCGGCGCCGCGTGTCACGCCGGCTGGAACGCGTTCCTCAAGATCCGCCTCGAGCCATTCAGCGCGATGGCGCTGATCGCCATCGTGTCGGCGCTCGTCGTGACGCCGATTCTGCCGTTCCTCAGCATTCCGCCGCTCGCCGCGTGGCCATGGCTGCTGGCCTCTGTCGCGTTTCACTTCGGCTACTTCATCTTCCTGACCGAAGCTTACCGCGCCGGCGACATGGGGCAGGTCTATCCGATCGCGCGCGGCTCGGCGCCGCTGATGACTGCGATCGTCGGCACGCTGTTCGTTGGCGAGAAGGTCGGGCTGCTCGGCTGGCTCGGCATTCTCGTTCTCGTCGGCGGTGTGTTTCTCCTCTCGATGCGCGGCGGGCGCGACCTGCACTTCGACAAGCGCGCGGTGGCATTCGCGCTGTTCACCGCCGTGACGATCTGCGGCTACTCGATTGTCGATGGCATCGGCGCGCGTGCGGCAGGCAGCGCGCACGGCTATACGGCCTGGTTGTTCATTTTCGACGGCCTGATGATGCTGGTCATGGTGCTGATCCGGCGCGGACGCGCGGTCATTCCGGAATTCGCCAGCTTCTGGAAGGAGGGGCTGATCGGCGGCGCGCTCTCGCTTGCGTCCTACTGGATCGCGATCTGGGCGATGACGGTCGCGCCGATCCCGCTGGTCGCCGCGCTGCGCGAAACCAGCGTGCTGTTTGCCGCCGTGATCGCGATCGTGGTGCTGAAGGAGCCGCTGCAGCGCCCGCGCGTCATCGCGGCGCTGATGATCGTCGCGGGGCTGGTGCTCATTCGATTGCAATAATCAGGTCGCGCATCACGTCGAGACGGATCGCGCTGGTCTCGGGCGGCGTGGCGAGATGCGGGCGGCCTACGGCGCGCTGCCGTAGGCCGCCCTCCAGCTTGCGCTGCTACGCCGCGCGCACGGTCGCCAGGAACTTGTCGACCTCGGACTTGAGGTGATTGCTTTCGCTCGACAGCGATTGGGCCGAGGCAAGCACCTGCGCCGAGGCTGAGCCGGTTTCGCCCGCGCCGCGGTTCACGTCCGTGATGTTGCTCGCGACCTGCTGGGTGCCGTGCGCGGCCTCGCCGACGTTGCGCGCGATCTCCTGGGTGGCGGCGCCCTGTTCCTCGACGGCAGCCGCGATTGTGGACGAGATCTGCGAGATGCGGCCGATGGTGTCGCCGATCTCCTTGATCGCCGTCACCGACTCCTGCGTCGCCTGCTGCATGCCGGCGATCTGGGTCGAAATCTCTTCCGTCGCCTTGCCGGTCTGCGCCGCCAGCGCCTTCACTTCGCTTGCGACCACCGCAAAGCCGCGGCCGGCTTCGCCGGCGCGCGCTGCCTCGATGGTGGCGTTGAGCGCGAGCAGGTTGGTCTGTTCGGCAACACTGGTGATCAGCTTGACGACGTCGCCGATGCGTCCCGCGGCCTGCGACAGCTCGTTGATGCGCGCGTTGGTCTGATGCGCCTGCTTCACGGCGTCGCCCGCGATGCGTGCGGACTCCTGCACCTGACGGCTGATCTCGTTCACCGAGGAGGTCATTTCCTCTGTGGCGGAGGCGACCGACTGGACGTTGGCCGAGGCTTGCTCGGAAGCGGCCGCAACCGCACCCGACAGCTCTTGCGTGACCTCGGCGGTCTTGGTCAGCGTGCCGGCCGCAGCTTCCAGCTCGGTCGAGGCTGACGACACGGTGTCGATGATCCCGCCGACCGCCGACTGGAAATTGTCTGCCAATTTGTGCATGTCGGCTTTGCGTGTCGCCTGCTCGCGTTCGGCCGCGGCGCGCTTGGCCTCTTCCTCCTGCCGCGCCTTCTCGGCGAGCATGTCCTTGATGCCGTTGACCGCCTGGGCGGTCTGGCCGATCTCGTCCTTGCGGTCGGCGCCGGTGATCGCGACGTCTTCGCCACGCGCGAGCTGCTGTAGAATGGCAACGAGCCCACGCATTGGCTTGGCGATGCCGAACTGGCCGACAAGGTAGCCAAGCGCCGCGCCGAGGAGAATGCCGACGATCGTCACGACCATCATCACGCGCGAGACAAAGTCGTATTCGTCATGAGCCTGCTTGGAGTACTCGACAACGCGGTCGTTGAGCCGGACCGCAACGGCGCGCACGGCTCCCTGCAACTTCTCGGCGGAGGCGCGGCTTTTCACGACGGCATCGCGCAGACGCTCGGCGGTTGCCGTCATCTGCGTGTCGCTGGCGGCCTCAAAGGTTTTGAAGTTGGCATCAAGGGCGCGTTGATATTCGGCCCACGCGTCCCTGATGGCAGGGATCATCGCCTTCGCCTGCGGATCCGGCGTCTGCGCGAGGTCTTCGAATTGCTCGAGGAACTGTTTGAGATTTCGGTCCAGTATGTTTCGGGCTTCGGTGCGATTTTCATTGCGCGGATCGAGCGCCGCGCGAAACTCGGCGCGATTAAGCGCGATGACGTTCTGGTTCATGCGCGCGGCGACGAGCGAGCGGCGTGCCGCGGCCTCCATCTTGCTGGAGCCGTCGTTCAGCCGCGCCAGTCCCTGGATGCCGTAGTAGGAGATTCCGCCCGCGACCGCCGAGAGCAGCAGCACGATGGCGAGAATCTTGGTGAGGATGCGAAAGCGAGAGAGAAAGGACATGGGCAGCTCCTGCAGAAGCAAAAGTTCTGCAGACACCGTTAGGTTCAATCGATGCAGCAATGATTAATCATAAGGCATTTGCGTAAATCGTAAGCAGTCTTACGTAACGAAAAGAGGTATGGGCTTGCCTGAATACGTAGAATAACGGGCCGCAATTGTCGCGATGACTTTGGTCGCCGTTCATCCCCTCAGCGTCGCCCATACTCCGCCGAGGATCAGCGCGCCGCCGACGAGATGGATCAGGCCCGGTGGTTCGCCGAGAACGAAGTAAGAAAGCACGGCGCTGGCGATCGGACCGATGTAGAGCGTGATCGACGCGCGCACCGATCCGAATCGGCCCACCAGATACGCAAAGCCCGCATAAGCGAACAGTCCCGGCACAAGCCCCGCAAAGACATACGCCGCGGCGGCGCGTGCATTGAACACCCCGTGTGGTGTGTCCCACATCTCGTGCAGCGCGAAGGGCAGTGTCAGCAGCGCACCGGCGGCTGCGAACACGCAAACGCGCGCAAGGAAGCTCGCATCCGCGGCGACGCGCGATTGCAGCAGCGTGTAGCCCGACCAGCCGAGCATCGCGATCAGGACGAACAGATCGCCCGGCGCGGTCTTGATCTCCGCGAGTGTGCGCGGATCGCCGCGCGAGATGATCAACAGCGCACCGGTCAGCGCGAGCGCCATGCCGAGCACTTGCAGGGCCTTGATGCGCTCCAGCCCAAGGAGCCGCGACAGCCCCAGCACGACGATCGGCGACAACGCCATGATCAGCCCGATGTTGATCGCCGTCGTGGTCGCGCCCGCGATATAAACCGGGGCGCCGCACAGGAACATGCCGAGAAAGCCGGCCGCCATGATGGCCAGCGTGTTTCCGCGCAACGCCAGCCGGCCGGCGCGCCATTCGGAGAGCGCGAAGGAGATGAGGCAGGCCGCAACGATGCTCCAGCGGAAGAACGCGAGCGAAAACGGCGGTACCGAGCCGGCAAGGCCGCGCGCGAGAATCATGTTCGTGGCCGGCGTGGCCCCGATCAGCACAAAACCCGCGAGGGCGAGCGCGCTCCCGGAGGCGTGTGGGTCAGGCTTCTGCATCGCGCGAGGGCCGGGCCGTGCTCACCGCATCGTCGCGAGCCGCAGCGCCAGCGTGCAGGCCTTCTCGTAGTCGGCAAGGTTGATCCACTCGTCGACCGTATGCGGCTCGTTCTGGCCGGCGCCGAAGCTTGCGGTCGGGATGCCGTGGCGCACCATCCAGTTGGCGTCGAGCCCGCCATTGGCGGTGCGAATGTTCGGCGTGCCGCCGTTCGCCGCAATCGCCTCGGCGGCGCGCTTCACGACGGGCAGCGAGTCCTTCATGCGGAAGGGATGATAGTCGGTCTGCTTCTTGAACTTGATGCGGCCGGTCTTGCCTTCGTGGTTCTTCACCGCCTTGGCGGCCTTCTCGAACGCCGCCTTGTAGGCCGCCGTAATCAGGGGGAAGAACTTCGGATCGTGGCTGCGGCTTTCGCCGCGCACGTGCACGTAGTCGGTGACCACGTTGGTGGCGTCGCCCGCGGGCCGTCCCGGGCCGCCCGTCACCGGGCCGATGTTGCTTGTGCCGACCTGCTTGCCTTTCACCACCTTGCCGAACCAGCCGCCTTTCTTCGCCTCAGCGAGCGCCAGCGCGAGGATCATGGTCGCGCTGATGCCGCGCTCCGGCGCGACGCCCGCGTGCGAGGCGCGGCCGAAGATCTCGACCTCCCAGCGGTCCGCGCCGACCGCGCCGACGATGATGTCGGAGGACGAGCGGCCGTCGTAGTTGAACGCCATCACGGGATTCTTGATGTCGTCCTTGTCGACGAAGCGCGCGCCCCACAACCCGCTCTCCTCGCGCACGCAGAACAACAGCGTGATCGGCGGATGGTCGAGATTCTGTTTCGCAAGCTCGGCTGCGAGCGTGACGAGAACGCCGCAGCCGGTGCGGTTATCGCCGCCGAGCGCGGTCTTGACCGTGTTGACGATCTTGCGGCCCTTGATGACGGGCTTCGCGCCCGCGCACAGCGGTACCGTGTCCATGTGTGTCATGAACATGATGCGCGGGTGATTGTGCATCGTGCCGCGGCCGGGCAGGTCGACGACGAGATTGCCTGTTTCGGTGGGGACTGGAATGCGCGTGTTGGCGTCATCGAGGTAGATTGCGCCCGCGGGCACGCCGACCTCTTTGAGCGCCGCTGCAAGTTCGCGCCCGATCGCCGCCTCCTGTCCGGTGACGCCTTCGACGGCGAGGAAACGCATGAGGCGGGAGAGGGCGGCAGCGTGGTCGACGGTGGGCATGGGGATTCCTTTATTGGATTTCTTCGTAGCCCGCATGGAGCGAAGCGAAATGCGGGGCGATGCTAGCCCCGGACTGCGCTCCGCTCCATCCGGCTACGGGATCAATGATATTCAGAAAGTCTTCAACCCATTCACGTGCGTCAGCACGCCATAGAGCGAGTTCGTTGCTGTGATGTAGAGATAGTTCCGCTTCGCCCCGCCGAACACGACGTTGGAGCAGATTTCCGGGATCTTGATCTTGCCGATCAGCGTGCCGTCGGTGTCGAGGCAGTGCACGCCGTCGTCGGTCGCGGCCCACAGCCGCCCGTCGGCGTCGAAGCGCATGCCGTCGAAGCGGCCGGCGGTACAGTCGGCAAACTCGGCACCGCCGGAAAGCTTGCCGCCGTCGGCAACATCGAACACCCGGATGTGCTTCGGCTCGCCCTTGGTGCGTCCGCCAGCGGAATCAACGATGTAGAGCTTCTTTTCGTCACCTGAGAACGCGAGCCCGTTCGGCCGGATGAAGTCGTCGGCCACGATGCTGATCGTGCCGGTCTTGCCGTCGACGCGGTAGACGTTGTTGCCGTTCTCCTGGGCGGCCTTGTTGCCCTCGTAGTCGGACAGGATGCCGTAGGGCGGGTCGGTGAACCAGATCGAGTCGTCGGACTTCACCACCACGTCGTTCGGCGAATTGAGCTTCTTGCCGTTGTAGCTGTCGGCGATCACCGTGATGCGGCCGTCGTGCTCGGTGCGCGAGACGCGCCGCCCGCCGTGTTCGCAACTGACGAGGCGGCCCTGGCGATCCACGGTGTGGCCGTTCGCGTTGCCGCAAGGGGTGCGGAACACCGAGACCGAGCCGTCGGTTTCGTCGTACCGCATCATGCGGTCGTTCGGGATGTCGGAAAACAGCACGTACCGGCCAGCCGGGAAGTACACCGGCCCCTCGGTCCAGCGCGCGCCCGTCCACAGCCGCTCGACGTGCGAGGTGCGGTTGACGCAATTGCGGAAGCGCTCGTCGAAAACCTCGTAATCGCTGGCAGACATTTTCGATTTTGCTCCGGAAGGGTGGGGGTGAGGCGCGGCACGATATCCTGTTTAACGCGCGTGGCCGACTTCCCGGCGTCAGATTTCTGTGGTACATTTGACCGATATTGTGGTATTTTGTGAGAAATTCTCACTTTCCCACGAGGCCGAATTCATGCCGTCGAAGACGATTTCCCCTGCCGTGTCCGATACCGGCGATCCGCTCCTGCTCACCCCGGGCCCGCTGACCACCGGCAAACGCGTCAAGGAGGTCATGGTCCACGACTGGGGCTCGCGCGACGCGACGTTCCTGAAGATCAATTCCGAAGTGCTGACCCGGTTGCCCGAGGTCGTGAACGGCGGCGGCGACTACGTCACCGTGCCGATGCAGGGGTCGGGCACGTTCGCCGTGGAGGCGATGCTGACCACCTTCGTGCCGGCGAATGGCAAGGTGCTGCTCTTGATCAACGGCGCCTACGGCCATCGCGCGAAGAAGATTTTGGACATCGCGAAGCGCGCCACCGTTGTGCACGAGACGCCGGAGGACACGCCGCCCGACCTTGCCAAGGTCGAGGCGCTGCTGAAACAGGATGCTGCGATCACGCACATCTTCACCATTCATTGCGAGACGACGTCGGGCATCCTCAACCCGATCGCCGAACTTGGCGCGCTCGCGCAGAAGTACGGCAAAAGCTACCTGATCGACTCCATGAGCGCGTTCGGCGCGCTGCCGCTCGACGCGCAGGTGATCAAGCCGGATGCGATCGCGGCCTCCTCGAACAAGTGCATCGAGGGCGTGCCCGGCCTCGGCTTCGTGATCGCCCGCCGTGCCGCGCTGGACAAGACCGCCGGCAACGCCACCACGCTGGTGCTCGATCTGCACGACCAGTGGCGGAACTTCGAGAAGACCGGCCAGTACCGTTTCACGCCGCCGATCCATGTGATCGTCTCGTTCCATCAGGCGCTGATGGAATTCTTCGAGGAGGGCGGGCAGGTGGGTCGCGGCAAGCGCTACGCCGAGAACTGCCGCGTGCTGATCGAAGGCATGCGCTCCCTCGGTTTCAAGACGCTGCTCGGCGACAACCTGCAGGCGCCGATCATCGTGACGTTCCACATGCCGACGGACCCTGCGTTCAAGTTCCAGGAGTTCTACGACCGGCTGAAGGATCGCGGTTACGTCATCTATCCGGGCAAGCTCACGGTCGCGGACTCGTTCCGCATCGGCTGCATCGGGCGGCTCAACGCGGACCATATGCGTGGCGCTCTCGGGGCGATCCGCGATATCCTGTCCGAGATGGGCGTGAAGTCGCTCAAGGCGGCGGCGTAGGAGGCGACATGAACATCCAGCGCACCCCGACTGTTTCGGCCAACGGCCGCGAGTACAAATTCCCGAAAGCCCCGACGGTCGTCGTCTGCATCGACGGCTCGGAGCCCGGCTATATCGAGCGCGCCATCGAGGCCGGCCTCGCGCCGAACTTCGCGCGGCTGATGCGCGACGGCGCGAACCTGACCGCGCACTCCGCGATGCCGAGCTTCACCAACCCCAACAACATGTCGATCATTACCGGCCGTCCGCCGGCCGTGCACGGCATTGCGGGCAATTACTTCTTTGATCGGTCGATCGGCAAGGAAGTGATGATGAACGACGCGAGCTTCCTGCGCGCGCCGACCATCATGCAGGCGTTCCATGACGCCGGCGCCAAGGTCGCGGTGGTGACGGCGAAGGACAAACTGCGCGCGATGCTCGGCAAGGGCCTCGACATGTCGACCGGCCGCGCCATCGCGTTCTCGTCCGAGAAGGCGGATCAGGCGACCGTGCAGGCCAACGGCATCGGCGATGTGTTGAAGCGTATCGGCAAGCCGCTGCCGGAGGTTTACTCCGCTGATCTCTCGGAATTCGTGATGGCGGCGGGTGTCTCGATTCTCAAGAAAGAGCGCCCGGACGTCATGTATCTCTCCACGACCGACTATGTGCAGCACAAGGCCGCGCCGGGCTCGGAGATGGCGAACTCGTTCTACGCCATGATGGACCGCTATGTCGGCGAGCTGGACGCGGCCGGCGCCGTGCTGGTGCTCACCGCCGACCACGGCATGAACGACAAGCATCTCGCCAGCGGCGATCCGGACGTGATCTATCTGCAGAACCTGACCGACGAGTGGCTCGGCAAGGACGTGGCGCGGGTTCTCCTGCCGATCACCGACCCGTACGTCGTGCATCACGGCGCGCTCGGCTCCTACGCGACGATCTATTTGCCGCAAGGCACGGACGTGCCGGCGCTGCTGACCAGGTTGCGCGCCGTCGAGGGTGTCGAAGTCGCGATCGACAGCGCGGAAGCCTGTCGGCGCTTCGAATTGCCCGCCGACCGTTTCGGCGACGTCGTGGTGATCTCGACCATCCACAAGGTGCTCGGCACCGCGCGCGAGAAGCACGATCTGTCGGGCCTCACCGAGCCGCTGCGCTCGCATGGCGGGCTGACCGAGCAGGTTGTGCCGATGATCGCGAACCGGAAAGTCACGATCGAGCCGGGGCATCAGTTGCGCAATTTCGATGTGTTCGATGTGGCGTTGAACCGGGTGAGCGCATGAACATCCACACCAATCCCCCCGTCCGCCACGAGGCGATGCGCATCGCCGGCAAGAAGGTTGCGACCGACCAGCAGATCGATGTGCTGAACCCCTACACCGGCGCCGTCGTTGGCACGATCCCGGCGGCGCGGCCGGAGCATGTGCGCGAGGCTTTCGCGAAGGCCAAGGCGTTCAAGCCGAAGCTGACCCGCTACGAGCGCCAGCAGATCCTGCTGAAGACCGCCGATCTGCTGGCCGCCCGCAAGGAGGAGTTCGCCCGCATCATCACGGCCGAGTCGGGGCTGTGCTGGAAGGACTCGCTCTATGAAGCGGGCCGCGCCTACGACGTCTATTCGTTTGCCGGCCAGCTGACGATCAAGGACGACGGCGAGACCTATGCCTGCGACATCTCTCCGCAGGGCAAGCAGCGCAAGATCTTCACGACGCGCCAGCCGCTCGGCGGGGTGATCTCGGCGATCACGCCGTTCAATCACCCGCTCAACATGGTGAGCCACAAGCTCGCGCCCGCGATTGCGACCAACAACCGCGTGGTGCTCAAGCCGACCGAGCTGACGCCGCTGACCGCGCTCGCACTCGCCGACGTGCTCTATGAAGCGGGGCTGCCGCCCGAGATGCTGTCGGTCGTGACCGGCAACCCATCCACCATGGGCGACGCCATGATCACGGACCCCGACGCCGATCTCGTCACGTTCACGGGCTCGGTGCGCGTCGGCAAGCACATCGCGGCGACCGCCGGCTACAAGCGCATCGTGCTGGAGCTGGGCGGCAACGACCCGCTGATCGTCATGGAGGACGCCGACCTCGACAAGGCGGCCGAACTGGCCGTGACCGGCGCGACCAAGAACTCCGGCCAGCGTTGCACGGCGGTGAAGCGCATCCTGGTGGTCGAAAAGATCGCGGACGAGTTTTCAAAGCTCGTTCTGGAGAAGGCCAAGAAGCTGAAGGCCGGCGACCCGATGGACCCGGCGACCGATGTAGGCACCGTGATCCACGAAGGCGCCGCGAAGTCCTTCGAGCGCCGCGTGATCGACGCGACGGAGAAGGGCGCCAAGCTTCTGCACGGCAACAACCGGCAGGGCGCGCTCTATCCGCCGACCGTGGTGGATCACGTGCCTTACGATTGCGAACTGGTGCACGAGGAGACCTTTGGTCCGGTGATCCCGATTATCCGCTGCCCGAACGACATCGCGCAGGTGATCCGGATTTCGAATTCCACCGCCTACGGGCTGTCCTCGGGCGTGTGCACCAACCGGCTCGACTACATCACCCGCTTCATCAACGAGCTGGACGTGGGTACGGTGAACGTCTGGGAGGTCCCGGGGTATCGCATCGAGATGTCGCCGTTCGGCGGCATCAAGGACTCGGGGCTTGGCTACAAGGAGGGTGTGGTCGAGGCGATGAAGAGCTTCACCAACGTGAAGACCTACTCGCTGCCTTGGCCCACTTAAGACTAAGATATGAGCGCGGTCTGACCGGAAAACCGGCTTCGGTTTTCGCTGACGTGCTCTAATAAGAAACAGACGTTCCGCCGCGCTGGCCGGGACGAAGCTGCATCCGGGGATCGTCATCCGCCGTTCATACGGCCATGTCAGGCCAAGAACCGGCAATAAGTCGGAGGGGAGAGATGAAGAAGCTGACCATGTTTGGGGCCGCGCTGGGCCTCGCGCTGACCTGCGCGATTGCGCCGGCCATGGCGCAGAAATCCAAGGTGACGATCTATACGTCGCTGGAAAACGACCAGCTCGGTCCGTTCAAGCAGGCGATCGAAGCCGCTGTGCCGGAAGCCGAAGTGGTGTGGGTGCGCGACAGCACAGGCGTGATCACGGCGCGCTTCCTCGCCGAAAAGGACAACCCGCGCGCCGACATGGTGCTCGGCCACGCCGCGACCGCGCTCCTGCTGTTCGAAAAGATGGGTCTCTTGGAAACCTACAAGCCGGCGGGCGTCGATGCGCTCAAGCCCGTGTTCCGGGACTCGGCCGGTGACTACACCTGGACCGGCATGGACGCCTATCTCGGCGTCATCTGCTACAACACGGCCGAAGCCGGAAAGCTCTCCGGCGTGAAGGCCCCGGCCGCCTGGAAGGACCTGCTGAACCCCGCCTACAAGGGCAAGCTGGTGATGCCGCACCCGGCGTCCTCCGGCACCGGCTATCTGATGGTCGGCGCGTGGCTCCAGATGTGGGGCGAGGCGGAAGCCTGGAAGTTCATGGACGCGCTGCACGAGAACATCGCCGTCTACACGCATTCGGGCTCCGCGCCGTGCGTGCAGGCCGCGCGCGGCGAGCGTGTGGCGGGCATCGCGCTCGACATGCGCGGCGCCTCGGAGAAGACCAAGGGCGCGCCGCTCGAGGTGATTATCCCTGCGGAAGGCACCGGCTGGGAAATGGAAGCCTCGGGCATCGTGAAGGGCACCAAGAACCTTAGCGTTGCCAAGAAGGTCGCCGACTGGACCGCCACCAAGGCCGCCAACGAGCTCTACTCCAAGACCTACGCGGTGGTGGCCATGCCGGGCGTCGAGAACTATCCGCCGAACTATCCCAAGACGGCGGAGAAGCTGATGATCAAGAACGACTTCGTGTGGATGGCCGAAAA
>Ga0075362_10000510_pt1 | contig 11371 bp, 9 predicted proteins | sample EndMetdeltDD1762_FD_71397 | JGI IMG/M metagenome (GOLD analysis project Ga0075362, IMG submission 71397) | Populus endosphere microbial communities from Tennessee, USA - Endosphere MetaG P. deltoides DD176-2 | ecosystem: Host-associated > Plants > Roots > Endosphere | place: USA: Tennessee...
AAACGCCTCCAGGGGTCCTGAAATAGACCGAGAAGAAATAATCCCGGTCGATCACGGGTGTCAGATTGTATCCCGCCTCGATGAGCACTTTGCGCAGCTCGAGTTGCTTGGCCCGGTTCTCGACGGCAAAAGCGACGTGGTGCACCGAACCCGCCCCGAGTTCACCGCGCGCCGCGCCGGGCACGATCTCGATATCCACGACATCGGCGCCACTGCCGCCAGGAAGAACGAAACGCTTGATCTGTTCGTGCGTATCGGCGTGCTCATATCCCATGAACTTCAGCAGTTCCTCGGTCGCTCCCGCATCGCGCAGCCGCATTGACACGGAGTGAAAGCCGCGTATCGCCTGATCTGCACCGACACCATCACCAGACCAGGGCGCCCGCAGATCGTCCCCGTCCTCGACAAGGGCCAGACCGTCGCCGTCCGGACCGGAAAAGGTCAGGCGCTTTTGTCCAAATCGCTCGTCGTGCCGAAGACTGGTTACGCCGTGGGCCGCAAGATGCTGCTCCCAGAATCCCAGCGTGCCCTCGGGGACCGAGAATGCGGTGCTTCCGACCTCGCCTGTGCCCGGCCGACCGCGCACTATGTTGGGAAACGGAAAATAGGTCATCACCGAACCAGGCGTGCCGGTCTCGTCGGCATAGTACAGGTGATAGACGCTAGGCTCGTCAAAATTGACCGTCTGCTTCACCCGGCGAAGGCCAAGAGCCTTGGTGAAGAAGGCATTATTCTCCGGCGCGCTGCGCGCCATGGCCGTGACATGGTGCAGGCCCTTGATCTGGTTGAGCATTTTCAACTCCTTTCGCTGCCTGCAATATGGGCAGCGAGGGATTGATCGAGAATGCGAAAGGCCGACACAGGTCTGTCGCCTGTGATCGAACGACCAACTAGACCACTACCTCATGCGCGACGCGCCCCTTGTCGCCGAAAATCTTGAGGTATCGAGCAATTTCCTGCGCGTCGCCGGTTGCCTTTTCCGGGTTGTCCGACAGCTTTACCGCCGGTTTGCCGTTGGCTGAGCTGACCTTGCATACCAGCGAAATCGGATCGAGGCGGGGATTGGGGAAGGGCGAGCATCCGCTGAAATCATTTGTGAGATTGGTCCCCCAACCGAAGGCCATGCGAACCCGCCCATCGAAATGCCGATAGGCACCTTCGATGGCGTCCACGTCGAGACCATCCGAAAAGATCAGCAGCTTCTCCCGAGGATCTCTCCCGCGCTCCTTCCACCATTGGATGATGCGCTCTCCTCCCTCGATCTCGGGCGCGGAATCGGGCCGGAAGCCGGTCCAGTCGGCAACCCAGTCTGGCGCGTCGCGCAGGAACGAGTCCGTGCCGAAGGCGTCCGGAAGGACGATCAGCAGATTGCCGCCATAGTAACTCTCCCAGTCCTGCAGCACCTGGTACGGCGCTGCCCGCATCGCCTCGTCGTTCGGCGCGATGGCAGCGAGGACCATGGGCAATTCGTGTGCGTTGGTGCCGAGGGCCTCGAGATCATTGTCCATCGCCAGCAGGACATTGGATGTGCCGGTGAAATTCTCCCCCAACCCTTCCTTCAGCGCCTCGACGCACCACCGCTGCCAGAGGAATGAATGGCGGCGACGTGTTCCGAAGTCGGAAATGCGCAGATCCGGGAGCTTCTTCAGTCGCTCGACCTTCTCCCACATCTTGGCCTTGGCTCGCGCGTAAGTGACATCGAGCGTGAAAGGACCATAGTCCCTCAACGCACCGCGTGAACGCAGTTCATTGATGATGGCCAGAGCGGGGATTTCCCACATCGTGGTCTCTGCCCAACGACCGTGAAAGGTGAGTTCAAACTGTCCGTCGTTGCGCGAAAGCTCGTAGGGCGGGAGCTCGAAATCGGCGAGCCAGCGGAGGAACTCGGGCGAGAATATTTGGCGACTGCCATAGAAGCTGTTGCCAGCCAGCCAGATCATCTCCTTCTTCGAGAAGCGCAGACTGCGCGCATGGTCGAGTTGAGCTCGCAGCTCGCCCTCGTCGATCTCATCAGCAAGTCGGACGGACCGCTTCCGGTTTATCAGCGAGAACGTCGCCTCGACCTTGGGGTAGAGCCCCCAGATCATCTGCAGCATCAGGAGCTTGTAGAAATCCGTATCGAGCAGGGACCGCACGATCGGATCAAGCTTCCAGGTATGATTGTGAACACGCCGCGCAATGTCAGTCTTCGCCATAGGTAGCTCCTCGCCCCCTTGTTTAGTGCATCAGGAAGCGCCTGCGAACCCGTTTGTGAACCGGGCAAGCCAGCGGCGATCGCAAGACATGCGCGTCACAGCGCCACGGTTGAGCCGTGGTCACACAATCTTCGGCTTTTGGCGGCACGAACGCGGGATGACCCGATTCATCCTCGCGTTCCTCGCCAGCCTGCTCCTCGCTGCTCCCGCAGTTGCCCAGATTGACATTATGGCGCCGTTCAACCAGCCGGCGTCGATGGACGATGCCAGACTGCTTGAGGGGGATGTCGCATACGCGGATGGCGATCGGAAAAAGCTCGACATCTACGGACCGACAGAAATTGCCGGCCCGGCGCCAGTGGTAATGTTTATTTATGGCGGGGCCTGGAAGCAGGGATCCCGACGCGACTACCAGTTTGTTGGCAAGGCGCTCGCCGCCAATGGCTTCATCGTCGTCATCCCGGACTATCGCCTCTATCCGGAAGTAACCTACCCAAGCTTCATCGAAGACAATGCCCAGGCGGTCAAATGGATCGAGGACAACATTGCTTCTTACGGAGGCGATACCTCGCGTTTCTTCCTCGCCGGCCATTCGGCGGGTGCCTACAACTCCGTGATGCTGGGGCTGGAGCGCTCATTCTTGAAGGATTTCGGCGTGACAATGCCGATCAAGGGCATCGCGGCGCTTTCTGGCCCCTATGACTTTTATCCATTCGAATATGATGAAGTCCGCAACGTCTTCGGACAAAACGATAATCCTCAAGGCACGCAGCCGATCAACCTGGTCGCGCCTGACCGCCCGCCGATGCTCGTGCTTTCAGGGACAGCCGATCCCATCGTCCGGGTCCAGAACACCCAGCACTTCGCCTCCAAGATGCGCGAGGCGGGAGACTGGGTCACGGAGGTCTACTACGACGGCATCGGGCACATGGATGCGGTGTTCGCCATCGGCGCGGTGTGGCGCTGGCGAGCTCCTGTGCTTGCAGACATGGTGGCCTTCTTTACCCAGTTCGGCGCCTTCCCCAGCGGCGCACCGCGACCGGCATATTCGCCCGAACCGCCGCAGGGAATGAGCGATATCCAGGCGACGATCACCAAGCTCGATTCCATTCTTTCGCCAATCGAGACCATCTCGCCGTCGCCGGTCCCCGATCCAACCGCTTCACCTGACGGCCAGGCATCGCCCGAACCTGCCGCTTCGAGCGCGGCTCAGGTCTCGCCTTCGCCGTAAAACCGGGTAGGATCGCCCGTCGCGATTGCGAGGGGACATGAGGGCGCAGCTTCATCGGTTGGTTGCTGGAGTCTTGGCAGCGAGCGCGCTCCTTCAGCCGGTGCTGGCTGCGCCGGAAATCGTCGTCCTCGGCACTGGCACAGGAGGTGACCCGGTTGCCGCCTGCGGCGATCTTGCCGCCTCGCCGTTCGAAAGCGGGCGCGAAGGTCGCGGCCTCACTGACGCGCAGATTTTCATTTCCGGCGCCATAAGCGCGTGCGAAGCGGCGCTCGTCGCTTCGCCCCAATCGGTCGAGGCGAGAACGTGGCTCGCTCGGGCCTACTTTCTGTCTGGCCGCACCGCCGAAGCTCGAACACTTCTCGAAGAGGCCTCGAGTGCCGGAAGTCCCTTTGCCACCTATTTGCTCAGCGGCTTGCTTGGCCGCTCGCTGGGCAACACGGTAGCGGAAGACCCCGATCGCGCCCTTAGCCTGCTGATCAGTTCCGCTGAGGCCGGCTTCCCGCCTGCTCAGGTCGACCTGGCGCAACGCTACGAGACCGGCGACGGTGTCGACAGCAGTTACGAAGAGGCGCGGCTGCTCTACGAATCGGCGTCGGAAGCCAATCTAGGCCTCGCCACCTACAAGCTGGGACTGTTCCATCACCGCGGCCTCGGCGTCGAGATCGACTATGCGCGTGCTGCCGAACTTTACGAACGCGCGGCGGCTCAGGGCGAGCCGCAAGGCCACACGGGTCTCGGCCAAATGGCTGAGTTCGGGGAAGGCACGGCACAGGACTATGGTCGCGCGGCTGAGCACTACCAGCTCGCTGCAGATGGGGGCGAGAAAGTGGCGCAGACCGCGCTTGCCTATCTCTACGAGCAGGGCCTGGGCGTCACGCAGGACTACGACAAATCTTTCGCGCTACTCACCGATGCTGCCGCTCAGAACTGGGGCTTCGCGCAGGCCGCCCTGTCGATTCACTATCTGTTCGGCCAAGGCACGGCGATCGACTTGAACAGGGGCTTCGAGCTTGCATGGTCGGCCCAGCGCAGTGGCGTGATCTATGCCGAGGGCATACTCGGCTATCTCTACCAGCAGGGCTTGGGAACAGTCCGAGACCTGCCCGCCGCGCGCCTTCATTTTCAGAACGGGGCTGAGGGGGGCGACCAATACTCGGCCGACCAGCTTCCGATTGTTGACGCCGGCATAGCCTGCCTCGATGCGGCCGGAGCGCCCTATGAGCCAGGCGTCGTGCCCGGCGTCCCGTTCGAGGCGATCGACATCGACAATGCGATGGCGGCTTGCCAGAACGCCATCGCACTCGATCCCTCGATCGGCAACCGGGTCTGGCTCGCCCGCGTGCAATTGCGGGCAGGCGATGCCAACGCTGCGATCCCAGTGCTTGAGGAAGGTGTTACTGCTGGCAACATCCTCGCACACATCCTGCTGGGTGAGCGTCTTCTCATCGGCGAGGGCGTTGACGCGGACCCTGTTCGTGCGATCGCAATGCTCGAGGCGATTGCGAAGGACTATGGCATCGGCCAGTACGCTCTCGGGGCCGCCTATGCCAACGGCTCAGGAGTTCCAGCCGATCGCGACCAGGCGATGTTTTGGTTGAGGCAGGCCGAGTTGTTCGGCGTCTCGGAAGCGACAGAAAAGCTATTGGAGCTCGGCACCTCTCCGAAGCCCGACATGATCGATCTGTCGGGCTTCGGGCAGGAGGGGCCGGGCTACTGAGCGCTACTCAGCCTTGTTGGCGGGCTCGGAATTCAGCTCGATGTATTTTTCCTGCCCGATCGAATTGAGCAGCTGGAGTTGCGTTTCGAGGAAGTCGATGTGGCCCTCCTCATCGGTCAGCAACTCCTCGAACAAATTCTTGCTGACATAGTCGCCCAGCTGTTCGCACAGCTCGCGAGAGCTCTTGTACGCCTTGCGGGCATCGTACTCGCCGGCGAGGTCTGCCTCGAGCACTTCCTTGATCGTCTGACCGATGCGAAGCGGCGCCACGCGCTGCAGGTTCGGATGCCCTTCAAGGAAGATGATTCGCTCGATCAGCTTGTCGGCGTGGTGCATCTCCTCGATGGACTCAGCGCGCTCCTTGGCCGCGAGCTTGCCCACACCCCAGTCGGCGAGCAGCCGATAGTGGACCCAATACTGATTCACCGCCCCCAACTCGAGGAACAGCGCCTCATTGAGTCTTTCGATAACCTGCGCTTCGCCCTTCATGGCCTGCTCCCTTGAACCTGCGACGGGGCGGAGCAGCCGCGGGAATCACAACGGCCCCTGCAGATGTCTCCGCCAACTCGAGGTGATATTCCTCTGTCACCTTCGTAATCAAGTCTATCACGTTCGGGACACAGCCGGAGCATTTGCAACGCTTGTCGAGCTCACGATAGACCTTGGCGGGCACGATGATCTGCCACGGGTCGGCTGCAAGGAAATCTCGGATGATTCCGATGATTTCCCGGTCTGTGATGACGTTGCAGTGGCAAACGAGCATGAGCGTACTGAGACAATTGCGCGCGGCCTTACAACGCCTAACAAAGATGAATGTCAATGTCAGATAATGTCGCCGGGTGGCAGTGCCATGCGCGCCGTGGCATAAGCGCGCGAGCTTACCGGGGGACCGATTGGAGACGGGGACGCGCAAACTTTCGGGCCTGCCTGTGAGGTTTGTCCAGATTGCGTGCGGGGTGCTGCTCGCGGTCAAATTGGCGCACTGGAGCCTATCCGGCGTCTTTATGGATGAGGCTTACTACTGGATGTGGGGTCAGCATCCATCTCTCTCCTACTACGATCATCCCCCGCTCAACGCATGGCTACTGGGACTCAGCTCGGCCGTGTTGGGCTGGAGCAAGCTTGCTCTACGCGCGCCGGTGGTGCTGACTTTCGCCGCTGACGTCCTGGCTCTTTATCTTATCGCACGCCGGATCGGTGGCGACTGGCAAAGTCACTTCTGGCTTACGCTGCTGCTATTCCTCGCTACGCCCGTCTTCTCAATGGTCACCAACTACGCTTTGCCCGATCACGCGCTGCTCGCGGCACTGCTCCTTTCGATTGCTTTTCTCTTCCGCTTTTTCTCCGATCGATCCGACGCGACCGAAGGGCGTTCGATCGACCTGTTCATGGGCGCACTGTTCTTGGGTCTTGCAGGCCTGGCGAAATACAATGCGGTGTTTCTCGGCGCGGGTGTCGTCCTGTTCGTGCTGCTTTACGACCGCCCGCTGCTCTGGCAATGGCGGATCTATCTAGCTGGAGCGGTGACACTTGCTTTGCAGTTGCCGGTGATTGTCTGGAATGCCTCCTCCCGGTTTGCATCTTACGGCTTCATCCTGGAAGGTCGCCACGATGGCTTGGCGGCATCGCTGGACGGACTGCCGCCGCTGGCGCTGGGCGTCTTCATCTTCGTTTCACCGATCCTGTTCTGGCCCACCGCAAGATTCTTGCTTGCAGGGAGCAACAACATTCCGGGGAGTGGCTTTGCGCGAACGTCCTTCCTGATATCGTCAGCAGCGATCACCGCTCTCGCTTTCACGACACTGACTCTCTTCCATTGGAATCTCGTGGCCTACGCGGCCATGCTTCCCTTTCTGGCCACATACATGCGGCCACTTTGGCTCGTGCCAATTCAAACCGCGTGGGGCCTGTTCTTCGCGATCACGATCCTGCTCGTGCACACGAGCTCACCTGAAATTGCGATAAAGGGCTGGCGCGATGAATCGGCAGCCTGGTCGCAGGACTGGTCACCTGTTGCGGAGGCTCTCGCAGAGGCGCGTACGTCTAACCAGATCGGGTTCGTCGCGGCTGCTGACTACACGACAGCGTCACTTCTTGGCTTCGCGGCGAAGGACCGTGAGGTCGTCAGCCTCTCATCGCGCCGCGACCAGTATGACTTCTGGTTTGATCCAGAGAAACATCGAGGACAGAGCGCGATCCTCTACGGCGACAGCTATCGACCGATCCCATCGTCGATCAGGCGACAGTTCGAACAGATCGAGGAAATCATGACGATGCCGGTCATCGCCGGCGGCTCGACGGTCAACCGGCAAAGTCTCTATTTGGCTCGAGGGTTCAATCCGCGTGGCTAGGCATGAATTCGATTGGCGATTGTATCGAGGCGCCGCCATTGCCTTTTTCGCGATCAAGGCGGCCCTGCTCGTCCTCGCACACCCCTTCATGGACGAGACCTATTACTGGCTTTGGGGGCAGCATCCCGCACTTTCCTACTTTGATCACCCGCCCCTCATCGGGTGGACGCAGGGGATCGCCTCACTGTTGGGCTGGAACTTGGTCGGCCTCCGCATCTTCGTAGCGCTTACGCTCGTCGGCGACGTTCTGATGCTTCGCCATCTGGCACGACACGTTGCAGGCAGCGATTGGGAACGAGCATTCTGGATGTCCACGATGCTCTTGGCATCGACACCCATCTTTTTCGGGGTGACCAATCTGGCCCTGCCAGATCACTTACTCCTCTTCTTCTCGCTACTCGCCATTCTCGCCTTCGCTCGATTCTCGTCGGGCTTTGTCGCCGGTGTACCCCGCTGGCGCTTCCTGTATCTCGCCGCACTTGCGATCGGCTTCGCTCTGCTAAGCAAGTATACGGGCGCCCTGCTCCTCGCTGGTATGAGCGCGTCTATCCTACTGTTCCCACCACTGAGACCACTGCTCCGCTCCTTCCATGCTTATGTGGCAGTCCTCCTCGTCGGCCTGATGCAGGCCCCCGTGCTGATCTGGAACCTTCAAAACGACTATGCGTCCTTCGGCTTCGTCACAGGCGGTCGAAAGCTACTTCCCGCATTCGATCTGGGGGGGATGGGAGGCTACCTGTCAGGCTTCCTCTTGGTACTATCGCCATTCTTGATATGGCCAACGCTGCGCTTTGCCCTTGCTCGAGACGATCAGTCGGTGACCTCGCGTACAGTCTTCTGGCTTTCAAGCCTTAGCTTTTTCGTCGCGTCAGTGTTCACGAACATACTCATCCATTGGAACGTCATCGCATACGCTGCCGCCCTGCCGTTTCTCTTCCGGCAACTGCGCTCGCGATTTTTGATCGTGGGGCACCTGACATTTGGCCTCATCATCGCCAGTGTCCTCGCGATCAACACAACGGTGATACCTGTCCTTGCGATCGTCGGGTCCGCCGACCAAACCTCCGCCTGGAACTTTGGATGGAACGAGATCGCGGCTGAAGTTCGCGCGATTGCACAGAAGGAAGGGACAGATTTCGTCGCGGCAACTGACTATGCCCTGGCATCGCCGCTTGCTTTCGCGCTGCAGGATCCCGACGTGGTGAGCCTGTCTCCACGCGTCGAGGCATTTGATTTCTGGTTCGATCCGGAAGTTCGACGCGGCCAGACCGCCATCATCGTTGCCGACCGGTGGCGTCGCCTGCCCAGTCAGGTGCGGGCACAGTTCGGCGAGGTCATCGAAGCCAAGAAGGTGACCATCGAGCGGCTCGATCGGGTGGTCGATCGGTACACGGTCTACATCGCGCGGGCGTATGCGCCATCCATCCAGTGAAGCAGATCTTCCTGAGGCATTGGGCGTGCGATGTGATAGCCTTGGCCCTCGTCGCATCCCATCTGACGCAGAAGCGCGTAGGACTCGGCGGTCTCGATACCCTCCGCGCAGACCTCGAGGCGAAGCCCGCGGGCCATCGCCAGAATCTGTCGGACCAGGAAGTCATCGTTGGCAGTCAATGGACGGATAAAGGACTGATCGATCTTGATCACGTCCGCCGGGATCGATCGCAAGTAGCTCAAGTTCGAGAAGCCGGTTCCGAAATCGTCGATAGCGATCCGCGTGCCGGCGAGGCGGATCCGCTCAAGCTGGCGCCTCGTCCGCTCGTGGTCCGCGGCCAAGGTCCCCTCGGTAAACTCGATCTCGATGTCGCCAGCTTCCAGTCCATGGGCATCGCAAGCCCAGAACAATTTGTCGTCGAAGCCGGGCTCGGACAGATTCAATGGCGACGCATTGATTGACATGCGAACGACATGTCCACGATCGCGCAACGAGCGGGCTGCATCCATCGCGTGATCGACAACCCAGTCAGTGAGGGGATGGATCAACGAGGTCTGTTCGGCGAGAGGGACGAACTCGGCCGGTGATATCGCGCCCAGTTCCGGATGACGCCAGCGGATGAGCGCTTCCGCCCCGTGGCAGCGGCCCGTCGCAAGGTCGACGCGCGGCTGAAAATGCAGTGTTAACTGACTCGGTTCGCCTAGCGCTCCCGGGAGATCGGTGAGGATACGGAAGGCGCGGATGTGAGCGGCGTCGCTGCGATTATTGTAGAAGGCAACTCCCTCCTCCGTCCGTCGACTGTCCTGTGCGGCAACCAGAGCGGCCCTCAGTACTTCCGAAGGGTCCGGCGCCTGCGTGTCGAGCGGCATCAGGCCGATGCCGACCTTGGCTTGAATCGGGATGCCGTTCACCTCGAGTTCGCCGCCAAAGCTGCCGGCCAGCTCCCGTACCAGCGCCGGCGTTCCCGCCACTGCGTCGTGCGAAATCACAAATGCCAGGCTCAGGACGGAGACTTGATAGACCGGCAGGTCGGTGGGCAGCGATTGTCTCAGGCGTGCCAGGCCGGCGCGAACGAAGTCCTCGGAGAACGCATGTCCGAGAGCGCGAAGAATCTCATTGTAGTGCCGGGCGTCCGCCAGGGTAACAAGCACCAGCATGCGGCCACGCCCGTGGCGGCCTCGCAGCTTCTTGAAATCAGCGAGGAACCGCAAACGGTTCGGAATGCCCGTCACATGGTCGTATCGCTCGACCAGTCGGCGTTCGGCTGCCTTGAGCGGGGCGTGCAGTATCCCGCCCGCTGGACGTGCCCGCCTGCCGGTAGACGATCCTGAACGCTTGGCCGGCACGACAGACCTCGGAGTGCGGTTCTCAGAATTTGCAGTCTGCCGCTGCGACTTTAAGGCCGGCTTAACCCGGGCCCTTCGTCGCTTAGGCGCAACAAATTAACGGCCAGCGCCGTATCTCAAGCTCATGTACGCCCTTCTCGCCCTCATCAATTTCCTCAGTCCCAAGGAATGGGGCTCTCGTCGGGTGGCGCGTGGGATCCACTACGGGTCCGAAGGACGCCAGGTGCTGGACATCTATGCTCCTCGGTCCGGTAGCGGCCCTTGGCCCGTCATCTATTTCGTCTATGGCGGCTCATGGAACATGGGGGAGCGCAGCTATTATGGCTTCGTTGGCCAGGCCTTGGCAGCGCTAGGATATCTCGTCGTGATCCCCGACTACCGCTTGATCCCTGAGGTAGAATACCCCCTCTTTCTGGATGACTGCGCGGATGGCTTCAGGTGGACCGCCGCGAACATCGGCAGTTACGGTGGCGACGCCGGTCGCATGGCGCTGATGGGTCACTCGGCCGGGGCATACAACGCCGTGATGCTCGTGCTCGCGAACCGCTACTTTCCAACCACGGAACTCATCTCTCGAGTGAGGGCCATCATTGGCCTTTCGGGACCATACGATTTTTATCCGTTCGATGTTGCCGTGTCGCTCCGAGCCTTCGGAGCTGTCGCAGACCCCAAGTCGACCCAGCCCGTCAATCTTGCCCGAGCGGGATTGCCGCCAATGCTCCTTGCTAGCGGCGAGGCCGACAAGCTCGTCTATCCACGAAATACGAAGGCCCTTTCAGCTCGACTGAGGGCCGCGGGCAATATCGTGATTGAGAAGTATTATCCAAAACTCGGCCATGCTGGTGCGCTGCTTGCCTTGGGTGCCTTCGGCCGCCGGCGCGCACCAATCCTCGCCGACGTCGCCGCCTTCCTAAGGCAGCATCTGTGATCTAGAGTACCGGCATGCGCGCCATGCTCCGCCTCGCAATCGCCTCGTCCTTGCTGATCGGCCTGTCGGCCGGCGCCAGCGCGACCGAACTCTTCGATGCATGTGCGGCCAGCGCGGCCAACCACTTCGAGGCGGGGTACGAGGGGGTCGGCCCCGTCGACGGGCCGGAGC
>Ga0075362_10000511_pt1 | contig 11368 bp, 5 predicted proteins | sample EndMetdeltDD1762_FD_71397 | JGI IMG/M metagenome (GOLD analysis project Ga0075362, IMG submission 71397) | Populus endosphere microbial communities from Tennessee, USA - Endosphere MetaG P. deltoides DD176-2 | ecosystem: Host-associated > Plants > Roots > Endosphere | place: USA: Tennessee...
ACAGGCTCGGACCCACGGGGCCCTTCGCGGTGCTGGTGCCGTGGCACGCCGCACACACTTCCGTGAACCTGGCCGCCATCGGGTTGCCGCGTCCGCCGCCCCGACCCGGCTGTGCGCCGGGCGCGCCGGCAGGCTGGCCCGGAGCGCCCTGGGGCGGAGGCATGCTTCCGGGAGGAGGTGTGCCCGCGGGCGGCGTCGCCGGGGGCTGCTGTGCCGCCATCGATGCCGCAAGGAGCGCCGCCGACGCCGCAACCATGAAGGGAATCGATTTCATAAATGCGTCGCACCTATTACGACGGGGGTCTTCAGTACGTTGCGCGGCCCCCGCTGAGGTCGAATACCGCACCGGTGGTGAAGGAATTCTCCTGCGAGACGAGCCAGGCGACGAGCGTGGCGAGCTCCTCCACCTGGACGAACCGTCCGCGCGGGATCTTCGCGAGCATGTAATCGATGTGGGCCTGCGTCACCTGGTCGAGGATCCGCGTCCTGGCGACGGCCGGCGTCACGCAGTTCACCGCGATGTCGTCGCCCGCGAGCTCCTTGCCGAGGGCCTTGGTCAACGCGATCACGCCGGCCTTGGCGGCACTGTAGGCCGAGGCGTTCGGATTGCCTTCCTTGCCCGCAATCGACGCGATGTTGACGATGCGGCCGTAGTGCTGCGCGCGCATGTAGGGGACGACGGCGCGGCAGCAGAGGAAGACGCCGGTCAGGTCGACCTCGATCGTCTCCCGCCACACGTCCACCGGGTATTCCCAGACCGGCGCCGTCGCGCCGGCGATGCCGGCGTTGGCGACGAGGATGTCGATGCCGCCGAAGCGATCGCTCACCTCGCGCGCGGCCGCGTCGATCCGCGCGTCGTCGGTGACCTCGACGCGGGCGTGATGCACGTCGCCGAGCGCGGCGAGCTCGCGTGCGGTCTGCGACAGCGTGTCGGCCTCGCGGTCCCACAGCGACACGCGCGCGCCCGATCGAAGCAGCCGTTCGGCGATGGCGCGTCCGAACCCTTGAGCGCCGCCGGTGACGATGGCGCGCCGGCCTTTCAGGTCGTAGTGGTTCATGGAGTGAGCGGCGTCAATTCCACGACGCCGCAACGCCCAACTCCCAATCAAATCCCACGCTTCGCCTTCTTTCCTCGGGACTCTTGGGATTTCCGGCTTGGGCGTTCATTGGGAATTGGGCGTAGCGTCGTTGAGGGATTGTCAGATTCCGTCTAGTGCGATTCACGCGCGATCGCATGTCCGCGGCAGCCGACGAGGAAGTCGAAATCGGCGCCGGTGTCGGCCTGCGACACGTGATCGACGTAGAGCTGCTGGTAGCCGCCGGGGACCGGCAGGACGGGCGCCGTCCACGACGTCTTGCGCCGCGCCAGCTCGGCCTCGCTGACTTCGAGCTGCAGCGTGCGCGCCTCGACGTCGAGCGCGATCATGTCGCCGTCGCGGACCAGCGCGAGCGGACCGCCGACCGCCGCCTCCGGCGACGCGTGCAGCACGACCGTGCCGTAGGCCGTCCCGCTCATCCGCGCGTCGGAGATGCGCACCATGTCCTCGACGCCCTGCTGCAGGATCTTCGGCGGCAGGCCCATGTTGCCGACTTCCGCCATGCCCGGATAGCCCTTCGGACCGCAGTTCTTGAGCACGAGCACGCAGGTGGGATCGACGTCCAGGCCCGGATCGTTGATCCGCTCCTTGTAGTGCTCGATGTTCTCGAACACCACCGCGCGCCCGCGGTGCTTCATCAGGTGCGGCGACGCCGCCGACGGCTTGATCACGCCGCCGTCCGGCACGAGATTGCCGCGCAGCACCGCGATGCCGCCGTGCGCGACCAGCGGGTTCTGCCACGGCCGCACGATCTCGGCGTCGTAGGTCGGCGCATCCTGGCAGTTCTCCCACTGCGTCCGCCCGTTCGCCGTCAGCGCGTCCTTGTGGAGCAGCCCGTGCTCGGCCAGCGTGCGCATGATCGGCAGCAGCCCGCCGGCGTAGAAGAACTCCTCCATCATGTACTTGCCCGACGGCATCACGTTGGCCAGCGTCGGCACGTCGCGGCCGAGCCGATCCCAGTCGTCGAGCGTGAGCGGCACGCCGACGCGGCCGGCCATCGCCAGCAGGTGGATGACCGCGTTGGTCGAACCGCCGACGGCGCCGTTGACGCGGATCGCGTTCTCGAACGCCTCGCGGGTGAGAATCTTCGAGAGGCGCACGTCCTCCACGACCATGTCGACGATGCGGCGGCCGGCCTCGTGCGCGAGCGCGTAGCGCCGCGAGTCGACGGCGGGGATCTCGGCGTTGTGCGGCAGCGACAGCCCGAGCGCGTCGATGACGATCGCCATGGTGTTCGCCGTCCCCATCACCGCGCACGTCCCGGTCGATCGCGACATGCACGGCTCGGCGTCCATGAACGCCTGCTGCGTCATCCGCCCGGCCTTGACCTCTTCGGCGAACTTCCACAGATGGCTCACGCCGATCGTCTCGCCGCGGTACTTGCCGTTGAGCATCGACCCGCCCGACACGACGATGGCGGGAATGTCGCAGCTGGCGGCCCCCATCACGAGCGCCGGCGTCGTCTTGTCGCAGCCGCAGAGCAGCACGACGCCGTCGAGCGGGTTGGCGCGGATCGACTCCTCGACGTCCATGCTGACGAGATTGCGCCAGAGCATGGCCGTGGGACGGACGCTCGTCTCGCCGAGCGAGGTGACCGGGAACTCGAACGGCACGGCGCCCGCCTCCCAGATCCCGCGCTTGACGTGCTCGGCGATGACGCGGAAGTGCGCGTTGCACGGCGTCAGCTCCGACCATGTGTTGCAGATGCCGACGATGGGGCGCCCGTCGAAGACGTCGGGCGGCAGCGTGCGCCCGATCCAGCTGCGGTGGATGAATCCGTCCTTGTCGCGCTTGGCGAACCACGCGCGCGATCGAAACGACCTGCCGGCGAATTTCTGGTGCATCGAATTTTGCGCAGTGTAACACCTGTGGCAGTATCACCAGCCATGACCTCGCTCCGGCCCACACGCGCGCGCTACGTCGCGGTCGCGTTCGCGATGCTGCTCGCGATCATCCAGTACCTCGACCGCGTGTCCATTTCACTCGCGGGCCCGGCGATCAGCCGCGACCTCGGCTTGTCGAACGTGCAAATGGGCTGGGTGTTCTCCGCGTTCGCCTGGGCGTACGCGCTGTTCGAGATCCCGGGCGGGTGGATGGGCGATCGCATGGGCCCGCGGCGCGTCCTCCTGCGCATCGTCGTGTGGTGGTCGTTCTTCACCGCGGCGACGGGCTGGGCGTGGAGCGCGACCTCGCTCATCGTCACGCGCGCGCTCTTCGGCGCCGGCGAAGCGGGCTGCTTCCCCAACCTGACGCGCATCTTCACGACGTGGCTGCCCAAGCACGAGCGGGAGCGCGCGCAGGGCACGCTCTGGCTGGCGGCGCGCTGGAGCGGCGCCTTCACGCCGCTGCTCGTCGCCTATCTGCTCGAGCTGATGTCGTGGCGCCGCACGTTCGAGGTCTTCGGCGCCGTCGGCATCGTCTGGGCGGTCGCGTTCTTCTGGTGGTTCCGCGACGATCCGCGCACGCATCCGTCGGTCAACGCCGCGGAAGCGGCCCTCATGCCGACCGCTGCGGAAAGCGCGGTCGGCGGCCATCCGCCCTTCAGCCGCATCTTCGCGAGCCGGTCGGTCATCCTGCTCTGCCTCCAGTACGCGTGCCTGTCGTACGGCTGGTACTTCTACGTCACCTGGCTGCCCAAGTACCTGCAGGAAGCGCGCGGCACGAGCGTCAAGTTCGGCGCGCTGCTCGCCGCGCTGCCGCTGCTGCTCGGCGGCATCGGCTGCATGGTCAGCGCGCAGATCATTCCGCGCCTGGCCGCGCGCATCGGCATCATCCTCGCGCGGCGGATCGTCGCCGTCGTCGGCTTCGTCGGCGCGTCGGCCTCGATCTTCGCGTTCGTGCAGGTCGAAGATCCCGTGCGCGCGATGTTCCTGCTCGGCCTGGCCGGCTTCTTCAACGACTTCGTGATGCCGGCGGCGTGGGCCGGCTGCATGGACATCGGCGGCCGCTTCTCGGGCACGGTCTCGGGCACGATGAACATGATCGGCAACATCGGCGGCGCGCTCTCGCCGCTGGCGATCGGCTACATCCTGACCTGGACGTCGAACAACTGGTCGCTCACGTTCTACGTCTCGGCGGCCATCTACCTGCTCGGCGCGCTGTGCTGGCTGTTCATCGACGCGCACACGCCGCTCGAAGAGCCGGCGCCGGCGCGCGTGTAACGCCGGACGCGGCGATCCCGTCTTCTTTCCTGGAGCTGACAATGTCGGTCATCGATCGTTTCAACCTGAAGGGCAAGACCGCGCTCGTCACCGGCGGCGCGCGCGGACTCGGCAAGACGATGGCGACGGCGCTGGCGGAGGCGGGCGCCGACATCGCGCTCGCGGGCCGCTCGCGCGAGAGCTGCGAGGCGGCCGCGAAGGAAATCGCCGCGGCGACGGGCCGCACGGTCCGCGGGTTCGCCGCGGACGTGACGATCGGCGACGATGTCGCGCGGCTGCACGCCGACGTCACGGCCGCGTGCGGCGACGTGGACATCCTGCTCAACAACGCCGGCACCAACATCCGCGGGACGCTCGATCAGTTGTCGGAAGCCGACTGGGACAACGTGATCGACACGAACCTGAAGGGGCCGTTCCTCTGTACGAAGGCCTTTGCCCCCGGAATGATCAAAAAGGGCTGGGGACGCGTGATCAACCTCGCCTCGATCATGTCGGTCGTCGCGCTGCCCGGGCGAACGCCCTATGCGTCGTCCAAGGCCGGGGTGCTGGGGCTGACGCGCGTCTGGGCGCTCGAATGGGCGGGCAAAGGGGTGACGTGCAACGCGATCTGTCCGGGCCCGTTCGCCACCGACATGAACCGCCAGTTATTGAACGATCCCACCGCGTATCAGCAGTTTGTCGCCAACATCCCGATGGGTCGCTGGGGTGAGCTGGAGGAGCTGACCGGGGCGGTCGTGTTCCTGGCCTCCGACGCGTCCAGCTTCGTCACCGGGACCTCCCTGTTCGTCGACGGCGGATGGACGGCGCGCTGAGCCATAAGCAGACCGCTTATTAGTCATAAGCGCGACAAATTACTTCTTTCGAAACTGGGGCTTACGAACATAAGCCCCCCGCATTTTTGTGTTGCACTCTTGAGATGCCGGATCTAGCATCCGCGCAATCGATTCCATCGAACATCTAAATTCGATAGGTCGGGACTCCGTGGAGAAAGTTCGTGGACGCAACAAACGGGAGGAGTTCATGATCAGGAAGCGGACCATCCGAGTACTCAGCGTACTCGGCCTGCTCGCGCTGTCGGCTCTGCCGGCGCGCGCGCAGATCACTACCGGCACGGTGTCAGGCACCGTGAAAGACGTCCAGGGCGGAGTCGTCCCTGGCGCGACGGTGGTGTTGATCAGCGAAACACAGGGCACCAAATCGAACCCGGCGGTCACCAACGCCACCGGCGACTACGTGTTCCCGAACGTCGCGACCGACACCTATACGGTCGAAGTCAGCATGGCGGGCTTCAAGACGCTCAGCCGCAAGAACGTGAGAGTGTCGGGCGGCGACCGCGTGGCGGTCCCCGTCGTGACGCTTGAGGTCGGCGGCGCGGCCGAGACGGTCAACGTCGCGGCCGAATCCCCGATGATTCAGTCCGGCTCGGGCGAGCGGTCCTTCACGGTCGCCACCGAGCAGATCGAAAAGCTCCCGATCAACCACACCAACTTCACGAGTGTGGTCTCGCTGACCCCCGGCGTCGTCTCCGGCGGCGCGTCGGCGGGCGGCACCCGCCTCGGCGGCGCCGGCCAGAACAACATCATGATGGACGGCATCTCGGCGATGGACACCGGCAACAACGGCCAGATGCTCAACATGAACGTCGAGTCGATCGCCGAAGTGAAGGTGCTGACGCAGGGCTACCAGGCCGAGTTCGGCCGCTCGTCGGGCCTGCAGATCACGGCGGTCACCAAGAGCGGCACCAACCGCTTCCGCGGATCCGCGTACGACATCCAGGGCAACTCCGACTGGAACACCAACACCTGGGCCAACGACAAGAACGGCGACAAGAAGGTCGAAGGCACCGCGAAGACGCTCGGCTACTCGATCGGCGGTCCGGTCGGCAAGCCCGGCGGCAACAACAAGCTGTTCTTCTTCTACAGCCACGAATATCGTCCGACGCAGTCCTTCAGCAACGGCGGCAACAAGATCCGTCTCCGCCTGCCCACCGCTGACGAGCGCAACGGCATCTTCACGAACTCGCTCGATCAGAACGGCGCGCCGCTTCCGCAGCTGCTCGATCCGGCCACCAGACAGCCGTACCCGAACAACGTGATCCCCACGGGCAGCATCAGCGCGCTCGGCCGGGCGATCCTCAACCGCTACCCGCTGCCGAACGTGGCGCAGGCCGCGGGCACCAACTACAACTACGAGATCGACGCACCGGCAGCGGATCAGCTCACGCAGCAGCCGGCGCTGAAGGTCGACTACCAGTTCTCGCCGAAGCTCCGCGTCACCGGCAAGTACTCGGGCCAGCTCCAGCGGGCGCTCGTCCAGCCGGCCGGCACGGGCGCCGGGATTCCCGGCTTCACCGACAGCTACGTGCCGTTCCCGATGATCACCAACTGGGGCGCCACGGTGAACTGGGTCGTCAACTCGACGACGTTCGTCGAAGGCAACTACGGGATGATCAAGAACGAGCTGGCGGGCGGCAACGAGGGCGGCGTCCTCGTGAACGACTCGGCCAACCGTCTCAACGGCCTGGCGGCCTTCCCGCTGATCTACCCGAACGCCGGCAAGATCCCGACCGACTCGTACGCGTTCAGCGTCATGGAGGCCGAGAAGCCGGTGTTCTGGGACGGCAGCACCATCAACCTGCCGCCCGTCTTCGGCTGGGGCAGCCGCATCGGCGCGGCGCCGCCCAACCAGCGCTATCCCGGCTGGCTCAACATCAATCGCACGCAGGACTTCTCGGTCAGCATGACGAAGATCGCGGGTCGTCACACGATGAAGGCCGGCTTCTACAACAACCACAGCTTCAAGGCGCAGAACGTCGGCGCCGGCGGCATCGCCAACCTGTCGTTCCAGGGCTTCGTGAACTTCGGCAACGACACCAACAACGGCCTCGACACGGGCTTCGGCTACGCCAACGCCCTGACCGGCGTCTACACGCAGTACCTGCAGGCGTCGAACTTCACCGAAGGGTCGATGCTCTACAACAACACCGAGGGCTACATCCAGGACAACTGGAAGGTGAACAGCCGACTGACGGTGGACCTCGGCCTGCGGCTCACGCACCAGCAGCCGCAGTACGACCAGTTCCAGCAGATGTCGAACTTCTTCCCCGAACAGTACCGCTCGTCGGCAGCGCCCCTGCTCTACCTGTCGGGCTGCTCCGGCGGCGCCGCGACCTGCTCGACGCAGCAGGCCATGGATCCGCGCACCGGCCAGATCGTCGTCATCCCGGGCAACCCGAGCACGGCGGCGCTGATCGGCACGCCGGTCCCGGGCACGGGCAACGCGGCGACCAACGGCATCCTCCGCGCGGGTGACGGCATCTCGGACTACTCGTACACCTGGCCGGCGGTGGTCTTCGGGCCGCGCTTCGGCTACGCCTACGACCTCACCGGCACGCAGAAGTTCGTCGTGCGCGGCGGCGGCGGCTGGTTCTACGATCGTCCGGACGGCAACACCGTCTTCTCGATCCCCGGCAACCCGCCGATCTCGACCTCGACCGACCTGCGCAACGGCATGCTGCAGAACGTCGGCAGCGGCTCGGGCCTGAGCCCGCAGCCGGTGCCCGCGCTGGTCGTGTTCCAGTACGACGCGAAAATCCCGACCTCCGTGCAGTGGAACTCTGAGATTCAGATGTCCCTGCCCTGGGCGTCGGCGGTGACCGTCGCCTACGTCGGCAACCACGGCTACAACCGTCTCGGCGCGTTCCAGGGCGGCAGCACCGTCAACCTGAACGCGGTCGACTTCGGCGCGGCGTTCCTTCCGCAGAACCAGGATCCGACCAAGGGCACGAGCACGGTGCCGGGCGCGAGCGCCTACACCACCAACCTGCTCCGCCCGTACCGTGGTCTGAGCACGATTCAGCAGCAGACGACGGAGTTCTCGGACACCTACCACTCGCTGCAGTTCTCGCTGAACCGCCGCTATCGCGACGGCTTCGCCTTCGGCGTGAACTTCACGCGCGGCCTCTCGTTCAAGGGCAACACGGGCCTGATCCTCCGCCTGCAGCACGCGGCCGACGGCTCGGTCAGCGTCCGCTCGGACCAGGCCCAGTACGAGAAGCTGAACGAGAACCTCGACCTGCGGCCGAACATCTTCAAGGCCAACGCCCTGTATGACATCCCGGACCTGCCGGGCAGCAAGGACGGCGGCATGAAGGCCCTCGGCTACGTGCTCAACAACTGGCAGATCTCGGGCGTCCTCACGATGGGCTCGGGCACGGCCTACGACCTGGCCTACACCTACCAGAACAACGGCGCCGCCGTGAACCTCACGGGCTCGCCGGACTACAACGCGCGCATCGTCTTCACCGGCGATCCGGGGTCGGGCTGCTCGAGCGACCAGTACAAGCAGTTCAACACCGCCGCGGTGACGGGGCCGCAGCCCGGCAGCGTCGGCCTCGAGTCCGGCCGCAACATCATGCGCGGCTGCATGGACAAGAACGTCGACATGGCGCTGGCCAAGAACATCCGGCTGGGCGGACAGCGGAACCTGCAGTTCCGCATGGACGTGTTCAACCTGTTCAACACCTACGTCATCAACGGACGGCAGAACACGGTCACGTTCACGAGCCCGACCAACCTGACGGTCACCAACAACCAGTTCCTCGACAACGGCACGCTCAATCCGGCACGGCTCACCCCGCGTTCGGCCGGCTTCGGCGCGGCGAACGGCGCGGTGAACCGCGGGCAGGAAGCGGGCTTCGCGAACAACAACTGGAATCGCATCGTGATGCTCCAGGTCCGGTTCCAGTTCTAGAAGCCGGTTTCCGGCATCCGGAATTCCGGATTTTCGAAGGCGGGTTGGGAGTTCCCAACCCGCCTTTTCTTTTTGTAAACACACGACTTAACCGAATCCATTCCCTTGAAGCCGCGTGTGCGTCGTGTACCTATTCGCACACCAAATTTCTCCCTTGCGCTGTGCGAATTGCCCAGTTACCCTCGAAAACAATCGATTTTCAAGCCAGCTCCCGGTGGAGAGATCGAGCTCCGGTTCATTGTTGCGTCGTGAACCTTAAGGGGAGGAGTTCATGAACAGGAAGCGAACCAGGCGGGTACTGTTGTCGGTACTCGTCCTGACGCTGGCGGCCGCAGTGCCCGCTGGCGCGCAGATCACCACTGGCACGGTGTCGGGCACCGTGAAGGATGCGCAGGGGGGAATCGTTCCCGGCGCCGCCGTCGTACTCATCAGCGAAACCAAGGGCATCCGCATTGCCCCGACCGTCACCAATGCCACCGGCGACTACGTGTTCCCCAACGTCTCCGGCGACACCTACTCCGTGGAAGTCACCATGGACGGGTTCAAGACCATGACCCGCAGGAACATCAAGGTCTCGGGCGGCGACCGCGTCGTCATCCCGACCCTGGTGCTCGAAGTCGGCGGAGCGGCCGAGACCATCAACGTCCAGGCCGAGTCACCGATGATCCAGGCGCAGTCGGGCGAGCGATCCTTCGCCGTCGCGACCGAGCAGATCGAGAAGCTCCCGATCAACCACAACAACTTCACGAGTGTGGTCTCGCTCACCCCCGGCGTCGTCTCCGGCGGCGCGTCGGCGGGCGGCACCCGCCTCGGCGGTGCCGGCCAGAACAACATCATGATGGACGGCGTGTCCACCATGGACACCGGCAACAACGGCCAGATGCTCAACATGAACGTCGAGTCGATTGCCGAGGTCAAGGTGCTCACGCAGGGCTACCAGGCGGAGTACGGGCGCTCGAGCGGTCTCCAGATCACCGCCGTGACCAAGAGCGGAACGAACCGCTTCCGCGGGTCGGCCTACGACATCCGCGGGAACTCCGACTGGAATACCAACAGCTGGGTGAACACGAAGAACGGCGACAAGAAGGTCGATGCCGACGCGGAAACGTTGGGCTATTCGATCGGCGGCCCGGTCGGCAAGGCCGGCGGCGACAACCGGCTGTTCTTCTTCTACAGCCATGAGTACCGCCCGACCAAGAGCTTCACCAACGCCGGCAACACGATCCGTCTGCGCGTGCCGACGGCCGAGGAGCGCCAGGGCATCTTCACCAACTCGCTCGACAACAACGGCAACCCGGTTCCGCAGCTGCTGAATCCGACGACGCGTCAGCCGTTTCCGAACAACGTGATCCCGGCCGGCAGCTTCTACTCGCTGGGCCAGGCGCTGCTCAACCGCTACCCGTTGCCGAACGTCACGCAGGCCGCGGGGACCAACTTCAACTACGAGACCCCGGCGCCGTCGGTCGATCAGCTCACGCAGCAGCCCGCGGTGAAGGTCGACTACCAGTACTCGCCGAAGCTCCGCTTCACCGGCAAGTATTCGGGCCAGCGCGCGCGCCGGCTGACGCAGCCGGGCACGCTCCCGGGCTTCTCCGACGTCTACACGCCGTATCCGTTCATCACCAACTACGGCGCGACGGTGAACTGGGTCGTCAACGCGACGACGTTCGTCGAAGGCACCTACGGGTTCATCCGCAACCAGCTGTCGGGCGGCAACGAGGGCGGCATCCTCACCAACGACTCGGCGAACCGCCTCAACGGGCTCGCCGCCTTCCCGATGCTGTATCCGGACGCCGGCCGGGTGAATCCCGACTACTACGCGTTCGAGGTCATGCAGGCGGTGAAGCCGGTGTTCTGGGACGGCACCAGCATCAACCTGCCGCCGGCGTTCGGCTGGGGCTCGCGCATCGGCGCGGCGCCGCCCAACCAGCGCTTCCCGGGCTTCCTGAACATCAACCGCACGCAGGACATCGCCGTCAGCGTGACGAAGATCGCGGGCCGGCACACGTGGAAGGCGGGCTTCTACAACAACCACAGCTACAAGGCGCAGAACATCGGCGCCGGCGGCGTGGCCAACCTGTCGTTCCAGGGCTTCGTGGACTTCGGCAACAACGCCAGCAACGCGCTCGACACGGGCTTCGGCTACGCCAACGCGCTGACGGGCGTCTTCACGCAGTACCTGCAGGCGTCGAAGCTGATCGAAGGCTCGATGCTCTACAACAACACCGAAGGCTACGTGCAGGACAACTGGAAGGTGAACAGCCGGCTGACGCTGGACTACGGCGTGCGCATCACGCACCAGCAGCCGCAGTACGACCAGTTCCAGCAGATGTCGAACTTCTTCCCCGACCAGTGGTC
>Ga0075362_10000516_pt1 | contig 11281 bp, 8 predicted proteins | sample EndMetdeltDD1762_FD_71397 | JGI IMG/M metagenome (GOLD analysis project Ga0075362, IMG submission 71397) | Populus endosphere microbial communities from Tennessee, USA - Endosphere MetaG P. deltoides DD176-2 | ecosystem: Host-associated > Plants > Roots > Endosphere | place: USA: Tennessee...
GAATGCGGCCCTCAGGATTCCTCGTCTGTTCACGTTCCCCTCCAGAGTCGGGTGTGCGCGTCAGCGCGGCGCGCTGATCAGCAGCGGCGTTTTCGCGGCCATGTCCTTCGCGACGCCCATCACGAAGAGCTCGAGCGGGGCAGACCCGGTGTTGCTGACCCGCGTCGTGTCCCCGATGCGAACGGGAAACGCGTCGCCGGCCCGGACGCCGGCGGTTCCCGAGTCGCCGCCGGAGATGCTGAGCGTGCCCTCGCCGGCGAGCACGTAGTACGCCTCCGCGACCGCCTCGTGCGGAAGCTCGGGCGTCGCCGCGCCGGGAGGGACGACCACGTGATCGAGATAGGACCACGTCGTCGAGAACATCGCCGGTCCGGCGACGCGCCGCGAGAGGACGGCGTTCGGAGCGGGCGGAGCGGTTGCCGCACCGCGTCCGCGTGCGCCGGGCGGCCGCAGCAGGGACTTGTCCAGGCGGATGGTCATGAACGTCGGGATCGCATCGAGCGCCGCGCCGGCGCGCGTGTCGCCGAGATCGAAGTTGTCGTAGACGCCGGCGACGAGCGAGACGTTCAGGTTCATCCACTGCACGGGGGCAGGGCCCGGATTGTAGATGGCGTGCGAGTGGCCGGTCCGGCAGAGCACACCGGCCGGACCCTTCACGCTCGCCGTGCGCCCGTCGATCGTGAACTGCGCCTCACCGTCGAGGATCACGAACATCTCCTCGACAACGTTGTGAAAATGATGGCCGATGCCGGAGCCCGCCGGAATGACGCCGCGGTGCAGGAAGTTGAACTCCGGCGTCAGCGCGCCGCGATTCAGCAGCGCCGTGAACGACATGCTGCCGGCGCCGCCGTGGACGGCGGGCAGCGTGCGGAACGCCGCCGGATCGGTGTGCGCGATCCGCTGCGCCAGCGCGCCGGCCGCGGCAGGGCCCTGCGCGCTGACGCGTATCAGCGTCATGGCGGCGACGGCGGCCAGCAGGGAGGCGTGTCTCATGGGCTGACCTCAGTTCATCCCGGATGGATGACGGAATCCGTGGACCCTGGTCCGGATCGACCACACCGATGACTCGCCGACGATGTAGAGCACGTCGTTGTCGGGTCCGCCGAACGTGACGCTCACGGGACTGTGCGGCACGCGGATCGTTCCGGCGGCGGTGCCGTCGGGAAGGAAGATCTGCACGCCGGTCCTGGTCGCGACATAGTAGCGTCCGTCGGTGTCGATTGCCGATCCGTCCGCCCCCGAATCGAATCGGTTGGCGGGATTCGGTGCCCCGAGCACTTCCGGGGTGAGCTCGAGGACGGCGAAGCGGCGCTTGTTGGAGAGCGATCCATCACCGGCGACGTCATAGGCCCAGACGAGATTGCCGCCCGGCTGCTGCCAGGTGTTGTTCACGTAGAGCGTCCGGCCGTCGGGCGAGATCTCGACGCCGTTCGGCATCGCGTACTCGCCGGGTCCGATGACGACGCGCGCCGAGCCGTCCGGCGCGATGTAGTAGACCTGCTTGCCGGGCTGCGACTTCTTCTCGTCGGGCGTGAACTGCGGGTCCGTCACGTAGATGCCGCCTTTGGCGTCCATGACGAGATCGTTGGGGCCGTCGATCGGGCGTCCGTTGATCCGGTCGAGCAGCACGCGCACCACGCGCCCGTTCGCCGGATCGAGCTCGACGACGCGGTGGCCGAACATGTCGCAGACGATCAGGTTTCCCGATTGGGCGGCGATGGTGCCGTTGGACTGCATGCCGTGCGCGAGGACGCGGTGGCTCCCGTCCTTGTCCATGACGATGATCCGGCTGCGCCCCGGGCTGCCGGTCCAGTCGCCCCCGGCCGGATTCTTGAACCACATGTCGGAGAAGTACAGCTTTCCCCTGAGCCACGTCGGCCCCTCGGCGAACGTGAACGCATCGGCCAGTCTCGTCGGCGTTTCCCCCGGCGCGACAATCCGCTCGTACGGGGTCTGTTCCGCGGAGCCGGCGGCGACGAGCGCGAGCAGCAGAGCGCCACACACGAGGGCGCCACGCGCGGGTTTCATCGGCCGCTATCCTATCCGCAATGCAAGCCGCGGCGCCAAAAAATGTGCACATGCCGTTGCGCAATGCGCAACAGACGATGCGGCGCGGCTATAATGCCGCCGCATGTTCGAGCGCCGTTCACCACGATGGCCGTTCCTTCTCGCCTCTGCCGCCCTGGTGGCGTGCGCCGCGGCCGGCGTCACGGCCACGGCGCAGTCGTCGAAGGACGCGTGGTGGACCGGCTACGGCGGCGGGCCGGACAACTCGCGCTACGTCCCATCGCGCCAGATTACCCGCAGCAACGTCCGCCTGTTGCAGGCGGCCTGGACCTATCCGTTCGGCGACACCGGCAGCAGCCCGATTGTCGTGCATGGCGTCATCTACGGTCGGGGCCGCAACGGGGCGCTGGTCGCGGTCGATGCGGCCACGGGGCGCGAGCGCTGGGTACGGGAAAGCATGACCGGCATGACCAGCCGCGGCATGAACTACTGGGAGAGCGCCGACGGGCGCGACCGGCGCCTGATCTTCGCGATGAACAGCCTGCTCCAGGAAGTCGATGCCGCGACGGGCAAGTCGGTCATGTCATTCGGCACCAGCGGCGTCGTCGATCTCCGCGTCGGGCTCGACGGGCGCGACCCGGAGAGCGTCGGCAACATCCAGTCGAGCATTCCCGGCGAGGTCTTCGAGAACCTCGTCATCGTCGGCAGCGCGACCGGCGAAGGCTACATGTCGCCGCCGGGCGACATCCGGGCCTATGACGTGGTCACCGGCCGGCTGGTGTGGACCTTTCACACCGTGCCGCGTCCTGGCGAATTCGGCTACGACACGTGGCCGAAGGAGGCGTGGAAATACATCGGCGGCGTGAACAACTGGGGCGAGATGACGGTCGACGTGCGCCGCGGCGTCGTCTACGTGCCGCTCGGATCGCCGACCTACGACTTCTACGGTGCCGATCGCGCCGGCAGCAATCTGTTCGGCACCTCGCTCGTCGCGCTCGACGCGCGGACCGGGAAACGCCGGTGGCACTTCCAGTTCGTGCACCACGACCTCTGGGATCTCGATCCGAGCGCCGCGCCACAGCTCACCAGGATCCGTCACGACGGCCGTTCTCGTGACGTGGTCGTCGCGGGGACCAAGACGCCGTGGCTGTACGTCTTCGATCGCGACACGGGCGCGCCGATTTGGCCGATCGAGGAACGGGCGGTGCCGGCCTCCGACATGCCCGGCGAGCAGAGCTGGCCGACGCAGCCGTACCCGACCAGTCCGCCGCCGCACACGCGCCAGTCGTTCGGGGTGGAGGACATCAGCCCGTACCTGCCGGCTGACGAAGCGGCGCGGCTCGCCGCGCGCCTGCGCGCCGCGAAGAACCTCGGCCTCTTCACGCCGATCAACTACGGCGACACGGTGCACGTGCCGACGAGCAACGGCGGCGTCCTGTTCGGCGGCATGGCGTCGGAGCCCACCACCGGCGCCGTCTACGTCGTCGCTCACGACAACCCCGGCATCCTGCGGCTGTTGCGGCCGGGCGAGAGGTTTGGACGCGGCGGGCCGCCGCCGGTACCGGGGCTGGCGGCGTATCAGCAGCACTGCCAGAGCTGCCACGGGCCCGATCGCCTCGGGTCGGAGAGCGTGCCCGCGCTCGTTCACGCGACGGCCGACACGGCGAAGAACATCCCGGCGGGCGCGCCGCGCTTCGACGCGACGGCGATTCGCGCGGTGGTGGCCGGCGGCAAAGGACGGATGCCGGCGTTTCCGCATCTCACGACTGCGGACGTCGACGCGCTGGTGGCGCTCTTGACGATGGCGCCGGGCGGGCGCGGCGGCCCGGGCGCAGGCGGACGCGGGCGCGGCGTTGCGCCGGCAGGCCCGGGCGCGCCTCCGGAACTGATCGCCGGCGCGGGCTCCGCGTGGACGCGTCCCGATGCGCCCGCCGGAAGAGGCCGCGGCACGCTGCCGGCGTACCCCGAAGGCGTTCCCCAGTACGAGCGGCCGGTGATCAACGAATACAACACCGTCGGCAACCGCATTGCGCCGCCGTTCACGTCGATCGTGAAATACGACCTGAACGTGCCGTCCATCAAATGGCGCGTCGGCTTCGGAGACGACCCGGATCTGGCCGCGCGCGGCGTCACCGGAACCGGTGCGCCCGGACTCGTCAACGGCGTCATCGTCACCGCGTCCGGGCTGCTCTTCGGCGCGGGCCGCGACAACGCCATCCGCGCGTGGGACACCGAGACCGGCGCGCAGGTGTGGTCGTCGCGATTCGGCGGCGACTTCGTCGGCTCGCCGGTGATGTTCGAAACCGCCGGGCGTCAGTATCTGCTGGTGCCTGCGGCGAGCACGCCGCCGCGAGGTGTCAACTCCGCCGCCGGCGGCCCGCTCGGCTGGGTCGCCTACGCCCTGCCGTCCAGGCAATGACAGGATCATCAACGCGCATGCCCATGACCATGTCTCTCGCGTTTCGCATCTCCCGTGCGGCCGTCGCAGCCGCGTGCGTGCTCGCCCCTTCGGTCCTTGCGCTGAAGGGCCAGCCCGCGCTGGACGGCCAGCCGGGTCTGCACGATCCCTCGACGGTGATTGCCGAGAACGGCAAGTACTACGTGTACGCGACAGGCGGCGGTTTGCCGATGTCGGTGTCCGACGACGGCTGGACGTGGCGGCGGGCTGGCACCCTCATGCAGGCGTTGCCCGGCGGCAGACCGGGCCCCGACGTGATCGCCCGCGGCGGCAACAACACGTGGGCGCCCGACCTGATGCGCGTCGGCGACAAGTACTTCCTCTACTATTCCGCGCCAGGTACCCAGCCGAAGTCGGCGATCGGGCTGCTGGTCGGCAAGACGCTCGATCCCGCGTCGCCCGACTACAAGTGGGAGGACGCAGGACCGGTCGTGTGGTCCGACGGCGTCGAGGACAGCAACGCGATCGATCCCGGCGTCTTTCGCGACCCGACGAACGGAACGCTGTGGCTGACCTATGGCTCGTACTTCGGCTACATCCGTCTCGTCGAACTGAACCCGAAAACGGGGAAGCGGATGTATCCCGATCGGAAGCCGTTCAACGTCGCGGTCAATTCGGAGGCGTCGATCATGATCTTCCGCGACGGCTGGTACTACCTGCTCGTCACGCACGGATCCTGCTGCGCCGGGGCCAACTCCAGCTACAACATCCGGATGGGCCGGGCGAAGAAAGTGACGGGACCGTTTCTCGACAACATGGGGATCGACATGCTGCAGGGCGGCGGCAGGCTGTTCCTCGGGTCGAGCGGCCGCTTCGTCGGCCCGGGCCATTTCGGGCTGCTCGATCTGGGAGACGGCGTGGAGAAGTTCTCCTGCCACTATGAAGCCGATCTCGATCGCGGCGGCATCAGCGTGCTCGACATCCGTCCGCTGCTCTGGCGCGACGGCTGGCCGGTCGCCGGCGAGAACGTGACGTCCGCGACTTACATGATCGAGTCGGCGCGGACGGGCACGGCGCTGGAGCTCGCGGTCCAGGGAACGCCCGTTGGAGGACTTCGCGGCCGCGGCGGGCGCGGCGCCCCTCCGGCTCCCGGCGCGGCGCCGCCGCCTCCGCCGGCGCCGATCCCCGCGCAGGAGCCGTCGCAGGTCTCGGCGAACTGGCCGTCTGGCGCGGGCGGCGCGCGGCTGGCTCCCTACATGGTCCAGGCGCAGCAGAAGTGGGCCGTCACCGCGGTTCCCGACAAAGGCGGCTACCCGGGATCGCCGTTCTTCAAGATCACGATCGCGGGGACGGATCGCACGCTCGCCGCGACGGCGGATCGCGAGCTGGCCGTCCTGCCCGCATTCACCGGCGCGCCGGAGCAGTTGTGGCGCGTCGACCAGCTCGCCGACGGCACCTATCGACTGATGCCGAAGGCGATCCCGAATTCACAGGAGCCGCTGGCGCTGTCCGCCGTCGGCAGCAGCATGCCGACGCTCGCGAAATTCGATCCGAAGAGCGATCGCCAGCGCTGGAACATGAGGACGCCGTAACCGTGCGCATGGACATGCCGTCTCGACGAATCGTTTCGCTGGCGCTGATCGCATCGCTCTGGGGCGCGCTGTCTGCGTTCTCCAGGCTCCCCGACGAACGCCAGCAGCCTTCGGCCCCGGCGGCGGCTCCCGCCGCGCCGCGGCCGCCGGCGGCGTCGCTCACGCGGCCGGCGTCACCGGCGAAGCCGACCGGCGCGGACGGTTTCATCCAGCGATGGCTGGTGCTCGAGCCGATCCGGGTGCCGGGCCAGTTGACGGAAGTGGCGGTACGGAGCGCGGTCGAGAAGGACTTCCCCGTGACGGCGGCGCCGTGGCCGCACGATGGCGACACGCTGAAGGTCGGCGAGAACGACCTGAAGTGGCACGCGGTCGATACGCTCAACTACAACGTGAACCTGTATCACTTCGCTTACGCGCTGAACAAGCCGACGACCAACGTCCTCTTCTGGGCCGTCACCGTCGTCAACGCGCCGCGCGAGATGAGCGGCGTGCGCCTGGCCATCGGCTCCAACGCCGCGTCGGTGTGGTGGGTCAACGGCACGGAAGCGACCGCGCTCTACAACGATCGCCAGGCCGTGATCGACGACGGCGTCTCGAAGCGGCTGACGTTGAAGCAGGGGGCGAACGTGATTCGCGCGGCGATCGTCAACGCGGGAGGGGCGACGGATTTCTGCGCGCGATTTCTCGACGAGAACGATCGGCCGATCAGGACGTTGACGACGACGCTGACGGGCCGGTGAGATGAAATCGACCGTGGTGGCGCTGCCGCTGTTGCTGGCGGAGATGTTCGCCGGCCAGACGCCGCGGCCCGAGCGCCCGCAACTGCTGCACCCGCTGTTCCAGGACCACGTCGTGCTGCAGCGCGATCGGCCGATCGCCGTGTACGGCGAGACGGTCCCGGACGCGGCAGTGACCGTCACGCTTGCCGGCGCGACTGCGGAGACTCGTGCGGACTCGAACGGCCGGTGGCGTGCGCGGCTGCCCCCACTCGCCGCCGGAGGACCGTACACGCTCACCGCCTCGGCGAACGGCGAGACGAGCATCGCGCGCGACACGCTCGTGGGCGACGTCTTCTTCTGTTCGGGGCAGTCGAACATGGCGTTCAGCCAGCGGCAGGCGCAGGGCGCGGCGGACGACGCCCGTTCGGCGGCCGACCCGGGCATCCGCCACTTCAGCGTGCCGGGTGCCTCGAGTCTGACGCCACAGCCCACGGTCGCGGGCAATCCCCGCTGGATCGTGGCGAGCCCGGAAACGGTCGGCGGCTTCTCCGCGGTCTGTTACTACTTCGCGCGTGAGTTGAAGAAGACCGTGAACGTGCCGGTCGGCCTCGTCACCGCCGCATTCGGCGGCGCGCGCCTGCGCAACTTCACCGGCGAGGAGACGCTGCGGCAGCTCGGGCTCGAGTCGGAGGACCTCGACATCCTCGATCTCTACCGCCAGGACCCGGCGGCGGCGATTCGCCGCTGGGCCGCGAGATGGGAATCCTGGTGGACCGCCGTCCGTCCGAAGGGCGGACGCCCATGGACGGCCGGGCACGACGATCGCTCGTGGGCCGCGGCGCCGCCCGCACTGGGCCCCTGGGCGCTGTGGACCGGCACCAATCCCGATGGCTTCATCGGGCAGCGGTGGATGCGCACCACAGTCACGCTCACGCCGGAGCAGGCGGCGAAGCCCGGCGCCACCCTCGATCTCGGGTCGGTCAACCAGGAGGACGAGACCTGGCTGAATGGAACGTACGCGGGCGCATCGTCGTTCAGCAACCGCACGCGATATGCGATCCAGCCGGGGGTGCTGAAGACGGGCGTCAACGTCATCGCCACGAACATCTACTGCGGCTGGCGCGATTGCGGCCTGCGAGGTCCCGCGGAGAACCGCGCGATCCGCTTCGCCGACGGGAGCAGCGTGCCGCTCGCCAATACGTGGAAGTATGAGGACGTGGCGGACGGGTTGATCGGGCCGCGGCTGCCGTGGGGGCCGGTGCACGGCATGACGCAGCACTACAACGGGATGATCGCGCCGCTCGGCGCGTACACGTTTCGCGGCGCGGTGTGGTACCAGGGCGAGTCCGACGTGCACTTTCCCGGCAGCTACTACAAGTCGACCCTGCTCGGGATGATGGGGGAGCGGCGCCGGCAGTTCGAGGATCCTGAACTCCCGTTTCTTCTCGTCCAGTTGCCTGGATACGGACCGAGCCCGGCGCAGCCGACGCCGTCCACGTGGGCCGGTCTTCGCGAAGCGCAGCGGCAAGCCGTGCTCGCCGACAGGCACTCCGCGATCGCGGTCACGCTGGATCTCGGCGACACGGCGGATCTGCATCCGACGAACAAGCGCGACGTCGGACGGCGGCTGTCGATCGCGGCGCGCCATCTGATCTACGGTGAGCGCATTCCGCCATCCGGTCCGGTCGTCGACGGGGTGGAGCGCCGCGGCTCCGCTCTCGTCGTCTCGTTTCGCGACGTCACGGGTGGGCTGACGATGCGGAGCGACAGTCCGGGCGGCTTCGAGCTGTGCGGCGACACGCAGGCGTCGTGCCGCTGGGCGGACGCGAGCGTGCAAGGATCGTCGGTCACGCTGGCCAATGCCCGCGGCGCCACGCGCGTGCGCTACGCCTGGGGCGGCTCGCCCGCGTGCCCGCTCACCGACGCCTCGGGATTGCCGGCGGGCCCGTTCGAGATCGCGATTCGTTGACCGCTGATGAATGATAGGGGACCCATGACCGCTACCCGCGCGCGTTATCGCGTCGTCGCCCTCGCCGGGACGTTGGCGATGGTGACCTACCTCGATCGCGTGGCGATCGGCACGCTCGCTCCGGGCATCCGGCGCGATCTCGGGCTGACGGCCGTCCAGATGGGATGGGTGTTCACCGTCTTCCAGCTCGCGTACGGCCTGTTCGAAGTGCCGACGGGCCGCTGGGCGGATCGCGTCGGCACGCGATCGGTGACGGCGCGCATCGTGATCTGGTGGTCGGCGCTGACCGTCGCCACGGCGGCGGCGTTCAACTATCCCGTCATGCTCGCGGTGCGATTCCTGTTCGGCGCCGGCGAGGCGGGCGCGTGGCCCTGCGTGGCGCGGACGTTCTCGCGGTGGATTCCGCGCAGCGAGCGCGGACGCGTGCAGGGCATCTTCTTCGCCGGCGCGCACCTGGTTGCCGGACTGACGCCGGCCGTCATCGTCGGCGGGGGACTGCTGGGCGGCTGGTGGCCCGGAATGCTCAGCGTGATGTCGTGGCGCGGCGTATTCGTCACCTTCGGCCTGGTCGGCCTCGTGTGGGTCGCCGTGTGGCTCTACTGGTTCAGGAACGACCCGTCGGAACATCCGGCGGTGAACAGCGAGGAGCTGGCGTTGATCGTGGCCGGCCGGCCGCACGAGTCAGCGCACCCGAGCGGCCTGGCCTACTGGGGACAGCTGATTCGCAGCCGGAACATGATCGCGCTGAGCGTCATGTACATCCCGAACTGCATGATCTTCTATTTCTGCATCACCTGGCTGCCGACCTATCTGCTCGAGCGGCACGGCTTCAACATTTCGGGGATGGCGCTCTTTGCCGGACTGCCGCTGGTGGTGAGCATGCCGGGTGACCTGCTCGGCGGCTGGCTGACGGATCGCCTCTCGGCGCGCTACGGCCTTCGCGTCGGCCGCTGCGGACTGGGCGCGGCCGCCTACACCGGTGTCGGCATTTGCCTGATTGCCGCCGGCAGTGTCTCGTCACCCGTGCTGGCGGCCCTGTTGATTGCGGCCGGCACGGGACTGACGATGTTCACGCTCGGCGCGGCGTGGGGCACCGCGATCGAGATCGGCGGCAATCACGTCGGCGTCGTCGGCGGCACGATGAACTCCATCGGCAACCTCGTCGCGATGCTCAATCCGTTGATCGTCGCGTATTCGGTCGAATGGTTCGCGAGCTGGGATCTGCCGCTGTACGTCATGGGCGGCCTGTTCCTGGTCGGCGCGGCCTGCTGGACGGTCATCGATCCGCGCCGACCCGTGTTCGGCGCCGAGCCGCAGACGATCGAGCCGTCCGCCGCGGCGGCGCCGGTCAACGCCGGGTGAGCGAGTGCTCGTCGCCGTCGAAAGCCATCGCGAAGTTCAATCGCATCTGAAGGAGCGTGACATGAGAGGGCTCATCGCGGCCGCCGGTTTGATGCTTCTCCCGGCGGCCCTGCATCAGGACGTCGGACTCAAGGATCTGATGCCGAAGGGGATGGTGATCGGCGTCGCCGTCAACCAGCGGCAGTTCGAGGGCGTGGATGCCGCCGCCGCCGACATCATCACGAAGCAGTTCAACCAGATCAGTCCCGAGAACGTGCTGAAGTTCCAGCCGACGCAGCCAGCCGCCGATCGCTACACCTTCGAGGCGGCGGATCGCTACGTCCAGTTCGGCGTCGAGCGCCGCATGCAGGTGATCGGGCACACGCTCGTGTGGCACTCGCAGACGGGAGCGTGGGTGTTTCAGGGGGACGACGGCAAGCCGGCGGATCGCGACACGCTGCTCGCCCGGATGCGCGATCACATTCGCACCGTCATGGGACGGTACAAGGGCAGGATTCACGGCTGGGACGTCGTCAACGAAGCGATCGACGAAGACGGGTCGATGCGCAAGTCGCCGTGGCAGGCCGGCATCGGGGACGACTTCGTGGCCAAGGCGTTCGAGTTCGCGCACGAGGCCGACCCTGACGCCGAGCTGTACTACAACGACTTCAATCTCGAGAAGCCCGCGAAGCGCGCCGGCGTGATCAAGCTCGTGAAGGATCTCCAGGCGCGCAAGCTGCGCATCGACGGCATCGGCAACCAGGCGCACTGGCGGCTCGACACCCCGGCGATCGAGGAGATCGACAAGGCGCTCGTGGAGCTGCACGCGACGGGGCTGAAGGTGATGTACACGGAGCTCGACATCAACCTGCTGCCCAACACGCCGCGCGGCGCCGACCCCGCGGTCGCCAATCCGTACGCGAATGGCTTGCCGGACGACGTGCAGCGGCAGCTGGCGCGGCGCTACGCCGACGTGTTCGGTGTGTTCCTGAAGCACCGCGACGCCGTGACGCGGGTGACGTTCTGGGGATTGAGTGACGCGGATTCCTGGCTCAACCGCGGCCGCATGAACTATCCGCTGCTCTGGGATCGTCAGCGTCAGCCCAAGCCGGCGTTCACCGCCGTCGTCGAAGCGCTGAGAAACGGGAAATGAAGCTCGCCGGAGTACTGGCCGCCGGCCTCGTCGTCGCGGTCGCGACCGCGACGACGAGGCCGGCGGCCAGTACTCCGGCGAGCTTCATTTCCCGTTTCTCAG
>Ga0075362_10000517_pt1 | contig 11262 bp, 5 predicted proteins | sample EndMetdeltDD1762_FD_71397 | JGI IMG/M metagenome (GOLD analysis project Ga0075362, IMG submission 71397) | Populus endosphere microbial communities from Tennessee, USA - Endosphere MetaG P. deltoides DD176-2 | ecosystem: Host-associated > Plants > Roots > Endosphere | place: USA: Tennessee...
TCACGGTCTATCCGGATGGCCCTGGGGCAGCGATCGTTCTCACGGGTTTCTGGGCTCTGCTGCGCGCGGACTGGGAACACGAAGGACACGAAGGACGCGAAGGACGCGAAGGGGCACGGGTGATTCCGTGGTTTCTCCACGGGCTTGCACTGAGCCTGCTGCCCTGGATGCACACGCGGTTCTCGGTGCTGGCGGCGACGCTCGGCGGGCTGATCCTCGTGCGCCTCGCGCGCGTTCCCAACGCGATGGCGAAGGCGATCGCGTTTCTCGTGCCGCCGGCGGTCAGCGCCGTGGCGTGGATGTTCTTCTTCGCCGTCATCTACGGCGCGCCCGATCCATCCGCGCCGTACGGCGGGCGCGTCGAGAACTCGTTCGCGTTCCTTCCAAACGGTCTGGGCGGGCTGCTGTTCGATCAGGGATTCGGCCTGCTGGCAACCGCGCCAGTCCTGATCGCTGCGTTCGCCGGCTTCTGGCGGGCGCGGCGCCTCGGCCTCGAATGGCTCGTGATGGCGCTCCCGTACCTGCTGGCGGTGACGACGTTCGCGATGTGGTGGGCGGGAATGAGCGGCCCGGCCCGGTTCCTCGTGCCGCTGATGCTGCCGCTGGCGATTCCGGCGGCATGCCTGTGGACCTCGGCGTCCCGCGGATGGCGATCGGTGCTGCTCGCGTCGCTCCTGGTGACGGCCTGGCTCTCGGCCGTGATGGCGGGGGCCGGCGGCGGACGCCTCGGGTATCACACGCGCAACGAGGGCGGGCTGACGGCGGCGCCGTGGATGGAGTGGGCGACACGCGTCGTCGATCTCCCGTCCGCCGCTCCGGCGTTCGTGCCGCAGCCGGTGCAGCCGGATCCCGGCGGACGCGTCTCCCGTGCGCGTGCAGCCAGCACGGGCTTCGCCGCAACGCTGCCGTGGGTGCTGCTGCTCGGGGGGGCCGGCGTCGGCGTCGCGTGGTGGATCGATCGCCGTTCGCGCCCGCTGGAACGGCGCGTCGCCGTCCTCACGATCGCCGGGGCCGCCGCCGTGATGCTGGCGAGCTCGGTGGTGTGGCCGATGCAGGCCGGCGGCGTGACCGCGGTGCCGGCGCAGATGGACGCGCTGCGCATGCTGGCCGCCTCGCGCGTGGCCGCCTTCGACCTGACCGATCGACGTCGTCTCCGCGCGACTGACGCCTGGGGGATGACGCTCGAGATTCCGATCCCGGCGCGCGGCGGGCGTGGCGGGCCGCGTCCGCTCAACCGGCCGCTCGCCGTGTTTCCGGCCGTGCCGGCGGGTTCCTATCTTCTTCAGGTGCGCCGTCACGGCGGAGGCGACGGGTGGGTGATGGCCGGCGTCGGCAACGATCAGTTCGCGATCGTGACCCAGCCGATCGCCGCGTTCGACGCGGGCGTGCGGCTGGACCTGCCGGTGGACGTCCGCGCGATCAACGTGCGGACCGACGAAGGGGCGCGCGATCAGCTCGAGGCCGTCACGCTCCGGCCGCTGGCACGGGCAGCGGTTCAGTTGTCAGGGGACTTCGCGCGGCGCGCCGTCCGCTACGGCGCCAGCGTCGTGTACTTCCTGGACGATCGCGCCTTCCCCGAGCCCGCCGGGTTCTGGGTCGGCGGGGCGCGCGACACCTTCGTCGCCCTGCAGGCCGATCAGGCGCGATCGGCGGTGACGCTGACGCTGAAGAACGGCGCCGCGCACAACCGCGTGCTTCTCGAATCGGGCGGCTGGCGCGGCGACGTGGGGTTCGGTCCCGGCGAAGAGCGCCGCGTGGAACTGCCGCTCGATCCCCGCGCGGGCAACGCGCTCATCCGCATCCGATCGGAGTCAGGCTTCCGCCCGACCGATGTGGACGGCCGCAGCAAGGACACGCGCTATCTGGGCGTGTTCGTGCGGATCGAGTAGAGATCCTGCCGGATTCTTGATCTTCCGCCTGAAGGCGGAAACTACACAGAGGAGAAGCGGGTCGCAAAGCCGGACCTGAAGGTCCGGCCTACGTACGACGTAGGCCGGGTCTTCAGACCCGGCGCGTGAAGAAACTCAGAACCGCACGACGCCGCCGAAGTACGGACCCGTCAGGTGCAGCGTGCCGGTGTCCTTCTCGACCTTGTAGAACACGTCCCACGAGCGGTAGCCGAGCTGCGCGCCGACGTGATCGCCGAAGTTCACCGTGCCGTAGATGTCGAAGTCGTAGAAACGGGCGGAGTAGTCGGTGGTCGTCAAGGCGCGCTCCGGGAGCTTGAACGCGCTGAACTCGCCGGTGATCGAGATGTTGGGCACGACGTAGCCGCGGCCGACGACGCCGATGGCCGGGATGGGGGCCTGCGCGTGCGTGAACTGCGCGGCGCCGACGGCGCTCGAGGTCAGCGTCGCCTCGATGTCGGTGTACTTGACGTCGAGCAGCAGGCCGACGAAGCCGCGGCTCTTGTAGAGGAAGTCCCACTCGTAGCCGAAGCGGTACGACTTCCACTCGATGTTCGTCGTCACCGGGATGCCGATCTGGTAGAGCTGGCCGTTGAAGACGAACGACGCGGCGATCACCTTGTCGGCGTCGTAGTGGATCGGCGTGTACTCGAAGCGGAACTTGTGCTTCGTCGCCGGCCTCAGGACGACCTTGAGCTGCTTGAACTTGGTGTCGGTGATGCCCAGCGTCTGCACGAAGTCGACGTTGCTGCCGATGATGTCGAACTGCTCGCTCGAAAGGACGATGTCGGGCGACGGGTTCCAGAAGGCGCCGGTGACCTCGACATGGTAGGTCTCGCCAGTCGCACGCTCGGAGGTCGGGCGGGCGCCGTACTGCGCTTCAGCCGGCGCCGCGAGCGACAGGCCGGCCGAGAGAGAGAGAACGAACGCCATCGAACGCATGCGCATAGATCGGTTCCCGCCCCGGGAATGTTGATGGAAAGAGCCGCGCGGATGAGCCTGCTGGGATGAGGCTTCCTGAGGATAACATGCCCCCGGGTTGCCGGCAGCTGGATCCGATCGGTATACTCCCCGCGGATGGCCAAATCCCGCACCGTGCGGCGTGCCGATCACGCCCCCCATGTCGAGCGCGCGTACCGGAATCTCAAGGCCGGCATCGTCGAGGGCCGCTATCGCCCGGGCGAGTCGCTCTCTGAAGTCGGGCTCGCGTCCGAGCACGGCATGAGCCGCACGCCGATCCGTGAAGGGCTCGCGCGTCTCTGGCAGGAAGGCTACCTCGACCGCGTCGTCGGCCACGGCTACTTCGTCGCGCGCGTGACCGTGCAGCAGATCCACGACACCTTCGACGTGCGACGTCTGCTCGAAGGCGCGGCCGCGGCGCGCGCGGCCGAGCTCGCGACCGACGTGGACGTCGAGCGGCTGCGCGGCCTCGCGCGCGTGCCGATGGGCGGGCCGCAGGAATACCGGCAGGCCGAGACGGCGAACGTGCAGTTCCATCTCGCGATCGCGGCCTGCGCACGCAACACGCTGGCGCTCGAGCTGATCGAGCGCTGCCTCGCACAAGTCGATCGCTTCATGTCGCTCGGCGTGAACTTCGGGAAGTTCACCGAGAACGCCACCGAGGCCCACCAGGAGATCGCGGAAGCGATCGCGCGGCGCGATCCCGCCGGCGCGCGGGCGCGCATGGAAGAACATCTCGACTGCGGCAGCCGACTGATGAAGGATGCGCTGCTCCGCGGACAGCTCGCGGGCGTGGGCATCTAGCCCACACTTCACCCCATCAGGTCCGGCATCGCGCTTGCTGTATACAGCTGGTATCTAGCGCGGATTCTGCGTCGTGTCCCGGCAAATCAACGCTTTGCGTCGATTGCCCTATCGCATGAATCCAAGCCGTCATCGTTCCGGGCTCCAATCTTTCGGATCGGCTGACGCACTGTCTGGGAGGGCAGGGTATGAACCGAAGACTCGTATGGACTTTTTTCCTGCTGTTGATTGCCGCGCCGGTGTGGGCGCAGCAGGGCACAACCGAGCTGCGCGGGCGCGTCGAGGACGCGCAGGGCGGCGTACTGCCCGGCGTCACCGTCGTCGTGAAGAACCAGGCGACTGGTTTCTCGCGCGAGACGGTCAGCGCCGCGGACGGCACCTTCATCGCCAGCAGCCTCGTGCCGGGCACGTACGAAGTGAACGCCGAGCTGCAGGGCTTCAAGAAGTTCAACCGCAAGGACCTCATCCTCGAAGTCGGCAAGACGACGTCGGTCGACGTCAAGCTGGAAGTCGGGGGCATCGAGCAGACCGTCACCGTCTCCGGTGAATCGCCGCTCGTCGACGTGACGTCGAAGGAGATCGGCGGCAACATCACGAGCGAGACGCTGACGCAGCTGCCGAGCGTCAACGGCAACTTCATCGGCTTCATCGGCCTGCTGCCGGGCATCGTCCCCTCGATCAGCACCGAGTCGTTCGGCTCCGACTCGATCAGCGTCAACGGGCAGGATCCGCGCAACAACAACTACTCCGTCGACGGCGGGAACAACAACGACGACGTCATCGGGCAGCGCGCGGGCATGCAGGCGCGGACGCCGATCGAAGCGATCCAGGAATTCCAGGTCATCACCAACCAGTTCGACGCCGAGTTCGGCCGCACGTCGGGCGCGGTGGTGAACGCGGTCACCAAGGCCGGGACCAACGCCCTTCACGGCAGCGCGTTCGGGTACTTCCAGGACAGCGAACTGACCAACAAGGACTACTTCACGGCGAAGGACCCGGCGCGGGCCAAGTCCGACACCTCGTACCAGCGGTGGGGCGGCACGGTCGGCGGCCCGATCATCCAGGACAAGATGCACTACTTCGCCAGCCTGGAGCGCTTCTCGATCGACCGCGGCAACATCATCAACATCCCCACGCGGCCGGACCTGAACGACACGCAGACGACGCGCGATCGCGTGTGGAACACGATCGTCCGCGGCGATCACCAGGTCAACCGCAACAACACCTACAGCGTCCGCTGGCTGCGCGAGAGCTCGCCGCAGGAAAACCAGATCATCGGCGCCGTGACCCAGGCCGCCGCGCGGTCCGAGGCCGACGTCGACCAGACGCTCGCGACCAACATCAACTCGGTGCTGTCGAACACCAAGGTCAACACGCTGCGCCTGACGTGGACGCGTGAGAACGTCACCTTCGGCAACCAGTGCTACAACGACAACGGCCGCGACCTGTCGAAGTGCCCGGTGACGCTCGCATTCCAGAGCTTCACCGACCAGCAGGACAATACGGGCCAGTTCCGCATCAACGACGCGATCCAGCTCGACGAGACGATCGGCTGGTTCCTGCCGGGGCATCACGGCGACCACGACGTCAAGTTCGGCGCGCAGTACGAATACTCGAACGCCTACAACCGCAACGACGGCAACCTGAACGGGACGTTCACGTTCGGCCGCAGCGACGTGTCCTTCAACTCGGCCGACGCGCGCACCTATCCCGATCGGTTCAGCATCCGCGTCGGCGGCCCCAGCATCTTCACCGAGAAGGCCCACTACGTGTCCGGCTTTGCGCAGGACAAGTGGCGTCTGACCAGCCGGGCGACGGTGAGCCTCGGCGTTCGCTACGACGTCGAGATCATTCCGATTCCCGAGACGGACGACCCGCTCGTCAGCACCTACCCGGTCGACAAGAACAACATCCAGCCGCGCGTCGGGTTCAGCTACGATCTCGGCGGCGGGGCGAGCGTCCTCCGCGGCGGCTACGGGCGGTTCTACGACAAATCACACTTCGAGCTGATCGGCGGCCTGTACACGGCGACGCCGTTCACGAACTCGTTCACCTTCACGCGGCCGGTGAACGCGGCCGACGCCGGCCCGCGAAACGGACAGATGCCGACGGACATCTTCCTGGTCAACGGACCGGTGGTGAACCGGGCGCTGCTGGATCAGATGTTCCCGGCTGGATCGACGATCCGCAACACCGGCGCGAGCTGGGACAACCCGGATCGCCGCGTCCCCTACACGGACCAGGTGACGGCGGGCTACGAGCGCCAGCTGGCCGGCAACATGGCGGTCAGCGCCGACTACGTGCACGCGTTCAGCCGCGACCTGCTGATGTCGCAGGACCTGAACGCGGGCCTGCGCGCCACGACGACGGTGACCGATCCGGTGCAGCGCATCTACCCGCAGCCGGATCTCGTGTCGGCGTACCAGGTGCTGCGTCAGAAGTATCCCGGATTCGTGGACTTCACGACCGGCGTGACCCAGCCGAAGAACATCGGCCGGATCGACTATGACGCGCTGCTCGTGGCGTTCAACAAGCGCTTCAGCCACAACTACCAGGCCCGCGTGTCGTACACCCTGGCGTATTCGCGCGGCAACACCAGCGGCAACGGCGTGGCCGGCAGCGGCTTCCAGGTGCTCGACGACATGCACCTCGAGCTCAACGAAGGGCCCTCGGCATTCGACACCCGTCACAACCTCGTCATCAGCGGGCAGGCGCTGGTGCCGAAGACCGGCGGTCTGAACGTCAGCTGGGTCGCCCGCGCGCTCAGCGGATCGCCGTTCAGCCTGACGAATGCCAACATCGATCCGGACCGGAACGGCAGCCAGTCGGAGCCGCTCGCGGCCGGCGACTATACAAGCGCCAGCACGACGGCGAACGCGGTGCTCTACACGGTCAACGGCTACAAGTCCGAGCGCAACGGCGCCTACGGGCCCGGCTTCTTCAACGCCGACGTCCGCCTGGGCTACCGGTTCACGCTGCACGACAGCCGCCGCGTCGAAGTGTTCGCCGACATCTTCAACGTGACGAACCACACGAACTTCGCGAATCCGTCCGGCAATATCGGCACGCCCGCGACGTTCCTTGTGCTCAGCGCGTACAGCACGAGCTACGCGCCGCGCAAGCTGCAGATCGGCGCGCGCCTGCAGTTCTAAGGGACCGAGGACCGAGGACCGACGTCCGAGGACCGACGTCCGATCGGATATCGGATCTCGGGCATCGGACCTCGGATCTCGGACCTCGGACCTCGGTAGTCGGATCTCGGACCTCGGACCTCGGATCTCGGACCTCGGTCGTCGGCAGCGAAGAAACCAGTTCGTTGGGAGGAGGGCAGGGCGTCCGGCTTCGGCCGGGCGCCCTGTTTTTGTTCGTGCCTGATATTCTGTGAAGAGATGTTCTCGCCTGCGGTTCGACGGCTGTTTCCGTACGTTCTCCGGTACAAGCGCGCGTTCCTCCTCGGGCTCGTCTGCGTCGTCCTGACCACCGCGTTCCAGCTCCTCAGTCCCTGGGTCCTGAAGTACGCGATCGACGATCTGACGGCCGGGGTGACGCGGCAGAAGCTCGCGCTCTACGCGGCGCTGCTGCTGGGCGTGGCGCTGGTGCGCGGCGCGTTCCTGTTCCTGATGCGGCGGATCATCATCGGGTCGTCGCGCGACATCGAGTACGACATCCGCAACGACGTCTTCGCCCAGCTCGAGCGGCAGCCGCTGGGCTACTACCAGGCGCGGCGCACGGGCGAGCTGATGTCGCGCGCGACCAACGACCTCAACGCCGTCCGGATGATGATCGGCCCGGCGATCATGTATGCGGCGAACACGGTGCTCGTCTTCGTCGTCGCCGTCGCCCTGATGCTGACGATCGACGTGACGCTGACGCTGACCGCGCTGGTGCCGCTGCCGTTCGTGACGCTCGCCGTCCGCTACTTCGGGTCGGCGATCCACAAGCGATTCGAGCGCATCCAGGCCCAGCTCGCCGACATCAGCGCCGTCGTGCAGGAGGCGCTCTCGGGCGTGCGCGTCGTCCGCGCCTACCGGCAGGAGGCCCACGAGATCGAGCGGTTCCGCCGGGCCAACGACGAATACCTGCGGCGGAACCGGGTGCTCATCCGGCTCCAGGGCGGGTTCTACCCGAGCATGACCTTCTTCCTCGGCCTCGGATCGCTCCTGGTGCTATGGCTCGGCAGCCGCGCCGTCATCGCCGGTACGATCACGCTCGGCGAGTTCGTCGCGTTCAACGGCTACCTGGTGATGCTCAGCTGGCCGATGATCGCGTTCGGCTGGGTGACGAACATCCTTCAGCGCGGACTCGCCTCCTGGAAACGCCTGCTCGACGTGCTCGATCATCCGCCGGCCATCGACGACTCAATGGTCACGGACCGCGGGCGGACCGCGGCCCTCGACGGCGCGATGGAGATTCGCGGGCTGACGTTCACGTATCCGGGGGCCGCCCGGCCGACCCTCGAGGACGTGAGCCTGCGCGTGGAGCCCGGCCAGACCGTGGCGCTCGTCGGCGCCACCGGCTCCGGCAAGTCCACGTTGATTTCACTGCTGCCGCGCCTGCACGAGCCGCCACCCGGCACGGTCACGATCGGAGGCGTGGACATCCGCGAGATTCCGCTCGATCGCCTGCGCGGCGCAATCGGGTTCGTGCCGCAGGAGCCGTTCCTGTTCTCGACGACGATCGGCGGCAACGTCGCCTTCGGGGAGGGGAAGGACACGAAGGACACGAAGGACGCGAAGGAGCGCGTCGCCGCGGCGGCGGCTGTGGCGCGGCTGGACAAGGACATCGCGGAGTTTCCGCGCGGGTTCGAGACCTCGGTGGGGGAGCGCGGCATCACCCTGTCGGGCGGCCAGAAGCAGCGGACCGCAATCGCCCGCGCGCTCTTCGTGGATCCGAAGATCCTGATTCTCGACGATGCGCTGTCGGCGGTCGATACGTATACGGAAGAAGAAATCCTGTCGCGCCTGCGCGGCGTGATGCGGCAGCGGACGTCGATTCTGGTCGCTCACAGGATTTCCACCGTCCGCGAGGCGGATCAGATCTTCGTGCTCGACGAAGGCCGCATCGTCGAGCGCGGCACGCACGAGCAGCTCGCGGCGAGAAACGGGCTGTACGCGGCGATGTACCGGAAACAGCTGCTCGAGGAAGAGCTGCAGGCCAGCTGACGATGAAGATCGAGCATCGCGAGCGACGAGCATGAGTGCGCACGACGACGACGTCGTGGGCAAGGCCTACGACGCGCGGCTGATGCGCCGGCTGCTGAGATACCTGCGCCCCTACAGCGCCTACGCGCTGTTCGCGCTGGCGGCCATCATCGCCAACTCGGTGCTCCAGCTGGCGCAGCCCTACCTGGTGAAGCTGGCGATCGACCGCTACATTCCCACGCAGGATCTGGACGGCATCAACCGCATCGCGCTCGTCTACCTGCTGGCGATCGCCGGCGGGTTCTGCCTCGAGTTCACGCAGACCTGGCTGCTGCAGACGACGGGCCAGCGGATCATGTTCGACATGCGCATGGAGATCTACCGCCACCTCCAGCGCCTCGACCTGCGCTTCTACGACCGCAACCCGGTCGGGCGGCTGATGACGCGGGTGACGACCGACGTCGACGCGATCAACGACATGTTCACCTCCGGCGTCGTGACGATCTTCGGCGACGTCTTCACGCTCGCCGGCATCATGATCGTGATGCTGACGATGAACTGGCGGCTGGCGCTGGTGGCCTTCGCGGTGCTCCCGCTCATCGTCATCGTGACGCAGTGGTTCCGCCGGAACGTGCGCGAGTCGTACCGCACCGTCCGCCGGCTGATCGCGCGCATCAACGCCTACCTGCAGGAGCACATCACCGGCATGCCGACGGTGCAGCTCTTCCGCCGCGAGGCCAGGGCCTTCCACGAGTTCGAGGCGATCAACGAGGAGCACCGCCGCGCCAACGTGGACTCGATCTTCTTCTACGCCGTGTTCTACCCGGCGATCGAAGTCATCAGCGCGCTCGCCGTGGCGCTGACCATCTGGTTCGGCGGACGCTGGGTCCTGGCGGGCACGCTGACGCTCGGATCGCTCGTCGCCTTCCTGCTGTATTCGGCGCGGTTCTACCGGCCCATCGCCGACATGTCGGAGAAGTTCAACATCCTGCAGGCGGCGATGGCCTCGTCGGAGCGGATCTTCAAGCTCCTGGACGAACCCGTGAGCATCGCGAGTCCCGCGACACGAGCGGAGGGCGTGCCCCCGGTCGCCAGCGGCGCGACCACCGCGAAGGGGGGCATCGTCTTTGACGACGTCTGGTTCGCGTACAACCCCAGCGAGGCCGGCGAGCCCGACTACGTGCTCAAGGGCGTGTCGTTCCAGGTCGCCCCCGGCGAGCGCGTCGGCATCGTCGGCGCGACGGGAGCCGGGAAGTCCACGATCATCAACCTGCTGCTGCGCTTCTACGACGTGACGCGCGGGCGCATCCTCGTGGACGGCGTCGACGTGCGCCAGATGGACCTCGCGGACCTGCGGGCGCGGTTCAGCCTCGTCCTCCAGGACGTCCACCTGTTCTCGGGCACGGTCGCCGACAACATCCGCCTCGGCGCGCAGGGCATCACCGACGAGGCCGTGCAACGCGCCGCCGCGGCGGTGCACGCCGACTCGTTCGTGTCACGCCTGCCTGCCGGCTATGCCTCGGCCGTCGCCGAACGGGGCGCCACCCTCTCGGTCGGCCAGAAACAGCTGCTCTCGTTCGCCCGGGCGCTGGCGTTCGACCCGCGCATCCTGGTCCTCGACGAAGCGACGTCGAGCATCGACACCGAGACCGAAGCGCTGATCCGCGACGCGTTGGCGACGCTGATGGCTGGCCGAACGACGATCGCCGTCGCCCATCGACTGTCGACCATTCAAGACATGGACAAGATTCTCGTCCTGCATCGAGGCGAGCTGCGAGAAGTGGGAACGCATCAGGAGCTGCTCGCCAGACGCGGCATCTACTACAAGCTGTACCAGTTGCAATACAAGGAGCAGGAGGCCCTGTTCGCGGGCTCTTTGGAGGGTGAAAACCAATGAGGGGACAGTACTCGGTGGTAATTCCCTGGTCCGATCGACCAGTGCTCGAAACGACCCTGGCGAGGAACCGTCATCTGCTCGAGCGGCATGACGTGGAGACAGTGATCGTCAACGCGGGAGGGAGCAACGCGAATCTGACCGCGATCATCGAAAGGGCCGCGATCCCGAACGTCGTCGCCGTCAACTTGCCGTGCGCGGCGTTCAACCGGGCTCTTTGCCTGAACCTGGGCATGGAGGCAAGCAGCGGAGAGTATCTGTTCTTCCTCGACGCCGACATCGTGATGAAGTCGGACGTCTTCGCCGAAGCGATCGACGATCTCGCATCGGGCAACCGCTTCGTCGCCGTCGGCCGGATCTTCGAATCGACGGCGAACACGCAAATAAACGATCTGTCGCGCTGGAATCCAGACTTGTCCGATCGGTTGCTCTCCTGCGTCTCTCATCTGGTACGCACTACGGAACTGGTCTCGAACGAAGGCCGCCGCGCCGTGACCAGGTTTCAGCAATCCCGTTCGGGTCTCCGGGCTGGAGATGGAATCCTCCTGGTGAAAAG
>Ga0075362_10000518_pt1 | contig 11249 bp, 7 predicted proteins | sample EndMetdeltDD1762_FD_71397 | JGI IMG/M metagenome (GOLD analysis project Ga0075362, IMG submission 71397) | Populus endosphere microbial communities from Tennessee, USA - Endosphere MetaG P. deltoides DD176-2 | ecosystem: Host-associated > Plants > Roots > Endosphere | place: USA: Tennessee...
TCGGAGCGCGCCGGCGAAGCGGCGCGCGAGAGCGCGTGCAGGGGAGTCCGAGGGGCGAAGCCCCTCGGATAGAACTAGAAATCGAACTTGAAGGCGAACTGCATGATACGCGGATCCTGCGCGCTCAGGATGCGGCCGAAGTTCGAGCTGTTCAGGCCGGTCGTCGGGTTGTTGAAGTTCGCCTTGTTCAGCACGTTGAACACTTCCCAGCGGAACTGGAACCGGCGTTCCCCGAGCTTGAAGCTCTTGCTGACGCCGAGATCGTTCTGCAGGCGGGACGGCCCGTAGAAGGCGTTCGGCTTCAGCGTGCTGTAGGTGCCCGGCGCCGGCGATCCGAAGGCCGCCGCGTTCAGGTAGTTGTTCACGCTCTTGTCGCCGTAGATGTCGTCCTGCAGCTGCACGGCGCGCTGGCCGCCGACGCCCGAGAGCGCGTTGTCCACGCCGGTCGTGATCGAGTACGGACTGCCGCTCTGCCAGCGGACGAGCGGCGCGATCTGCCAGCCGCCCAGGACCGCGTCGAGCGCCTTGTTCGAGAACGACGGCGTGAAGGCGACCACCGACAGGTTGACGACGTGGCGCCGATCGGAATCGCACGCCGAGTAGTCGAGATCGGGATCGTTCGGGTTCACGATGGTCGGGCCGGTCAGCTCGGTGGTGGCCGGATCGCTCATGCACTTCGACAGCGTGTAGTTGGCCAGCACGCTGTAGCCGCTGCGCAGGCGCCGCTGCACCGAGAGCAGCATGCCGTTGTAGTTGGCGACCCCGGTGTCGTCGAGCTGGCCGATGGTGCCGTAGAACCCGCCGTAGGCCGGCTTGCGCTGCACGAGGAACCGGCGCGCGTTCGTCGTCGCGGGCGTCGCGCCCGGCGCGTAGATCGCGTAGTTCAGCTCGGTCGCGCGCCACAGGTGGCTGGAGTGGTTGCCCAGGTAGCTCGCCGTCGCCAGCCACGCGCCGAACTGATGCTGCAGGCCGACGTTCCACTGCTGCAGCGTGGTCGGCTTGGTGTCGATCGGCGCGTTCACGTAGACGCCCGCGGTCGGGAACGCCTGCGTCGGCCAGCCGGTCAGGAGTCCCGGGAACGGGTTGCCGCCCAGATAGTCGACCCACGGATCGGTCAGGCCGCCGGGCGGATTGGTGAGCGTGATCTGCGCGCCCCACGGCGGATTGTTGGCGAACCGCGTGTTGAAGAACAGCTGCGGCGTGTCGTAGAACACGCCCCACCCGGCGCGCAGCGCCGTCTTGTCCGTCGGCTGCCAGACGATGCCGGTGCGCGGCGCGAACTGGCCCCACTGGGTGTTCATCACCGCCGATCCCGGCATGCCGGGATCACCGGGAAAGTACAGTCCAGGAGGCGCCTGCGGATACACGGTGCTCCGGATCCCCGCGTCGAAGCGCGCGAGATCGAAGTTGCTGACGTAGTCGAGCGTGTTCTTGATCGGGATGTACGGCTCCCACCGCAGCCCGGCGTTGAACGTGAGGTTCGCCTTCAGCTTCCACTCGTCCTGCACGTAGGCGCCGAAGTAGTCGTTGTGATCGTTGTCGTAGACCGGGTTGCCCTGGAGGAAGTTGCTCATGCGTCCGAGCATGAAATCCGCCAGCCCGAGCCCCGTCGTCTGGCCGCTGAAGGTGAACTGGCCGTTGCTCGGACGGTTGTTCACCGTCTCGATCCGCGTGTGGATCCAGTTGCCGCCGAACGACACCTGGTGCTTGCCGAGCATCCAGTCGAGGTCGTCGGCGACCTGGAAGCCGTTCGAGTTGAAGTACCCCGGGTTGGTGGCGCCGGTGCCGAACTGGAACCCGTTCGTCACGCTCACGCCCATGTATCCGGTCACGGCGCCGACGACGGTCGATCCGACGTCGGTCGGCGAGAAGTACTTCGGCAGCGGCCGATCGTTCAGCGTCTTGTTCCAGGTGACGTGCAGCGCGTTGACGAAGCGCGACGACACGATCCAGTTGTGGCCGACGACGAGCGAGTGCACCTGGTTGTTCTGTCCCGTGCGGCTCAGCGTCAGCGCGTTGGAGCCGTCGTAGGTGCCGGGGTTGTCGTAGGCCGCGTAGAGATAGCGCGCGAACAGGCTGTGGTTCTGGTCGATCGCGTAGTCGCCGCGGCCCATGTTCTGGTGCTCGGTGCTGTTGTTCGGGATCCCGTACTGCAGCCGTCCGCAGGGATCGGTCGCGACCGGGACGTGGCTGAGGATGTTCAGCGCGACGGGGTTGAAGAGCGCGGGGTTGATCGTGTTGTTGACGAACCCCGCGGCCGGCGCGAGCGTGATCTGCCGTCCGCTGCACGAGGGGGCGGCGATCGCGGTGAAATCGCCGGCCAGCATGGCCGCCGTCGGGACGAAGCTGGTGTTCTCGGGCGGGTTGCTCTTCTCGACGCGGCCCTGGTAGCCGTCGAAGAAGAACAGCTTGTCCTTGATGATCGGACCGCCCAGCGTGCCGCCGAACTGGTGGCGCTTGAGGCTGTCGCGCGTCGGCGCGAAGAAGTTGCGCGCGTTGAAGTGATAGTCGCGGATGAAGTCGAACGCGCTGCCGCGATAGCTGTTCGTGCCCGACTTCGTGACCAGGTTCACGGCCGACGCGGCATGGTGCCCGTAGCGGGCCGGCAGCGAGCTCGTCTCGACCTTGAATTCCTGCAGCGCGTCGGGCATCGGCGTCGGCAGGTTCAGGTTGTTGAACGGATCGTTGTGCGTCCCGCCGTCCATGATGTAGGTCATCCCGTTGGCCTGGCCGCCGGCCACCGAGATCGTCACGGTCGGGAAGTTCTTGTTCGTGTTCAGGTCGCCGGCCGGCGCCGCCGTCGCCAGGCCCGAGAGGAAGATGAGCTCGGTCGCCTGCCGGCCGTTGAGCGGCATCTCGGTGACCGTCTGGTTGTCGATGACCTGTCCGACGCCCGTCGATCGCGTCTCGATCACGGGGCTCTCGGCCCTGACCGTCACCTGCTCGCCGATGCTGCCGACCGCGAGCGCGACGTCGATCGTCGGGTTGCTGTTGACCTGCAGGACGATGCCTTCCTGCACGTATGTGTTGAAGCCCTGCAGCGCGACCTTGAGGCGGTACGGGCCGACAGGGAGGTTGGTGAACACGAATGCGCCGTCGGCACCGGTGAAGACCGTGCGTGACGTGCCAGTATCCGTCTTGGTCATCGTGACCTCGACGCCGGGGAGCACGCCCCCGCTCGAGTCCTTCACGACACCCGACACTTGCGAGCCGGCGACGGCCTGCGCGAGCCCGGTGCCCGCAGCCGCCAGCCAGATGATCGCCGCGACAAGCGTTGTGCGCCAGATCGTCACTTCGCTACCTCCACGAGTTGGGGGGGAGGCATGCCTCCACTGGATGCGAGGCATGCGCGGTCCGGACGGTAGCACCGCGAGTCGCGCTTCTCTAGGGAGTTACGGTGGCGCTACCGTAACAGCCGCCCGCCGGAAACGCGGTCTGTATAATCACGAGGCCGATGGAACCCTGGCGCACCGCGATCGCAACGTCCGACGCGACAAACATTTGGATCCGCGGACATGCGGTCACGGCGCTGATGCAGAAGGCGACGTTCACGGACGTCATCGTGCTGCTCCATCTCGGCCGGTTGCCGTCCCCCGGCGAGCGGCGGCTCCTCGACGCGCTCCTCATCGGCGTGGCGGATCACGGCGCCGGCGCGCCGTCGTGCGCGGCGGCGCGCCTGGCCGCATCGGGCAACCGGGCGTCGATTTCATCCGCGGTGGCGGCGGGCGTCCTGGCGATCGGCGACGACCACGGCGGCGCGGGATCGAACTGCATGGAGCTCATCGCGCGGTCGCTCGCCGCGGCGAAGACCGACGGCGGCGCGCCGGCCGACGCAGCCCGCCGCGCCGTCGACGACGCGATCCGCGAGAAGAAGCGGCTGCCCGGCCTCGGCCACCGCGTCCACACGACGGATCCGCGCGTGAAGACGCTCTTCGACATGGCGCGCGCCGAAGGGGTCGCGGGCGACGGCATCGCCTTCATGGAGGCGCTCGAGGCGGACGCGGGCGCGCGCATCAAGCCGCTGCCGATGAACATCGACGGCGCGCTCGCCGCGATCCTGCACGACATGGGGTTCACGCCTCCCGCGGGACGCTTCCTGTTCATCGTCGGACGCGTCGCCGGACTGACCGCCGAAGTCGCCGAGGAGTACGCGCGCGAGAAGCCGATGCGGATCAAGGTCCAGGTGGACTACGACGGACCTCCGCCGATCGAAGAGTAAGGACGTCATGCCCCGAGCCATCACCGCCGAGGAAATCGAAGTCGTCCACGCGCTGGTCGGGCGCGCGCGGGCCGCGATGGCGGCGATCGCGGACTACGACCAGGCCACCGTGGACCGGATCTGCCAGGCGGTCGCCTGGGCCGGCGGCAATCTCGAGACCGCGACGCGCCTCGCCAACATGAGCGTGGACGAAAGCGGCATGGGGCGCCGCGAACCGACGCGACGCGCCAAGGTCCAGGGCATCCTCCGCGACGCGCTGCGGCAGAAGAGCATGGGAGTCATCGAAGAGGATCCCGCGCGCGGCCTCGTGAAGTACGCGAAGCCCGCCGGCGTCGTCGCCGCGCTGATCCCCGTCACGAGCCCCTACGTCACCCCGGTCGGAATCGCCATCTACGCGATCAAGGCCAAGGACGCGGTGATCTTCTCGCCGCATCCGTCGAGCCGCGGCACGACCATCGAGACCGTCCGCATCATGCGCGCCGCGCTGCAGAGGCTCGGCGTGCCCGAGGACGTCCTGCAGGTCGTCGAGCGGCCGAGCATTCCGCTCGCCAACGCGCTCATGTCCGCGTGCGATCTGACGATCGCGACCGGCGGCCCGGCGATGGTCAAGGCCGCGTACGGATCCGGCAGGCCCGCCTACGGCGTGGGGGCCGGCAACGCCACGATGGTGATCGACGAGACGGCGGACGTCGAGGAAGCGGCGCGCAACACGCGCATCAGCAAGACCAACGACAACGGATCCGGCTGCTCCGCCGACGGCAACCTGCTCGTGGACGCGCGGATCTACGACCGCTTCCTCGCGCAGCTCCAGGCGGAAGGCGGCTATCTCGTCGACGAGGAGGAGAAGGCGCGGCTCCAGGCCGCCTACTGGGACGGCGAGGGCCGCCGGACCGCCGACACGATCGCGCGCGACGCGGCAGCCGTCGCGCAGAAGGCCGGCATCACGCTGCCGGCCGGCAGGACATTCTTCATCGTCCCCGAGCGCCTGATCGGCAAGGCGCATCCCTTCTCCACGGAGAAGCTCGGCGTCGTGCTGGCGATCTTCCAGTACCACGGCTGGGAGATGGCGCTCGACATGGTGCGGCAGATCTTCGAGACCGGCGGGCGCGGCCACTCGTGCGGCATCTATTCGTTCGACGACGAGCACATCCACCAGCTCGCGCTGGTGGCGCCGGTGAGCCGCATCATGGTGCGGCAGGTGCAGTCGAGCTCGAACGCGGGCACCTTCACCAACGGCATGCCGATGACGTCGAGCATGGGGTGCGGCGTGTGGGGCGGCAACATCACCAACGAGAACATCTCGCTGAAGCACTACCTGAACGTCACCTGGGTGAGCCGTCCGATCCCGGAGGATCGCCCGTCGGAGCAGGAGCTGTTCGGCGAGTTCTACGGGACGACAGTATGAGCAAGGCGATTCACGTCATTCCGGAGCCGCTTCCCACCACGAGCGAGACGCGGTTCGCCGCCTATCTGCTCGCCGACTATCTCGAGCGCCTCGGCGTCGAGGTCGTGTTCGGGCTGACCGGCCACACCGTCATCGGCATGCTCGACGCGATCGGCCGGAGCCGGATCCGCTACGTCAGCACCCGTCACGAGCAGGTCGCCGCGCACGCGGCCGACGGCTACGCGCGCGCGACCGGCAAGCCCGGCGTGCTGCTCACGCACCTCGGCCCTGGCCTGACCAACGCCGCGACCGGCGTCGCCAACGCCGCGCTCGATTCGATCCCGATGGTCGTGATCGCCGGCGACGTGCAGTCGTACTACCACGGGCGCCATCCGCACCAGGAGGTGAACCTCCACCAGGACGCGGACCAGTTCCAGATCTACCGCCCGTTCTGCAAGCGCGTCTATCGCGTCGAGCACGCCCGCGACCTGCCGCGCATCGTCGAACGCGCGTTCCACCTGGCGCAGACCGGGCGTCCCGGTCCGGTGCTGGTGGACGTGCCGATGGACGTCTTCTCGACGAGCCTGCCGGTCGACGCGTTCGCCAAGGTGCCGGCGGAGATCGCGCGGCCGTCGATCGACGCGGCCACCGCGGAGCGCATCGTCTCGGCGCTGGCGGCGGCGGAGCGTCCGGTGCTCTACGCCGGCGGCGGCGTCCTCTCGGCGCGCGCCTCGTCGCAGCTGGCGGCGCTGGCCGAAGCGCTCGAGCTGCCCATCGCCCACAGCCTGATGGGCAAGGGGGTCGTGCGCGAGGATCACCCGCTCCTGCTCGGCATGACGGGCTTCTGGGGCACGCCGATCGCCAACGAGAAGTGCCGCACGGCCGACGTGATCCTCGCGGTCGGCACGCGCTTCGCCGAGGCGAATTCCAGCTCCTGGGATCCGCGGTTCACGTTCGACATTCCGCCGACGCGCCTGATCCACATCGACGCGGACGTCGCCGAGATCGGCCGCAACTTCCCCACCGAGCTCGGCGTCGTCGCGGATGCGAAGCTGGCGCTGACGGCGCTCGTCGAGGCGGCGCGCGGCGTCACGCATCGCCATCGCGGACCGCTGCGGCTCGAGATCGCGCAGGGCCGCCGCGCGTTCGCGGCGAACTGGGCGGATCAATACAGCTCCAACCAGTACCCGATGCGCCCCGAGCGCATTCTCAGCGAGCTGCGCAAGGCCGTGCCGGAAGACGGCTTCATCGTCACCGACGTGGGCTGGAACAAGAACGGCGTCGGACAGCAGTTCCCCATCACCGTGCCGGGCACCTTCATCACGCCGAGCGGACTGGCGACGATGGGGTTCGGGCCGGCGGCGGCGCTGGGCGTCAAGCTGGCGCAGCCGGATCGCGCCGTCGTGGCGCTCGTCGGCGACGGCGCCTTCGGCAGCAACCCGTCGGTCGTCGCGACGGCGATGGAAGCGGGTCTCGGCGTCATCTGGCTGGTCATGGACAACGCCGCGTTCGGCACGATCGCGGGCCTGACCAACATGCACTACGGGTGGGAGTTCGGCTGTCTCTTCGAGGTGGACGGCGCGCGCTATCGCACCGACTTCGCGCAGATCGCGCGCGGCTACGGCGCCGACGGCGTCTACGTCCATTCGGCCGAGGAGCTGGGTCCCGCGCTCGGCGCCGCGCTGGCCTCGGGGCGGCCGACGGTAATCCAGGCGCCGATGGAGAACGCGCCGACGCCGACGCCGGGCCACTGGGACATCAACTGTGTTTACCGAAAAGGCAGCTGACAGGCCGCTGAAGAGCGCCGGCCTGAATGGCGAATGCCGAATGCCCAATGCCGAAGTCACTGTACGAGCGAACGAACGCAGTGAGTGAGCCACGCGAACGGAACGCGCCGGCGGAGCGGCGCGCGAGAGAGCGTGTCGGGGAGTCCGAGGGGCGAAGCCCCTCGGAGAATACGGCACGGCGGACGCACGTACGCTGGGTGCCGATTCTCGCGCTCGTCGCCGTCGGCACGGCGATCAACTATCTCGATCGCACCGTCCTGGGCATCGCCGCGCCCTATCTGACGAAGGATCTCGGGCTCACGCCGACGCAGATGGGGCTGGTCTTCTCGGCGTTCTCGTGGAGCTACGCGGCGCTGCAGATCCCGGGCGGCATCTTCCTCGATCGCTTCGGCACGCGCTTCACCTATTTCATCACCGTCGCGCTCTGGTCCCTGTTCACGGCGCTGATGGGGGTGGTGAGCTCGCTGGGCGGGCTGATCGCGACCCGCGTCGGCGTCGGGATCTTCGAGGCGCCGTGCTTTCCGGCCAACAGCCGCATCCTCGCGACGTGGTTCCCGCAGCAGGAACGGGCGCGCGCCAACTCGGTGTACTCCGTCGGGATGAACTTCGGCCTGGGCTTCCTGAGCGTGCCGCTGTTCTGGATCACCCAGCAGTTCGGGTGGCGCGGCCTCTTCTTCATCGTCGGCGGCATCGGTGTCGTCTTCAGCTTCGTGTGGTGGGCCCTGTACCACAATCCCAGCGAGAGCACGACGGCGAACCGCGCCGAGCTCGACTACATCGAAGCGGGCGGCGGCGGCGAGTACAAGGGGCAGCGTCTCGACTTCAAGTGGCGGCACATCGGCGCGCTGCTGCGGCACCGCCAGATCATCGGCGCGTCGATCGGCCAGTTCGGCGGCAATTCGACGCTGGTGTTCTTCCTGACGTGGTTTCCCACCTACCTCGTGACCGAGCGCGGGATGACGTTCATCAGGGCCGGCATGATGGTGTCGCTCCCCTACATCGCGGCCGCCGTCGGCGTCGTGCTGGGCGGGCAGGTGTCGGATGCGATCCTGAAGCGCACCGGCTCGGCCAACGTGGCGCGCAAGCTGCCCATCGTCTCGGGCATGCTCCTGGCGTCGACGATCGTCCTGGCCAACTGGGTGCCGGCCGACAACAACACGCTGGTGATCGTCATCATGTCGATCGCGTTCTTCGGACAGGGCATGACCAATCTCGGCTGGACGGTCGTGTCCGACATCGCGCCGAAGAAGCTGATCGGCCTGACGGGCGGCCTCTTCAACTTCACGACCAATCTCGCCGGCATCATCACGCCGCTCGTGATCGGCGCGACCTTCCAGGCAACCGGATCGTTCTTCGGGCCGCTCGCCTACATCGCCGTCGTCGCCGTGGTCGGGGCGCTCGCCTACAGCGTGATCATCGGCGACATCCACCGGCTCGACGTCGCCACCGAGTAGCCGATGGGAGTGCGCGCGTTCCAGCACGTCAACACGCGGTCGGCGGACGTCGAGCGCACCAAGGCGTTCTACGTGCGGCTGGGACTCACCGTCGGCGACCGGCCGCCGTTCGCGTCGCAGGGCTACTGGCTCTACCTCGGCGATCAGCCTGTGCTGCATCTGGTGCAGCGTCCCGACGGACAGGCGCACCACGAAGGATCCGGCAACGTCGATCACGTCGCGTTCGAGGCCACCGACCTCGAAGGCACGCGGCGCGCGCTGACGGAGGCGGGCCTGCCGTTTCGCGAGGCCGTGGTCCCACGCGACGGGACGATCCAGATCTTCGTGAAGGACCCCGACGGCCTGACCGTCGAGCTGAATTTCGAGCGTCCATGAGCCGGGAACGGAGAGGGCGGGCGCCGCAGGCGAGTAAAATCAAGGTCGTGCCGATACGGGCGGTGACGAGCGCGCCGGAACAGGATGGCGGCAGCGCGTCACGCGAGCAGCTCGAGCGCATTCTCGGCAGCGTCACCTTCCGGCAGGTCGATCGCCTCAAGCGATTCCTGCGCTTCACCGTCGAGGAAGCGCTGGCCGGCCGCGGCACCCAGCTCAAGGAATACGTCATCGGCGTGCAGGTCTTCGACAAGGACTCGTCCTTCGATCCGCGCGCGGATCCGATCGTGCGCGTCCAGGCGCGGCGGCTGCGCGCACGCCTGGTCCGCTACTACCGCGAAGAAGGCGGCGCCGACGCGCTCGTGATCGAGCTGCCCAAGGGCGGCTACGCGCCGGTCTTCAAGAACCGCGAGGCGGCCGGCGCGGGACGGCGCTCGATCGGGCCGACGCTCGCGGGCCAGAACACGATCGCCGTGCAGCCCCTGGCGGATCAGAGCCCCGGCCAGGACCTCGGGTATTTCTGCGACGGCCTGCGGCAGGAGATCATCCACAGTCTCGCCACGCTCGAGGCGCTGCGTGTCGTCGCCGTGCCGACCGCGGGCGCCGGGACCGAGCCGCAGGCGGCGATGCTGCTGACGGGCGGCGTGCGGAAATCCGGCGAGCGCGTCCGCGCGACGGTGCACCTGGTCGACACGGCGACGGCCTCGTACCTCTGGTCGGAATCGGTGGACGCGGCACTGAGCGATCCGTTCGCCGCGCAGGAGCTCGTCGCCGGCGCCGTCGTGAAGAAGCTCGAGCCGCTCGTGGACGGCGGCCAGCGCCGGGGCGTGCGGCGGCCGGCCGAGAACCTCGCGGCGCGGAACCTGTACCTGCAGGGACGCTATCACCTGAACCAGCGCACCGACGAGGGGCTGCACAAGGCGCTCGACTTCTTCGAGAAGGCGATCGTCGAGGACGCGCAGTTCGCGCTCGCGCACAGCGGCCTGGCGGACGCGCATTCGCTGCTGGCCCACTACGGCGTCCGTCCGCCGTCGCAGGTGTGGGCGCAGGCGGCGTCGAGCGCCGCGTCGGCCGTCATGCTCGACGGCAACTGCGCCGAAGGACGGACGTCGCTCGCGCACGTCAAGGCCACGCAGGACTGGGACTGGCACGGCGCCGAGCGCGAGTTCCAGATGGCGATCTCGCTGGACCCGCGCTACGCCACCGCGCACCACTGGCATGCGATGTCCTGCCTGGTGCCGCTCGGGCGGCTCGACGAGGCGCTCGAGGAGATGCGCATCGCGCAGTCGCTCGACCCGGTGTCGTCGATCGTCGCGCGCGATCTCGCGCTCATTCACGCCTACCGGCGCGACTACGAGTCCGCGCTCGAGCAGTGCGATCACACGATCGAGCTCAACCCGCACTTCTCCCCCGCCTACTGGGCGCTCGGCGTGATCCAGGAGCAGCGCAAGGACCTGGACGAGGCGATCGCGGCCTTCCAGCGCGCCATCGACCTGTCGCCGCACAGCCCCCGCATGCACGCCGGTCTCGGGCGCGCGATGGCGCTGGCCGGCAAGAAGGCGTTCGCCGCCTCCTCGCTCCGCAAGCTCGAGTCGATCGCGGCGCAGCGCTACGTCTCCCCCATCGAGTTCGCCGCCCTGCGCTTCGCGCTGGCCCAGCGCGAAGTGGGCTTCACCTGGCTGGACAAGGCCTGCGACGACCGCGCCTTCGACATCCTCGCCCTCAAGGTCGATCCCCGCTTCGACGCGGAGAAGCACGACCCGCGCATGGACGCGATCGTGCGCCTGGTCGGGCTCGGCTGAACGCCTGCGCTTCCGGCTTACAGCTTCCAGCTGCCGGCTTACAGCTCCCGGATTACAGCTGCCGGCTGACAGCTGCCAGCTTCCAGCTTCCAGCTCCCAGCTTCCAGCTCCCAGCTCCCAGCTCCCGGCTCCCGGCTCCCGGCTCCCGGCTCCAGCCACTTCGCCGCCTGTAGTTTCCGCCTTCAGGCGGAAGCAGTAATACCTGTATTGACATGTATCCTTGACCGTGCC
>Ga0075362_10000519_pt1 | contig 11247 bp, 10 predicted proteins | sample EndMetdeltDD1762_FD_71397 | JGI IMG/M metagenome (GOLD analysis project Ga0075362, IMG submission 71397) | Populus endosphere microbial communities from Tennessee, USA - Endosphere MetaG P. deltoides DD176-2 | ecosystem: Host-associated > Plants > Roots > Endosphere | place: USA: Tennessee...
GAGGTGTTGAAGGCGCTGGGGCGCTACGACGAAGCGCTCGGCAGCTATGGCGAGACGATCGCGCGCTTCCCGGCGGATGCCGTTGCACGGAATGGTCGCGCGGAGGTGTTGAAGGCGCTGGGGCGCTACGACGAAGCGCTCGGCAGCTATGACGAGGCGATCGCGCGCTTCCCTGAAAATGTAGTGGCACGGACTGGTCGCGCGGAGGTGTTGAAGGCGCTAGGTCGCTACGACGAAGCGCTCGGCAGCTATGACGAGGCGATCGCGCGCTTCCCTGAAAATGTAGTGGCACGGAATGGTCGCGCGGAGGTGTTGAAGGCGCTGGGTCGCTACGACGAGGCGCTCAGAAGCTACAGCGCGACAATCGAACGGTTCGCCCACAACGCCGTTGCTCAAGGTGGCCGCGCGAGCGTTCTCCTCTTGGTTGGGCGGTTCGATGAGGCATTGCGGGCATTGCCGCCGGGTGAGCCGGTGGCAGCGGATGATTGGATCCTCTGGCATATTCGAGGAATGGCGCACATTCGTCTCGGCCGTCTTGACGAGGCTGAGGCGATTCTCCAGCACGGTGCCAGGGCTGCTCCATCCCCGGTTTCCCGGGACTACTTCCGGACGGCGCTTGCGAGTATTCAACTTCGGCGGCGTCGATACCGTGAAGTGGTTCGCGAACTGAAGCCTGTGGTCTCGCGAATGCCGATCGCACACCGAACGACCGCCGTGGTTCTCCTGGCACACGCCTCAGCGGCCATTGACGAAACACGTGAGGCTGAGCGGTGGCTCGCCGAGACCGCGGCTACGCGCGTGCCCGTCGTTGTCGAGTTGCGTGCCGCCCTGGCCGAACGCTACGCGCTGCGCGTGGACGGACGCGTGCCTGCCCGGACCCGGCCTGACGAAGAAATCGACCCTCTGATTGACGAACAGGAGTTCCGCCTCCTGACGCTCGCGTTCGCTGCGTAACAGCCCGCACAGACGCCATCCAGCCCTCCTTGTAAGGAAATCACGCTGGTCCGGACTACCTCCATCGAGAGGAGAACGCCTCATGCTCGAGGTCCAGGGCCTTCGCAAGAGATATGGCGCCGTCACGGCGGTGGACGGCGTGTCGTTCACCGCGGCCGACGGCCGCATCACCGGGCTGCTCGGGGCCAACGGCGCCGGCAAGACGACGACGATCGGGATGATCTGCGGCGTCGTCACACCAGACGCCGGCGCCGTCCGCATCGACGGCGTGACGGCGCCGATCGAGATGCGGCGGCGGATCGGCGCGCTGCACGACCAGAAGGGCCTCTACGCGCGCCTCACCGCGCGAGAGAACATCCGCTACTTCGGCGAGCTGCACGGGCTGTCGGGCGGCGATCTGGAGCCACGTGTGCAGGCGGTGGTGTCGCGGCTCGGGCTGGACGCGGTCGCCGACCGCAAGACGGCGGGCTTCTCGCAGGGGGAGCGCCTGAAGGTCGCGCTGGCGCGGGCGCTCGTGCACGACCCGCGCACGCTCCTGCTCGACGAGCCGACCAACGGTCTCGACATTCCCACCGTGCGCGCGTTCAGGCGGCTCCTCTCCGAGCTGCGCGCGCAGGGGACGTGCATCGTGTTCTCCAGCCACGTCCTGGAAGACGTGTCGGCGGTGTGCGACGACCTCGTGATCATCGCGAAGGGACGCGTGGTGGCCTCGGGCTCGCAGCAGGAGATCTGCCGCGGCACCGGAACGGCCTCGCTCGAAGACGCGTTCATGCGGCTGTCGACGTGCGAGGAGGTGGTGTCATGAGCGCGAGCCTGATCGTGGCCCGGAAGGAAATCGTCGATCACCTGCGCGATCGTCGATCGCTGCTGTCGGCGATGGCGTACGCGCTGATGGGGCCGGCCGTCGTGCTCCTGGTGTCGTTCTCCCCGAAGGGGCGGACCGATTCGAGCGCCGCCGTGATGCTGGGTATGATGTCGGTGTTTGCCCTCGTGTCGGCCTTCACCGGCGGAATGCATGTCGCCATCGACGTCATGTCGGGGGAGCGCGAGCGGCAGTCGCTGCTGCCGCTGCTGATGACGCCGGTGCGGCGGAGGGACGTGGTGATCGGGAAATGGATCGCCGTGACGGCGTTCGCCCTCGCCGCATTGGCCGTCAACGTCGCGGGCCTGATCGCGGTGCTCGCGCTCCGCGCGCCGGCGGCGCTGGCCGCCCACGCGCCGACGCTCGCGGCCTGGGTGCTGCTGGGGCTCGGGCCTCTCGCGCTCCTGGCCGCGGCGCTCGAAATCCTCGTCGCGGGCTTGTCCCGGACGATGAAGGAGGCGGGGACGTCGCTGATGCTCGTGATGTTCGTCCCGATGTTCATCGGGATGTTCCTCGTGTTCTTTCCCGTGGGGGCCGGGTTCTGGACGGTGGTGCCGGTGGTCGGGCAGCAGATCGTAATTGACACCGGCATGCGGGGATCGCCGGCGCCGCTGCTGCGGGTGATCGCGCTGGCGCTCGTGACGGCGGGATGCGCGCTCGCGCCGCTCGCCGCGGCTGAACGCATGCTGGGCCGCGACGCCGCCGCGTCGCCGGCGGCGTGACACGGCGTCAGTGTCCGGTGCCTCTTCTTCGGATCGCGAAGCGCGGCTCACCGCGCTGCTCGGCGCGCACGGCGCCGCGCTCGGGCGGCTGGCTGCCAGCTACGCGAGGAATTCCGGGGAGCGGGACGATCTCTTCCAGGAGATCGTGGTGGCGATCTGGAAGGCGCTGCCCGGGTTTCGCGGCGAGTGTTCCGAGCGCACCTTCATCTTCCGGATCGCGCACAACCGCGGCATCGCGCACCTGGCGAGCCGGAGGCCGGCTGCCGCGGACGCGGGCGAGGAGCTCGAGGTGCGGTCGTCCGCCCCGGATCCGGAGCAGGCGCTGTCCCGCGCGCAGGAGGGCCGACGCCTGCAGGACGCCGTTCAGCAGCTCCCGCTCGGCCACCGGCAGGTGGTGACGCTCATGCTCGAAGGCCTTGGATACGGTGACATCGCCGAAGTGCTCGGCATCAGCGAGAGCAACGTCGGCGCGCGCCTGACGCGCGCCCGCCAGATGCTCCGCCGGCTGTTACAGGACTGAACGTGGAACCTGATCACGAGCTCGAACGCTGGCAGCGCGAATGGCGCGCGCACGACGTGATTCCGGCGGCGCTCGCCGCGCGCGTCGCGCGGGGCAGCCGCTGGATGCGCTGGGGCGTCGCCGCCGATATCGCCGTGACCGTCGTGTTCGGCGGCGGGACCGCGGCATGGGCGATCGCGTCACGCCGTTCGGACATCGCCGTCCTGTCGGCGGGCGTCTGGGTGCTGATCGCGATCGCCTGGACGCTGTCGATCCTGCTGCGGCGCGGCGTCTGGCAGCCCGCCGGCGCGACGACGGCCGCGTTCATGGAGCTGTCCATTCTGCGCTGCGAACGCGCGCTCCAGGCCCTGCGGGCGCAGGCGGCCCTGTTCGTGCTGATTCTCGGCTTCGATCTCGTCTGGCTCTACTGGAGCGGCGGCTACACCAGCGTCTGGACGTTCGTGACGCGCCCCGCCGTCGTCCTGATCGCCTGGATCGGCACGGCAGTCGCCGCCGCCGCGGCACTCTGGTACCGCCGGCGCATGCGCCGCGAGTTGAGGGAGCTGCTGCGGCTGCGGAAGGAGATCGAGGATCGCTGAGTTCATGAGACGAACGTCCTGATACGCCGCGCGCCGCTCCGTCACCAAGGTGTATTGGAGGCGCGTCATGGGTGTCAGAAAGAACGCGAAGTTCCTTACTCCGGCCGAGCGTGAGAACTTCGTCAAGGCCTGTGTCCTGATGAAGGCGCAGATCGTCAACCCCGCTGCGCCTCCCGCGCAGCAGTACAGCAAGTGGGACGAGTACGTCGCGATCCACTGGATGATCCAGGACGCGTTCGCTCCGGGCGACTCGTTCGTGAACTTCGGCCATGGCGGCAGCGGGTCGTACAGCTTTCTGAGCTGGCATCGCTACTTCCTGTTCCAGTTCGAAAAGGACCTGCAGACCCTGGTCCCGGGCGTGATGCTGCCGTACTGGGACTGGACGGACCCCGCCTCGATCATGACCGACACGTTCCTGGGACCGAACGGAACGGTGAACAGCGAGGTCCGGAGCGGCTACTTCGCCGTCAACGCGCCCGGTACCGCGGGCAACCCGACGCCGGCGCCGGCATGGTGGCCCGCCGGCCTGACCGGCTGGACGCTGCATTCCGCCTTCGGCGGCGGATCGGGTCCGCTGTGCCGCGGTATCGGAGCGGTCGCGCAGCTGCCGACGGCGACCGATCTCCGGAACACGCTCGCGAAATCGACCTATCCCGCGTTCCAGAACGCGCTCGAAAGCGGCGTCGGCCTTCCGTCGTTCCCCTCGCAGCAGATGCACAACGGGCTGCACGGCTGGCTCGGCGGCGCGTTCGGCCAGATGAGCGATCCCGCGTACTCGCCGTTCGATCCGTTCTTCTACCTGCACCACTGCAACATCGATCGCATCTGGGCGATGTGGCAGATGGACGGCCACGCGAGCGAGTATCCCAGCGTCGGCGGACAGGACAACCATCGCCGCAACGACATCATGTATCCCTGGACCGGCGGCACCGCCGGCTACGGCACCAACGCGGCGATCGCCGCCTCGATGCCGATGCCGGACTTCAGCGCGGTCGGCGCGAAGCGCAACGTGGACACGCTCGATTTCCGCGCGGCGTTCGGCTACACCTACGACACGCTCGCGATCATCGGCATCGGTCTCGATCGCACCGGCAGCATGCTCGGCATGACACCGGATCCGATGGTGACGGCCGCCCCTGACGTGACCAAGTGGGAAGCGGCGAAGCGCGGCGTCTCGGCCTTCCTCCAGGATTGCGAGACGGTGCAGAGCAGCGGCACGACGTACGTGATGGCCGGCATCAAGACGTTCCGCCGGCTCGCGGCCAACGACTTCACGTCCGTGTTCCCGGCGCCGGGCTACGGACTCGTCAAGAACGGCGGCGCGGTCAGCCGCGCGGCGTTCGACGCCGCCGTCGCCCCGATGACGCCCGGCGGCGGCACGCCGCTGGCCGACGCGCTCAACGACGTCCGCAACACGCTCGTCGAGCCGCCGTTCGGCCACCAGCCGGCGGACGAGCGCCGCTACCTCGCGATGCTGACCGACGGTCTGCTCACCGCCGGCGCGCCGATGAGCTCGATTCCCGACGGGTCGTTCGCCAGTACCGCCGTCTTCGCGATGGGCTTCGGCACGGGCGCCGACGTGGACTACGCGACGCTCGCGAGCATGGCCGCCAAGGGCGTGACGCTGCCGACCGCGCAGGTGTTCCACGGCGAGAACGCCGGCACGATCGACAAGTTCTACTCGAACGCGCTCGCCGCGGCCATCGGCTTCACGTCGGTGATCGATCCGGTGATCGAGCTCTTCGCCGGCGAGCACGCGCACGTCGACTTCCACGTCACGTCGGCGGACGATGCGTTTCTCATCACCGTGCAGGGGATGGACTTCGAGGACGACAACTGGACGTTCCACCTGCACGGCCCCGGCGGCTACATGGCGTACGGCGACGGCGGAGGTCACGATCACGCGGCCGGCCATTCGTGCCACTGCCCCTGCACGCCCGACGTCACGGTGAAGCGCGATCGGGCGCGTCTCAGCCTCGTGCTGCAGCGCGACAACGCCGACGCCGCGTGCTGGGTCGGCCGGTGGCAGCTGATGGTCGCCTACAAGGCGCGCCTGCTGGACGCGATGGTGATGCCCGGCATCGGCGAGCTGATCGTGCCGGTGTCGGCGGGGCCGGTCCGCGGCCCGCGTTTCGCGCGCCTGCTGCAGGCACCCGGGGCCCGCGTCGCCACTCGCAACATCGCCGCCGTCGCGGCCAATCGGCTCGATCGCCGTCCCGTCAGCGCCAACCGCAACGAGCAGGAAGCCTGCAACGCCGTCGTCAACATCTACGCGCGGACGCGGCTGCGCATGGAACTGGTGCCGCCGTCGAAGCTGCTCGAGGCCGGATCCCAGCTGGCGATCAACGTCACCGCGGACGTGCTGCAGGGCAGCGTCTCGACCGCCCGCACCTTCGCGCGGTTGATCGCGCCGGCGCAGGACCTGGCGCGATCCGTCGCGGCAGTCAAGGACCGTCCCGTTCCACGCGAGGCGCGTCTCGAGGGAGCCGAGTCGCCGGTCGACACGGCACGCCTGCTGGCGGTGCTCGAGCGGCGCGATCCCAAGCTGGCGCAGACGCGCGACGAAGAGATGAAGCTCGCCGTCCACGGCGGTCCGATGCACGTGCACGTGGAGAAGACCGACGTGCCCGGCGTCTATCACCTCGGCGTCTACGTCGACGGCACCTACTATCCCGCGCAGGATCAGCGCGCGCCGCAGGGCCACGAGCACGGCGGCGGAGCGGCGATGTCCCCCGCGCCCGCCGGCGGCGGCGAACGCTTCATCCGGATCCTGACGACGATGGTCGGAATGCCGGCGAAAGGCACGTCGGCCAGGCCCGCGTCGAGACGCAGAGCCGCCCGGCCGGCGCCGCGCGGGACCAGACGGCGTTGAACAGACGAAAGGACGAAGGCAGATGACGAGACCGACGATCGACGAATTCGAGGTGTTCACGGCGGAGACGCTCGCGAACCGGCACAGCGCCAAATCCCCGGTGGTCAAGGCCGCGGATCACGCGGTGCTGATCGCGGCGGCGGGACGCCTCCTGGGCAAGCCCGCCAACCTGCCGGGGACGCCGGTGCTGTCGCTCACGGCGCGACATCCACACGACCCGGCCGGCTTGATGGACGTCTACCACCCCGGGCGGTGGGACTGCTCGTCGAACCTGGTGTTCATGGACACGATCAAGCAGGTGGGGCCGAGCGTCGGCGAATGGGACGGATCGGTGGTCTACGGCCGGTTCACGGCGCCGTCGAGCGGATCGTATCTGGTGGTGGCGAACTTCTCGGGCTACCAGATCACGCTGAATCTGAACGGCCCCTGGGGCAAGAGCACGGCCTACTGTGCGACCACGTCGGATCACGTGCAGGCGACGGCGCTGTGGTCGGGCACGTCTGGCGGCACCTTGTCGTTCACGATCAACATGAACGGCCCGTACCTCGGCTATCTCGAGTCGATTCAGATCTATCTGCTCTCGTAACGCAGGGCCTGCAGCAGATCGACCGTCGCGGCGATCAGCTGCTCGCAGGTATCCAGCACGGTGAGGACGTCGCGCGCCCGCGCGGCGTCCTTCGTCTGTACGACGTCGCCGATGAACCGGTAGCCCATGCGATGCGCGGTCTCGATGTAGCGCGGCGCCTTCGCGGTATCGCCGAGCGCGACCCGCAGCTCGCGCACGCTGACCTTCAGGACCGTATCGGTGATGGCGGTATCGGGCCATATCGCCCTGAGCAGTTGATCCTTGGTCACGAGGTAGCCGGGACGGGCGGCCAGCTGCTCGAGGACCGCGAAGGTCTTCGGGCGGAGGGGTACCGGATCCACGCCGCGCAGCAGCCTGCGGTTGTCGCGTTCGAGCCTGAACGGACCGAACGCGAGATTGAACCGCACTTGTACCGTTCCGTTAGGACTTCCGCTCCACGCGCCCGCTACCTTCATGGCATGAACTCTCCTGTCCATCTCTCCCGCAGGCGCCTGCTGGCGCTCCTTGGCGCGGCCGGCGGCGCGATGACGACCCTCGGGGCCGCTGGCCGTTCCGGCGCCGAAGGCGCGCCGGCGGACGAGCGGCGCGGTCCCCACCGCCCGTCGCTGAACACACGGCTGACCCGCGAATACGGCGTGCGCCATCCGTTCGTCAGCGCGGGAATGGGCTTCGTGGCCTATCCGCCGCTCGTCACCGCCGTGTCGAACGCCGGCGGCATCGGCATCCTCGGCAACGCCATCGAGCCGCCGCCGAGCACGCAAGCACTCGTCCGTATGATTGGAGCGGGGACGCGCGGATCTTTCGGCGTCGACTTCATTCACGACACGACGGCCTTCGGGCCGGCCACGACCGACGCCCACATCGACGTCTGCGTGGCCGAGCGCGTCAAGCTGGTCGTCTTTCACATGAACGTGCCGCCGCGCGCGTGGGTCGACCGGCTCCACGCGGCCGGCTGCCGCGTCTGGCAGCAGGCGGCGTCGGTCGAGCAGGCCGAGGAGGCGGTCCAGGCCGGCGTCGACGCCGTGATCGCGCAAGGCCGCCAGGCCGGCGGCCACAACAAGAGCGTCACGCCGGCGATACCGCTGCTGCGCCGCGTGATTCAGGCGGTGCACCCCGTGATGGTGCTGGCGTCCGGAGGCATCGCCACCGGCGCCGACGTCGCGCTCGCGCTGCTCAACGGCGCCGAAGGCGTCTGGGTCGGCACGCGGATGGTGGCGACGACCGAGGCGTTCGCGCATCCGGAATACAAGCGGCGCCTGCTCGCGGCGCACGGCCGCGCGACGGCGGTGACGACGGCGTTCGGACCGGAATATCCGAACGTGCCGTATCGCGTGCTGCGGACCGATCTCGTCCGGCGCGTGGCCGGACACGAGGACGAGATTCCGCCGCCGCAGCCGACCGATCCGCCGATCGGTCAGACGGTGCTGTTTCCCTTCACGCTGCGCGTGCCGTACACGATGCCGCCGTTCAGCGCCGTCGTGCCGACGCCCGATACGACGGGCACGTTCGACGCGATGGGCTTCCCGGCGGGGGAGGAAAGCGTGCGCAAGCTGAAGGACATCCGGCCGGCCGCCGACATCATCGAGGAGATGATGGAGGAGGCCCGGGACATCCTACGGGACTGGAGCTAGACCCCTCTTTCGTATCCCTGTAGTTTCCGCCTTCAGGCGGAATGCGGCGCCGGAAGAGTTCCGCCGCTCTACTCCGCACCCTTCCCGATGGCATACAGCACATCGTCGGACCGGATGAAGAGGCGGCCGCCGGCGATCGCGGGCGAGGCGAGCTGGCGTGCGCTGAGCTTGTTGCGCGCGACGATGGTGCCCGTCCGTCCCGCGCTGAGCACGATCGTCTCGCCGTCTTCGCTGACGAGATAGATCTTGCCGTCGCCGGCTACCGGCGAGGCCGTGTAGACGCCGCCGATCCGCTCCTGGTAGACGCGCTCGCCCGTCTTCGCGTCGCAGATCGTCAGCACGCCGACGTCCCCGACCATGTAGAGCAGGCCGTCGTGCTGGACGGGCGACGAGATGTAGGGCGCGCCGGATGGATTGCGCCACACGACCTGCGTCGCCGCGATGTCCCCTTTGCCGCCGGCGCGGATCGCCATGTAGGGACTGCTGCGGTAGCCGCGGCTGGTGTAGATGACGCCGTCCTGGGCGACGGGCGTCGGGATCGGGAAGCGATTCGCCTCGGCGAACTGCCACAGACGTTCGCCGGTGGCGAAGTCGTGTCCGCTGACGCCGCTGCTGGAATTGACGATCACCTCCGTGCGGCCGCCCGACTCGACGACGAGCGGCGTGCTGTAGGATGTTTCGCCCGCGGCGGCATTCGCCTTCCAGCGGACGGCGCCGGTCCGCGCGTCGAGCGCCAGCAGGTACGACGCTTTGTCGTGATAGCAGAGCAGGAGCAGCTGTCCCTTGTGGACGGTCGGCGAGCTGCCGTGCCCCCAGTTGATCTCGAACGGCCCGTACTCGGCGGCGAGGTTCTTCTTCCAGACCAGCTTTCCGGCGAGATCGACGGCCGCGATCTGGCCGGTCGCGAACCACGCGTAGACGCGCTCGTTGTCGGCCACCGGGCTCGGCGACGCCAGGTTGTGCTTCTCGTGCACCGACGGCAGGTCCCCTTCGGCCGGCAGCTCGAACTCCCACTTGCGGCTGCCGTCCTTGCGATCGAACGCGCTGACGAGGAAGGTCGCGCGGCCGGTGCCGCTCGACGGGCCGTCGCCGAGGGCGCGTTCACCCGCGTCCGCGGGACTGCCGCCCTGCACGAGCCTCGGACCGGGACGCACGACGCCGCTGCCCGCCTGCGACGTGACCACGACGAGATCGCGCACGACGATCGGCGACGAGATCCCGAGGCCGCGGATCGACGCCTTCCAGGCGACGTTCTCCGTGTCGCTCCACTTGGTGGGCAGTCCGCGCTCGGGCGAGACGCCGGTGGCCGCCGGGCCGCGCCAGTGCGGCCAGTCGTCAGCCTGGAGCGTGGCGATCGATGCCGCCGTCAGAAGGAGGGCAATGAGGGAGGGAGTGCGCATGCCGAGATGCTACACGACACAGAGCACGCCGACGGATGCTTCAGTGAATGAGCGGGATCTTGGCGCAGAGCTGCGTCTGCTGCGAGAGTGAGATCCGCCGGTCGATCTGGATCACGCGGGCGGCGAGCTTCGGGCCCACGGCGGCCTGGAACCGGCCGAGCCAGCGCTGCCGCAGCGCCACCATCTTGGCGTCGCGATCGAGATGCCCTTGAACGAGCGCCAGCGCACCGGCATCGTCCAGCGTCTCGAAGTGCTCGATGTACTGCTGGATGCCCTTGAGCTGTTCGTCCATGACGGCGTTCTGTTCCATCTGGTAGGTCTCGAACAGCGGCCAGAACGCCGCGGCCTGAGCGCTGGTGAACGTCGCGTTCTTCTTGACGATGTCGGCGCGCGAGGTCTGGAGGTCGGAGCGGACGGCCTGGAGCACGTCTTCGATCGGCGTCAGCGCGACGCTGGCGGGTTTCGCCTGCTGGGCGTGGGTCCACGCCGCGGCGCTCAGGATCGGCAGACACACGGCCAGGACGAGGACGAAACGGCTGCGCATAGGACTCCTCAGTCGAGCGTGAACGAGACGAACATCAGGCGGCCTTCGCGCTGGATCTGGATCGTGGCCGGGGATCCGGGCTTCAGCGCCTGGAGCTGACTCCTCAGCCCGGCAATCGTCGCCGTGCGCTGGTTGTTCACGCTGCGGATCACGTCGCGCGGCAGGATCGGGACTTCGGCCGAGGCGCCGGCCGCCTTGGCGACGACGATGATGCCCCAGAGATCGCGCAGGCCTTTCGCCGCCGCGGCGACCTGGGGATCGATCTCGACGCCGAGGATGCCGAGCTCGGGCACCAGGTTCTTCTGCGGGTCGGCCATCGCCGCCACGGTATCGAAGTCGCTCTTCTCTTCGACGGCGGTGACCTGCACCGTCAGTTCCGACGTGCCGCGCAGGACGGTGACCTTCACCGGATCCGTCGAGTCGCGCAGGCGGAAGTTGTAGTTGACGGTCGGAAGATTGTCCGCGGCCTGGCCGTCGACGGCCACGAGGATGTCGCCGATCTTGAGGCCGCCCTTCTCGGCGGGCCCCTGCGGCCACACGTCGGACACGATCACGCCGTAGTCCCGGGAGAGCCCGAG
>Ga0075362_10000520_pt1 | contig 11238 bp, 12 predicted proteins | sample EndMetdeltDD1762_FD_71397 | JGI IMG/M metagenome (GOLD analysis project Ga0075362, IMG submission 71397) | Populus endosphere microbial communities from Tennessee, USA - Endosphere MetaG P. deltoides DD176-2 | ecosystem: Host-associated > Plants > Roots > Endosphere | place: USA: Tennessee...
TGGCGGTCGTCGCCGGCGAGCGACAGGAGGATCTGAAACCAGTGCGGCGGCAACGCGGCGCTCATGGAGGTATATCTCTACACGTTTATACCTGTAGAGTCAAACGTCCGACGTCCGACGTCCGACGACCGACGACCGACGACCGATAGCCGATAGCCGATAGCCGATAGCCGATAGCCGGCAGCCGGCAGCCGGCAGCCGGCAGCCGGCAGCCGAAACTCCAAACCGGGTGCCGCCGGGTTCGCTGAGTGTAACTCCTTGCACCGTCTACGCTTCGACGGTACAGTCGAAGGGACGCGGGCACCGCGGCTGTTCGCTCGCGGGACGATGCGATCCCACAGGCAGACAGCCGGATCGCGGCCTGGAGCGTCAAACTTGCATATGGCGGCGGCCTTCGTGTTCGCGTGTGTGTTGGCAGTTCAGCAGCCGGCTCAGGCTCCGGCTCCCGCGCCCCAGGCGGCGGAAACGGCGCCGATCAACGTCGACGACCTGCCGGTGTCGCTCGGCCGCATCCAGCGCGCCCTCGCCGCTCCACCGGCCATCAAGCTCAGGGAAGAGCATCCGGTGTTCCGCCTCGAAGTGTTCGGGCGCAAGCCGACGATCGAAGACATCCTCGGCGAGCGTTTCTGGCTCGGACCGGTGCCGTACGGCGGGATGACGCACAGCGACTTTCTCAGCATGGTGACGCCGAAGATGGCGCAGCCGTACGCCGGCTTCACCGGCAAGTACCTGCTCGCCGAAACGGCCCTCACGCTGTTCGAGACCTGGGCGCTCAAGGCCGCGATCAAGAAATTCCAGGGCGCCAAGGGGGAGCACGACCGCGAGGCCGCGCGGAAGGAAGTCATGGAGGCGCTGGCCGCGCTCGATCGCGCCAAGCACGCCGCCGAAGACAAGGCCGCCGGCCGCTAGTTGGCGGCCGCCTTGTTCCGGTCCCCGCCTCCGTGCTCGAGCCCGCATCGCGCGCACTTGGTCGCCGGCTGCGCGTTGTCCACGACGTGATCCACCGGCGTCAGCGTCTTCAGGTACGCGAACAGATCCTTCAGATCCTGATCCGTGAAGTCGCGGAAGTAGCGCGTCGGCATCATGGCGCTGAGCGCGCGTGAACGGACCTTGCCCGTGCGGAACGTCTCGATGAAGAGCTCTTCGGTGTAGTACGGAATGCCGTTCACCGACGGGGTGAGGTTGGCGCCCGCCGCCTTCGCCGTGCCCTCGAACGCAATGGTCGTCCCGCCGGCGAAGTCCATGCCGGGAACCGGGTTGCCCTGGCCGTCCACCGGCGTGTGACAGTCGGCGCAGACCGCGAGCTGCGTGATGTAGTGTCCCCGCTTCTCCGGCGTCGAGAGGTCCGCCTTCACCGGCGCGGTGACCGGCTCGGGCACGCCATTGATCAAGCGGTTCAACGGAAACGGCACGTTCGTCGCCGGCAGCGGATTCCTGACGGCGGGTACCGTGCGGAGGAAGACGATGATCGACGCCAGGTCCTCGTCCGACATCCCGCGGTACCGCGTGTAGGGCATGGCCGGGAACAGGGCCCGGCCGTCGTGGCTGATGCCTTCGCGGATCGCGCGCGCCAGCTCGTCGTCGGTGCGCGCGCCGATGCCGGTCTCGGGATCCGGCGTGAGGTTGGGCGCGGTCACGAACGGCAGGCCTTCGGGCGCCCAGTTCCGTCCGGCCAGCAGCATGCCGTCCTTGACCTTCATGTCGCCGCCGGTCGTGTCGAGCGGTGAGTGGCAGAGGATGCAGGGTGTCTGCGCGCTGGTCACCAGGTAGCGCCCGCGCTCCAGCCGCGCGGGCGTCCGCTCGAACGTGCGCTCGGTGAGCGGACGGGCTTTCGGTCCGATAAACGGACGGATGCCCACGACGGCGGGCAGTCCGACGCCCGCCAGGACCACGACCGAACACACCACGGCCAGCACGATCATCTTCAGTTTCTTCACGGTGCAGTCATTCTAGCCCGGCCGTCCGGCCGCTGCCCATGGGCTGATGGTCCCTGTCGCCGTTCGCCGCCCGGCGGGCGGCATTCGCCGGAAAGGGCGGGCGCCGGCGAGGGGGGAGCCGTAATCTCACGGTGAAAGGAACGCACGACATGGCCACTCTGACCAGGACCGCCCTTCAGCTGAACGCCGCGGTGGGGATTCTCTGCACGGTCGCGGCCGGCGCCATGATGCAGCTCGTGCTCACGCGTCCCGAGGGAGTCGCCGCGGCGGTCTCCCAGCACGAGTACGGCGCGATTGCGACCGCCGTGATGACGCAGCTCGCGAGCTGGTTCCACGCGCTGCTCCGTTTCCTGTGAGATCGATCATGGACATCAATTGCCAGGAGTCGAACGGCGGTCTGCGCCCCGGCGCCATCATGGGCGGCGCCTTTCTGCTGGTGCTGGGCGGCACGATGTTCCTCGAGCGTTCGGGACTCGCCGACGTCCAGATGCGGCATATCATCGGCCCCGCGTGTCTCATCATTCTGGGGACGCTGATGATGTTCGAGCACAGCGGCGTCGTCTTCGGCCGGCGCGTGCGCGCGGCCGACGGGACGACGCGGAAGCGTGTGCGCAAGCAAGGCGGGATGGCGGCCGGCTTCTGGCTCGTCGGCATCGGCTGCTGGATGATCGTGTCGCAGCAGCACCTGTTCGGCCTCGACTACCACACGTCGTGGCCCCTCCTGATTGTCCTGAGCGGCATCATCATGCTCGTACGAGGCCTGCGATGACCATGGAACTTCCCGGCGCGGCGGCCCGACCCCGCGTGACGGTCCAGGCGGTGTTCGGGCTGATGGTGATCGCGGTCGGCGTGCTGTTCACGCTCGACAACCTCGACATCCTCGACGCGCGCGACTTTCTCCAGTACTGGCCGGCCGGGCTCGTCGCCGTCGGCCTGTTGAAGCTCTATCACGCCGCGCGCGGCGGCCAGGGCTGGGTCGGCGGGCTGATCTTCGTCTCCATCGGCGCCTGGATGCTGATCGAGCGCATCGTCTACTTCCGGATCGACGCGCGCGAGGTGATGCCGCTGTTCCTCGTCTTCCTGGGCGGCTACATGGTGTGGCGCGGGTTCGGCGGCAAGCGGGCCGTGCGCTCCGACGACGGGCACTCGTCGTTCAGCGCGCTGGCAATCATGGGCGGCGTGTCGCGGCGGAGCAACACGCAGACGTTTCGCGGCGCCGATCTGACCGCGATCATGGGCGGCTGCGAGATCGACCTCCGGCAGGCGTCGATCGAGCCCGGCACCGAGGCCGTGGTCGACATCTTCGCGGTCTGGGGCGGCGTCGAGCTCAAGGTGCCGGCCGACTGGACGGTGGTCACGCGCGCCATTCCGATCATGGGCGGGATCGACGACAAGACGCACGCCCCGGCGGTCTCCGACAAGCGGCTGGTGATCCGGGGGCTCCTGCTCATGGGCGGCGCGGGCGTGAAGAACTAGCCGCGCATGCATCCGATCCTGGCGCATCCCTGGCGCCTGGCGGTCTATCTCGCCATCTGGATCCCGCTCGGCGTGCTGCTGGCGGCGCTGCTCGCGCTGCAGGGCGCCCTCGGCTGGATCGACGCACTGATCGCGGCGGTGCCGCTCTCGCTGGCCTACGGGTTCCTGTGCCTGTCGGCGTGGTACGTGACCGGCGGCTCGCCGGTGGATCGCGTCGGCGCGCTGCGCGTCTCGGCGAGCGCGATCGTCTCGTCGTTTCTCTCGAGCGCGGTCTGGCTGCTGCTGGCGCGCGGCTGGATCGGCCTCATCGTCTCGCTGACGCGGCGCGAGGACGTGCAGGGGAGCTTCCGCACCGGCGCGCCGACGCTGTTCGGGTTCGGCTTCCTGCTGTACCTGCTCGCCATGGCGGTCAGCTATCTGGCCGCCGCCTTCACCGTCTCGCGCGACGCCGAGCGCCGCGGCCTGGAACTGCAGGTGCTGGCGCGCGAGGCCGAGCTGCGCGCCCTGCGGGCCCAGATCGACCCGCACTTCCTCTTCAACAGCCTGCAGTCGATCAGCGCGTTGACGGCGGCGGATCCGCCGGCGGCCCGGCGCATGTGCCTGCTGCTCGCCGACTTCCTGCGCGACACGCTGGCGCTCGGCGCGCGCGCGCGCATTCCGATCGCGAAGGAGCTGGCGCTGGCGCGCCGGTTCCTGGCCATCGAGCAGGTGCGCTTCGGCGATCGGCTCCGCGTCGAGGTCGAGTCCGGGCCGGACGCGGAGGCGTGCGAGGTGCCGCCGCTGCTGCTGCAGCCGCTCGTCGAGAACGCCGTGACGCACGGCGTCGCGCACGTGCTCGAGGGCGGGACGGTGACGGTCCGCGCCGAGAAGCGCCCGGTCTCGCTCGTGCTCGTCGTCGAGAACCCGTGCGATCCGGATCGGCCCGCCGGCCGCGGCACCGGCCTGGGCTTGCGCAACGTGCGCGCGCGGCTGCACAGTGAATACGGCGACGATGCGGTGCTCCAGGCCGGCGAATCGAACGGCCGCTTCGTCGCACGGATCGAACTGCCGGGGTGAGTGACGCCGGAAGCTGGGAGCTGCATGGACGTATTGCGCATCGTGATCGTGGACGACGAGCCGCTGGCGCGGGCGGTGCTGCGCGAGTATGCGGCGGGGGAGTCCGACCTCGAGATCGTCGCCGACTGCGCCAATGGCTTCGAGGCGGTGAAGGCGGTGGCGGATCTGAAGCCGGACCTCGTGCTGCTCGACGTGCAGATGCCGAAGCTGGACGGGTTCGAGGTGCTGGAGCTGCTCGGCCGCGACCAGCCGGTGATCTTCATCACCGCCTATGATCAGTACGCGCTGCGCGCGTTCGAGGTCCACGCGGTGGACTACCTGCTGAAGCCGTTCAGCGCGGAGCGCTTCCGAGAGGCGGTCGCGCGGGCGCGCGAGCGCGTGCGGGCCCGGGCGGCGACGCCGATCGACGAGGTCGTGCGCGACGCCCGGCCGCGTACCGGGCCGGCGGAGCGGGTGCTCATCCGCGACGGCGCCAACGTGCACGTGCTGCCGGTCGACAAGATCGACTACGTGGAGGCGCAGGACGACTACGTGGCGTTCAAGTCGGACGGGAAGCAGTACTTGAAGGACCAGACGCTGTCGGCGGTCGAGGCGACGCTCGATCCCGCGCGCTTCGTCCGCATCCACCGCTCGTTCGTGCTCAACATCGACCGCATCGCCAAGGTGGAGCTGTACGCGAAGGACAGCCGGATGGCGATCCTGCGCGACGGCACCCGCCTGCCGGTCAGCCGCGCCGGCTACGCACGCCTCTCGCAGCTCCTGTGATCCCCGGTTGCCGGACCTGAAGGTCCGGCCCACGCGATGGAGAACGGCCTGCAGGTCCGGCGCGGCTTGACACCGTCCGGCCGATTCGTTAACTATCTAGTTAGTTAATTCGCCATGTCCCGTCCCAAGGCCGCCGATTCCGTGTCCCGGGCCCGCATCCTCGCCGCGGCGGCGCGGGAGTTCGCCGCCCGCGGCTACGCCGGCGCCAACGTCGATCGCATCGCCCGCACCGCCCGGCTCAACAAGGCGATGATCTACTACCACTTCGCCAGCAAGGCCGCGCTCTATCACGAGATCCTCAACGACATGTTCGGCGCCGTGCGCCGGCGCGTCGTCGAGATCGCCCAGTCGCACGCCGCCCCGCAGGAGAAGGTCCGCCGGTATGTCGCCGCCATCGCCGGCGAGGCCGAAGCGCGGCCGCACTTTCCCCCGATCTGGCTGCGCGAGATCGCCGAGGGGGGCGAGCACATCGACAAGGCGACGGTGGGCTACGTCCGCGACGTCCTCGGCGCGCTCAGCGGCATCATCGACGAAGGCGTACGGGCCGGCCGCTTCCATCGCGTCAATCCCCTGGTCTTCCAGGGCGGCGTCATCGCGCCGCTCATGTTCTTCTTCGCCACGACGCGCGTCCGCCGCAGGCTCGCGCGGGGCGGCGCCACCGGCGCGGCCGACATCTCGACGGACGAGGTGGTCGCGCACCTCCAGCAGCTCGCGCTCGCACAGCTCGAAGGGAAGCTCACATGATGCAGTCGTCCGTCCCCCGGTCCCTGGTCGTCGGGTCCCTGGCCGTTCTTCTCGCCTGCCGCGGCGCGGCCGAGACGCCGCCGGCGCGGGCCTCGGGGTACGTGGAAGCCACCGACGTCCGCGTGGCCGCCGAAGTCGGCGGCCGGCTGCTGGAGGTGAAGGCGGTCGAAGGCGATCGCGTCGCGGCCGGCGACCTCATCGCGCGCATCGACACCGCCGACGCCGAGCTCCTGCTGCGCCGCGCGCAGGCCGATCGCGATCAGGCGCAGGCGCAGCTCGCGCTCCTCCTCGCCGGGTCGCGGCCCGAGGACGTGCGGCAGGCCTCCGCCCAGATGCAGGCCGCGCAGGCCGACGTGAAGGCGGCGCAGGCGGACGCCGACGCGGCCGCGGCCGACCTGCAGCGGTTCGAGGATCTGCTGCGCGCGAACGCGGGATCGGTGAAGCAGCGCGACGATGCGGCGACGCGGCGGGAGGTGGCGGTCGCGCGCGTGCGCGGGGCGCAGGACCGCGCCCAGGCCGCCGCCGACACCCTCGCGCGCGTCCGCGCCGGCGCGCGGGTCGAAGAGATTGCCGCCGCGCGCGCCCGCGTCGCTTCCGTCGACGCGCAGATCGCCACCGTGCAGAAGACCGTCACCGACGCCGTCGTCAAGGCGCCGGCCGGCGGCGTGGTGACCTCGAAGATGCTCAACACCGGCGAAATGGCGGCGGCGCGCGCGCCGATCGTCGTCGTCACCGATCTCGATCACGCCTGGGCGAACGTCTACGTGGACGAGCGCCTCGTCCCGCAGCTGAAGATCGGCCAGGCGGTGACGCTGCTGACCGACGCGGGGCAGCGGCTGCCGGGGACGATCACCTTCATCTCGCCGAAGGCGGAGTTCACCCCGCGCAACGTGCAGACGGCGGAAGAGCGATCGAAGCTCGTCTACCGGATCAAGGTCACGGCCGACAACCGCGAGGGCATTCTCAAGCCGGGGATGCCGGTGGAAGCCGAGCTGGGGGGAGGCGCGCGGTGACGGCCGCCATCGCGTTTGCCGGCGTCACGCGCCGCTACGGCGCGGTGACGGCGCTCGACAAGTTGTCGTTCGACGTCCGTCCCGGCGAGATGTTCGGTCTGATCGGCCCCGACGGCGCCGGCAAGACGACGACGATCCGGCTGGCGTGCGGCCTGCTGAAGCCCGACGCGGGGACGGTGTCGATCCTCGGCCGCAATCCCGTCGCCGAGCATCGCGCGATCACCGGCGACATCGGCTACCTCTCGCAGCGGTTCAGCCTCTATGGCGATCTCACGATCGACGAGAACATCGCGTTCTTCGCCGAGATTCACGGCGTCCGCCGGTTCCAGGCGGCGCGCGACCGGCTGCTCGACATGACGCAGCTGACGCCGTTTCGGGCGCGGCGGGCCGATCGCCTGTCGGGCGGCATGAAGCAGAAGCTGGCGCTCGCCTGCACGCTGGTCCACGAGCCGCGCGTGCTGCTGCTCGACGAGCCGACCACCGGCGTCGATCCGGTGTCGCGCCGCGAGTTCTGGAAGCTGCTGTCCGAGTTCCTCTCGCGCGGCCTCACGATCGTGATGGCGACGCCCTATCTCGACGAAGCGGAGCGGTGCGCGCGCGTCGCGCTGCTGCACGAGGGCACGCTGCTCGCGCTCGACGAGCCGCCGCGGCTGCAGGACGCCTGGGCGGGGCAGCTGCTCGAAGTCATCGTCGACGCGCCGCGCCCGCCGATCGAACTGCTGGCGCGGGTGCCCGGCGTCCGTGACGTCCAGTCGTTCGGCGACCGCGCGCACGTGCGCGCCGAGCGCGATGCGCGGGCGCTCACGCGCGAGGTCGAGGCGGCAATCGCGGCCGCTGGCCTCCGCGTCATCGACATCCGTCCCATCGGCGCGTCGCTCGAAGACGTCTTCATCGATCTCATTACAGGCAACCGATCATGAGAAAGCTCGTCGCGCTTGCGTTCGTCCTCCTTCCGGTCCTCGCGGCGGCGCAGACGCCGCTGACCCTCGACGAGGCGATCGCGCAGGGGCTCGCCAACAGCCATCGCCTCGCCGAGCTCCAGGCGCGCGGGGAAGCCGCCGAGTACGCGGCCGAAGGGCGGCATGACGCGCTGCTCCCGGTGGTGTCGCTCCAGGGCAGCTACCTGCGCACCAACCACGTCGAGGAGTTCGCGGTCATCACGCCGGGTCCATCGCGGCAGGTCGTCTATCCCGACATCCCCGACAACTACCGGACGCGGCTCGACCTGCAGTGGCCGATCTACACCGGCGGCCGGACGGACGCGCTCTACCGGGCCGCGACCGCCGAGCGGGCCGCCGTGGGCAAGGACCTCGACGCCGCGCGCGCGGACCTCCGGCTCGAGATCACGCGCGCGTTCTACGCCGTGCTGACCGCGCGCGACACCGAGGACGTGCTGCGCCGCTCGCTGGACGCGGCCGGCGCGCACCTGCGCGACGTCCGCAGCCGTCTGGCCTCCGGCCTGATCCCGCCCAACGACGTCTCGTCCGCCGAAGCGCAGGTCTCGCACGAGCGGGTCCTCGCCGTCGAAGCGTCCACCCTGCGCGGCGTCGCCGAAGCCGATCTCCAGCGCCTCATCGGCGCGGAGCCGGGACCGATCGTGCTCGTCGATCCGAAGAAGGCGGACACCTCGCCGTTCTCGAACGTGACGGACGGGACGGCCGTCGCCGATCTGATCGCGCGCGCCCTTCGCTCGCGGCCGGAGCGCCAGGCGCTCGAACAGCGCGCCGCCTCGGCCGACTTCCGCGCGGCGGCGGCCGCGTCGAGCCGTTGGCCGCAGGTCGGCGTCGGCAGCGGCTTCGACTACGCGAATCCGCAGACGCGCAACTTTCCGCGCACCAAGGAGTGGGCGACGGCCTGGGACGCGTCGATCAACTTCACGTGGACGCTCTGGGACGGCGGCCGCCGCGGAGCCGAAACGGGCGAGGCGCGCGCGAACGCGGCCGCGCTCCGCACGCGCGTCGGCCACTTCGATCGCGAGGTCACGTTCGAAGTGCGCACGCGCGCGCTCGAGCTCGCCTCGAGCCGGCAGGCCGTCTCCGCCGCGGATGACGGCGTCCGCGCCGCCACCGAGGCCGAGCGCGTCGTCACCCAGCGGTACCGCGCGGGGGTCGCCACCGCGACGGACGTGCTGGACGCGCAGATCGCGCGGCTCCAGGCCGAGCTCGATCGGACCCGGGCCCTCGCGAACGTCAGGCTCGCTGAAGCGAGGCTGGAGCGCGCCGTTGGCCAGTAACCCGTCGGCCCCCGCCGGCGCGGGGCAGGGCGTGGCCATCGACGTCCGCGGGCTGACCCGGCGCTTCGGCCAGTTCGTCGCCGTCGACAACGTGTCGTTCGACGTGCGGCGCGGCGAGATCTTCGGCTTTCTCGGCAGCAACGGCGCCGGGAAGTCCACGACGATCCGGATGCTGTGCGGCCTGCTGAAGCCCACGTCGGGCACGGCGATCGTCGGGGGGATCGACGTCGGGCGCGATCCCGAGGGCGTCAAGACGCGCATCGGCTACATGTCGCAGCGGTTCTCCCTGTACGAGTTGCTGACCGTCGATCAGAACATCGCCTTCTTCGGCGGCATCTACGGTCTCGACGCGCCGCGGCTCGCCGAGCGGCGCCGCTTCGTGATCGAGATGGCGGGGCTCGCCGGACGCGAGACGACGCTGGCGCGCGATCTCGCCGGCGGATGGCGGCAGCGTCTCGCGCTCGGCTGCGCCATCCTGCACGAGCCGGCGATTCTCTTCCTCGACGAGCCGACCGGCGGCGTCGATCCGCTGTCGCGCCGCCAGTTCTGGCGCCTCATCGACACGCTCTCGCAGGCCGGCGTGACGGTGCTCGTGACGACGCACTATCTGGACGAGGCGGAGCGCTGCCATCGCGTCGCGCTCATCCACGCGGGGAAGCTCGCCACCATCGGGACGACAACGGAAGTGAAGCGCGTGTTCGACGGGCGGCCGATCCTGGAGATCCGGACGCCGGCGGCCGTCGAGGCGATGCGCGTGCTCGACGCGGTGCCCGGGGTCGAGAAGACGAGCCTCTTCGGCACGGCCGTCCACGCCGTGCTGCGCGGCACGGACGTGTCCGCGGGGGACGTGGCCGCGCGGCTCCGCGACGCCGGCATCCCCGTCGAGGAGGTCGCCGCGGTGACGCCGTCGCTCGAAGACGTGTTCCTCGACGTCGTGGACAAGGCGACGGCGCATGCATAAGGCGCTCGCCGTCTACCGGAAGGAGCTGCGCCAGATCCGGCGCGACCGCCGGACGCTGATGACGATCGTGTTCGTGCCGGCGTTCTTCCTGCTGCTCTACGGCTACGCCCTCAACTGGGACATCCGGCACATCGCGCTCGCGGTGCAGGACCGCGATCAGACCGCGCAGAGCCGCGCGCTGGTCTCCGCGTTCGTCAACTCCGGCTACTTCGATCGCGTGGCCGACGTCTGGTCGCCCGCCGGGATCGATCGCCTGCTCGACGTCGACACCGCCCAGGCCGCGCTCATCGTCCCCGAGGGCTTCGGCCGCGAGCTCCAGTCCGGGCGCGTCCCGCAGGTCCAGATGCTCATCAACGGCGAGAACGCGAACACCGCCACCACCATCATGGGTTACGCGGGCAACATCGTCCGGAGCGCCGGCGCGATGCTCGTGACCGTCGAGCCGCGCATCTGGTACAACCCGGAGCTGCGCAGCACGCTGTTCCTCGTTCCCGGCCTCATCGCCTACATCCTGATGATCACGGCCGTCGTCTCCACCGCGCTCTCGGTGGTCCGCGAGAAGGAGAACGGGACGATGGAGCAGGTGCGGATGGCGCCGATCGACACGTTCTCGTTCATCGTCGGCAAGGCGCTGCCCTACTTCTTCATCTCGCTGGCGTCGGCCGCGCTCATCATCGTGGCGGCGATGGCGCTGTTCGGGCTGCCGATGCGGGGGAGCTGGCTCTCGCTGTTGGTGGCGATTTCGCTCTTCATCGCCGGCGCGCTCGCAACGGGCCTGCTGATTTCGACGGTGGCCGAGACCCAGCAGGTCGCGTTCCAGGCGGCGCTGCTCACGTCGTTCCTGCCGACGCTGCTGCTCTCGGGATTCATCTTCCCGATTTCGAGCATGCCGCACGCGCTGCAGATCGTCACGACGATCGTGCCGGCGCGGTACTTCATCGTGGCGCTGCGCGGGATCGTGCTCAAGGGGACGTCCGTCACGCTGCTGTGGCCGCAGATGGGCGCGCTCGTGATCTACGTCCTGGCGATGGTGACGCTGGCGTCGGTGCGGCT
>Ga0075362_10000521_pt1 | contig 11175 bp, 8 predicted proteins | sample EndMetdeltDD1762_FD_71397 | JGI IMG/M metagenome (GOLD analysis project Ga0075362, IMG submission 71397) | Populus endosphere microbial communities from Tennessee, USA - Endosphere MetaG P. deltoides DD176-2 | ecosystem: Host-associated > Plants > Roots > Endosphere | place: USA: Tennessee...
TACTACAGCCTGCTCGTCAACGGCGAGATGAACGAGAACGCGGTCTGGTACTACCCGGAGCCGAGCGAGGCGGCCCGTGAGATCAAGGGGCGGGTCGCATTCTGGAAGGGTGTCAAGGTCACGGAGTAGGCGGCCGCCCAGCCACCACCGTTCGCGCTGAGGTATCGAAGCGCGCGCGTGCCAAGAGGGCTTCGATACCTCAGCCCGAACGGCGGTGGGAGGCTTTACTTGCTCGCCTTGAATGTCGTGAAGATCCGCGTCTGAACCCGCTTGATGTCCTGCGGCGCGGCATCCGGCGGCGTCATGCGCTTCTTGTCGGCGTCGCTCAGGAAGATCGTCTTGTTCTCGGCGACCTCCTTCTTCACGAACTTCAGCGAGGCTGCGTTCGGGTTCGCGTAGAACACCTTGTTCGTGATCGACGCGGCCACCTCCGGACGCAGGATGTAGTTGATCCACAGGTGCGCGTTGCCCGGATGCGGGGCGTCCTTCGGGATCGCCATCGAATCGAAGAACAGCGTCGCGCCGCCCTTCGGGATCAGCGCTTCGATCACCGGCGTGGCCTTCGGATTGGCTTCGATCGCGCGGGCGCGGGCGATGTTGATGTCGCCCGAGTAGCCCATCACCGCGCACAGCTGGCCGCTCGCCATGTCGTTGATGTAGCCCGATGACGAAAAGCGCGTCACGTAGGGGCGCACGCTTTGCAGCATCTTGGCGGCCGCGTCGTAGTCGGCGGCGGTCTTGCTGTAGGCCGGCTTGCCGACGTACAGCATCGCGACCGGCAGCACCTCGGAGGCCGAGTCGAGGAAGTTGATGCCGCAGCTCTTGAGCTTGCTCGCGTACTTCGGATCGAAGATCAGGCTCCACGCGTTGTCGGGCATCGGCATCGAACCGAGCGCAGCCTTGACCTTCGCGGTGTTGATGCCGATCGTCACGTAGCCCCACATCCAGTCGACCAGGTACTGGTTGCCGGGGTCGACGGCAGCGAGCTGCTCGAGCAGGCCCTTGTCGAGGTTGCCCCAGTTCGTGAGCTTGGACTTGTCGAGCTTCTGGAACAGCCCGCCCTCGATCTGCGTCTTCGCGAAGTGCGCGCCTGGAACCACGATGTCGTAGCCGGTCTTGCCGGCGATCAGCTTCGCATGAAGGATCTCGTTGGCATCGTAGTTGTCGTAGTTGACCTTGATGCCGGTTTCCTTCTCGAAGTTCTTGATCGTGTCGTCGGCGATGTAGTCGGACCAGTTGTAGATGTTGAGCACCTTCTCCTCGGCCGCTCCGGCGGCGCCGGCACAGGCGGCGAGGGCCAGCATCAGGGCAGGGGCAAGCGTGGTCTTCTTGATCATTGCGGTGAGCTCCGTCGGGATTGCAGCCAAGGCCGGGAAGAATAAGTCATCATTCGGGCGCCTCACAACTTCCATGCAAGGACCGCTCCATGGGACTGAACGCTTCGCACAAGGTTTCGCTGACCGCCACTGCCCTGGCTTTGCTGGCGCTCGCCGCCCCGGCCGTGGCGCTGGCCCAGGCTGGCGGGACGCTCGACAAGGTGAAGGCCTCCGGGCAGATCACGCTGGCCTACCGCGAATCGTCGATCCCGTTCTCCTACCTCGACGACAAGGCCCAGCCGACCGGCTTCGGCCACGAGATCTGCCTGAAGATCGTCGACGAGGTCAAGAAGGCGACCGGCCGCAACGACCTGAAGGTGAACCTGCAGGCCGTGACGTCGGCGAACCGGATCCCGCTCCTGGTCAACGGCACGATCGACATCGAGTGCGGCTCGACCACCAACAACAGCGCGCGCGGCAAGCAGGTGCAGTTCGCGACGAACTACTTCTATACCGGCACCAAGTTCCTCGTGAAGGCCGGCACCCAGGTCGCCAAGATCGAAGACCTGAAGGGCAAGACCATCGTCTCGACAACAGGCACCACCAACTTCCAGATCCTGCGATCGCTCAATGAAGAGAAGAAGCTCGGCATGGAGCTGCTCGGCGCGAAAGACCATGCCGAATCGGCGCTGATGGTCGAGACCGGGCGCGCGGTCGCGTTCGGGATGGACGACATCCTGCTGTACGGGCTGCGTGCGTCGGCGCAGAACCCGGCGAGCCTGGCGGTCGTCGGCGAGGCGATCCAGGTCGAGCCGTACGCGATCATGCTGCGGCTGGACGACCCGGCGTTCAAGAAGCTGGTCGACGGCACGCTGGCCAGCCTGATGAAGAGCGGCGAGTTCGCAAAGCTCTACACCAAGTGGTTCCAGTCGCCGATCCCGCCGAAGGGCATCAACCTGAACGCGCCGATGAGCCCCGAACTGGTCGAGAACCTGAAGGCGCTGTCGGACAAGCCGGCGACTTGATGGTGCACCCGGCGCCGGAGTACCGGCGCCACCCGCCGAGCGGGTCGCCGGCCGCTTCGGAGCGGCCGTGCGCTGGCCGGCGCCGCAATACCATCTACTGTGCAGGTCGGGCGGCGGCGCGCTACGCTCTCGCGATGGCTGCGCCGCCGCCCAACCCTGCGTCAAGCACCCAGCTCACCACGGTTCACCACCGCCGGCTGCGCGAGGTCTACCGCTCGGCCGGCTGGCCTTGCCAGGACCCGCTCGAGGTCGAGCTGCTCGCTGCCGGGCTGATCGAGCGGGTGCGCGGCCCGCTCGGCCACGAGACCCTGCGGGTCACCGACGCCGGCATCGCGCTGCTGGCCCAGACGCTGCAGCGCAACCGGGCCCGGCGCGATCTGCACGAGGAGCTGGTCGAGCGCGTCGCGCGCGAGATGACGCGCGCCGGCCGCCTCGCCTGGCGCGGGCTGAGCCTGCGTGCGAAGCTGCCCGACCGCCAGACGGCCGATGGCGCGAGCGAACCCGGGCCCTGGGTCGTTGCGATGCCCGATGTGTTCTCGATTCGCCATACGACGGTCGAGGCCTACGTCGAGCCGATCGTGCACGAGATCAAGGTGCGGCGCAGCGACCTGCTCGGCGAGCTGCGCAAGCCCGACAAGCGCGCCGCCTATCTGCAGCTCGGCGGCGAGCTCTGGTACGTGCTGCGCGAAGGCATCGCCGAGCCTGACGAGATTCCGCCCGAATGCGGCGTGCTGATCGCGGGTGAGCACACACTCGACGTCGCGCGGCCGGCGCCGAAACGCGCGATGCGGCTGCCGAATGGACAGCCTCATGGACTGCCTTTCGCGACCTGGATGGCGCTCGCCCGCGCAACCCCGCTGGACGGCTGGCGCAACGACGATGCGCAACTGCTGCTCGGCGACCCGACGCCCGACTTCACTCCTCCTCACCCCGACGAATGACACCCCCACCGCCCGACGCGAGCACCGACCTTCCCGATCCGGTGCGCCGCGCCCGCCATGCGCTGTGGGCCGCGCTGGTGCTGATCCTGATCTGGGGCACCAACTTCAGCGTGCAGAAGCAGGTCTTCAACGCGCTCTCGCCGGGTGGCTTCCTGTTCGTGCGCTACCTGATCATGCCGGTGGCGGCGAGCGTGCTGCTGCTGCGCCTGTACGGCACGCACTGGCCGAAGCTGCCGCGTGCCGAGCTGCTCGCGCTGCTCAAGCTCGGTATTGCGGGCCATGTGCTGCACGTCGGGCTCGTGACCTACGGCATCCACTGGTCGACGCCGTTCTCGAGCTCGCTGATCCTCGCCTGCGGGCCGATGTTCACGCTGCTGATCCTGCGCTGGTACGGCACCGAGCGGCTCACCCGCGGGCAGATCGCCGGCGTGGCGCTGGCCTGCGCCGGCGTGCTGACCTTTCTGTCGGACAAGCTGCTCGGCGGGCACTGGCAAGCGAGCGGCGGCGACCTGACCTTGCTGGTCGCCGCTGCGTTCTTCTCGTACTACACGGTCGCCGCGAAGCCGCTGATCGAACGCCACGGCGGCGTGCTGGTGATGACCTACGCGACGCTGCTGGGCAGCGGGCCGGTGGTGCTGCTGAGCCTGCCGGCCGGTCTGCGGGTCGACTGGCTCAACGTCAGCCCGGCCATCTGGCTGGGGCTGGTGTACGCGGTGCTGGTCTCGGCATTCCTGGGCTGGCTCGTGTGGGGCTGGGTCAACGCGGTGCGCGGCGTGGCGCGCAGCGCACCACTGATGTACCTGATGCCGCCGGTCGCCGGGTTCGTCGCCTGGGCGCTGACCGGCGAGCGCTACACCGGGATCAAGCTCGCCGGCGCGGCGCTGACGCTCGCCGGTGTGGCAGTCGCCCAGTTCGCGGGCCCGCAGCGCCGCCGCGAGGTGCTCGAGTCGATGGCGCCGGTCGATTGACCCGCGCCTTGCCGGGGCGGCTTGGCATGGTTTAGGCTTCCTGCTTCGATTCCATCGTTGGGACGTCATGAAAAACTCGACCCTCGCTGCGCCGCTCGGCCTGATCGCCGCGGCCGTTCTGCTCGCTGCCTGCTCGAAGGCACCTGAAACGCCGGCCGCGCCGGCAGTCCCCGCCAAGCCGGCGGCGGCCGAGCCGGCCGCCCACGCCAAGACCGCGGGCCACGACGAGGCCGGCATCGCGTGGAAGAACGCGAGCAACGACGCCGAGGTCGACGCCGCGTTCGCGCTCGCGAAGAGCGAGTCGAAGCCGGTGTTCGTCTACTGGGGCGCGAAGTGGTGCCCGCCGTGCAACCAGGTGAAGGCCACGCTCTTCAACCGGCAGGACTTCATCGAGCGCTCGCGCGCCTTCGTGCCGGTGTACGTGGACGGCGACAGCCCGGGTGCGCAGAAGCTCGGTGCGCGCTTCAAGGTCAGCGGGTACCCGACGATGGTGCTGTTCAACCCGCAGGGCACCGAGATGACGCGGCTGCCGGGCGAGGTCGACGCGCAGCGCTACACCGAGGTGCTGACGCTCGGCATGAACGCGCAGCGCCCGGTCAAGGACGTGCTGGTTCAGGCCCAGGCCGGCGGCCAGGGATTGACCCCGAACGACTGGCGGTTGCTCGCGTTCTACTCGTGGGACACCGACCAGCAGCTGGTGCCGAAGGACGGTGTGCCGGCGCTGCTGAAGCAGCTGGCCGATGCCTGCCCGGCCGACCAGACGGAGGTGGCGACCCGCTTGCGCCTGAAGGCGCTGGCGGCCACCGACACGAAGGACACGAAGACGGCCGCGAAGCCCACGCCCGCCGACCAGGCGACGCTGCTGAAGCTGCTCGCGGATGCGACCGCGTCACGCGCCCACATGGACGTGCTCGCGAACTATGCGACCGACATCGTGCGTGCGCTGAGCGCGAAGGGCACGCCGCAGCGCGCCGAGATCGTGACGGCGATGGATGGCGCGCTCAAGCGCTTCGAAGCCGACACGACGCTGTCGCGTGCCGATCGCATCGGCGCGATGATCGCGCAGATCGACCTGGCGAAGATCGACGTCGACAAGGCCGACAAGAAGGCCGCACCGGTCAAGCTGCCCGACGCGCTCGTTGCCGATGTGCGCGAGCAAGCGGCGCGCTTCGACCGCGAAGTGACCGACGGCTACGAACGCCAGGCGGTGATCACGTCGGTGTCGTACGCGCTGCGCGAAGTCGGGCTCGGTGCGGAATCCGACACGCTGTTGAAGGCAAGCCTCGCCAAGAGCCACTCGCCCTACTACCTGATGCTCTCGCTCGCGAGCAACGCCAAGGCGCGCGGCGACTCGAACGATGCGCTGCACTGGTACGAAGAAGCGTTCAACAAGAGCGAAGGCCCGGCGACGCGGCTGCAGTGGGGCACCACCTACCTCACGGCGCTGATCGACCTGGCGCCGCAGGATGAAGCGCGCATCGAGAAGGCGGCGGCGCAGCTGTTCACCGAAGCCGGTGCTGCGCCGGATGCGTTCTACGAGCGCAGCGGACGTTCGATGCAGCGGGTCGGCACGAAGCTGCAGGGCTGGAACAAGGGCGGCACCCATGCGGCGGCGTTGCAGCGGCTGCAGAAACAGCTCGACGGCGTGTGTGGTGCGCTCGACAAGGGCGACGCGAAGCGCGAGGCCTGCGAGGGCCTGCTGAAGGCGCCGGCGAAGAAGACCGCCTGAACGCCTGACGACGGCCGCACCGGGGCTCGGCTCCCCGGTGAAAACCAGCGCGAGCCGGGCATGGCGCTTGCCTTAGCATTCGCGACCATGCAGTTCAATTCGTTACGTCGTCGGCAGCCACAAGCTGCACGGCGGCGGATTCTGGCGCTGGGCGCCGGCGTCCTTGCCTCGCCACCGTGGGCACTCGCAGCAACCGTCGAAGCGCCGGCCGATGCCCCGCCATCCAGCGGCCCCGCGGTCACCGGCGTCTGGACCCACGCATACGCCGCGTTCGGCGCGCCGAAGTACCCGAAGGACTTCAAGAACTTCGAGTACGCCGATCCCGATGCCCCGAAGGGCGGCACGCTGTACCTGCGCAACCCCGACCGGCGCACCAGCTTCGACAAGTTCAACTACTTCACGACCCGGGGCGTCGCGCCGGCCGGGCTGCTGCTGTTCATGCTGGAGCCGCTCGCCGTGTTCGCCGGCGACGAGCCGATGACGATGTACGGGCTGCTCGCCGAGGAGATGCTGGTCGCGCCCGACAAGTCGTCGATCACGTTCCGGTTGAATCCGAAGGCGCGCTTCTACAACGGCGACCCGGTGACGGCCGCCGACGTCAAGTACAGCTTCGAGTCGATGTCGGGCAAGCTGGCCTCGCCGACCTACCAGACCGCGTTCGAAGGCGTCGAGCGGCTGGTCGTGCTCGATCCGCGCACCGTGCGCTTCGACCTGCGCGAGCGCTCGAACGACACGGTGTTCCTGGTCGGCACGACGCTGCGCATCTTCTCGCCGAAGTGGGCGCTCGGCGCCGACGGCAAGCCCAAGCCGTTCGACCAGATCGTCGACGAATACCCGATCACGAGCGGGCCCTACACGATCGCGACCGTCGAGCGGCCGCGCCGCATCGAGTTCAAGCGCAACCCCGACTACTGGGCCCGCGACCTCGCCGTGCGGCGCGGCTTCTACAACTTCGATCGGGTCGTCTACCGCCTGTACAAGGACAACGATGTCGGCCGCGAGGCCTTCAAGGCCGGCGAGTTCGACATCTACAAGGAGTACTCGGCACGGTCCTGGGCGCGTCTGCACAAGGGCCCGAAGTGGGACGACGGACGCATCAAGAAAGACCCGTTCGACACCGGCTTCGGCCAGGGGCTGCAGTCGTACCAGCTGAACTGCCGCCTGCCGAAGTTCCAGGACCGGCGCGTGCGCGAGGCGCTGACCTACACGTACGACTTCGAGATGACGATCAATCGCTTCGGCCAGTACGCGCGTGCCGACAGCATGTTCAGCAACTCGATCTTCGCGGCCAAGGGCGAGCCCTCGCCGGCCGAGCTGAAGCTGCTCGAGCCGTTCCGCAAGGAGCTGCCGCCCGAGGTGTTCGGCCCCGCGTTCGTGGCTCCGCGCACGAACGGTGACCCGAAGCAGCTGCGCCAGAACCTGCTGAAGGCGCGCGAGCTGTTCGCTGCGGCGGGCTGGAAGGTAGCCCCCGACGGCCGCCTGCGCAACGCCGCCGGCGAGGCCTTCGAGGTCGAGTACCTGATCACCGGCGAGCGCAGCTCGACCTTGCCGGAGTGGCGGCTCAACCTCGAGAAGCTCGGCGGCACGCTGAAGCTGCGCAACGTCGACTACGCGCTGTTCCGCCGCCGCCTCGAGCAGTACGACTTCGACATGGTCACGATCGTCGAGGGCAAGTTCACGCTGCCGCCGGTCAGCGAGCTGGTCTCCGGATACGGCAGCAAGGCCGCGGACGAAAAGGGCAACAACAACTTCCGCGGCATCAAGAGCCGGGCGGTCGATCACCTGCTCGACGTGATGGCGAAGGCGACGACGCTGGAGGATCTGCGCGACGCGAGCCGCGCGCTCGACCGCGTCGTGATGTGGAACTACTGGCAGGTCCCGGACCTGTATTTCGCGAAGGAGCGTGGCTCGTACTGGGACAAGTTCGGCATGCCGAAGGTCCGCCCGCTCTATTACACGATCGAGAGCCCCAACGACGAACAGATCACCTGGCCGATCTCGACGTGGTGGATCAAGGATCCGGCCAAGCGCCAGCCGGGCCAGTGAGGCCCTGGACCACGAGAGACCCGCGATGCTGAGCTACATCCTCAAACGCCTGCTGCTGATCATTCCCACCTTGCTCGGCGCGCTGACGATCACGTTCGTCGTGATCCAGTTCGTGCCCGGCGGCCCGGTCGAGACGCTGATGGCCGAAGCCCGTGCCGGCCAGGGCGACAGCGGCTACAAGGCCGGCCGCGACAGTGAAGCGCGACAGGTGGCCGAGCTGAAGAAGCTCTACGGCTTCGACAAGCCGGCCCACGTGCGCTACGTCGAGATGATCGGCAACTTCCTGCGCTTCGACCTCGGGCGCAGCTTCCTGCAGAACAAGCCGGTCTGGGCGCTGATCAAGGAGAAGCTGCCGGTCTCGATCAGCCTCGGCCTGTGGACCTTCCTCTTCTCGTACTTGATCTCGATCCCGCTCGGCGTGCTGAAGGCGGTGCGCGAAGGCTCGCGCTTCGACGCGCTGACCACGCTGGTCGTGCTGATCGGCTACGCGATCCCGGGCTTCGTGCTGGGCCTGTTCCTGATCGTGCTGTTCGCCGGGGGCAGCTTCTTCGAGGTGTTTCCGCTGCGCGGGCTGACGTCCGACAACTGGGCCGACCTGAGCTGGCCAGCGCGCATTGCCGACTACTTCTGGCACATCACGCTGCCGCTGATCTGCATGGTGATCGGCAGCTTCGCGATCGTCACGATGCTGACCAAGAACACCTTCGTCGAGGAGATGCGCAAGCAGTACGTGCTGGTCGCACGGGCCAAGGGCCTGTCGCAGAAGCGCGTGCTGTTCAAGCACATCTTCCGCAACGCGCTGATCCCGCTGATCACCGGGTTTCCGTCGGCGTTCATCGGCGCGTTCTTCGCCGGCTCGGTGCTGATCGAAACGCTGTTCTCGCTCGACGGCCTCGGCTTGCTGTCGTACGAGTCGGTCGTGCGGCGCGACTACCCGGTCGTGCTCGGCGCGCTGTATCTCTTCACGCTGATCGGTCTGGTGGTCAAGCTGATCTCCGACCTGCTGTACGTCGTGGTCGATCCGCGCGTTCAGTTCTCTCGCGTAGGCAGGTGACATGAGCAGCATCGTCACGCCCCTGCCCCCGACCTCGTCGGCCGAAGCGCCGGCCGTCGCCGTCGCGGGGAACAAGCACCTGTCGCCGAACCAGCGCGCATGGGCGCGCTTTCGGCGCAACCGGCTCGGTTATCTCTCGCTGTGGCTGTTCGTCGTGCTGCTGCTGCTCTCGACCTTTGCCGAGCTGATCAGCAACGATCGGCCGCTGGTCGCGCGCTACAACGGCGAGCTGTTCTTCCCGCTCTTCAAGAACCAGCCCGAAACCCGCTTCGGCGGCGACTTCACCACGCCGACCGACTGGAAGGACACGTTCATCGTCGAGCAGTTCAGGAAGCCCGGCAACTGGGCCTTCTTCACGCTGAACGCGCACACGGCCAATTCGCAGAACTACTTCCAGAAGGTACCGAGCCCGTCGCCGCCGACGGCCGAGAACTGGCTCGGCACCGACCAGGACAGCCACGACATCGTCGCCCGGCTGCTCTACGGCTTTCGCGTCAGCATCTGGTTCGCGTTCGCGCTGACGCTCGTGGGCACCGTGATCGGCGTGCTGATGGGCGCGCTGCAGGGCTACTTCGGCGGCAAGGTCGACCTGTTCCTGCAGCGCATCTTCGAGATCTGGGGCGCGGTGCCCGAGCTGTACCTGCTGATCATCTTCGCGTCGATCTTCGACCCGTCGCTGCTGTTGCTGCTGGTGCTGCTGTCGCTCTGGGGCTGGCTCGGCCTGTCGGACTATGTGCGTGCCGAGTTCCTGCGCAACCGCAGCCTCGAGTTCGTCAAGGCGGCGCGCGCGCTCGGGCTGTCGAACTGGCAGATCATCTGGCGCCACGTGCTGCCGAACTCGCTGACGCCGGTGATCACCTTCCTGCCGTTTCGCATGAGCGGCGCGATCATCGCGCTCACGTCGCTCGACTTCCTCGGCATCGGCGTGCCGCCGACGACACCCTCGCTCGGCGACCTGCTGCGCCAGGGCAAGGCGAACCTCGATGCCTGGTGGATCATCTTCCCGACCTTCGCGGTGCTCGTCGTGGCGATGCTGCTGCTCACCTTCATCGGCGACGCGCTGCGCGACGCCTTCGACACCCGCAAGTCATGACGAGTCCCACGCTACTGGACGTCGAGCACCTGAGCGTGCGCTTCGGCACGAGCACGGTCGTCAACGACGTGTCGTTCAGCATCGCGCCGGCCGAGAAGTTCGCGCTGGTCGGCGAATCGGGCTCGGGCAAGTCGATCACCGCGCTGTCGGTGCTGCGGCTGGTCGACGCGGCGGTCACGAGCGGCGCGATCCGCTTCGAGGGCGTCGACCTGCTGAAGAAGTCGGAGCGCGAGATGCGCGGCATCCGCGGTGCCGAGATCGCGATGATCTTCCAGGAGCCGATGACGGCGCTGAACCCGCTGTACACGGTGGGCAACCAGATCGGCGAGGTGCTCGAGCTGCACGAAGGGCTGCGCAAGAACCAGGCGCGTGCGCGTGCCATCGAGCTGCTCACGCGCACCGGCATCCCGGAGCCGGAGCGGCGCGTCGATGCCTTTCCGCACGAGCTCTCCGGCGGCCAGCGGCAGCGCGCGATGATCGCGATGGCGCTCGCCTGCAAGCCCAAGCTGCTGATCTGCGACGAGCCGACGACCGCGCTCGACGTGACGATCCAGGCGCAGATCCTCGCACTGCTCGACGAACTGCAAGCCGAGATGCACATGGCACTGCTGTTCATCACGCACGACCTGAACCTGGTGCGGCGCTTCACACACCGGGTCGGCGTGATGGAGCGCGGCAAGCTGGTCGAGATGGGCGAGACCGGCACGGTGTTCGGCAACCCGCAGCATGCCTACACGAAGAAGCTGCTCGCGAGCCGGCCGCAGCGCGTGGTGGAGCCGCTCGCGCACGACGCGCCCACGCTGGTCGAAGGGCGCGGTGTCGGTGTCACGTTCACGAGCAGTGACGGCTGGTTCTCGAAGCGCCTGTTCCACGCGGTGCGCAGCGCGACGCTCGCGCTCAAGCGCGGCGAGACGCTCGGCATCGTCGGCGAATCCGGCTCGGGCAAGACGACGCTCGGCATGGCGCTGCTCGCACTGCAGCCGATCTCGGCCGGTGAAGTGGA
>Ga0075362_10000522_pt1 | contig 11171 bp, 5 predicted proteins | sample EndMetdeltDD1762_FD_71397 | JGI IMG/M metagenome (GOLD analysis project Ga0075362, IMG submission 71397) | Populus endosphere microbial communities from Tennessee, USA - Endosphere MetaG P. deltoides DD176-2 | ecosystem: Host-associated > Plants > Roots > Endosphere | place: USA: Tennessee...
GGAAGCCGGAAGCTGGAAGCCGGAAGCTGGAAGCTGGAAGCTGGAAGCTGGAAGCCGAAAGCCGGCCGCGGAAACTGGGAGCGAAGCCGACAATGCTGCGACGTAGCCTGACGATCGGATTCGCCGCGACCATGTGCGCGGCGACGTTGTTCGCGCATGCGGACGGCACGCGCGTCGCCGACGCCGCGATGTCGGGCGACGCCAGCGCCGTTCGCGCGCTGCTGATCGCGCGCGAGGACGTCAACACCGCGCAGGGCGACGGCATGACGGCGCTCCACTGGGCGGCGCGCCGCGGCGATCTCGCCATGGTCAGGATGCTGCTCGCCGCCGGCGCGAACGTGCGCGCGATGACGCGGCTCGGCAACTACACTCCGCTGCTGCTCGCGAGCGAGGGAGGCCACGCGGCGATCGTCGAGGCACTGGCGGCCGCCGGTGCGGATGCGGCGGCGACGACCGCCAACGGCGTGACGCCGTTGATGCTCGCGTCGGCGTCCGGACAGGTCGACGCGGTGAAGGCGCTGATCGCGCGCGGCGCCGACGTGAACGCGGCGGAGCCCACCCGCGGAGAGACGGCGATCATGTTCGCCGCCGCCAGCCGCCGGGCCGACGCCGTGCGCGCGCTGATCGCGGCCAAGGCCGACGTCAACGCCGCCACGAAGGTGGTCAGCCTCAAGACGGCGCCGCCGAGTCCCGAGGAAGAGGCGTACCTGGCGGCGGTGGCCGCGGGACGCGCGGGCGGCGGCCGCGCCGCCGCGACGCCTGCCGCGCCGGCGGCATCGCGAGGCGCGACGACCTCGACCGCGGCGGCGCCCGCGGCTCCGGATCCGGCGGCAGGCGGTCAGGGACGCGCGGGCGGCGGCGGCCGCGGCGGCCGTGCCGCGGGCGGCGGCGTGGCCGGCGTCTCGCGTCCCTACACCTACGCCGAGTTGATCAACGGGCAGGGCGGTCTCACGCCGCTGCACTTCGCCGTCCGCCAGGGAGACGCGGTCAGCGCCGCGGCGCTGCTCGACGCGGGGGCGAAGATCGACGCGCAGAGCGGCGGCGACAACACCAGTCCGCTGCTGATGGCGGTGATCAACGGACAGTTCGACCTCGCGGCGATGCTGCTCGATCGGGGCGCCGATCCGTCGCGCGCCAGCGACAACGGCGTCACGCCGATCTACGCCGTGCTCAACGTCCAGTGGGCGCCGCGCGCGCTCTACCCGCAGCCGCGCGCGTACCTCCAGCAGAAGCTGACGTATCTCGACCTCATGCAGCGGCTCCTCGACAAAGGGGTCGATCCCAACGTGCGGCTGCTGAAGAAGGTCTGGTACCAGGAATACAACTTCCCGCTGCTCGGCGTGGACGAAATCGGCGCGACGCCGTTCTGGCGCGCCGCCTACGCGAGCGACATCGACGCGATGAAGCTGCTCGTCAGCCATGGCGCCGATCCGAACATCCCGACGCTCAAGCCCGCCGGCCGCCCGCGCACCGGCGACGCCGGCGGCCGCGAGACGATCGACGACGTGTCAGGGCTGCCGCCGGTGCCGATTTCCGGACCCGGCATTCCCGCGCTCCAGGCGGCGACGGGGGTCGGCTTCGGCGAAGGCTACGCCGGCAACTCGCACCGGAACGCGCCGAGCGGCTGGCTGCCGGCGGTGAAGTACCTGGTCGACGAGCTGCACGCCGACGTCAACGGCCGCGATCACGAAGGCAACACCGCGCTGCACCACGCGGCCGCGCGCGGCGACAACGAGACGATCGAGTTCCTCGTCTCGCGCGGCGCCGACGTGAAAGCCGTCAACCGCGCCGGCGAGACGACCGCCGACATGGCCAACAGCCCCGTCCAGCGCATCGAGCCGTTTCCCGCCACCATCGCGCTCCTCGAAAAGCTCGGGGCGAAGAACAACCACCGCTGCAAGTCCTGCGGCTGACGGATAGCCGCCTGCCGGCTGCTACATCCGCCAGCCGAAGCGCACGCCGAACGACGGGAGCGTCGCCGGATCCGAGTCGCGGTCGATGAAAAAGCCGTTCGTCCGCACTTCCGGACTCAACTCGAACCGCGATCCCATCCGGAACGCGACGCCGGTCCCGAAGCGCAAGCCGGTGTCCGTGCTCGATATCGGAACCGGATCACCGTTGAAGAAGCTCGTGCCGTCGTGGTACCCGACGGTAACGCCGCCGAAGACGTAGGGCTGCGCGCTGCCGCTGCCGAAGCGGCGCACCAGCGACAGCCCGCCGATGACAGTCTGCCCCTTCGACTGGAACGATCCCGACCCGCGATGGTGCGCGATTACTTCGAACGACAGTTCCGCACGAGTCCTGCCGAAGACGATCCGATCGATCGCTCCGCCGATCAGCCAGCCGCCCCCGAGACTCCCTTCGTCGTCGAGCGTCTTGCCCAACCCGCCGACGGCGCTGACACTGCCGCGCGATTCCGGCGGTTGTGCGTAGGACGGGCCTGCGGCGAGCAGAAACGCGAGGATGACGAACGCCTTTTGCATGTGGCTCTCCATGAGCAAAGGCGCAAGACGCCGTCGAATCGGATCGTCTTCCTGTCAGCGGGAACGGTCCATGTCGCTGCAGGCAATGCGCTCGACCTGCCCTTCCGCCGAGATCAACAGCGGATTTGCCAGCCGATCGTTGTCGGGCCACCGGTTGCCCGAGCGCCGCTGGCGGGCCAGCCTCATGACCAGGCGCTCGCGGCTCGAAAAATTCGCCGGACGGCCTGACGAGCAGTACATGACGTCCGACGTGCTGGCGGAGTGATACAGGCCCGTCGCGTGGCCCAGCTCGTGGAGCGAGAGCGTCGCGGACCGCGCGGCGCCGATCGAGCAGTACACGATGCGGCCGCCGGCGACGTTGAGCCCGTTCAGATTCAGCTGCGTAACGGCGTGCAGCAGCCCGTCGTCCACGCACGTGGAGTTGGTCGGATCGAGCTCCGCCGCGAAGGTGAGGCCTCCGGCCGCCGCTGTCGTCGCCAGCTCGAACTGCGGTCCGTCGCCAAGCGCGAGGTTCAAGCGCGTGATCGCCAGCTGCTGGGCGGCTTCGACGCCAGTGGCTTCGCGCAGCGCGTCCGAGAGCACGATCTGCGCTCTCGTCGCCGACGACGGCAACTTGCGCAGAGAGGCTTGTCCCGTGCTCACCGCGGGGCAGCTCGACGATGAATAGGCAATCGTGGAGGAGAACCCTTCGTCGAGACCCGTCTGGCTCGACGAGGGCCACAGCGTGAGCGCCGGTTCCTCCTGGCGCAGGAGCGTCGCACGCGCGAGGAAACCCGGGGCCGTGATGTCCAGCAGCGGCTGCGTCGACAGGAGCACGGTCCGGTCGAGACGAAACTGGCCGGCGCCGTCCGTCGTGTACGACGTCGTGAACGCGCCTGCGGGCGAGACCGCCGCCAGCGTGATCGTCGCGCCCGCGACGGCTTCGTCCGTTTCACCGGATCGGACCGTGAAGGCCGTCCCCGCCGCGACGGACGGTCCCGCGGGAGGGGGCGTGTTGCTCGGTCCGGTCGCGCGGGATCCGGAGCACGACAACGCGAGCGTGGCGGCGGGGACGAGCAGTCCGATCGTCGACAGTCGATGGGCCATCGCGATGGAATCGTAGCCTGCTTTTCACGCGGCCGCGTTGCGCTACAGTTGTGCCGATGCCAAACCGGAATCGCTTCCTGCTCGCCGCCGTCGTGACCGCCGCCGCCGTTGCCGTGTCGGCGCAATCGCCTTCGCGCCCGGCCGCGCCGGCACCCGCCCGGCCGCAGGCTGCGAAGCAGCCGCCGATGGCCGCGAAGCGCCCGTCGTCTCCAATGATGGCGAGCGTCGATCCGGCGCTCTTGCGAGGGCTCAGGTACCGCCTCGTCGGCCCGTCGCGCGGCGGGCGCGTGACGACGGTGACCGGCGTGCCGTCGCAGCCGCGCACCTTCTATATGGGCGTCGCGAGCGGCGGCGCGTTCAGGACGACGGATGGCGGCGCGACCTGGGCGCCGATCACCGACGGCAAGGTCCCGCTCGGCTCGACCGGCGCGATCGCGGTCGCCGACTCCGATCCGAAGATCATCTATCTCGGCACCGGCTCCGACGGCGTGCGGAGCAACGTGTCCACGGGCCGCGGCGTGTACAAGACGACGGACGGCGGCGAGACGTGGCAGTTCGCCGGCCTCCGCGACGCCGGCCAGATCGGCGCGGTCCGCATTCACCCGGTCAATCCCAACGTCGTCTGGGTCGCCGCCAACGGCGACGCCTTCAAGGCCAACAGCGAGCGCGGCGTGTTCAAGACGACGGACGGCGGCAGGACGTGGCGCAAGGTCCTGTACCTCTCCGACAAGGCCGGCGCGATGGACGTCGAGCTGCAGCCCGGCAACCCGGACGTCGTGTATGCGTGGATGTCGTATCTCGAGCGCAAGCCGTGGACGATCATCAGCGGGTCGCGCGAGGGCGGCTTCTACAAGAGCACCGACGGGGGCGAGCACTTCGCGAAGATTGCGACCGGGCTGCCCGCCGAGCTGATCGGCAAGGCGAACCTCGCGGTGACGGCGGCGAAGCCCGATCGCGTGTACGCGCTGATCGAGGCGAAGCCGGGCGCCGGCTTCTACCGCTCCGACGACAGCGGCCAGACGTGGACGTTGATCAATCCGCAGGCCTCGCTGCTCCAGCGGCCGTTCTACTACACGACGCTCGGCGCCGATCCGACCAGCGCCGACACGGTCTACGCCGGCGCGGAGAGTTTCTTCAAGTCGGTTGACGGCGGCAGGACGTTCACGAGCCTGCGGACGCCGCACGGCGACAACCACGACATCTGGGTCAGCCCGAAGGACGGCAACACCCTGATCCAGTCGAACGACGGCGGCGCCAACGTCTCGTTCGACGGCGGACGCACGTGGTCGTCGCAGATGAACCAGCCGACCTCCGAGATCTACGGCGTCTGGATGGACGAGCAGTTCCCCTACAAGGTGTACGGCGCGCAGCAGGACAGCACGACGCTGATTCTCTCCAGCGTCGCCGATCCGTACAACACCGCCGACTGGCGCACGGGCCCGGGCTGCGAGACCGGGCCGATCATGCCGCACCCGAAGAACCCCGACATCGTCTACGGCTCGTGCAAGGGGCAGTACGGCGTGATGGATCTGAAGACGGGGCAGGAGAAGAACTACTGGATCGGCGCCCAATCGCTCTACGGCAATCCCGGCACCGATCTCATCCTGCGCTTTCAGCGCGTCTCGCCGATGGCGACGTCCCCGCACGATCCGGACGTCCTCTATTACGGCTCGCAGTTCGTGCACCGGACTCGCGACAAAGGCGTCACGTGGGAGAAGATCTCACCCGATCTGACCGCCTTCCCGCCCTGCTGCCAGGGCCCGAGCGGCGAGCCGATCACCCGCGACGTGACCGGCGAGGAGTTCTACAGCACGCTCTACGCGATCACGGAAGCGGCGAACGAGCGCGGCGTGATCTGGACGGGATCCAACGACGGGCCGTTCCACGTCACGCGCGACAACGGCCGGACGTGGACGAGAATCACGCCGAAGGATCTGCCCGAGGGCGGACGTGTCGCGTGGATCGACGCGTCGCCTCATCGCCGCGGCTCCGCCTACTACGCGGTCTATCGTTATCTGCTCGGCGACTACGCACCCTACATCTACAGGACCGACGACTACGGCAGGACCTGGACGCGCCTGACCGACGGCACGAACGGCATTCCCGCGGATACGCCGACGCGCGTGGTGCGCGAAGATCCGAATCGCGAGGGCCTGCTCTACGCGGGGACGGAGTTTGGCATCTACGTCTCGTTCGACAACGGCGCGCACTGGCAGCCGTTCTCGTTGAACATGCCGCAGGTTCCGATCAACGACATCAGGATTCACCACAAGGATCTCGTCGTCGCCACCCAGGGCCGGGCGGTCTGGATCCTCGACGACCTGAGCGCCCTGCACCAGATCACGCCGCAGGTCGCCACGACGGCCGTGCACCTGTTCGCGCCGCGCGACGGCTATCGCACGCGTGTGAGCCCGCAGACGCTCGGGCCGCAGATTGCCTACTACCTGCCGTCGAACGTGGCCGGTCCGGTGACGCTCGACATCCTCGATGCCTCCGGCGCGGTGGTGAACGGCTACAACAGCGAGCCGGCGGCCGGCGGCCGCGGCGGGCGTGGAGGCCGTGGGGGCCGCGGCGGACGCGGGGGCGGCGACGCGGCGATGACCACCAGCATGGAGGACGCGGATCCGGAAGCGGGCGGCGGCCGCGGCCGCGGCAACGCGCCGCCGCCGCGCGTGACGAAGGACGCGGGCATGAACCGCGTCGCGTGGGACGTGCGCCACGCATCGGGGCTCGCCCTGCCGCCGGGCCGCTATCAGGCGCGGCTGAAGGCGGGAGACGTGACGCAGACGCAGCCGTTCACCGTGCTGATCGATCCGCGGATCGCCGCGGAAGGCGTGACCACGGCGGATCTGAAGGAGCAGTTCGATCACAACGTCCGCATGCGCGAGCTGTCGGCGGAGGTCGCCGAGCTGGTCGCGCGCGCCCGCGCCGGTCTCTCCAATGCCGACGCCGCGAAGGCGTCGGCCGCGCGGGCGATTTACGACCAGCTGGTGAACACGCCGGAAGAGGTCCGCTACAACAAACCCGGCCTCCAGGCGCACGTGCAGTACCTCGCGAGCATGACGACCGGCGTCGATCAGAAGATAGGCCGCGATGCGGTCGATCGCTATCAGGTGCTGAAGAAGGAGCTGGCCGATTTGCTCGCGCGCGCGAACGCCGCCGGCATCTGACAGGATCGTTCGACACGGCGTTCGTCACGCTGTTCACAACATAATTGGGACGAGCCGCCGGTTCCGGCGGACGAGCGCCCAAACGCGTACGTAATCATCGAGCTCCACCAAGTACGTCATCAAGGAGGAGGAGCCTTGATCACTCGGAGCTCGTTCGTCGTTTGTCTCGTTGCAGCGTTGGCCCTGCTGACCCCCACTCACGTGCGGGCACAGGGTGCGACGTCGTCCATCACCGGCAGTGTCATCGACAGCGCCGGCGGCGCGATTCCGGGCGCCACCGTCGTCGTCAAGAACCCTTCGGGGGTTTCATTCGAAGCCGTCTCCAACGGAGAAGGCCTGTTCAACGTGCCGGGCGTGCCGCCCGGCGTCTACTCGATCACCGTGTCGCTCAGCGGATTCAAGACGGCCGTCATGAACGACGTGCGCGTGCTGCCGGGGACCCCGGCGACCGTGAAGGCGACGCTCGAAGTCGGCCAGATCTCGGAGACCGTGAACGTCGCGGCCAGCAGCGAGCTCATCAACTCGCAGACGGCGACGATCTCGTCCACGCTCAATTCCGATCAGCTGCTCCGGATGCCGACGGCGACGCGCAACGCGCTGAATGCGGTGACGTTCCTGCCGGGCATCAACACCGCGACGACCAACCGGGAGTCCCGCATCAACGGCCTGCCGGAGTCGTTCGTCAGCATCACGCTCGACGGCGTCAGCAACAACGACAACTTCCTGCGTTCGTCCGACTCGTTCTTCGCCTCGGTGACCCCGCGTCAGGACGCCGTCGAAGCGGTGAACGTGACGACCGCGGTACAGCCGGCGACGACCGGCGGCAGCGGCGCGGTCAGCATCAACTTCACGACGCGCTCGGGCACCAACCAGCTCCGAGGCAGCGGCTACGAGTACTGGCGCAACCCGTCGCTCAACACCAACTACTGGTTCAACGAGCGCAACGGCCTGCCGAAGAACGAGGTGAAGCTGAACCAGTTCGGGTTCCGCGTGGGCGGACCGGTCGTGCTGCCCGGGTACGACGGGCACAACAAGACGTTCTTCTTCACCAACTACGAGCAGGTGCGGTTCCCGAACGAGTTCAGCCGCAACCGGACGATCCTGCACCCGCGCGCGCTCGAGGGCTGGTTCCGCTACACCGTGAGCGGGCAGACGCGCGAGGTCAACGTCCTGGATCTGGCGCGCGCCAACGGCCAGATCTCGGCGACGGATCCGACCGTGATGGCGCTGCTGAACAAGATCGCGACGGCGACCGGCTCGGCCGGCGCGGTGACGGGCACGAGCGATCCGCTGCTCAACAACTTCGCGTGGCAGAGCCCCGGCAACCTGTTCGAGCATCAGCCGACGTTCCGCATCGACCACAACCTCTCGAACAACCATCGCCTCAGCGGCTCGTATCAGGTGATCAAGACCTACCGCGACCCCGATTACCTGAACAACGCCGACGCGCGCTTTCCGACCGCGCCGAACTACCGCTACTACTCGTCGACGCGGCCGCTCTCGTCGTTCTCCCTCCGCTCGACGCTGTCGGGCAACAAGGTGAACGAAGTGCGCGTGGGCATGACCGCGTTCCACGGCAGCTCGGCGTTCGGCCTGCCGACGGATCCGAGCCTCGAGATCGGATCGTTCGGGGACCAGGGCGGCTACGCCATCGACTTCGACGCCAACATCGGGCTGACGAACTGGTTCACGACCAACGGGCCGAGCTGGCGCGCCGCGCCGACCTACAGCGTCGACGAGACGCTGACGTGGCAGCGCGGCAGGCACAGCCTCAACTTCGGCGGCGGTTTCCTGCGCGCGACGGCGTGGGAGAACGAGCAGCAGATGGTGCCCGGCATCAACCTCGGCATGAGCACCAACTTCGATCCGGCGCTGGGCCTCTTCAGCGTGGCCAACTTCCAGAGCGCCTCCACCGCGCAGCTCTCCGACGCGCGGGACCTCTACGCGCTGCTCACGGGGCGCGTCAGCGCGGTCACCGGCCAGGCGGCGCTGGACGCGGCCACCAACAAGTACACCGCGTTCGGGCCGGTGCGGCGCGAGGGCCGCGTCGACACCTACTCGGCGTTCGCACAGGACTCGTGGCGCATGTCGCCGACCGTCACGGTCACCGGCGGCGTCCGCTGGGACGTGCAGATGCCGTTCTCGGCCGGCAACAGCACGATGACGTCGGTGACGATGGCGGACTTCTGCGGAACCTCGGGTCTCGGCGACGGCGGGACCTACAGCCGCTGCAACTTCATGAGCCCCGGCGCGAGCGGCGGCACCGTGCCGAGCTACAAACAGCTGACGACGGGCACGCTCGGCTACAAGACGGACTGGAACAATCTGGCGCCGTCGGTCGGCGTCGCCTGGCGGCCGAACAAGGAGAGCGGCTTCTGGCGCGGATTCCTCGGGAATCCGGATCAGGCGACGCTCCGTGCCGGCTACTCGGTCGCGTACGAGCGGCAGGGCATGGCGGTCTGGACCGACACCTACGCCGGCAATCCGGGCAGCACGATCAGCCTGACGCGCAACGAGAACAACAACAATCTCGTGCAGCCGGGCGAGACCTGGCCGGTGCTGCTGTCGCAGACGAACCGCCTCTACAACCAGAGCTTCAACGACACGCCGACGTACCCGATCGGCATCCGCGCCAGCCGCGCCGATTCGCTGAACGGCTTCGCGCCCGATCTGCAGATCGGCTCGGCGCACACGTGGACGGTGAGCCTGCAGCGGGCGATCACGAGCGACATGGCGATCGAGGCGCGCTACGTCGGCACCTACGGCATGAACCAGTGGTCGACGCTGGACTACAACTGCTCGACGAGCAACAACGCCAACCAGTGCACGGCGCTGCGCGGCGAGGTGCTGGCGAACAACGGCTTCCTCGACGAGTTCAAGCTGGCGATGCGGAACCTGCAGGCGAACAACGCCTCGGGCATCGCGTCGCGCAACGGATCGTTCGCCTACTTCGGGCCCGGCACGGGGACGGCGCCGCTGCCGATCTACCTGGCGTACCTGAACGGCTCGCGCGACGCCGGCAACCCCGCCGCCTACACCGGCGGGACGAACACCTGGTCCAACACGACGATCGCCCAGCGGCTGTCGCCGGCCAATCCGAACCCGAACACCGCGGCCGGCACGGACCTCGAGGGCAACGCGACGCGCCGCAGCCAGGCGCTGGCGGCCGGGCTGCCCGCCAACCTCTTCATGCTCAATCCGGACGTCGGCGAGGTGAACGTCACCGACAGCGGCGCCTTCAGCGACTACCACGCGATGCAGCTCGAGCTGCGCCGCCGTCTCTCGAAGGGGCTCGCCGCCAACGTCAACTACCAGTACGCGATCGAGCGCGGATCGTCGTTCGAAGGCTTCTCGTTCGGACGGCACATGAACGATCAGGCCAACGTCCGCCACGCGATCAAGATGCAGGCGGACTGGACGGTCCCGGTCGGCAAGGGCCATCGCTACGGCGGCGCCATGCACCCGGTCCTCGACGCCATCGCCGGCGGCTGGAGCGTCAACGGCGTCGGCCGCTTCCAGGCGCGCACCATCAACCTCGGCAACGTCCGCCTCGTCGGCATGACGAAGGACGAGCTGCAGAAGATGTACAAGTTCGACATCCGCGTCGATCCCTCGACGGGGCTGAACACGGTCTACATGCTGCCCGACGACGTCATCCTCAACACGCGTCGCGCGTTCAGCGTCAGCAACACGACGACGAGCGGATACTCGGACAGCCTGGGCGTGCCGGAAGGGCGCTACATCGCGCCGGCGAACAGCGGCGACTGCCTGCAGGTGCGTCCGGGCGACTGCGCGCCGCGCACGCTGCTCCTCCGCGCGCCGTGGTTCTCGCGCGTCGATCTCGGCGTCACCAAGCAGTTCCCGATCCAGGGCCGCCTGAACTTCGAGCTGCGGATCGACGTCCTGAACCTGTTCGACAACGTGAACTTCGATCCGGCCGGCGCGGCGGGCGCGAACTCCGCCGCCGGGACCGGCGCGACGATCTTCCAGACCGGCACGGCCTACACGGATCCGAGCAACACCTACGATCCGGGCGGCCGTCTGGGCCAGATCATGTTCCGCATCAACTGGTAGCTGCCAGTATCGCGGCGGAGGGCGGAGAACGATCCGTCCTCCGCCTTCTGCGCTGCCAGCTGCGAGCTGCCAGCTGCCGGCTTCCAGCTTTCAGCTGCCGGCTTTCAGCTCCCAGCTCCCGGCTGCCGGCTTCCAGCTTCCAGCTGCCAGCTGCCAGCTGCCAGCTTCCAGTTCCCAGTTCTCAGTTCTCAGTTCCCAGTTCTCAGTTCCCAGTTCCGAGCCGAAAGCCGAAAGCCGGCAGCCGATAGCCGGCAGCCGATAGCCGGCAGCCGATAGCCGGCAGCCGAAAGCCGGTAGCCGGCAGCCGGCAGCCGGCAGCGGGTAACTGGTAGCAGGTAGCTGGTTGCCGGTTTTCAGG
>Ga0075362_10000523_pt1 | contig 11156 bp, 13 predicted proteins | sample EndMetdeltDD1762_FD_71397 | JGI IMG/M metagenome (GOLD analysis project Ga0075362, IMG submission 71397) | Populus endosphere microbial communities from Tennessee, USA - Endosphere MetaG P. deltoides DD176-2 | ecosystem: Host-associated > Plants > Roots > Endosphere | place: USA: Tennessee...
GGCTCGATGATCCCCTTCTCGGCGATCGATGCCATCAGCTCCGAGAGATCGCCCATGACCTGGCGCGGCTGATTGGGGTTCGGGTCGAGCTCGTCGATCGGGATCAGCCGGCCGATCGGCGCCCCCGCGGAGCTGGTCAGCGCCTCGACGTAGTGCTCGTCGTGGCGCATCCGGACGGTCGACGGCAGTCCTCGCTTAGCGGTCATGGCTCTCCTTCTTCGCTCGCGGCGCTCGCTCCCAACGCATCACGCCCGGTCCATGACTTCTTCGCAGAGCCGGTAATACTCCGCCGCTCCCGTCGAGTCGGGCGCGAACGTGAAGATGGACTCCTTGTAGGCCGGACTCTCCTCCAGCCGCACGCTCTTGGTGATCACGGTCTTGAAGACCTTGCTCCCGAACACCTTGTCGATCTGCGCGCGGATGTCCCGCGCCAGCGACGTCCGCTTGTCGTGCATCGTGATCACCACCCCCAGGATCTGGAGGCCGGGGTTGGCCCGCGCGCGCACCTTCTCGATCGTCTCGAGGAGATCGTCGGTCCCTTCGAGCGCGAAGTACGACGACTGGATCGGGATGAGGAGGTGGGTGGCGGCGACGAGCGCATTGACCGTCAGCAGCCCCAGCGTCGGCGGGCAGTCGATGACGATGCTCGGGAAGCGCTCGACCATCGGCTGCAGGCGATCCTTCAGCCGGTAGTGGGCGTCGATCTCCCCCACCAGTTTCGACTCGAGCTTGGCCAGGGCGATCCGTGACGGCGCGACCCAGAGATTCGCCTGCTGCGGCGACGGCTGCACCACGTCTTCGAACGTGACGTCCTTCTCGGCGATCGCGTCGTACACGCTCCGCTGGACGCTCGCGACGTCGAGGTACGACATCGTGCTGTTCGCCTGGGGGTCGAGGTCGACGAGAAGCGTCGGCTTACCCCGCAGCGACAGCGCGGCCGCAAGGTTGATGGCGGTCGTCGTCTTTCCGACGCCGCCTTTCTGATTGGCGATGGCTACGATCATCGAGGCCGAAAGGTCGCAGGTGCGGCAGTGTAGCACCCGCGGGCCCCGGCCCCCAAGACAGAAACGTCAGACCCCGTCAGGTCACATCTTGTACTTGCCCATGTCCTCGGGATCGAGGGACTCCAGCCACTTCTGCAGCCGCTCGGTCTCCCCCTTCTCGGGCGCCAGGTCGGCCGTCTTGGCGTGGTCGATGACCTTCTCCTCGACGAAGATGGGCGCCCGCGCGCGCAGCGCCAGCGCGATGGCGTCGCTCGGGCGCGCGTCCACCGCCATCACCTCGCCGCCGACGGTGAGGTAGATCAGCGCGTAGAAGGTGTTCTCCTTGAGATCGGAGACCACGATCTTCTCGATGCGCCCGCGGAGATCCTGGATGACGTTCTTGAGCAGGTCGTGCGTCATCGGCCGCGGCGTCGTGACGTTCTCGATCTGCAGCGCGATGGCGTTGGCCTCGAACACGCCGACCCAGATGGGCAGCACCCGCTGCCCGTCCTTGTCGCGCAGGATGATGATCGGCATGTTCGTGATCGGGTCGACCATCAGACCCTTGATCGTCATTTCAATCTGCATGACGTACCGCCTCGCCCCTGAGGCTGTTGGGGTTTGCCCCCGTGATCCGCACCTGCACGATCCGGCCCACCCACGTCGGGTCGCCGGGGAAATTGACGACGGTGTTGCCCGACGTGCGCCCGGAGAGCTCCCACTCGCGCCGGCGGCTCGTCGAGTCCACCAGGACCGGCTCGACCCGGCCGACCGCCGCCGCGAAGTGTTCTCCCTGGATCCGCTTCTGGAGCGCCTGCAGCGCCACGATGCGCCGCGTCTTCTCCTCCTCGCTCACGTCGTCGGCCATCCGCTTCAGCGCGAGCGTGTTCGGCCGCGGCGAGTACTTGAACGAGAACATGCTGTGATAGCGGGCCGCCTCGGTGAGCGACAGCGTCTGCTCGAAGTCCTCCGGGGTCTCACCGGGGAAGCCGACGATCATATCGGTCGATAGGGCGATGTTCGGGATGGTCTCGCGCAGCCGCGCCACGAGGTCGAGGTATTCCTCGCGCGTGTGGCGGCGGCGCATGGCCTGCAGGACGCGCGTGGAACCGCTCTGCACCGGGAGGTGGAGGTGGCGGCAGACCTTCGGCAGGTCCCGCATCGCCGCCATCATGCGCGCCGTCACGTGGCGCGGATGCGGGCTCGCGAACCGGATGCGCTCGATGCCCTCCACCTCGCTGACACGCCCCAGCAGATCGGCGAAGTCGCAGGTCTCGTCGGGCGCCTGGTAGTGGTTCACGATCTGCCCGAGCAGCTGCACTTCCCTGACGCCCGCGCCGGCGGCCTGCCGGACTTCCGCCAGGATGTCGCCGACCGGGCGCATCCGCTCCTTGCCGCGGGTGTACGGCACCACGCAGAAGGCGCAGAACTCGTTGCAGCCCTCGATGATGGTCACGTAGGCTTTGTGCGGATCGGTGCGGCGCGCGATGCCGAGCGGGAACGACACGTCGTCGTGCGGCTGGAGATCGATGCGCACCGACGAGCGAGGTCCGAGGAACGACGGCTGGTCCTCGGCCTCCCGGACCTCGGAGATGAGCATGGGCAGCCGCTTGAGGCTTTGCGTGCCGATGAGGACGTCGATGAATTCGCCGTTCGCTTTTCGAAGGAGCTGCTCCCCCTCCTGCTGCGCGACGCAGCCGGCCACCGCGACGATGGGCTGCGCGCCGGTTTCTTCGCCGAGGACGCGAATCTCCCCCAGGCGCGTGTAGAGCTTTTCTTCCGCCTTCTCACGCACGCTGCAGGTGTTGATCACGATGACGTCGGCGTCACGGTCGTCGTCGGTACGGTCGTATCCCGCCTCCTCGAGCAGCCCGGCCATCCGCTCGGAGTCGTGATAGTTCATCTGGCAGCCGAACGTCTCGATCAGGTATTTGCCCATCCCGCGACTTTCATTCGTTGTGATCCGCGGCTCTCGGTGAAGCGATCCGCCGCCGTCCGCGCGATCCGCACGCCTACTTTCGCTTTTGCTTTCTGTTCGCTTTCGCCTCGATCATCTCGCGCGCGCCCGCGAGCACCGCGGCGCTGACCTCGGCTCCGCCCATCATCCGCGCCACTTCCGTCTCGCGGTCGGCGCCGTCCACGCGCGCCACGGTCGTCGACGTCCGTCCGCCCTTGACCGACTTCTCGATCCGGAAGTGCGTCGACCCATAGGCGGCGATCTGCGGGAGGTGCGTGATGCAGAGCACCTGGAAGCGGTCCCCCAGCAGCCGCAGGCGCGCCCCGACCACGTCGGCGACGGCGCCGCCGATCCCGGCGTCCACCTCGTCGAAGATCAGCGTCTTGCCTGGCGCGTCGGTCGAGGCGAGCGTCTTCAGCGCGAGCATGATGCGCGAGAGCTCCCCTCCGGAGGCGATCTTCACGAGCGGCTTCACGTCCTCGCCGGGGTTCGGCGACATGTAGAACTCGGCTTCGTCCACGCCGCGCTCGGTCCAGCCGTTCTCTCCCCTGCCGGCGGCGAACCGGACTTCGCAGCGGGTCTTCGGCATCGCCAGATCCGCGAGCGCTTTCTCGATCGCCTTCGAGAACTCGTGTGCCGCCGCCTGCCGCCGCGCCGAGAGGGCCGCGGCGATCCGCTCGTAGGCCGCGGCGGACATCGCCAGGGCGGCGTCCAGCTCGGCGGCCCGCTCCGTCGCATGCTCGATGTCGTGAAGCTCGCGCCGGAGGCCGGCGGCCTTCTCGATGACGTCGGCGAGCGCCGGACCGTGCTTCTTCTTCAGACGCTCCAGCAGCGCGAGCCGGTCCTCGATCTCCTGCAGGCGCGCCGGCGAGGCGTCGATGTCCTGCGCATAGGACCGCAGGAAGAAGGCGAGATCCTCGAGCTGCGACTTCACCGCGTCGCGGGCCTCGAGGTAGGGACCGAACTTCGGATCGAGCGACGCCAGCTCGGTGACCTTCTTCCAGACGGTCCCGAGCGCGGGGAGCGCGGCCTCGTCTCCGTCGTACAGCGTCGTGTAGGCGTCGGCGCACAGACGCTGCAGCCGGTCGGCGTTGGCGAGCACCAGCCTCGTCGCCGCCAGCTCGTCGTCTTCGCCGGGCTTCGGCGCGGCCTTGTCGATCTCGGCGAGCTGGAATGACAGGAATTCGGCGCGCGACGTCTTCTGCTGCTCGCTGGCGGCAAGGCGCGCCCGCTCGTCCCGCACCTGCTGCCAGACGCGGAACGCGGCGCCGACCGACGCGCGCTCGGGCGCCAGCCCCGCGAACTCGTCGAGGAGCTCGAGATGCGCGGCGGGATCGAGCAGCACCTGGTGCTCATGCTGTCCGTGCAGATCGACGAGCCAGCCGGCGGCGTCGCGTAGTCCCGCGCCGGTGACGAGCCCGCCGTCGACGAAGGCACGGCTCCGGCCCTGCGCCGAAATCTCGCGGCGCACGATCACCTCGCCGCCGTCCGGCTTCTCGAACACCGCCTGCACCGAGGCGGTCTCCTCGCCGGTCCTCACCAGGTCGGCGCTGGCGCGGCCGCCGACGAGCAGTCCGACCGCGCCGACGAGAATCGACTTGCCGGCGCCGGTCTCTCCCGTCAGGACGTTGAGGCCCGGCTGGAATTCCAGCTCGAGCCTGTCGATGACAGCTAAATTGTGGACACTCAGAAAGCGGATCATCGGACCGCGGCCCTCGGCAGCACGCCCAGAAGGGCAAAAGTAGCCCTGGGCGGAAGTTCCATCCTATCAGATGTTTGACAGCTATCAGCAGCCGTGCTACTCTCCGTCCGGTCTGCGCTGTCCCAGCGGCGCACGGATGGCCCCAGCTTTGCGAAGCGGGGCCGGAGGATTCGTTTGCTCACGTTTGGCTACGTCGCCTTTGCGCTCCAGGCGCAGGGGCAGCCGGGCTCTGGGACCGGCGGAATCGATTACGTTCGTCTCCTCGCCGATGCCGGCCCGCTCTCCAAGAGCGTCCTGCTGATCCTGCTGCTCTTCTCGGCGGTCTCCTGGGCGATCATCGTGGCGAAGTCGCTGCAGTATCGCCGTGCGGATCGCGACACGGGCACGTTCCTCCAGGTGTTTCGCAAGAGCACGAAGTTTTCCGAAGTGCAGTCGATCTGCGCCAGCGTGCCGGCGAGTCCGCTCGTGGGGATCTTCCAGGCCGGCTACGCCGAGCTGAACCTGCAGCTGCGGCGCGAGCCGGCGAAGGATGCCGACGGCAGACCGCTCGCCGCCGCCGCGCGTCCAACATTGAAGAGCCTCGACTCCGTCGATCGTGCACTGCTGCGCGCGACGACGGTCGAGGTCTCGAAGCTCGAAAAGCGCGTGCCGTTCCTGGCGACGACGGCGAGCATCACGCCGTTCATCGGCCTGTTCGGTACCGTCGTCGGGATCATGGTGGCGTTCACGCGGATCGGCGCGGAGGGATCGACGAGTCTCGCGGTGGTGGCGCCGGGCATCGCAGACGCCCTGATCGCGACGGCGGCCGGTCTCTTCGCCGCGGTGCCGGCGGTCTACTTCTACAACGCGTACACGGGACGGGTGAAGGACTTCGCGTCGCAGATGGACGACTTCGCGCTGGAGTTCCTGAACATCTCGGAGAGAAATTTCACGTAGGCACGAAGGACACGAAGGAAAGCGAAGGACACGAAGGAACGTGCCGAAGGTACAACCGATTCCGAATGCTCCGTCAGCCGGCCGCGGCCGCCGCGGGCGAAGTGTGCGCGTGCAGACGGCGCTCGCCGAGATCAACGTCGTCCCGCTGGTCGACGTGATGCTCGTGCTGCTCATCATCTTCATGGTGGCGGCGCCGATGATGACGCAGGGGATGCAGGTCAACCTGCCGCAGGCGCGCAAGGCGGCGAATCCGCCGGCGCAGAACCTGTACGTCACGATTCCGGCCGACTTCGCGACGGCGGGCAAGGTGCAGATCGGCGACGGCGCGCCCTTCCCTGTCGGCGTGCTCGACGAGCGGATGCGCCAGGAGCTCCTGCAGCGGACGGACAAGTCGGTGTTCATCCGCGCCGACCAGGCGATCACGATTCAGCAGTTCATGACCGTGACCGATAAGTTGAAGGACGCGGGCGTCGAGAAGGTGGCGATGGCCACACGCCCGGCCGGGAGCACGAGATAGCTCCGGCCGTCAGGCTGGAGATGAGAACACGATGGACGCCGTCACCGAAGTCCTGATCGATCGCTCGCAGCACGCCGATCGCCTGTCGCAGATGGTGATCGTGTCGCTCCTGGGCCACGCGGCGCTGCTGGCGGCCGTGGCGATCTCGCCGCGGCTCTTTCCGCAGGCGGAAGCCGAAGCGCCGACGCGCACGATGACGATTTCGCTCGCGGGCGGCAACGACGTCATCCAGGGACGCAATCCGATCTCGAGCCGGGAGATCCAGCAGGCCGTGCCCGATCCGGCGAAGGCGCGGACCGACACGCCGCCGCCGCCGGCCAGGCCCGAGATGGTCGAGTCGGTCGCCACGAAGAAGCCGGAGCCGAAGACTCCGCCGAAGCCGGAGCCGGCGAAACCCGAGCCGCAGCTGCGCGGCCGCACGCCGACGCAGGGCGCGGAAGTCCGCCCCGGGATGGCGCGCGTCGAGACGAACCAGGCCGCGGCCATCCCCTTCGGCGGACTCGCCACCGGCGGGGGGCCCGTCGGCGGCGCCTATACCGACTTCGCCGACTTCTGCTGCCCCGAATACCTGGTTACGATGCAGCGCGCGATCTACGGCAACTGGCAGCAGAAGCAGGGACAGGCGGGCGTGACCAAAGTGAAGTTCGTCATCCAGCGCGACGGCAGCATCACCGACATCGCAATCGAACAGAGCGCCGGGCCGTTCCTCGACCTGGCCTCTCAGCGCGCGCTGGAGCAGACGCGGCGGCTGCCGCCGCTGCCGGCGCCATTCACGAACCCGCGCCTGACGGTGCATCTCGAGTTTCAGTACAAACAATGAAACAGACGATCCTGTGTTTGTTTGCCTTCACCGCCCTCGCCGTCGTGCACGGCCAGGGTCAACAGCCGCCCGCAACCGTCCCGCCGCAGTCCCAGCAGCCTACGGACGTGGCCATCATCATCTCAGGCACAGGCGGCGGGCCGCCGAAGCTGGCGATCGTTCCCTTCATCGCGCTCTCGCAGGATGCCGAGACCGTCGCCGCCGCGAAGACGATCGGCGACGTCCTCTACGACGACATCGCCTACGAGCGGGAGTACTACCTCATCGGCAAGGACGCTGTCGCGTCGGCGGGACGTCCCCCGTCGCTGGAGGGCGTCAACCTCGGCGCCTACAAGGAGCTGAACGCCGACGGGGTCATCGTCGGCACCGTTCGCAAGGACGCCGGCGGCATCGTCGTCCAGGTGCGGTTGATCCAGGTGGCGTCGGGACGTGAAGCGTTCGGGAAACAGTACAGCGGCTCGATCGCCAACCCGCGCCGCTACAGCCATACGATTGCCGACGAGATCCACAAGCAGCAGATCGGCCTCGACGGCGTCGCCCGGACGCGGCTGACCTTCTCGTCGGATCGCGATCGCGAGCGCGCGAAATCCGCCGTCGCCAACCGCGACGTCCAGGAGATCTACATCGCCGACTACGACGGCGCCAACCCGCGCCGCGTCACCAGCACGACGACGCTCAACATCACGCCGGTGTGGTCGCCCGACAGCCAGGCGATCGCCTATACGAGCTACCGCCCCGCCGGGCAGTTCGGCACGTATCAGGACATCGTGGTGTCCTACATCACGACTGGCGCGCGCGACGAACCGGCGAAAGGCAATCCGCAGCGGCAGAACTACCTGCCGATCTACTCGCCCGACGGCTCGCGGCTTGCGTTCACGTCGAACCGGGACGGGAACCCCGAGATCTACGTGATGAACCGCGACGGCAGCAACATCCGGCGGATGACGAACAACCCGGCCATCGACGTCACGCCCACCTGGTCGCCGACCGGCAACCAGCTCGCGTGGGTGTCGGATCGCACCGGCCAGCCGCACATCTACGTGATGAACGTGGACGGGACCGGCCAGCGGCAGCTGATCGCGGAAATCTGCGATCGGCCGACATGGTCGTCGGGCCAGTTCAACGAAATCGCCTACGCGGCGCGCACCGGACCGGGCTACGATATCAAGTTGTACAGCTTCTCGACCGGCGAGACGAAGAAGCTGACCGACGGGATCGGGAGCAACGAGAGCCCGGCGTTCTCGTCCAACGGGCGGCACATCGCGTTCACCTCGACGCGCAACGGCAAGAGCCAGGTGTTCACCATCGATCGCGACGGCAACAACCTCAGGCAGATCACGCGCGAGGGGAACAACAAGTTCCCGAACTGGTCCCGGTAGCGACGTCCGACGTCCGAGTTCCGAGGTCCGGAAGTGCGCGTAGAGGATACGGGAGTAGAGACAGAGTGATGACACAGAAGCGAACCGTCGCCGCGATGCTGGCCGTCCTGCTCGTTTTTGCCGGTGCGTGCGGCAAGAAGAAGCCGCCCGTGGCCAAGCCGCTGCCCACGGCCACCGCGCCGAGCACGCCGCCGCCGCCCACGCCCGCGCCGCCCCAGCCGGTGCCCGACACGACACCCGTGCCGCCCGAGCCGACGATCACGGCGGATCCGCTCACTTCGAGCGATCTCGACGCCATCAACAAGAACTCGCCGTTCCAGGCGGTGTTCTTCGCCCTCGACAGCTACGACGTCGACGGCCCGGCCCAGCAGGTCCTGACCGCCAACGCGGGGATCCTCAAGAAGTACCCGACCTGGGTGATCACGATCGAGGGCCACTGCGACGAGCGCGGCACCGCCGAATACAACCTCGCGCTCGGCGAGAAGCGCGCGCTCGCGGCGAAGACGTATCTGGTGTCGCTCGGCATCCCCGCCGATCGGCTGCGCACCGTCAGCTACGGCAAGGAATTCCCCTTCGATCCGGGCCACGACGAAGGCGCATGGTCGAACAACCGCCGCGCCCATTTCGTTGTCACGAGCAAGTAGCCATGAAAAAGACAAGCCTCCTGCTGTTGATCGCCCTGGCGCTGCCGGCCGCACCCGCGTGGGCGGGTCCGAGCAAGGAATACCTGCAATTGCTGGCCGAGATCCGCATGCTGCAGGAGCAGAACGCGCAGCTCACGCAGCTGTTCAGTTCGCTGAAGGAAGATCTCCAGAAGTTCAGCGTCAAGCTCGACGAGCAGGCCGCCACGAACCGCAAGGGGATGGCCGACCAGACGGTGGTCGTCAACAACATCGGCGACACCGTGCGGGTGCTGCGCGAGAAGGCGGACGACACCAACGTCCGGATCTCGACGGTGGCCCAGGAGATCCAGGCGCTGCGACAGGCGATTGCCTCGTCGCCGGCGCCCGCCGCCGTCACACCCGTGCCGGCGGGAAGCGATCCAGGGACGTCGCCGGCGGGATCGCCGTCGACGCCGCCAACCGTTCCGATCGGCGTATCGCCGCAGCGGATGTTCGAGTCGGCCTACGACGACTTCACGTCGAACCGCTACGAGACGGCGATCAAGGGATTCGAGCTGTTCATCCAGACGTTCCCGCGGCTCCCGCAGGCCGCCGCGGCCCAGTTCAACATCGGGTCGTCGTACTACAACATGGGCAACCGCTGGAACGAGGCGCTCGCCGCGTTCCAGCTGGTGACGACGCAGTATCCGCAGGATGCGGAGATGAACCCGCAGGCCTACTTCAAGATCGGCCAGACCTACGAGCAGCTGAAGCAGATCGACAACGCGAAGAAGGCCTACGAGACGGTCGTCCAGAAGTACCCGACAAGCTTCCAGGCGACCCAGGCGGCGCAGGCGCTGCAGAGACTCAATCGACGGGAAGAACAAGAAGACGAGAAGTCCTTCCCGTCTTCTCTTCTTCCCGTCCTGTCTTCCTAGAACGGGATGTCGTCGTCGTTCAAATCGCTGATGGGCTCGCCCATCGGCTCGTGATCGCCACCACCGCCGCCGGCGCCGACCGCGGCCGGTGTGCGCTGCGGTGAACGCGTAGCGCCACCGCCGCCTCCCCCGCCGCCGAGCAGGGTGATCCGGTCGGCGCGAATCTCGGTCGTGTACTTGTCGTTGCCGTCCTTGTCCTGCCACTTGCGGGTCTGCAGGCGCCCCTCGATGTAGATCTGCTTGCCCTTCGTGAGGTATTCCGACAGCGACTCGGCCGACTTGCCCCAGAGAACGACCCGGTGCCACTCGGTCTTTTCCTGTTTCTGCCCCGACGCCTTGTCGTTCCACACTTCGGTGGTCGCCAGGTTCAGCGTCGCGACCGGCGCGCCGCCCGGCGTGTACCGCAGCTCCGCGTCCCGTCCGAGATTGCCGACCAGAATGACTTTGTTCACACTGCCCATCACACACGCTCCCCGTTGTAGCGGCCCGTTCGCAGGCCGCTGAAATCGTCCTCGTTCACTGCGCCCGGCGCGTGCCGGCGAGACGTCATGTTTGACGTCCGTATCTGTCTTCCAATCTGACGACGTCCGTCAGCTCCGGCGTGGACACTTCGAAGATGTCGCAGTCGGTAATCGCCGTCATCCGATGCACCGTCTTCGGCGTCACGTGCACCGACTCGCCCGGCTTCATCTCGCGCGCGGTGAGCGGCCCGCCAGCCGTGCCCTCGTGGCCTTCCGCAATCTCGAACAGCATGCGTCCCGACCAGAGGAAGATCGTTTCGTCTTTCTGATTGTGGTACTGGAGGCTGAGCGCGTGCCCGGCGTTGACGTGAATCAGCTTGCCGACGTAGCGATCCGTCTTCGCCCAGTGCAGCTCATAGCCCCAGGGTTTGTCCACCTTCGTGACTTCGTTCACTATCGCTCCTTCGCGTGACAGATCAGGTCATTTTCATCCGAGGGGCTTCGCCCCTCGGACTCCCCTACACCGTCGCTCGCTCGGCGCTTCGCCGCCTCGCTCCGCTCCGGTGGCTCGCTTCGCTGCGCTCGCTCGCGTCCTGGTCCGCGTCGCTGCGAGAGGAATTCAGCATTCTGTCGCCTTCGCTGGCTCCCGATTCGCCATTCCCCATTCGCCATTTTCGGCATTCGGCATTCGTCATTTGCCATTGACGGTCGCCAGCGCCTCTGCCAGCACCTTTTCGACTTCGGCGGCGGTTGCCGCCTTCAGGGCGCGGCTCGCGAGCCGCACCGTGTCGGGGATGCGGAGGCCGCGCACGACCTGCTTGGCAACGGGGATCGACGCCGGGGTCATGCTGAACTCGCGCA
>Ga0075362_10000524_pt1 | contig 11155 bp, 10 predicted proteins | sample EndMetdeltDD1762_FD_71397 | JGI IMG/M metagenome (GOLD analysis project Ga0075362, IMG submission 71397) | Populus endosphere microbial communities from Tennessee, USA - Endosphere MetaG P. deltoides DD176-2 | ecosystem: Host-associated > Plants > Roots > Endosphere | place: USA: Tennessee...
GATCAACTCACGCTAAACACCGGGACCACTGGCGGCGATCTCGACGTGATCGTCAACAAAGACCTGATCCGCAATGCCGGTGCCGGGCTTTTGGAGTCCAGTTCGGCGGCTCTAATTTACGGGGACGCGCAAACTGCTTCCCTGTTCGGAGCTGACAGTGGGACAGTTGCACGTCTCGGCCGCCGCGATGCACTGGCCAGCCAAGCCCTTGCCGGCCTTTTGGGAACGGCCTCAGGCAATGGGTTCCAAAGTGAACTCGTCAGAGGTTCCTACTCCGGCACTCCCGCCCAGGCCATCAGCTATTTCGAGATGAGGCAAAAGGAAGCCTATTTTGCCGATGTCGTCAGCAAGGCTGGTTCCAATCCTTCGTCCGCGGAGCAAGCCGATTTTACGGACATGAGATCACGACTTGGTGCCGAACGGGCCACGCTGGACAAGGCCTATGCCATCGCAGACCGCAACGTCGTGGATATGATGGCATCGGTCAATGGCACAGTCGACTTCGGAAAAGGCCTCTACCGCCTTGCAAATGGCGAGGTGAACTGGGAAAATGGTCTGTCGGTCGGATTTGGATTGGCGGGAGCGTTTGGTGGCCTCAAGGTTTTTGGAAGGGCCGCAGAGGGCGCGAGCTTGCGCGGACTCGGGGCTAGTCCATACGCTACCAATGGCGACTTGGTGCAGAGCATTGCTACCCGTGCGGACAATTGGGGGATTCGCAACGGGTTGGGGAATGGTCCGGTTGCAGGCACCCTAAAGCATGGATATGCGGATGAGGTTCTAACTCGTTATCAGCGCATGTTCGGCGATCGCGGTTTGACTACGGAAGCACGATATGTTGGCGGAGAGCCTTGGGAACCCGGCATGACTACTACCGGTTCGATCCGGCTTGATGTGGTGGACGGGCCGCTCGACAGTCCGACTCGCGTTTGGGATTACAAGTTCGGCCAAGCTACGCTATCGTCATCACGCATCACCCAAATCCAAAACGGCATTCCGAACGGGGCCAATGTTCCCGTTCTTATGGTGAAGCCATGAACGATAAACAGGCGGCGTTGTTGAAAAAATATACTCCTATGACCCAGGGGCAGCTTAAGGCTGTCGTCACGGAATATGCGGCGCGCTTTCCCGAATGGGTAATTTTTGTTGATGGCACGGCATTCGTGCGTCGCTCTGGCCCGATCCAGCAGATGATCTGGTTCCAAAAAATGAATTTCGCCGCCTATCGGCCCACGCACGGAATCAGTTCGCTAGTGTTGCCGGAGGCACATATCCGGATGTTGCCTCAGGTTCTTGATGTGAAACACCGAGAGGTCGAGCATCGCTGGCACGATCGCAAGTTTGCGGACACGCTGGCTGCGATGGAGCAGCAGTTCCGACCCGACATCCGTAAGCCGCTGGACATTGCAGAGGTGCTGGCGCTGTGTGAGGCTAGGGCAGCTACGATGCCCGATACGACCAATAACATGGCGATGTTAGCGATCCTCTATGCCTGGCTTGGCCGCAATACCGAGGCACTAAATTGCTGCGAACGGATACAGCATTGTCCGCTGCCGAAGCTGGCACCGATGCCTGAATGGGAAGAGGCCATGCGTGCATTCGGCTACAACCTTGCGGAAGCGGTGCAAGCTGGATCGGCAAGGGAATTTCTAGAGGCAGCGACAGAAAACGTGAAGGCCGGATAAAGCACTTGCCGCAAAGAATGAAGCGGTTGTCTTAACAATGGCTGGCGCACCTTGGACGGCAAGTTTGCAAGTCCACTTTCTTCGGTTCGCCCCGGCGGCAGCGCTGAGGTCGTTGTTTGGTACCCCATCGCGGCGAAGCCGGGTTGGAGTGTCCGCACGGGCAATATCGCAGTTTGCGATGCCTCTGGGCAACTGCGCTATTATGATGGCATTGCAATTTCGCCCACGCGTAAGGTGATTGGCCTTGAAGTGAAGTCGGGCGGAGCCTCTCGAACCGCGGCGCAGCGGCTATTTGACACGACCCTGAATTCCAGCCCCAGCAATGTGGCAACGGGTGTCGGTCAAAGCGCTGGAACTACCGTGCAGCGATCAATTTTGATGAGGGTCCCCTGACGATGAGCATGAAAGATGAAATTAAAGCCTGCCTGATCGCGAGTCTGGAAGATTCGCTCGACACCTACATGGCCGAGCAAGGTTTTACGCGCCGGGCCAAGAGCCTAGTCTATAAGCGTGAGTATCAGGGATCAACTCAGAGCATTGATGTTACGGTGCAAATCCATCCAAAGGACAATCCCAACGCCGCCGCCGCGATTTATCCTATCATGGAAGTGCATGTGCCTGCGGCTGACCAAGTGCTGGATGATATGATCGGCGACAATCTAGGTTTGCTTGAGGGCGTTACCAAAGGGTTGTCGAACCAGCCTATCGAGTTCACCTCTCAAAAGGCCGAGAAAGCGCGCTGGTATGTCTATCAGCCGGACTCGGTGCCGGAGATTGTCCAAGGAATCCGGGCATTCATGGAGCGGTGGACGATGCCTTTCCTCGACGTTTACGCCACCCCGGAGGATATCGTTGCCGCTGACGAACGGGAAGATGGCCGCATGGTTGCCGATCGCGCCCATACAATGCGGGTCGTGGCAGCGGCTCTAACCTGTAACCGGCGGGACTATGCTCAAGCCTTGATGGAGAAGTGGTTAGGCGCTTTGGGCCTGCGGCGGCGCTATCAGCAGGTTTATGACTACATAGAGCGGGCGACCTAAATCACTTCGTTTGGCGCTGATGCGGGCTGCATCTTTGAAAACAAGATAAAGGGATCGCCTTTCCCTGCGGGGTAAGCGATTGCCTGCACATCAAAATTCAGCGCTACAAGCGCCACCGTTAGGGAGACGGCCGGCCGCGGAACATCTATTTCAAGACGGACGGCGCGGGATGGCATGCTGATCAATCGGCAAGCCTTCGATGACGCCTTTAGCAATGTATAGAGTACTCTCTCGTCCTACGGCGGCCTGCTGCTCAGCGATCAGCAGGCACAGTCGCCCGAAAGCCTGGCCCGCTACATTATCTCGGTTGAGCAAGGGCGCGGCGAGGCTCCGCAAGGCAGTGGAAGCCCGACCTCGACGAACGGCACATCATCCCCTGCCTTTGTCGATGGATTTGCATATCGGGGAGGCAGTGTTTCGGGACAGGTTCTCGATAATGTTCCGGTCGCAAGAAATATCAGAGAGGCCTTGGAATACGACCGAGGGTCGGGAACAATCGGGTATAATCAGCGCACATTGAACGGTGACGGGACCAAGTCCGACGCGTGGGTTGTCGATTACGCGCTCACTCGGCAACTAAGGAATGAACAATTCAAGGTCGACCTGGCCGGCAGCATCGGCCTGGGCGTCATGTTCGCGCCGATAACGGCGCTCGCCGGCCTCGAAGCTGCACCGAGCGTGGCAACCTTCGGCCTCGTCAATGCCGGTAGGATCTCCACCGGTACAGGGGTCGTGGGCGAGATTATTACCGGGGTGCCGTTGACCGTTTCAGCGGCGGGCACCGGAGCTGCCGCGCTTCGCACCGCAGAAGCGGCCGGAGGTATTAGAACTGCTGAAGGGATAGCTTATAACGGCTTGACCGGGCCGGGACCACTCGGAGATGCGGCTTTCACTTTCACGAGCGCAAGCTACACTCAAAAAACTCTCGATGCCGAACTCCTTCTTTATCGCGCTTACGGCGGAAAAGCAGGAAAGCTGAGTCCTTTCTGGAGTCGGGTGGAACCTTCCGGACCTCTGCAGGCGCGGTTGGACAGCGCTCTGCTTCCAGAATGGGGGAATACCGCAAGCCAGATTTCGGTCATCAGGGTCCCCGCCAGAACGACGATTTATGAAGGAGCGGTAGGGCCACAATCGACATCAACACTTTTTCTGCCGGGTGGCGGGAATCAAGTATATATCCCCAAGGCCGATCCCAAATGGCTTGTAGGCAGGTGAGGCTCCATGACTTTCGTAAGCGTAATAAATAATTGGTTCGATGTGGAATGGGGCGGGAGTATTGTCTTGCCTGATGGGTGGTTTGGTCGTCCCTATGACAATCAACACACCCTCACTTCATCCGAAGAATCTGAAGGAAAAATGTTGCTGGTGCTAGATGATAATCTGCGACTGACGTTTTCGGGTCTGGCAAACGTTAAAATAGAAGGACGCAACCTCGTCCTTGGCCCCTTCGATAACTTGATATTTGAGGCGATCTCTTATGGTGGCGGTACGCTTGAAAGCAAAGAATACGCTGGTGGAGTTGTGAAAATCATAAGCGCGCCGGGATGAATATTTGCCGCAGAGAGTGCTTCGGGTGTAGCGGCATCTACTGCTTTCTGCGGATCAAAGGGTTCCGAGCTTATTCAGCCCGATTATCAACCGATCCAAAATATACCCAACGAAGTGAATGGTCAGGGATGCTCAGGTCACGCTTCGGCGCTGCAGCTGACGCGACCTCCTGAGTTTCTTCCAAGCATGATTAGATTCTGGCCAGACGTGACCTGCTGGTGGAGACTAGGCGGGAACGTCAAGGGATATATCATGACTTATCGAATGCGCCCTGAAATCTCTCAAACCATTTGCCAGAAACACATTTCATTACTAATCATTTATCAAGTATATGTTCCGGGGAAATTTAATGCAATCCGACGATCAGTCGCGTACTAATAGACTGACAAAGGTTGCGTTGGCCAAGTGGTTCTATTCGATATTCGAACTACGTCCGGGTGCGCAGATCGAGGGGCTTTACGTCGATCCTGCGTGGAACATGTTGCTCGATCTCTATATTCATGAGAGCGTCGGGGATCGCACTTCGGTTTCCTCGGCCTGCATCAGCGCCCGTGTTCCGGCGACCACGGCGCTGCGATATATATCCACGCTGCACGACCAGCGGTTCATCAGCCGCAATCCCGACGAGGATGACCGTCGCAGGTATTGGCTCGCCCTGACGGAAAGTACGTCTGCGGCGATGGACGATTATCTCGACCGGGTTCTTGCCATGCTCAGGGGCTTGCTCGCCAACCATTCGTCCGAATTCGATCCGGTCACGCTCATGGATCGCATCCAGGCGGCCGCGCAGGCGATCAGGGATGCCGGGGCGGCGCTTCAGCCGCTGGAGCATTGGTCGCAGCAGCGAGGCGGAAAAGAATCGCAGGCTCGGCTCGCCGGAGGATAGTTCCGGGGAATGGTGAACTGGCTGTCCTACAAAACCCTTCCCTGCCACACCGAGGGTTCAGCTCGCCGGCTCAGCATTTCTTCCTCGTGATACCCCTGCCACGAAAGGTCACAGTTCGCGCCCGGTTCGCGGTTTAAAACCTGACATTTTTTTGTTTTACATCAGTCTATTGATGCCAAATCAACTGCTAATGGTCACAAGGTTTCGCTACGCATCCAGCGTCAACTCAACAGCATCCCTTCAGGGTAGCAGCAGCGATGAATCCCCGTAGGAATAGAACCGATACCCTTCGCCGATGGCATGGCCATAGACCGCCTGCATCCGCTCCAGCCCCATCAGCGCCGAGACCAGCATGAACAAGGTGGAGCGCGGCAGGTGGAAATTGGTCATCAACCCGTCGATCGCGCGGAAACGGTAGCCGGGGGTTATGAAGATCGCGGTGTCGCCTTCGAACGGGCGGATCGTGCCATCCTCGTCCGCGGCGCTTTCGAGCAGGCGCAGGCTTGTCGTGCCGACGGCGATCAGGCGTCCGCCGGCGGCACGCACGGCGTTGAGACGGGCGGCGGTGTCGGCGTCGATGCGCCCCCATTCCGCATGCATGGCGTGGGCTGCGGTGTCTTCCACCTTGACCGGAAGGAACGTGCCCGCGCCGACATGCAGGGTCAGCGTCTCGCGGCCGATCCCGGCGTCGGCCAGCGCCTGAATGAGGTCGGGCGTGAAATGGAGAGCGGCGGTGGGGGCGGCGACCGCGCCGTCCTGCGCGGCGAACATCGTCTGGTAGTCGCGCCGGTCCTCGGCATCGGTCGGGCGCTTGCCGGCGATATAGGGTGGCAAAGGCATGGTTCCGGCGCGTTCCAGCAGGACTTCGACCGGCTCGGCGCCTTCGAAAGCCAGGGTCCAGCTGCCATCGGCGTGGCGCTGCTCGGCCAGGGCGCTCACATCCTTGCCGAAGTCGATGCGATCGCCGTCGCGCAGGCGCTTGGCATTGCGGACGAACGCCTGCCAGCGGCGCAAGTCGATCCGCTTATGCAAGGTCGCGCCGATCCGCGCCTCTCCCCGGCGGCCTTCCAGCTGCGCCGGAATCACGCGGGTGTCGTTGAACACCAGCACGTCGCCGCGGCGCAGAAGACCCGGCAAGTCGCGGACGTGGCGATCGGCGAAAGGCGCTTCGCCCTCCGCCACCAGCATCCGCGCCGCATCGCGCGGCTTCGCCGGGCGCAGGGCGATCAACTCCGGCGGAAGCTCGAAATCGAAAAGGTCGACGCGCATGATGAGAGGCTTAGCGCCTGTGACGATCTTGCGGGAGGATCAGTTCGACTTCGAATTGCTGAGTTGATCGGCGGTAATCTCCGGCTGCGCGGCCGCTGCGGCCGGAGCCGGCGGCGGGACATTGTCGCTCCCCATTGAGGCATGGACGATCTTCGTCGGATTTTCCGGCGGTTCGCCGCGCTCGATGCGGTCCACCACGTCCATCCCGCCGATCACGCGGCCGAACACGGTATACTTCCGGTCGAGCGAGAAGCGTGGATAGAAGACGATGAAGAACTGGCTGTTGGCGCTGTCCGGTTCGTTGGTGCGGGCCATCGACACGGTGCCGCGGACATGCGGCATGGCGTTGAACTCCGCCTTCAGGTCGGGCAGCGTCGAGCCGCCCTCACCCGTTCCAGTCGGATCGCCGGTCTGCGCCATGAAGCCGTCGATCACGCGGTGAAACTTTACGCCATCGTAGAAATGCTGGCCGACCAGCGTCTTGATCCGCTCGACATGCGCGGGCGCCCATTCGGGCATCAGCCGGATCAGCACGCGGCCGCCGTTCGAAAGATCGAGAACGACCACGTTCTGCGCATCGTGCGTCGGGTCTATATCGACCAGGGTGGGCAGCACTTTCGCAGGCGCGGGTGCAGGCGTGTCCTTCGCCATAACCGGCGCGGTGGCGAGCGACATGCCCATGATCGTTGCAGCAAGCAGGCGGAGGTTCATCGGCTACTCTCAGCGAAGGGCCCGGTCGCGCAAGCGAGAGCGCGGGCAGTGACGTGGCGCGCAGATAGCGCCGCCGCGCTGTCGTGGCAATTAACGGACACGAGGGCGGAAACGAAGACGAGTGCATGATCGCGGCATGACGCCACGATTCAATACTCGCCCAGCCTGCCGACGGTTTCGATCCGGGCGACAACTTCATCGCGAACGGTCGGGCTGACGAAGCTGGCAATCTCGCCGCCGAACAGGGCGATTTCCTTCACCAGCTTGGAAGCGATGGGCTGCAGACTGACGTCGGCCATCAGGAATACGGTCTCGATCCCGGCGTTGAGCTGCTGGTTCATCCCGGCCATCTGGTATTCGTACTCGAAATCGGCGACGGCACGCAGTCCGCGCACGATTACCGACGCGCCCTGTTTTTCGGCAAAACGCATGAGCAGGGCGTTGAAGCCGACCACACTGACATTGTCGATGCCCATCGCCGCGACTTCGCGCTCGACCATCGCCATACGCTCTTCCGGCGTGAACATCGGGTTCTTCGAAGGGTTGGTGGTGACCCCGATGATGAGCCGGTCGACGAGCTTGGCGCCGCGCCGTATGATGTCGGCGTGGCCCAGCGTGATGGGATCGAACGTGCCGGGATAGACGCCTACCCGCTCAACAGCATTATGCGCCATCAACGATCCCTCTCCACGATATAACGGGCCAGCGCCCTCAGCTTGTCCGCCTCCGGCCCATACTGGCCAAGCTGCGCGATGGCCTGCTCCACCAGCTGCCGGGCCTGGGCGCGGGCACGGTCGGGGCCGAGCAACGACACGAAAGTCTGCTTGCCGGCTTCCGCGTCCTTGCGCAGCGCCTTGCCGGCAGCGGCTTCGTCACCCTCATGATCCAGCAGGTCGTCGACGATCTGGAAGGCCAAGCCGATATCGCGCGCATAGCCGCGCAAGTGGCCCCGCCCTTCGACCGGCGCCTTGCCCAGGATAGCGCCCATCTCCACGGCGGCGCGCAGCAGCGCCCCGGTCTTGAGCTGCTGGAGCCGGGTGATGGTCTGAAGGTCGAAGTCGCTGCTTTCCGCGGCGATGTCCATCATCTGCCCGCCCGCCATGCCGTTGAGCCCGCTGGCCGACCCCAGCGTCGCCACCAGTTCGATCCGCGTGAACGGATCGCCGCTGGTCAGCGGATCGGCCAGCAGCTCGAACGCGAAAGCATGCAGGGCATCGCCGGCCAGGACGGCCGTGGCCTCGTCGAAGGCGCAATGGACTGTCGGCTTGCCGTGACGCAGCGCATCGTCGTCCATGCAGGGAAGATCGTCGTGGATCAGCGAATAGACGTGGATCGCCTCTATCGCGAGACCGGCCCGCAGCGCCACGTCCCGCTGGACGCCATAAAGTTCAGCGGTGCTGACCAGAAGGAACGGACGAATCCGCTTGCCGCCGCCCATCGCGGCATAGCGCATGGCTTCGAGCAGGCGGCTGCGGGGATCCTGCGGAACCGGCAAGAGGCGGTCGAACGCCGCGTCGATATCGGCGGCGACGCCCGCCAGCGCATCCGCCAGCTCCGATCCGGCCACACTTTCCAAAGCCATGGTCAGCGCTCCGGTTCGTCGAACGGCTTTACGCTCGCGGCTTTCCCATCCGGTCCGGCGACGATCCTGTCGATCCGAAGCTGTGCGGCGTCGAGCCGGGCCTGGCAATGCTTGCGCAGCTGCTCGCCGCGTTCGTAGAGCGTGATCGAATCGTCGAGCGGCACTTCCCCGCTTTCGAGCTTGCGCACCACTTCTTCCAGCGCGCGCAGCGCGTCCTCGAAGCTCATCGCGGCACTATCGGCGGCTTTGTCGTCCATCGCCGCAAGCTTTGGCGGGGCGGAAGCCAGGGGTCAAGCGATCAGCGCCGCCTGTGGCCCCGTCCGCAATCGTCATCCACAACGGGGAAGATCGCTTTAATGGGGTGGAGGTACCGCCGAACCCGCGCTAAGGCGCGCGCCATGAACACGCCTTCCCAGATCACCGCCGAGATCGTCGCCGCCCACGGGCTTTCGGAAGAGGAATACGGCCGCGTCCTGCACGCGCTGGGCCGCGAACCCAATCTGGTGGAACTCGGCATATTCTCGGTGATGTGGTCCGAGCATTGCTCCTACAAGTCGAGCCGCATTCACCTGAAGAAGCTTCCCACCGAAGCACCATGGGTAATCTGCGGCCCCGGCGAGAACGCCGGCATCATCGATATCGGTGACGGACAGGCGGCGATATTCAAGATGGAGAGCCACAACCACCCCAGCTATATCGAGCCCTATCAGGGCGCGGCGACCGGCGTGGGCGGCATCCTGCGCGACGTATTCACCATGGGCGCGCGCCCGGTGGCAAACCTGAACGCGCTGCGCTTCGGTCGGCCCGATCACCCGAAGATGAAGCACCTGGTCCAGGGCGTGGTCGCGGGTATCGGCGGCTACGGCAATTGCGTGGGCGTGCCGACCGTCGGCGGCGAGACCAATTTCCACCGCGCCTATGACGGCAATATCCTGGTCAACGCGATGACCGTGGGCGTGGCCGATACCGACAAGATATTCTATTCGACCGCCACGGGCCTGGGCAATCCGATCGTCTATGTCGGCTCCAAGACCGGTCGCGACGGCATCCACGGCGCGACGATGGCCAGCGCCGACTTCGACGAGAAGTCCGAGGAAAAGCGCCCGACCGTGCAGGTCGGCGACCCCTTCACCGAAAAGCTGCTGATCGAGGCCTGCCTGGAGCTGATGGCCACCGATGCCATCGTCGCCATCCAGGACATGGGCGCTGCGGGCCTGACCTCATCCTCGGTCGAAATGGCCAGCAAGGGCGGCGCCGGCATCCGGCTCGACATGAACAAGGTGCCCTGCCGGGAAGAGGGCATGACGCCTTACGAGATGATGCTGTCGGAAAGCCAGGAGCGCATGCTCATGGTGCTGAAGCCCGGCAAGGAGCCGATGGCCGAGGCGATTTTCCGCAAGTGGGAACTGGACTTCGCCGTGATCGGCGAAGTGACCGACACCGGCCACATGGTGCTGGAATTCGACGGCGAGGTGGTCTGCGATATTCCGCTCGACCCGCTGGCCGACGACGCCCCGCTCTATGACCGCCCCCATGTGCCGACGCCCAAGCCGGCGCCGCTAGCGGACACGCCTGAAAGCGCCGACATCGGCGCGGACCTCCTCAAGCTGATCGCCTGCCCCGATCTCGCCTCGCGCCGCTGGATCTGGGAACAGTACGACAGCCAGGTCGGCGCCGACACGATGCAGAAATCGGGCGGCGATGCCGCCGTCGTACGCGTTCACGGCACCAGGAAGGCGCTGGCGATGAGCACCGACTGCTCGCCCCGATATTGCTTCGCCGATCCCTACGAAGGCGGAAAGCAGGCGGTGGCCGAGACATATCGCAACATCTGCGCGGTCGGCGCCACGCCGCTCGCCATCACCAACTGCCTGAACTTCGCCAACCCGCAGCGGCCGGAAATCATGGGCCAGATCGTCGGCTGCCTCGAAGGCATGGGCGACGCCTGCCGGGCGCTCGACTATCCGATCGTCAGCGGCAACGTGTCGCTCTACAACGAAAGCAAGGCGACCGGCGGCGGCAGCGCGATCCTGCCCACCCCGGCGATCGGCGGCGTCGGGCTGATGCCCGATCACGAGAAGATGGCGACGATCCGCTTCAAGGCGGAAGGCGAGGCGATCTACCTGATCGGCGATGCCGGCGAGCACCTCGGCCAGTCGCTGTGGCTGCGCGAAATCCAGGGCCGCGAGGAAGGTCCTGCTCCTGCGGTGGACCTCGCTGCCGAACGCCGCCACGGCGAATTCGTCCGCGATCTGATTGCCAACGACAAGGTGACGGCGGTGCACGACGTGTCGGATGGCGGCCTGCTGGTGGCGCTTGCCGAAATGGCCATGGCCAGCGGCATCGGCTGCGAGCTCGATGTGCACGGCGCGGGTGCTGCGTTCGGCGAAGACCAGGCGCGCTATGTGGTTACCGGCCCGGTCGCGAAGGCCATCGA
>Ga0075362_10000525_pt1 | contig 11131 bp, 11 predicted proteins | sample EndMetdeltDD1762_FD_71397 | JGI IMG/M metagenome (GOLD analysis project Ga0075362, IMG submission 71397) | Populus endosphere microbial communities from Tennessee, USA - Endosphere MetaG P. deltoides DD176-2 | ecosystem: Host-associated > Plants > Roots > Endosphere | place: USA: Tennessee...
GTGCAGGCCTTCTTCAACATCAGCGTGACGCTGGGATTGCTGCCGACGAAAGGGATCCCGCTGCCGTTCGTGAGCTTCGGCGGCTCGTCGCTGCTCGTCAGCCTGATCGGCATGGGGATCCTGCTGAACGTGTCGCAGCACGCGTCGACGTCGCACGTCGTGACGACCGTGCTCGAGCCGCTGCCCGGGCCGCCCCACATGACGATGACGGCGGATGCATGACCGCCGGACTGCACCCGGGACAGGCGCCGGCCTGTCGCGTCGTCATCGCCGGCGGCGGGACCGGCGGCCATTTGTATCCGGGCATCGCGATCGCGCGCGAGCTGCTGAGCCGAAGACCGGACGCGATCGTGACGTTTGCCGGGACGGCGCGAGGTCTCGAAGCGAAGGTGGTGCCGAGGGAGGGATTTCAACTGGATCTGCTGCGGATCGCCGGCGTGAAGGGACGGTCGCCGCTGGCGGCCTTGCGCGGCGTCGCGCTGCTGCCGCTCAGTTTTGCCGACGGCTGGCGCATCGTCTCGCGGCGCCGGCCGCACCTGGTGATCGGCGTCGGCGGCTACGCCTCCGGGCCCGTGGTGATGCTGGCCGCGCTGCGCGGCATTCCCACGCTGCTGGCCGAGCAGAACGCGATCCCCGGCTTGACCAACCGGATCCTGTCGCGCGTCGTGCGCGCGGCGGCGGTGACGTTCGACGAAACGGTGTCGTTCTTCGGAAGGAGGGGCTTTGTCGCAGGGAATCCTGTTCGGCCGGAGTTCTTTCTGGATCTGCCGCCTGACCTGGAGGGCGGACACGAGACGAGCGGCGACGCGGGAAAGAAGCGAAAGGCGCGGGTCCTAGTCTTTGGCGGCTCCCAGGGCGCGCACGCGATCAACGTGGCCATGGTGGAGGCGGCGCCGCGGCTGGCAGCCGATGGCGGCGTGGACCTCACGCATCAAACAGGAGAGCGCGATGTGGAACTGGTCCGCCGCGCCTACCGCGACGCCGGGCTTCCGGCCCGGGTGGAACCGTTCCTCTTCGCCATGGACCGGGAAATGAAGCAGGCCGACGTGGTCGTGTCGCGCGCGGGCGCGACGTCGATCGCGGAGCTGACGGCGTCGGGGCGCGCGGCGATTCTGGTGCCGCTGCCCACCGCCACCGACGACCACCAGCGGAAGAACGCCGAGGTCCTCGCGCGCGCCGGGGCCGCCGAGATGCTCGAGCAGAAGGACCTGACCGGCGCGGTGCTGGCCGATCGGCTGCTCGCGCTCGCGCACGATCCCGCACGGCGGGCGGCGATCGCGGGCGCGGCCCGCCGGTTCGCGCGGCCGGACGCCGCCAGGGTGATCGTGGATCGCGCGCTGGAGCTCGCGGCGTGCGGCCGCGCATGACGCGGGTGGGCGAATGCTAGGGCGCACGCGGCGGATCCACTTCGTCGGCGTCGGCGGCATCGGCATGAGCGGCATCGCCGAGCTGCTGGCCAACCTCGGGTACGAGGTGAGCGGATCCGACGCGAAGCGGTCGGACATCACGGACCGGCTGGCCGGGCTCGGCGTGCGCGTCGCGCGCGGCCATGCCGCCGAGCACGTCGGCAACGCCGACGTCGTCGTCGTGTCGTCGGCCATCCATCCGGCGAACCCGGAGGTGGCCGAGGCGATGCGGCGGTCGATTCCGGTGATTCCGCGGGCGGAGATGCTTGCGGAGCTGATGCGGCTGCGCTACGGGATCGCGATCGCCGGCGCGCACGGCAAGACGACGACCACGTCGATGGTCGCGCTGGTGCTCGAGCGCGCCGGGCTCGATCCGACGGCCGTCATCGGCGGCCGCCTCAGCGCGTTCGGGAGCAACGCGCGGCTGGGCAAGGGCGACTACATGGTCGCGGAGGCGGACGAGAGCGATCGCTCGTTCCTGAAGCTGACGCCGTCGATCGCAGTGGTGACGAACATCGATCACGAGCACATGGAGAGCTACGGCAGCTGGGACGCGCTGCAGCAGGCGTTCGTCGACTTCGCCAACAAGGTGCCGTTCTACGGTGCCGTGGTGGCGTGCGCCGACGATGCGGCGGTGTGCGCGCTGCTGCCGAAGATGACCCGGCGCGTGATCGCCTACGGCTTCGAGGGCAGCCGCGCGGCGATCGCCGGCGCCGGCATGGCCCTGGAGGCGTTCGGCTCGCACTGCGAGGTGCTGCAGACCGGGCGCGACGGCGCCACGGCCGCGCTGGGCACGCTGCGGCTCCGCGTGCCCGGGCGCCACAACCTGCTGAACGCGCTCGGCGCGGTCGCGGTCGGCCTCGAGGTCGGCATTCCGTTCGCGAAGATCGCGTCGGGTCTCGCCGACTTCCGCGGCGCCGAGCGGCGATTCCAGCTGCGCGGCGAGGCGCGCGGCGTGATGGTGGTGGACGACTACGGGCATCACCCGACCGAGATCGCCGCGGTGATCGCGGCGGCCCGCGCCGGGCTCGACCGCCGCGTCGTCGTCGTCTTCCAGCCGCACCGGTATACGCGCACGCGCGATCTGCTCCCGCAGTTCGGCGACGCGCTCGGCGCGGCCGACGAAGTGATCCTGACCGACGTCTACTCGGCCGGCGAAGCGCCGATCGCCGGCGCGACGGCCGAAGCGGTGGAGGCGGAAGTCCGGCGCACCGGGCGATCCGTTCGCCTGGTGAAGGCGCTCGACGACATTCCGGCCGCCGTCGCGGCGATCGCGAAGCCGAACGACCTCGTGATCACGCTCGGCGCCGGCTCGATTGGCACGCTGCCGGATCGCATCCTGGAGGCGTTGAACGAGGGGACAGCGGACCTGTCCACCGAAGCGGCGCGCGGTCCCCGCCGCGAAGGTGGAGGCGGGTAATGGGGGTCAAGGCGCCAGCGGAAAAGAACTTCCGGCGCGCCAAGGTGCGCCCGGCGGCGCGCCGCGGCGGCACCGCCGTGCGGCGGACGTGGCGGATCGGCCGCTGGGTCGTCGTCGGGCTCGTCGTGGTGTACGCGGGGTATCGCGGCGGCGATCTCGTGCTGCACGCGTCCAGCCTGCAGGTGCGGCGGATCAGCGTGCACGGCAACGTGCGGCTGTCGAGCGGCGAGGTGCAGGCGATGGTGGAAGGGCTCCGCGGCGCGAGCATCCTGACCGCGGATCTGGTCGGCTACCGCCGGAAGCTGATGGCGTCCCCGTGGGTCGCCGACGTCCTGATCCGCCGCGTGCTGCCGTCGACGGTACAGGTGTTCGTCTCGGAACGGCGGCCGATGGGGCTCTGCCGGCTCGGCAGCGCGCTCTACCTCATCGATCCGCACGGCGTGGTGATCGACGAGTTCGGGCCGCAGTACGCGGAGTTCGATCTGCCGATCATCGACGGCCTGGTGCGCGCGCCGGGCAGCGGGCAGCCCACGATCGACGAGACGCGCGCCGAGCTGGCCGCCCGCGTGATCGAGGCGCTGGCCGCGCGGAAGGATCTGGCGCAGCGGATCTCGCAGATCGACGTGCGCGACGCGCACGACGCGGTCGTGCTGCTCGACAACGACGCGGCGCTGCTGCATCTCGGGGAAGACAAGTTCCTCGAGCGCGTGCAGTCGTACATCGATCTGGCGCCGGCGCTGAAGCAGCGCGTCCCGGAGATCGACTACGTGGACCTGCGCTTCGATCAGCGCGTGTACGTGCGGCCGGCAAAGGAATAGGCCGGGTCCTCAGACCCGACAGGGAGACAACGTGGCTCGTAAAGAACGGTATCTGGTCGGCCTCGACGTGGGGACGTCGAAGATCGCGGCGATCGTCGGCGAGATGACCGACGACGGCGGGCTCGACATCATCGGGCTCGGCCTCGCCGAGTCGAAGGGCATCCGCCGCGGCGTCGTCGTCAACCTCGAGGCGGCCGTCGAGTCGATCAAGAAGGCGATCGACGAAGCGGAGCTGACCGCCGGGGTCGAGATCGATTCCGTCCACCTCGGCCTGTCGGGCGCGCACGTCAAGGCGTTCAACAGCCGCGGCGTCGTCGCGGTCGCCGGCAAGAACCGCGAGATCACGCGGGAGGACGTGCGGCGCGCCATCGACGCCGCCAAGGCCGTCGCGCTGCCGAGCGGCCGCGAGATCCTCCACGTGCTGCCGCAGGACTTCGTCGTCGACGAGCAGGACGGCATCGGCGCCCCGGTCGGCATGACCGGCACGCGGCTCGAGGTGAACGTCCACATCGTGACCGGCAGCGCCTCGTCGACGCAGAACATCGTGGCCTGCGTCAACCGCTCCGGCGTCGCCGTGCTCGACACCGTGCTCGAGCAGCTCGCCGCCAGCGAGGCGGTCCTGACCGACGACGAGAAGCAGCTCGGCGTCGCCATCGTGGACGTCGGCGGCGGGACCACCGACTTCGCGATCTTCGAGCGCGGCAGCATCTGGCACACCGGCGTCGTCGCCGTCGGCGGCGATCACTTCACCAACGACATCGCCGTCGGCCTGCGCACGCCGATCCCCGACGCCGAGAAGATCAAGCGCCGCTGCGGCTGCGCCCTCTCGGCGATGGTCGACGAGGACGAGACGATGGACGTGCCGAGCGTCGGCGGCCGCAAGCCGCGCGTGATGGCGCGGCGGATCCTCTCGGAGATCCTGCAGCCGCGCGCCGAGGAGATCTTCCACCTGCTCTGGGACGAGATCCGGAAGGCCGGCTTCGAGAAGTCGCTGAACTCCGGGATCGTCCTGACCGGCGGGGGCGCGATGCTCGAGGGCATGGCCGAGATCGCCGAGCAGATCTTCGACCTGCCGATCCGCCGCGGCGTGCCGGCGGGCGTCGGCGGGCTCGCCGATCACGTCAACAACCCCGCGTTCGCGACGGCGGTCGGCCTGGTGATGTACGCGCACAGGAATCACGTGGGAGATGTCGCGCGGCCGGTGGGCGCCGGCGCGTTCGGACGCGTGGCCGGCCGGCTGCGCGGGTTGTTCAAGGAGTTCTTCTGATGGAGGGCCGGATGGCTGAACAGGACGCGCTGCGGCTGAAGCTCGACGAAGAGGGGCGCACGGGCGCGCGCATCAAGGTGATCGGAGTCGGCGGCGGCGGCAGCAACGCCGTGAACCGCATGGTGCAGGCGGGCCTGGACGGCGTCGAGTTCATCGTCGCCAACACCGACCTGCAGGCGCTCAAGCTGAACAGCGCCCCGCACAAGATCCAGATCGGCGGCAAGCTGACGAAAGGCCTCGGCGCGGGCGCCGATCCCAACGTCGGACGCCAGGCCGCGCTCGAGGACACCGACAAGCTGATCGAGGCGCTCGACGGCGCCGACATGGTGTTCGTCACGACGGGTCTCGGCGGCGGCACCGGCACCGGCGCGGCGCCGGTCATCGCCAGCCTCGCGAGCGAGCTCGGCGCACTGACGATCGCCGTCGTCACCAAGCCGTTCAAGTTCGAGGGGAAGAAGCGGCAGCTGCAGGCCGAGCGCGGGCTCGAGGAGCTGCGCGGGTCGGTCGACACCGTCATCACCATCCCCAACGAACGGCTGCTCGCCACCATCGCGCGCACGACGACGCTGACCGACGCGTTCACGAACGCCGACGACGTGCTGCGGCAGGCGATCCAGGGGATCTCCGACCTGATCCTCGTGCCCGGCCTGATCAACCTCGACTTCGCCGACGTCAAGACGATCATGGCGGGCATGGGGATCGCGATCATGGGCACCGGCGTCGGCGAGGGGGACAACCGCGCCATGGACGCCGCCAACCACGCGATCTCGAGCCCGCTGCTCGAGGACGCCTCGGTGCGCGGCGCGCGCGGCGTGATCATCAACGTCACCGGCGGGCACGACCTGTCGCTGATCGAAGTGAGCGAAGCCTCGGCCATCATCCAGGAGGCCGCACACGAAGACGCCAACATCATCTTCGGCGCCGTCGTCGATCCGAAGATGGAGGGGAAGGTCAAGATCACCGTCATCGCCACCGGGTTCGATCGCGTGGCAGTGGAGAAGAAGGTGGCCGCCTCTGCGGCGGCGACGCCGGTCGATCTCCAGTCCTACACCGCGTGGCAGTCGGTGGAAAAGATCGCCGCCGCGGGCGGAGCCGGCGCCAGCCGCATCGCGGTGACGCGAAGGCCGGTGCTCGAAATGCCGGCGGCAGCGGCGGCGGCGGATCCCGCCAACGACACGTTCAGCCCGGGAGCCGAGTTCGAGCCGGTCTCGCCACTCGACGTCCCGGCGTTCCTCCGGCGGCAGAACGAGTAGCGGATCGCGCGTGACGTGTCGCGCCGGGCGCGGCGCGTGCAGGACCCGGGGCGCAGGCTTCGAGGCGGAGAAGCCGCGATTCCTGCATCTGCGCCGACAATTCTGAGCGCCGGAAGGGCATCCATCGCAGGTCTCTGACGGCGCGGAGCGCGGCACGGCACATGCTTGACCCGCGGCGGCCGTACAGTGAGGATCCTCACCGATTCCGAACGGGTGGCCCGCGCCTACGCCACGCTGGATCTGCCTCCCGGCGTTCCAGCAGACGCCGCCCTCCGCCAGTACCGCCGTCTGGCGAAGCAGTGGCATCCCGACTTGTGGGCGAACGACCCCGCCGGACAGCTGGAGGCGTCGCGACGCATGCGTCAGATCAACGCGGCGTTCGCCGTCATCCGTCCGCGGCTCCGCCGGACCACGGCCGCGGCGTCGACGCCCCACGCGTCAACCTCGTCAGTCAACGATCACCGCAACCCGCCGCCTTTCGGGCGCCGGCTGCACCCTGACGAAGTCGACTCGATCGTCGAGAGCATGGCCGAACCGTCGATGTTCGAGCAGTTCTTCGTCCACACCGCACGCGCGCTCCTGTTCGTCGCCGGGCTGAACCTCGTGGGGATCGGCAACCAGTATCACAAGCCCTTCGACGTCGTGTTCGGCGGGCTGCTGGCGGCCGGGGCCGTCGTGCACCTCCTCGTGATGACCGATCGCGGGCGCCGCTCCCCGCGCGATCGCTGGAACGCGTGGTACAATAGGTAAATCCACGGCACGCGGGAACGGCGCCGCCGCAGGACGTTTTCTCGCACGACCGTTCGCATCATTGTTCAGTCCCGTTCACTCGCACCTGATCCTGTATGGCGGCACGCGCTCGCGAGGAGCGCTCCCGCGACGTCCTCTCGAAAGAGGTTGGCTACATCCGCAAGCCGCACGGCGGGCGGCTGCGCGTCGCGCTGGCGTTTCCCAATACGTACTTCGTCGGGATGTCCAACCTGGGCTTCCAGACGGTGTACCGGCTCTTCAACGACCTCGAGGACGTCGTCTGTGAACGCGTCTGCCTGCCGGGCCGTCAAGAGCTCGCGGCACAGCTCGCGTCGGGCCAGCCGCTGCGCACGATCGAGTCCGGCACGCTCGTCCGCGATTTCGACGTCTTCGCCTTCTCCGTGTCCTTCGAATGGGATTACACCAACGTCGTCTCGATGCTCCGGCTCGCGGGAATTCCAGTCCGCGCCGCCGCCCGCACCATCCACGATCCGCTGATCGTCATCGGCGGCGCAGTGACGTTCGTCAATCCCGAGCCGCTCGCCCCCTTCGCAGACGTCGTCGCCGCGGGTGAAGGGGAAGAGCTCGTCCCGTCGCTGATGGGCGCCATTCGAGACGCCTCCGATCGCGACGACCTCCTGCGACGCCTGACGGCCGCGCGCGGCTTCTACGTGCCGTCGTTCTACGACGTCGAGTACGCCGCCGACGGCACGATCGCCGCTTACACGCCCAGACCCGGCACCGGCGCTCCCCCCGTCGTCAAAAAAGCCGCGGTGAAGAGCACCGAGCGGATGGATCCGCCGTCGACGCGGATCTTCACGCCCGACACCGAGTTCGGCTCGCGCTTCCTGATCGAAGTCGTGCGCGGCTGCGCCAATCTCTGCCGCTTCTGCTGGGCCGGCTACAACTACCTGCCGGTCCGCGCCTTCCCGGCGGATCGGATTCTCGACCTCGCGCGCGCGGCACGCGCGCACGCCAACCGCGCCGGCCTGGTCTCGATCGCGCTCTGCGATCACCCGGAGATCGAGCGGATCCTGAGCGGCCTGATCGAGATGGGCTACTCGATCTCGCCGGCGTCGCTGCGCCTCGACGACCTCACGCCGACGATCGTCCGCATGCTCCACCAGAGCGGCGAGCGATCCATCACGATCGCGCCCGAAACCGGGTCCGACCGCCTGCGGCGCGTGATCAACAAGACCGTCACCAACGCGGAGATTCTCGAGAAGGCGGACCTGATCTTCGCCAACGGCATCGAGAACCTGAAGCTCTACTACATGATCGGCCTCCCGACGGAAAACGACGAGGACCTCGCCAGCATCCGCGACCTGACCGCGGCGCTGCGCGACACGATGCTGGCGCACGCCAGGCCGAAGGGCCGCATCGGGCGAATCGTCGCGAGCGTGAACCCCCTGATCCCGAAGCCCGGCACCGCCTACCAGTGGCTGCCGATGGAAGATCCCGCAATCACCGATCGCAAGGCGAAGCGCCTGCGCTCCCTGGTCGCCGACCTCGACAACGTCTACTTCAACATCAAGTCGGAGCGGCACTCCTACTACCAGGCGCTGCTCTCGCTCGGCGATCGCCGGGTGGCGCCGGCGATCGAAGCGGCCGAGCGGAACGGCGGCCAGTGGCGGGCCGCGGTCGCGGAAGCCGGCGTCGACGCAGACTTCTACATCTTCCGCGACCGATCCGCCGACGTCGTGCTGCCGTGGGACATCATCGACGGCGGCATGAAGAGCCAGTTCTTCCGCGCGGAGTTCGACAAGGGGCTCCGCGAGGAATGGACCCTCCCACCCAAGCGCGCGTCCGAGAATCGCAAGTTCCTGCCCGTGCTGTCGTAGCGCGGCGGACTCAGGCCACGGCGGCCGCCTGCTCGTCGTACGCCTCGAGGATCACTTCCCGCAGACGGGTGTGTGCCGTGCTGTCGGTGTAGGGCCGCAGCAGCGCGAAGCTGCGGCGCTCGCCGTTGACGGAGAAGCTGCGCGAGGGAAACGTGACGTTGCGCCCGCTCCCGTTGCGGCGCTCCCAGATGGCAAAGCCCGCCAGCTTGAGGCCGTCGAGGAGGCCGTCGGTGAAGTGGAGCTCGGCGTCGGCGAGCTTGCCGGGCGGATTCCCTTTCTCGTTCGCGATGATCTTGACGGTCATGATCTTCCGGGGGACTTCGTCCACCCGGACCCCCTTCACGCTCTCTCGCGCGCCGCTTCCCGCCTCCGCTCTTTCGAGCTACGGCGCGGCAGGCCGCCGGCGCGCTCCGTTCGCGTGGCTCATTCGCTGGCGCTCATTCGCCAGGTGCGCGAGAGCATCGCAAGAGGTGCGCCGATCGCTCGCATGACGGGCGGTCTTCGCAAGTGCAGGCAGCTGAAGGACTAGCAACGGACCCTGCGCCGATGCCCGCGGAGACGCCGTCGCGGATCGTCAACCGCGGTTGCGGCGCGACGCTAGTCGTCCAGCAGCAGCACTTGCGCCATCGCCAGCGTTTCCGCGTGAGTGATGGTCACCAGCGAGCGGCGCGCGCGCATTTCCTCGAACCGCCGCAGCGCGCCGCCTGTCAACCGGAGTTGCGGCGGACCGCCACGCCGGAACACCTCGATGTCCTTCCACAGCACGCCGCGCGAGTGGCCGGTGCCGAGCGCCTTCATCGTGGCTTCCTTCGACGCGAAGCGGCCGGCCAGGCTCGGGACCGGATCCCGCTGCCGGATACAATAGGCAATCTCCTCGTCGGTGAAGACCCGGCGCAGGAACCGGTCGCCGTAGCGTGCGAAGACCTCACGCACGCGCGGAATGTCGGTGGCGTCGAATCCCAGCCCGATGATGCTCATGTCCGATCCCCAGCCTAGCGGCGCGTTCGCATGGACGCAAGAGCCGTGGGGGCGTGCCCTGGTCTGCACGCGTCTGCCCGCGCGGCACCTGTTCACCTCGCGCGATCTCGTGCTGCGCGACGACGAGCGGGAGTGGACGGCCGTGGCGGCGTCGCTCGGCGTACCGCGCGCGCGGCTGCTTCTGATCAGACAGGTGCACGGCGTCCAGGTGGCGGTTGCGCGGGCAGGAGCGGCGGACTGGCCGCGGCCCGAAGCCGACGCGGTTGTCACCGACGATCCGTCGGTCGCGATCGGCGTGCGCGTCGCCGATTGCGCGCCGGTGCTGCTGTTCGATCCCGTGAAGAACGTGGCGGGCGCGGCGCATGCGGGCTGGCGCGGCACGGCGGCGGGCGCCTCTGCGGCAACCGTCCGCGTGATGGTCGAGACGTACGGCACCCGGCCCTCGGACCTGATCGTGGCGATCGGACCGTGCCTGGGGCGCTGCTGCGGCGAAGTCGGTCCGGACGTGCTGGACGCCTTCCGCGCGGGCGGCGCCGATGCGGCGTCGATGCGCGCGTGGTTCACGCCCGGGCAGGGCGATCGATCGCTGCTCGATCTCGAGCGCGCGAACCGCGATCAGATCGAACGGACCGGCGTCGATCCCGCCCGCATCTTTGCGGCGCAGCTATGTACGCGGACGCACCGCGATCGTCTGCACTCGTATCGCGGTGACGGTGCCGCCGCCGGCAGGCTGCTCGGCGCGATCAGGATCGCTCAGTAGCTTCCGCGCGTTTCCCCGCGCAGCAGCGTCATCGGTCCGAAGACCGGCTGGCCGAGCCGTCCGGCTTCGACGCCGATCGTGCCGTCGAGGCGATAGCCGACCGGCTGGCGCGCCAGGAGTCGTCGGCCCACGCCGCTCAGGCCGGGCAGATCCGAGAAGCGGATCGAGATGTCGATCGGGATGACCTCCTCGCCGCCGGCGCCCAGCGGCAGGCCGAGCGGAAAGTCCGCATCCGCGGCACGCGTGTCTTCGAGGTAGAGCGTTCCCTTCAGCGTGCCCAGCGTGAGACCGAACGGGTTCGGGTTCGACACCCGCGTCCAGAGCCGGACGGCGGCGCCGCTCGCACCCAGCACCCGCACTTCCGCCGGCCGGTCGGAGACCTGCTCGAACCGTGGCGGCTGGACGATCCCGCCGAGCTGGTTGAGCTGGGCGCAGCCCGCCGCCGTCATCGTCAGGAGACACGCGAGAGCCATTCGCAGTCGCATGAGGGACGTGGCTGCAAGACGCTCGCCTTCGCCGAAGCTGATCAGAAGGGATTCGACAGCAGACGCCGGACCCGATCGCCGTATGTGCGGCCCGTCGGCAGCCGCTGTCCTGAGTGCAGCTCGACCACATACTGACCGTGCGAGAACGGCCAG
>Ga0075362_10000526_pt1 | contig 11123 bp, 9 predicted proteins | sample EndMetdeltDD1762_FD_71397 | JGI IMG/M metagenome (GOLD analysis project Ga0075362, IMG submission 71397) | Populus endosphere microbial communities from Tennessee, USA - Endosphere MetaG P. deltoides DD176-2 | ecosystem: Host-associated > Plants > Roots > Endosphere | place: USA: Tennessee...
GCGACGACAAGCTGTTTCTTCATGGAATCGGCCTTTACGAATTTCCCCGCGCGACTTTTCGCGCATCGTCCAAGTAAAGCCGGGCCACCGGGCGCGAAATCGGAAAATCGTCGCCAATTGTCGCGGGATCGGTAATACGACCGTCTAGGCAGCGTGGGTTGCGCTGCGATCGATGGGAGCGCGCGCCAATGGACGGACGGGAAAGACGCGGCTTCGGGCTTGAGGAAGGCGGATTCCTCGCGCTCGTCCTGCTCGTGACCCTGGCGTTCGCCTGGCTGCTCGTCCCGTTTTTCGGCGCGGTGCTGTGGGGCGTCGTCGTCGCCATCCTTTTCGCGCCGGTCAATCGCTGGATGGTGCGCAAGCTCAATGGGCACCGCAACAGCGCCGCCGGGCTTACCCTGCTTGTCATCGTGCTGCTGGTGATCCTTCCCGCCTTCCTGATCGCGGTCAGCCTGGTGCAGGAGGCCGCCACCGTCTACGCGCAGCTCCGTTCGGGCGAGATCGACCTTGCCGCGATGTTCGAGCAGCTTCGCGGCGCGCTGCCGGCCTGGGCGCTGCCCATGCTCGATCGCTGGGGCCTGACCGATTTCAACGCCGCGCGCGACATGGTCGGCACCAGCCTATCGGCGGGCCTCAACTCCATCGCCGCCCAGGCGCTGCTGTTCGGCCAGGGCGCGCTGAGCTTCCTCGCCGCGCTCAGCGTCATGCTCTATCTCACCTATTTCCTCCTGCGCGACGGGCGGGAACTCGACGGCAAGATCAGGAACGCGGTGCCGTTGCGCCCCGCCTTGCGCGATACGCTGATCGGCCACTTCGTCGTCGTCGTGCGCGCGACGATCAAGGGCACGGTGGTGGTCGCCATCATTCAGGGCCTGCTGGGCGGGCTGATCCTGTGGATGCTGGGGGTAGAGGGCGCACTGCTGTGGGGCGTCGTCATGGGCTTCTTCAGCCTCGTCCCCGCGGTGGGCACGGCCATCGTCTGGGTGCCTATCGCCGCCTACCTGCTGGTGACGGGGTCGATCTGGGAAGGCGCCATCCTGGTCGGCTGCGGCATATTCGTGATCGGCATGGTCGACAACATCCTGCGCCCGATCCTGGTCGGCGGCGACACGCGTATGCCCGACTTCGTGATCCTGATCGCCACGCTGGCCGGGTTGGACCTGTTCGGCCTCAACGGCTTCATCATCGGCCCCGTGATCTCCGCGCTGTTCATCGCGGTGTGGAAAAGCGTTTCGGAAACGCGGGAATCATCGACGCCCGAACTCGTGACCGCCAGCGGCGAGCCGCTGATGGCGATAGCCGAACCTAAAGCCAGCGCCGATCCCGATACCACTGCGCCGTAGCCTTCAGCCCCTCGCGGGTTTCGATACGCGGACGCCAGACCTTGCCGGGCACGCGCGCGCCATGGCTCACCACCCAGTCGGGATGGGTCATGTAACCCACCCGGTCGAGCGTCAGCCTGGCCTTTGCGCCCCGGAACATGCCGTCGGCCTTGGCGGCCCATTCCATCGTGCGGCGCGACAGGCCGAGCACCCTGGGGCGGCGGCCCACCGCCCAGCCGATGGCGCGGGCCAGCTCGTAATGCGTCCAGCCGCCGCGCTTGCCATCGTCGGGCTCGAAGCTGCGATGGGTAACGTCCTCGCCGCCAGGGATCAGCGCCAGCAGCAATCGCGCCAGATCGTCGACATGGATCAGCGAGGAACTGCCTTCCTTCGGCGTCGGGATCACACCCCATCTGGCGGCGCGAAACAGCTCGAACACATCCTTGTCACCGGGACCATAGATCGTCGGCGGGCGCACGATGGTCCAGTCGAGCCCGCTGGCCCGCACCAGCTTTTCTGCCCGCGCCTTGGACTTGCCATAGGCCGACAGCCCCGGCTCGCGCGCGGAGAGCGACGATACGAAGACCAGCCGCGGCACGCCGGCCGCCAGCGCCGCCTCGATCACCGCCAGCGTGCCCTCGACATTGCCCGCCTCGAACCCGGCGGGGTCGGGCGTATTGACCACGCCCGCGACGTGGATCACCGCCTCCGCCCCATCGACCATGCGCATCAGCGCCGCCCGGTCGGCCAGATCGCCGGGCACCCAGCGCACGCCATCGCTTTCCGCCTGCGGCCGACGCGCCAGCGCGGCGATGGCAATGCCCGCCTCGCGCGCGCGCTCGATCAGGGCCTGGCCAACGAAGCCGGTGCCCCCGGTGACGGCGACAATGCTTTTGGCGGTCACAGCAGAATAAGCTGATCGCGGTGGACGACCGCCGAACGCGGAGCATATCCCAGGATATCCGCCTGCTCGCTGGAATGCTTGCCCAGCAGCGCCGCGCATTCGGCGGCGTCGTATTCCGACAATCCGTGCGCCAGCGTGCGCCCCGCTTCGTCACGGATGGCGATGGCGTCGCCGCGCGCGAAGCTGCCTTCCACCGCCGTCACGCCCTTGGCCAGCAAACTGCTGCCGCGCGTCAGCGCGCCGGCAGCGCCGGCATCGACGGTGAGCGCGCCTTTCAGCCGCAGCCGCCCGCCCAGCCAGGCCTTGCGCGCGCCGGCCTTGCGCCGGGGGACGAACAGAGTGCCGATGCTCCCTTCGGTCGCGCGGGCGATGGGCATGTCGTGCGTGCCGTTGGCGATGGCGAGCGAGATGCCCGCGAGTTCGGCGATCTCCGCCGCCTGGAGCTTAGAGGTCATGCCCCCGGAACCCAGGCCGGAAGTCGAATCGCCAGTCGCCATGGCGTGCACTTCCGCCGTCACGCCGCGCACTTCGGGCAGCAACCTGGCTTCAGGGTCCGTCGGATTGCGATCGTAGAGGCCGTCGACGTCGGACAGCAGCAGGACGGCGCTGGCCCGCGCCGCCTGCGCCACGCGCGCAGCCAGTCGATCGTTGTCGCCGAAACGGATTTCCTGTGTCGCGACGCTGTCGTTCTCGTTGATGACCGGGACCGCCCCGGCGTCGAGCAGGCGGGTGAGCGTCGCGGTGGCGTTCAGGTAACGTCGGCGATCTTCCAGGTCCTCCAGCGTCAGGAGAAGCTGTGCGGCGGTCAGCCCGTGGCGGCCCAGCAGTTCGGCCCACAGCCCGGACAGCGCGATCTGGCCCACGGCGGCAGCCGCCTGCGCATCGGCCAAGCTGCCGCGCCCGCCCTTGTCCAGCCCCAGCGTGGCCGCGCCCAGGGCGATGGCGCCCGAAGACACGACGATGACGTCCTGCCCCTGCGCCTTGGCCGCCGCGATCTCCGCGACAAGCCCCTGCAGCCACTGCCGCCGAACCCCCTCGCGCCCGACGAGCAGCGACGATCCCACTTTCACCACCAGGCGGGGGCAAGCTGTACGGTCGGCGAGGTCGGAAAGGCGGGCGATCTGCATGGACGTGGGATTAGTGAATTGTCTGACCATTTAGAACCCGCTTCGTCGCCCCTGCGAAGGCAGGAGCCTAGATAAGGTCGCCGCGCCATGGAGACCGCTGCGTTTATGCGGGAGGCCATCTGGGCCACCGCCTTCGCAGGGGCGACGGCCATGGGATAATACTAAAGCGGCGACCAGGGTTTCTCGTCCGCCAGTTCCTGTTCTCCGTCCGGCCGTTCCGTCACTGTCGCAGCCGGCAGGTGCGAGATCACCGCGTCGAGCAGCTTGTCCATGCCCTTCCCCGTGGCGCCCGAGATCGGGAAAACCTTCTTCGCGCCGGCCGCCTTCAGTTCCTTGGTGAAAGCGTCGACCAGTTCCTTGTCAACCAGGTCGATCTTGTTGAGCGCGATCAGCCGGGGCTTTTCCTCCAGCCCGCCGCCATAGGCCTCCAGCTCGTCGGCGATCACTTCCATCGCTTCGGCGGGATCGGTGCCGTGGATGTCGATCAGATGGATCAGCACGCGACAACGCTCGATATGGCCCAGAAAACGGTCGCCGATGCCCGCGCCCTCGGCCGCGCCGGCGATCAGGCCGGGGATGTCCGCCAGCACGAATTCGCGGTTGCGGTGACGCACGACGCCGAGCTGCGGGCGCAGCGTGGTGAAGGGGTAGTCCCCAACCTTGGCTTTGGTATTGGCGATCTGGTTGATGAAGGTGGACTTGCCGGCGTTGGGCAGGCCCACCAGCCCAGCGTCGGCCAGCAGCTTCAGGCGCAGCCAGACGTACATCTCCTGCGCCGGGATACCGGGCTGGTGCTGGCGCGGGGCGCGGTTTGTCGATGTCTTGTAGCTGGCGTTGCCGCGGCCGCCCATGCCGCCTTCCAGCAGGGTGATCCGCTGGCCCACTTCGGTCAGGTCGGCCAGCACGGTTTCCTGATCGTCATCGATCACTTGCGTCCCGATGGGGACCTTGATGACCAGATCCTTGCCCTGCGCACCTTTGCGATCCTTGCCCATGCCGCCGCCGCCGCGCGGCGCCTTGAAATGCTGCATGTAGCGGAAATCGATCAGCGTATTGAGGCCGGCCACCGCTTCGAACACGATGTCCCCGCCATTGCCGCCGTCGCCGCCGTCCGGACCACCATATTCGACGTACTTTTCCCGCCGAAAGCTGACCGCGCCGGGGCCGCCGGCGCCGGAGCGGATGAATATCTTGGCCTGGTCGAGAAAGTGCATGATGTGAGACTAGCGGTTTGTGGAACGGATGTCGCGCATGGCCTTCGACAAGCTCAGGCTGGGCGGATGTGGCGTGAACGTCAGCTTGGGCTACGAATTGGCTCAGGCTGGAGCGAAAATGGTAGCCTTCAAGAACCGGAGCGGAGCGACCTGCTGGTCGTGAGCACCGGAAGCGCAGAAGGCTGCCATTTGCAGCCCAGCATGGGGCAATTCATAGCCCAAGCAGCACTGGTGGAGCCGAGGGGGATCGAACCCCTGACCTCGTCATTGCGAACGACGCGCTCTCCCATCTGAGCTACGGCCCCGTTCCAGTGCGAGTGCGAATGACGTGAAACCGCCCTCCGCGAGAGCGGCCCCCTTAGCGAAGAGGCGCCGCCCATGAAAGACTTAAATTCAGATTCCCGCGCCAATTCCCGCGCTAGTCACTGCCCCATCGAGGCGACCGGGCCGGTGGCTCCCGGCATTCCGGCGGGTGCGAGCGAAATTGCCGTCGGCGGCGTATAGCGCGCCTGCCATCCGGAAAGATCGGTGCGATACTGTTCGTAGCTCAGATAAAAATTCTCGAACACCCGGTCCAGCGCCGGCAGGCTGCGCGCGGCGAAGGCGTCGAGCTCGGTCGATTTCACCGCCGCCGCTTCCTCGCTCATCGTCAAGGCGGCGTCGCAGAATCCCTGCAGCGTCGGCGGCAGGGCATAGAAGTTGTAGACCTGGGTCATATAGGCTTCGCGCGAACGGACGAAGGTGGTGCCGTAACGGGCCTTGAACTCCTGATCGACCTTCTTGTTCAGCGCGGTCAGCGTCTTGGCATGGGCCAGCAGGAAGGCGCGATAGTTGGGCAGGATCGCCGCGTGCTTGGTCGACTGGCAATTGAGCGCCGCGACATTGTAGGCCGAACGCAGGTTCCAGGTGGCCTGCGTCGGCGAAATGCTGGCGTTCACCGTTTGGCGCACGCGATTGAGGCCCATCGCCGGCACCTGCAGATTGGGCGAGGCGCCCATCGGCGGCATCGGCTGCGGCGGCACGGTGATGCGCGGCGGCGGAGCCGATGCAACTGGCGCCGTCTTCGGCCCGCAGGCGGACAGCATCGCAAGAGCGGCGGCGCTGGCGAAAGCCAGATTTCGCCTATTGTTCAAATATTTCACGCGCGACCTCTCCTGCATCATTAGCTTCGCTTCTAGCCCGAGCAGCGCCCAAAGAAAATGCCCGGTGCGACAGGTTGCGCACCGGGCATGATTTTTTGAAACGCGAAAGGCTTAGCGGCGATCGCCCAGGATGCTCAGCAGGAACTGGAACATGTTGATGAAGTCCAGATAGAGGCTGAGGGCGCCCATCACGACCGCCTTGCCGGCGAAGTCCGTGCCACGCAGCACCGCATACTCGTTCTTCAGGCGCTGGGTGTCGTAGGCAGTAAGACCCGCGAAGATCAGTACGCCCAGGAACGGTATCGCCGCCGCGAGGCCGGGCATCGGCCAGATCATGTTGATCAGCGTGGCGACGATGAGGCCGATAACGCCCATCGTCATGAAGGTGCCCAGGCCGGTCAGGTCCTTCTTGGTGGTATAACCCACCAGGCTAAGGCCGGCGAACGAAGCGGCCGCAGCGAAGAAGGCGGTCGCGATCGAAGCGTCGGTATAGACGAGGAAGATCGTCGACAGCGAGAGGCCCATGACAGTGCAGAACGCCCAGAACAGGGCCTGCACCGTGGTGGTCTGCATCTTGTGGATGCCGAAACTCAAAGCGAGAACGAAGCCCAGCGGCGCCAGGATAATAACCCACTGGAGCGGCGTGCCGAACACTTGCGCGGCCATGCCCGAGCGGGCGAACAGCATCGCTACAACGCCCGACAGCAGAACGCCCGACGCCATGTAGTTGTAGATCGAGAGCATATGGCGGCGCAGGCCGGCGTCATAATCCGCACGGCCGACGGCTCCGCCGTTCAGGCTCGGAGACGCTCCGAAGCCCGATCCGGGCTGGGGGTCGTTCCAGTTCGCCATTTTCAACTCCTTTTCCGGGAAGCCGCACAATGCGGCCCGGCTGAGCCGAATATCGTCCTGCTACCTTAATGTTTCAAGAAAAACCGGATGCAGCGAATGTGACAAAGTGTATCGCCGGTCAGCCTCGCGCCTCGCGCGCCATCTCGGCGCTGCGATCCCGCGCCGCGCGCAAGGTGGCCTCGGCCAGCTGCGCCATCGCCTGCCCTTCGTCGAGCACGTCGAGGCCTGCCTGCGTCGTCCCCCCCGGGCTGGCGACCCGGCGCGCCAGTTCGCCCGGCGGATAGGGCGATGTCGAGGCCAGCAGCGAGGCTCCCTCTACCGTGGCCAGCGCCAGCCGCTGGGCCTGTTCGGAATCAAGTCCCAGCGCCACCGCGCCCGACGCCAGCGCATCAATGAAGCGATAGACGAAGGCCGGGCCGGAACCCGCGAGCGCCGTCACCAGATCGAACAATGCCTCTTCAGCCAGCCATTCCGGCGTACCCAGCGGCCGCATCAGCGCCATGACACCCGCCTGCCCCTGCCCGTCCAGACCGGCGGAAAACAAGCCGATAGGCGATTTGCCGATGGCGGCGGAGAGATTGGGCATGATCCGCACCAGTCCGGCCGCGTCGGGAAAATAGCGGACCAGCGTCGCCAACTCGACCCCCGCGAGGATCGACAGGACCACTCCACGCGCGAGCGGCGCCACCCTGGGCGCGAGTTCCGCCAACCCCTGCGGCTTGATGCCGAGCAGGACCGCATCGAATTCGCACGCGCCGTGGTCGGGCAGTTCGCGCACCAGTGTGACGCCCGCCGGCGCCTCCGCCAGATAGGGGTCGACGATGGTGAAACGCGCCGGATCGAGGCCGGCGGCCAGCCAGCCGGCCAGCATCGCGCCGCCCATGTTGCCGCAACCGACAAGCAGGATCGATTCAACCATGATGCAATGCCCTTGCGCGCGCCTCGTAAAGGATCAAGCTTCGCCCACCGCGTCGACCATGGCGGCGGCGATGGCTTCCGCCGGGGTCTTGTCGCCCCAGAGGATGAACTGGAACACGGGATAGAAGCGATCGCACTCCTCGATCGCCGATTCCACCACGAACTGCGCCTGACTGGGGCTCAGCAGCCCCTCGTCGCCCAGCATAAGTCCATGGCGATAAAGCAGAACCCCGCCATTCGACCAGACATCGAAATGACCCAGCCAGAGCTGTTCGTTGATAAGCGCCAGCGCCTCGAACATCGCGGCGCGCTTGTCGTCGGTCATGCGGATATCGGGCAGGCAGAGGATCTGGAGGACATGATCCTCCGACCGCCAGATCGCCTGAAGCTGGTAATTCGCCCAGCTGCCCTGCACCTCGCCGGTGATCTCGTCCTCGCTCACGAACTCGTAAGACCAGCCGCGCGCTTCGAAAAGCGATGCCAACATGTCCACGGGGGCCGCGTCGTCTTCCCGACCGATATCGTCCTGCACCACCGTCCTCATCGCTAATCTGTCGCCTTTTCCAGCACGTGGCGGTGATGCCCTCGCCACTCCGGCCCGCACAATGCACGGACCGCCGAGGGCTGCGTAAAACTCCATAACACTGTTAACAAGGTGTGGAAAAGCCGGGGGTGCAGCCCCTAGCGCGCCGCTAATGCATCGACGACCTGTCCGGCGGGGCTGGTCCAGAGGAAAGGACCGTCGACATCGGCGCGGCGAAGCTGGGCGACGAAGGCGTTTGCCGCCGCTTCGCTCTCGAAGGGGCCGGTCAGCAGGCGGTTGGTCTGCCCCCAGGCGCTGACGTAGCCCTTCTTCGCCCGGAAGGGGTCGGCGGCGCGGCGGATCAGGCGGCGCCAATCGGCGGCCAGCGCCGCCTTGTCGCGACCGGTGGCGACCTGCACCCAGATGCGGCTGGGATGACTGGGCGGTGCGGGCTTGGCCGCGGCCGCACGGTCCGCCTTCGGCCGCGCGACGGCGATTCGCCGGATGTCGACCGCGCCCGGCGCGGGGGCCGCGTCGATGGTCGGCCGGGCAAGGTCGCTGAAGGCGTCGGCCAGACTGCGACGCGCCGGAATGGGAGCAGGTAGTGGTGGCGGCGGCGGCGGCGGCGCAGCGGCAGGCTCCGCCGTCGCGAGAGGCGGTGACGCCGTCGCCTGTGCAGAGTTCGCGACCGGCGCCGCCGTGAGGGCAGCGGGCGCGGGCTGCGCGGCCGCGGGCGCACTGCTTGCCCCGGGCAAGGCGGCAAGATCGAAGCCCGGACCGGCTACCGGCGGGGAGACACGGGGTGCAACCGGCGGCGCGACGGGCGCGGCGACCACTGGCGGCGGAGTGACGGCGGCAACCGCTGGCGGATTGGCCGGCGCGGCGGAAGCCACGGGCGCGGCAGCCGGTGTGGCCGCGAGCGCGGCAGTCACGGCGGCGGTCCGGCTGCGCGTCGGCTGGAGATCGGGCGGCGCCACGCGCGCCGCATTGCGGCCCCTCGCGCTCGAACCGGATGCCGCAGGCCGACGCACGCCGCTCAGCAACGGTCCGCCGCCATCGTCCTGCGCCACGCGTGCCGGACGTTCGGTACGCGCCGGCTGACGAGCGGTGCGCGCCCGGCCGAGCGGCTCTCCCTTGGGCACCAGCGCGGTATCGACGGCGGCAACCACCGGCGGCCGGCGAGTGGAGATCGGCGCATATTGCGCGACACGCGAATCGTCGCGGCCGATCTCGGAAGGCAGCGGGAAAGTGCCGAAGTTGGCGGCGGCGGCCTGTTGCGCGGGGGTCAGGCGCGGCATGTAACGCAAGTACGGCGCTATCCCGGACGCCAGATCGGCGGGCAGGACGGTGCGGGCGATGCTCACCGCTTCCTCGGTCTGGCCGAGAATGGCGAGCGCGAAAGCGCGCGTGCGCCAACTGCTCTTGTCCTGACGCTGCAGCAGCGGCGACAGCGTCGCGTCGGCGCCGCGCCGATCGCCCGCGATCGCCTGGCTGAGCGCGAGCCGGCGGGTAACGTCGTCATTTGCGCCGCGCGCCAGCGCCTGCCGGTAATAGCGCTGCGCCGAGACATTGTCGCCGACGAGATCGAACGCCAGCCCCCGGTCGGCGGCGAGCGCACTATCCAGCGCTCCGGCTTTCTCGGCATCCTCGAACAGCGGGATCGCGCCGAAGGGGTCACCGTTGCGCACCATCGCACCGGCCAGCCCCGCCTTCACTCGCGGATTGCCGGGCGCCACCTGATCGGCGCGGCGGAAGAAGCCCGTCGCCGCATCGACATCGCCCATGGCGAGCGCGGCGGTGCCGGCGTCGACGAGCGCGTCGATATCGCGAGGATTGCGCGCGAGGCGGTTCAGCGCGGCATTGAGCGCCAGCCCGTCACTGCCGGGGATCGCCTGGACAACAGGCTGGGCAAGGACCGCCGGAACGCGGGCCGACATGCCGGACACGGCCAGCGCCGCGCCCGCCAGCAGCGCGCGAGAATGTTTTCCGAGGATCGCCCTGGCCAGCATCTGTCCCACCACAATCGACCGCATGCATCGCGCCTGCACATCGCATGCACCGTACATGCATGCGATGTGCTTCGTTACCTTAACCTGCGGCGAATGAAACGCCGCAAGCCTCGCGTCGGCGCGCCGGCCTTACTGGTTGTTCTGGCGTCCGAGGAAGCGCGGGATGCTGATCGACGCGCTATCGTCGTCATCGTCCTCGTCCTCATCGGCGGAGGCCGGCTTCACTCCGCGCGAAAGGTTGGCCATCCGCTCGAACAGGGTGTTGCCCGGCGGCGTGCTGGATACCAGGCCGCGACGCCGTGGCGTCAGCGGCGAGACCGGTCCGTCTTCCTCGGCTAGGCGGCTGGCGTCGAGCAGCAGCTCGTCCTTCGCCGGGGCCGGATCGGCCTCCGCCTCCATCTGGTCGAAACCCAGATCGAGCGGCTCGTTCCGCGAGGGCTTGACGCTTGTCAGGCTGGCGTAGGAATTGCCGCCCTTCGCCTGCTCGCCATCATCGACCTCGTCCGAGAGATCGAATTCGGCCGGAGCTTGCGCCACAGGCGCGGCCGCATCGGCAGCCGTTTCGAATTCGGGGGCTTCGTCAGGCATGCTCGCGGGTTCGACCGGAGCGGGCCTGCGTTCGAACACCGGCTCGGGCGCCGCCACCGGGGCCATCGCCGGACGTGCGGGGCCGCGCGACGCGCTGAGGTTGAGCGGGCGCGAAGCGACTTCGGCCTGTTCCTGCGTCTGTTCGATACCGGTGGCGACCACCGACACGCGGATCTTGCCCTGGAGATCGGGATTGAACGCCGAACCCCAAATGATGTTGGCGTTGGGATCGACCAGTTCGCGGATGTGGTTCGCCGCCTCATCGACTTCCAGCAGCTTCATGTCGTCGCCGCCGATGATCGAGATGATGACGCCCTTCGCGCCCTGCATCGAGACACCGTCCAGAAGCGGGTTGGCGATAGCCCGTTCTGCCGCTTCGAGCGCACGGTTCTCGCCGTGACCTTCGCCGGTGCCCATCATCGCCTTGCCCATCTCGCCCATCACCGAACGCACGTCGGCGAAGTCGAGGTTGATGAGGCCCGGCATCACCATGAGGTCGGTGATCGAACGCACGCCCTGCTGCA
>Ga0075362_10000529_pt1 | contig 11091 bp, 9 predicted proteins | sample EndMetdeltDD1762_FD_71397 | JGI IMG/M metagenome (GOLD analysis project Ga0075362, IMG submission 71397) | Populus endosphere microbial communities from Tennessee, USA - Endosphere MetaG P. deltoides DD176-2 | ecosystem: Host-associated > Plants > Roots > Endosphere | place: USA: Tennessee...
CTCATGTAGACGCCAGCCACGTGGACCCAGCGGTCGATGACCGCCGGCGCGCTCACCTCCAGCAGGCAGCCGAGCGCGCGGCCGCAGCCGACGCGACGCAGATCCGCTTCGCCGTCCGCGTCGGCGGTCAAGGCCCAGGCGCCCGCGCCTTCGCCGCGAGAGGCGATGCCGCCGCCCGATTGCGGCAGGACCCACGCGGTCACCGTTCGCGCGGCGCCGAGCGTCAGCAGGTTCGCCGGATCCTCGATCTCAGCCCATGTCGTGCCGCGAAACGATCCCGCGAGACCGCGCCGGCCGGTGTTGCAGCCGACGATGCCGGTCTTCGAGCCGCGGAATCCTTCGCCGGCGGTGTTCAGCAGATATGGCGAGCCGGGCGCGCAGTCGTCCATGTTCCACGTCGCCTGCGGCGGCGGGGAGGTCGTCGCCAGCGCGGGCGCGGCGATGATTGCCGAGACGAGGAGTGCAGGCCACATGGCGGAGGATGATCGTCTATTTGCCGATCCGATCCAAGTCGGGATCGCGACGTCGAAGGCTCCCGGTGGACGTCGTTCACCCGCGGCCAGTGCGCTCGCGCTGAACGTCGAGACGATACGCTTCCAACCGATCGGCCAGTACGGCGGGGTTGCTCATCGCGACCATATGACCGCCGTCGATCACGTCGACGTCGACGGCGAGGCGCTCGCGCGCGACCCGGCGCTGAAAGTCGAGCGGGAACATCCGATCGTGGCGGCCAGTCAGCACGCGGGTCGGAACATCGGGCCAGGAGTCCAGCGGCCAGGGCTCATCCAGCGGCGTCTTCGACTGGGCCTGCCATGTCCGCGCCTGCGCCTCGGCCCGGAGCGCGGAGGGCACGTCATGGTAGTAGATGACGCCGTCATCCTTGGCTTCGGCGGACGACAGTCCAAGGCTGGCGTGGTACTCGCGCCTCGCCGGTCCAGCGCCCGTGTTCGTCCCCCACGCGTTGAAGGTCTCGCCGGGTGTGGGGATCATCGCGTTGAGCAGGACGAGCAGCTCCACTCGACGCCGGGTGCAGACGATCGGCGCGGTGAAGCCGCCCATCGACGCGGCGACGAGGATGACATCGGCGCGATCGCCGATGGCGTCGACCACGGCATCCGCGTACTCGGACCAGCCGGCCGCATCGTCCTCGGCGGGGAGCCGGACCGCGATCGCCTCGTGCCCGCGAGCCGCCAGCTCGGGGACGAGCCGATGCCACTCCCACGGATCGCCGCCGCCGCCGGGTATCAGGGCGTAGGTGGCCATGGGGCCATCCTAGCAGCGCACGGCACCATGCAGAAAATTAGCGGATGCACAATGAACGAGCCATGACTCATCGCCGTGTCGTGCCCGGATCGGGCGGCGGCGCGCCATTGCCTCACGTGCAGCCCGGTTCGAATACCCCGCGCCTCGACGCGGTGGATCCGCACGTCGGTGACCCGCGCATGGCTGAGGTGTACAATCGCGCTGGACCTGAGATCCAGGCACCATCCAGTCAACCGACGTCATCTGTGGACTCCCATGAAGAAGATCATCCTCGCCATGCCGCTCGTACCGCTCGCGACGCTCATCGCGCTGGCACAACCCGCGCCCGGCCAGGAAGTGCTGAAGCTGGCGCTCCCCAAGCCGATGTTCATCGGCACACCCACCAACCTGAAGAGCGCGAACCTGGAAGTGGTCACGGGAAAGTCCAGGGCGCCGTTCTTCGTGCCAAAGGGAACGGTTCTGCTGTCTGGAAAGAAGAAGGTGACATCCAGCGATGCGAACCCCGTCATCGGCGAGCTCGACATGCTCACCGACGGCGAGAAGGCCGGCGGGGACGGCTACTTCGTGGAGCTGGGGCCCGGCGTGCAGTGGGTGCAGATCGATCTCGGCGCGCCGCACCCGCTCTCCGCGATCCTCACGTGGCACTACCACAGCCAGGCCCGGATCTATCACGACGTGATCGTCCAGGTCTCTGACGATCCGGCGTTCAAGACGGGCGTGACCACCGTCTTCAACAACGATCACGACAACTCGTCGAAGCTCGGACAGGGGACAGACAAGGAATACATCGAAGTCGCCGAGGGCCGGCTGTTCGATCCAAAGGGCGCCAAAGGACGCTACGTCCGGTTGTCCTCGAAGGGCAACACCACCAACGATCTGAACCACTACGTCGAGATCGAGGTTTTCGGCCTGTCCAAATGACGCGGCTCAGCGCCGGCGTCGTCGTGACCCTTGCGGTGGCGGCGGCGCTCGCGCTCCGCGGCGCCCGGCTCGCCGAGCGCCCGATGCATCACGACGAGGCGAACCAGGCGATCAAGTTCGGCGATCTCCTCGAGCGCGGCGACTACCGCTACGACTACCGCGACCATCACGGTCCAACGCTCTATTACCTGACGCTGCCGTCCGCCTGGCTCGGCGGGCGGCACACGCTCGCGTCGCTCGACGAAGTGACGCTGCGGCGCGTGCCGGTCGTGTTCGGCGCGGCGACCATCCTGCTGCTGCCGCTGCTCTCGGTTGGCATCGGCCGCACCGCGACGGCCGCCGCCGCGGTGCTCATGGCGCTCTCGCCGGCGATGGTCTTCTACTCGCGCGTGTTCATCCAGGAAGCGCTGTTCGCGTGCTTCATCCTGGCGTTCGTCATCGCCTCCGGCCGCATCGCGACAACCGGCGGGCGGACGTGGTGGATACTCGCGGGCGCCGCGGCCGGTCTCGCCGCGGCCACCAAGGAAACGACGGCGATCGTCCTGCCCGCCGCGGTGCTGGCCTGCGCGGCTGCCTGGTGGTCGTGTGGATCGCCGCGGCCGCGCCCCGGGCCGCCGGACGGCTCCTGGCCCGGATCCGCGCTCACGGGCCTCGCGGCGGCGCTCTTCGTCGCGGCCATCTTCTATACGTCGCTCTTCACGGCGCCTTCGCGAATCCTCGAGCCATTCAGAGGCGCCGGCACGTACCTCGCGCGCGGCATCGATCCCGCCAGTCACGCCCACCCCTGGTTCTACTACGCTCGCCTGCTCGCCTACACGTCCTCCGGGGGCGTGACGTGGAGCGAGGGGCTCGTGCTGGCGCTTGCCGTCGTCGGTGCAGCAGCCGGATGGCGCCGGCGCGAGAGTGCGTGTGAGGATGCCGCGTTCTGGACCAGGTATCTCGCCTGCTATGTCGTCATCGCGGGCGGCGTGCTGTCGCTGATTCCCTACAAGACGCCGTGGAACCTGCTGCCGTTCTATGTCGTGGCGTTCGCGCTCGCCGGTTCCGGATTCGCGGCGCTCGTCGCGATGCCGCGCTCGCGCGCGATGCGGGTCGTCGTCGTCGCAGCACTGGCGATGGCCTCGCTCCAGCTGGGACGGCAAGCATGGCGCGCCGCCGTGACCTATGCGGCCGACCCGCGCAACCCGTACGTCTACGCGCAGACGGTTCCTGACGCGGTGCGCATGGCCGCACGCATCCGCGATCTGTCCGCGTATCACGAGCTCGGACCCCGCATGCAGGTCTCGGTGATCGCGTCGCCGTACGAGCAGTGGCCGCTTCCGTGGTATCTGCGGACGATGCCGAACGTCGGCTACTGGCCGGCGCCAGGGGAGGCCCTCGCCTTGCAGGCGCCGGTCGTCGTCGCATCGCTCGACTACGCGCCCGATCTCGAGAAGGTGCTCGGAGATCGCTACGTGTCGGAGCTCTACGGCTTGAGGCCCGACGTGCTCCAGGCGCTCTACGTGGAGCGTGGACTGTGGGATCGTTTTCTCGCGCACACGAAGTGACGGGTTTCGACCTCGCGCTGATCGTCCCCTGCTACAACGAGGCGTCGCGTCTCGACGTGGACGCCTTCGTGCGGTTCGTCGCCACGCATCCCGGCGTGCGGCTGGTGATGGTGGACGATGGGAGCGTGGACGGCACCGCGGACCTCCTGGAGCGGATCCGCGCGGCCGCTCCGGACGCCGTGACGATTCTGCGGCTCGCCTCGAATCGCGGGAAAGGGGAGGCCGTGCGGGCCGGCATCGTCGCGGCGATCGCCGGAAATCCGGCAGTCGTGGGGTTCTTCGACGCGGACCTGTCCACCCCGCTGGAGGCCGTGGGCGATTTCCTGGCGGTCCTGAAGGGACGTCCTGACGTCGAATTCGTCCTCGGATCCCGGATCGTCCTGATGGGCCGCGACGTGAAACGCCACGCCTGGCGGCACTATTTGGGCCGGGTCTTCGCGACGGGCGCTTCGCTCGCCCTCGATCTTCCCGTGTACGACACCCAATGTGGTGCGAAGCTGCTGCGGGTCACTGCGGCCACCGGTACGCTGTTTGCCATGCCGTTCCGGAGCCGCTGGATCTTCGACGTCGAGCTGATCGCGCGCTACCTGCGCCTGCCCGTCGCCGCGGGCGAGCGGCCGCGGCGCGATCGGCTCTACGAACTGGTGCTGTCGGCCTGGCACGACAAGCCGGGCTCGAAAGTGCGCTGGTACGATTTTGGTCGCGCGATGGTCGATCTCGGATACGTTTGGCGTGAACGCATAGGCCACCAGGAGAGCAGACGATGAGCAACGAGAACGAGCGATCCACCGGTGTGTCCCGGCGGCAATTCATGGGCACGGCGGCAGCGGCCGCCGGCATCACGATCGTGCCGCGTCATGTCCTCGGCAAAGGGTTCCAGGCGCCGAGCGACACGGTCAACGTCGCCGTAGTCGGCTACAAGCACGGAATGGGTACGAGCAATCTCATGAACATCGCCCGTTCCGACAACATCGTCGCGCTGTGCGACTGCGACGAGAGCGAGGCCGCCAAGGCCTCCATGCTGCGCCGCGGCGTCACGCCCGAGAAGTTCCCGAAGACGACGTTCCACAAAGATTTCCGGCAGATGCTGGAGAAGCAGAAGGACATCGACGCGGTGGTCGTCGCGACGCCCGATCACAACCACGCGATCGTCGCGATGACGGCGATGCAGCTCGGCAAGCACGTCTACGTGCAGAAGCCGCTGACGCGCACGATCAGCGAAGCGCGCGCGCTCACCGAGGGTGCGCGCAGGTACAAGGTCATCACCCAGATGGGCAACCAGGGGCACTCCGAAGAGGGCCTGCGCCTGATGCAGGAGTGGTTCGCCGCCGGCGCGATCGGTGATGTGCGCGAAGTGCACTGCTGGACCAACCGTCCGATCTGGCCGCAAGGCATGACGCGCCCGACCGACGCGCCTCCGGTGCCGGAGGGTCTCGATTGGGACCTGTGGATCGGCCCGGCGCAGATGCGCGCCTACAACCCGGCGTATCACCCGTTCAGCTGGCGCGCGTGGCAGGACTTCGGCGCGGGCGCCATGGGCGACATGGCGTGCCACGTCATGGACGCGTCGTACACCGTGCTGAAGCTGGGCGCGCCCGACAGCGTGATCGCCACGCTGGCGTACAACTTCCTGCCGCCGACGCCCGAGGCGCGCGGCTACGGGACGCGCGTGAAGTACGACGACAGCTTCCCGCCGGCGACCACGATCCACCTGACGTTCCCGGCGCGCGGCAGCATGCCGCCGGTCAAGCTGCACTGGTACGACGGCGGCCTGCTGCCGGAGCGGCCGGACGAGCTCGAGCCGGAGCGGAAGCTGCCCGAATCGGGAACCATCTTCGTCGGCAGCAAGGGCAAGATGTGGTGCGAGACCTACTGCGAGAGCCCGCGTCTCATCCCCGAGGCGTTCATGACGGCGTTCACGGACAGGCCGGCCAAGACGCTGCCGCGGGTACTGGGCGGACGCGACGGGCACGAGAAGAACTGGCTCGACTCGATCCGGCAGAAGACGCAGGCGGTCTCGAACTTCGACTATGCCGGCCCGTTCACCGAAGTGGTGCTGCTCGGCAACGTCGCGCTGCGCTATCCCGGACAGCGGCTGACGTGGGACGGCCCCAACATGAAGGTGACCAACGTCGTCGAAGCCAACCAGTTCGTGCAGCACAACTACCGCAGCGGCTGGGCGCTGCCGACGACGTAACGGCCGGTATGAACGGCGGCGGTGCGGAGGGCGTCTACGTCGGGCAGCCGGGCGATCTCCGCGGCGTCCGCCGCTTTTCCCACGAGGCAATGGCGACCGTTTACGAGGTGTACGCGGTGCATGACGATCGGCAATACGCCGCGCAGGCTGCGCACGCCAGCTTCGATCTCGTCGATCGGCTCGAACGCGAGCTCAGCCGGTTTCTGCCCAACAGCGACGTCACCCGGATCAACCATCTCGCCGCCGGCGAGCGCACGCGTGTCGCGCGGTCGACGCTCGAGTGCCTGGCGATTGCGCGAGACATGTTCGATCTCACCGGGGGAGCGTTCGACGTGTCGATCGGAACGGGGCTGGCGTCGCTCGATCTCGATCCCGACGACTCGACCGTCCACGCCACGGCGAGTGGCGTGCAGATCGATCTGGGTGGCATCGGCAAGGGCTACGCGGTCGATCTGATGGCGGACACGCTCGAGGAGTGGGATGTGCCGCTGTCGCTCGCGCACGGCGGCTTCAGCTCCCTGCTGGCGCTGGATCCTCCGGCGGATCGCGACGGCTGGCCGCTGACCTTGAGCGATCCCGGCGACCCGTCGCGCGTGCTCGCGCAGATGTCGGTCCGCCAGACCGCGCTCGGCGCGTCGGGCGTGCGCAAACGCGATCACATCGTGGACCCGCGTACGGGCGCTCCCGTCCGCGGCCGCCGGGCGGCGTGGGTGGCGCTCAACCGGCCGCCGGCCGCGCCGGCGGACGTCGCCGAATCACGACCGCGCATGGCGGCCGTCGCCGACGCGCTGACGACAGCGTGCATGCTGATGCACGTGGACGACATCGACGCGTTGTGCCGGAATGGCGACGGCGTCGAAGCCTGGATACTCGAAGAGACTGGGCTCCTGCATTTCGGGGAGCGAACGGAGAGCCGTCATGGGCAGTAACGACAGGCCAAAGACGCTCGACCGCCGCGAAGTGTTGAAAGGGCTCTCGACCCTTCCCGCGCTCGGGCTGTTCGGCTACGCCTGGCAGAAGCAGCGCGCCTACCAGCAGGCCAGGGTCGCCGAGGCCACCGCGACGGCGCAGGCGCCGGCGGATCTGCAGGTCATCAACATCGCGCTGATCGGCGCGGGTGCGCAGGGGCAGGTGCTCACCGACGCGATGCTGCGCATCCCCGGCCTGCGCTTCCGCGCCGTCTGCGACATCTGGACGGAATACAACCAGAAGCGGATGGTCAACAGTCTCAAGCGGTTCAAGCACGAGCCCAACGCGTACGAGGACTACCGCGAGATGCTCGACAAGGAGAAAGAGCTCGACGCGGTCGTCATCGCCACGCCGGACTTCTGGCACGCGCAGCACGCGATCGACTGTCTGAAGGCCGGCACGCACGTCTACTGCGAGAAGGAGATGTCGAACACGCTGGAGGGCGCCCGCAAGATGGTCGCCGCGCAGCGCGAGACCGGCAAGCTCCTGCAGATCGGGCACCAGCGGCGCTCCAATCCGCGCTATCTGCACTGCTACGACAAGATCCTCAAGCAGGCCCAGATGCTCGGGCGGATCGTCACCGTCTACGGACAATGGAACCGCGGCGTCACCCCGGATCTCGGCGCGCCGGATCGGTACGTGATTCCGCAGGAGCGGCTGACGCAGTACGGCTTCAAGGACATGCACCAGTTCCGCAACTGGCGCTGGTACAAAGGCAAGGGCGGCGGCCCCATCGTCGATCTCGGCTCGCACCAGATCGATATCTACAGCTGGTACCTCGGCGCCAACCCGTCGCACGTGATGGCGAGCGGCGGCAATCTCTACTACGACCCGAAGACGCACGAGTGGTACGACACCGTGATGGCGGTCTACGACTACGACACGGCGCTCGGTCCGGCCAAGGCGTACTACACGACGCAGACGACCAACGGCAGCCAGGGCTACTTCGAGAACTTCATGGGCGATCAGGGGACGCTGCTGATCTCGGAGTCCGAGGTCAACTACGCCGGCCAGCTCTATCGCGATCCCAACGCGCCGGCGTGGGACGAATGGATTCAGAAGGGGTACGTGAGCGCGCCGAAGGAGCAGGAAGCGAAGGCCAAGAGCGAGTCAGGTGCGATTGCGGACGTGCGCGAATCGGTCGCGCCCGATCAGCACACCGTGCCGGTGACGCTGCGCGATCCGTATCACCAGCCGCACCTGCAGAACTTCTTCGACGCGGTCCGCGGCAAGGCGACGCTCAACTGCCCGGCCGAAGAGGCGTTCCAGACGGCGGTCGCCGTGCTGAAAGTCAACGACGCGATCGAGGCGAAGATGCCCCTGGCGTTCAAGCCGGAGGACTTCAAGGTATAGCCATGGAAGACATGAAGCTCTCGCGATCGGCGATGCTCGCGATCACGGTGTTGCGGGTCGTCGTCGGCTGGCACTTCCTCTACGAGGGGCTCACCAAGCTCACCTCCGCGTCGTGGTCCGCGGCGGGGTACATGAAGGTGTCGCGCGGCCCGTTCGCGGCGCTCTTCCACTGGATCGCCGGCCAGCCTCAGCTGCTCGACAAGGCGAACCTGATCACGATGTACGGGCTGACGATCGTGGGCGTGCTCCTGATGCTCGGCCTGTTCACGCGGCTCGCGGCCCTCGGCGGCATGGGCTTCGTGCTGCTCTTCTATCTGTGCAACCCGCCGTTTGTCGGTTACTTCTACTCGATCCCGAGCGAAGGCAGCTACCTGGTCGTGAACAAGAACCTGGTCGAGGTCGGCGCGCTCGCGGTCATCCTGCTGACGCGCAGCGGCCTGTTCGCCGGGCTCGATCGGATCGTGCACGGTCTGCTGTCCCGGCGCGTCGCTCCGGCGAGGGTCGCCGCGGCCTAGTCTTACCGCGGCGCCCTTCGTCGGCCCCGCTACACCGGCAGTTCCCAGCCCTTGCGGTAGCTGCCCTCGATGAGCGGCTGTGCGTCCGGAACGTTGGTCGCTTTCATGGCGGCCGAGTCCCACTTGATCACCCGGCCGGACCGAAGGGCGATGTTCCCGAGGAGGACGAACTCCGTCAGGCGGGCGCCATATTCGAAATTGCTGCACGCGGGCGTGCCGCCCGTGCAGGCCTGCAGCCAGTCGGTGTGATGGCCGGCCACGCGCGGCAGCGTCTTCGCCGGACGCTGATACGCCTTGTGCAGCTCGTAGGGCAGCAGGCGCGGCATGCCGGACCAGCCCGGCGCGGTGAGCGATCCCTTGTCGCCGACGATCAGCAGTCCATTTCCCGCTTCGCCGAGCCGCTGTCGCGCGTCATCCGGATCGACGCCGAGCGGCGTGGGCGCCTGAAGGCCGTTGTCGTACCAGTAGGCCGTGATCGGCTTGCGGTCTCCTCGCGCGCCGAACTGGTAGGTGACCATGTGGCCGCCGACGCTCCGGGCGGGGTCGAGCTCGGTGGCTCTGGCTTCGATCGTGAGCGGCGCGTCGAGCGCCAGCGCGTTGAAGGCCGGATCGAAATTGTGCAGGCCCATGTCGGGCAGGGTGCCGCCGCCGAAATCCCACCACCATCGCCAGACGAAGGGCGCGTAGGCGCCGCTGAACTCCCGCTCGGCGCGCGGACCCAGCCACAGATCCCAGTTCAGGCCGGAGGGCTTGAGCTCCGGTCCCTGCTTCGGCCCGCGGTTGCGTTCCGATCTCGGGCCGCCGCTCCAGGCGTGCACTTCACGCACGGTCCCGATGGCGCCGTCCTCCAGCCACTCGATGGTCTGACGATGGCCCTCGCTCGAACGGCCTTGATTGCCCATCTGCGTCGCGACGCCGGTTTCCCTGGCGATGCGCGCCACCAGCCGCGCCTCGCTGATGTTGTGGGTCAGCGGCTTCTCGCAGTAGACGTGCTTGCCCGACTTCATCGCGAGGATCGACGCGTACGCGTGCAGGTGGTCGGGCGTGGCGATCAGGACGGCGTCGATCGCCTTCTCCTTCTCGAGCATGACGCGGAAATCCTCGTAGACCGCGCAACGGTGATTCGGCGTGTTCGCGGCGTAGTGCTCTTCGACCTCCGCCTGTACCGGACCGCGGCCTGATTTCCCGCCGAAATACCATCCCGAGAGATCCCATTCCTCCGCCGGATCGGCGAGCGCGATGATCTGGCAATTGGGCTCCTGGAAGAGCGCGCGGGCGTTCGTCCGGCCCTGACCGCCGGCGCCGATGATCGCGACGTTGACTTTGTCGCTCGGCGCGACGAAACGCGGGCCTCCGAGGACGTGCCGGGGCACGATGGTGAACCCGGCTGCGGCGGCGGTCGTCGTGGCGATGAAGCGTCGGCGCGTGATGCCCGGCTGTGCGTCCATGTCGATCCCCCTGGTGTGCGCCTGCGGCAGCAAGACGCGGACCAGGGAACGGCGCGCGGTTCTGGCCCGTCTTCGCAGCGGTTTCAGCGGATGAACGGGGCGTGCATGCGAGGGTGCCGGATTACCGGCGGAGTGACGCCGACAGGTCCATCGTCCCTGCTTCACATCGGCGGCACTGCTCTTGCGCAGATTCCTCGTGCTGAGCGTTTGCGCGTGGATACCGGCCCGCTTCGGCCGCGCGACCGACGGAAAACCGTCGGGTCCGCCGGATACCCGTCGGATCGGGGGAACGATGGCGACCTTGACCGTGCTTCGAGTGTTGATGGCGCTGCACGTGGCGGCGCTCGCGGCGAGTGCGCAGATACCGCTGACGATCCTGCACTCGTTCAGCGGTGGATCCTCTGAGCCCTCGGGTGTCGATGGGCCGCTGGTTCAGGGCGCTGATGGGAACTTCTACGTCGTGTCGAAGAGCGGCGGCGCATTCGGCTGGGGGGCAGTCTTCAGCCTCTCTCCCGACGGCGTCGTCACCAGGCTGTATTCGTTCTTCCCCCATCACAATCCGGCCGACTACGTCCCCGAGACGCTTGGTCTGAGCGGCGGATTGATACAGGCGACGAACGGGAACTTGTACGGAACGATGCGGTCCGTAGGTCCCGCCTACGATCCGTACGGCAGCGTGTTCTGGCTGCCGCCGCGGCCCATTGGAATCATCGGCCTGGGCCTCCGTGTGTTCCGCGGCCCGCCAACCGACGGCGCCGATCCGGTCGGCCGTCTGATTCAGGCCAGTGACGGCTACCTGTACGGGGTGACGCGCGCCGGCGGATCCGCCGGCGCGCGTCACCCCGTACAGGTAGCCGTCACTGGCCTGAATCAGACGG